>Ga0207707_10004362_pt1 | contig 12507 bp, 10 predicted proteins | sample KBSC83BmetaG_FD_184336 | JGI IMG/M metagenome (GOLD analysis project Ga0207707, IMG submission 184336) | Corn rhizosphere microbial communities from Kellogg Biological Station, Michigan, USA - KBS C8-3B metaG (SPAdes) (version 2) | ecosystem: Host-associated > Plants > Roots > Rhizosphere ... | reverse complement strand
CGATCCGATGCTCGACACGGCAACCGTCGTCGCCGGCTCGTGCGTATGGGCGCTCGTCGTCCTTCCGTTCGTGCCGCTGCCCGACCCTTCCGCGTGGAAATTCATCGCCGCGTCGACGGTGATCCACTTCGCGTACTACGTGACGCTCGCGCACGCGTACCGCACCGGTGACCTGTCGTTCGCCTATCCGCTGATGCGCGGCAGCGCCCCGCTGATCGTCGCGGTGCTCGGCGTCGCGTTCCTGCAGGAGCTTCCGACGACGCACGCGATGCTCGGCATCGTCCTGATCTGCACGGGCATCGTCAGCATCGCGTTCGTGCGCCGCGAGCGCCATCCCGCCGCTGCCGCGAGATGGGCGTTCGCGAATGCCGCGATCATCGCCGCGTACACGCTCGTCGACGGCAGCGGCGCGCGCACGTCGGGCAACGCGCTCGCGTACGTCACCTGGCTGATCTTCATCGAAGGCCTGCCGTTCATTGCGTGGATCCTCTGGCGCCGCCGCGCGGCGGGTGCGGCCTATCTGCAGCGTGGCTGGCGGCGCGGGCTCGTCGGCGGCGCCGCGAGCCTCGCCGCGTACGGCATCGTCCTGTTTGCGATGACGCGCGCACCGGTCGCTGCTGTCGCCGCGTTGCGCGAGACGTCGGTGCTGTTCGCCGCGCTGATCGGCGCAGTGTGGTTGAAGGAGGGTTTCGGCGCGATGCGCCTGGCCGGTGCCGCGAGCGTGGCGGTGGGGATCGCCGCGCTGAAACTGTAAGGGACACGCGTGAACATTCGGGTCGTGAGCGCCGCCGGGCCGTCCCAAGGTGCGAATAGCACCCCCTCCGGGGGCAGCGCAGCGGCGAAGCCGCCAGCGTGGGGGGTACCCCACCATGCGCGCGTGGTCGTCGTCGGCGGCGGCATCGCCGGTGCGTCGGCCGCCTATCATCTGACGAAGCTCGGCCTCACCGACGTCGTGCTGCTCGAACAGGGACGCCTCACCTGCGGCACCACGTGGCACGCGGCGGGCCTCGTCGGCCAGATGCGCGCAACGCGCAACGCGACGCGGATGAGCCGCTACGGGATCGAGCTCTATGCGTCGCTCGAGCACGAAACCGGTCTCGCCACGGGCTGGAAGGCATGCGGCAGCGTGAATGTCGCGAAGACGCGCGAGCGCATGCAGCTGATGCGCAGGCAGATGGCCCGCGCGCGGAGCTTCGGCGTCGAATTCACCTGGCTCACGCCGCAGGAGATCGCGCAAAAGCTGCCGCTGCTGCGCATCGACGACCTCGAAGGCGGTGTATGGATTCCGGGCGACGGGAAGGCGAATCCGACCGACCTCACGCAATCGCTCGCGAAGGGCGCACGCGCCCGCGGCGCGCGGATCGTCGAAGGGGTGCAGGTGAGCGGCGTCAGCGCGCATAACGGCCATGTCACGGGCGTGCAATGGACCTCGGGTGACGCGCGCGGCGAGATCGGCTGCGAGTTCGCCGTCAATTGCGCCGGACAGTGGGCGCGCGAATTCGGCGCGCTCGCAGGCGTCGGCGTGCCCCTTGCATCGGCCGAGCATTTCTATCTCGTCACCGAGCCGATCGCGGGCGTTGCGACCGACATGCCGGTGATCCGCGATCCCGACGGGTATATTTACTTCAAGGAGGAAGTCGGCGGCGTCGTGATGGGCGGCTTCGAGCCGGTGGCCAAGCCGTGGAACGTCGAGCGGATTCCGGAGCGGTTCGAATTCCAGTTGCTGCCCGAGGACTGGGACCAGTTCGAGGTGCTGATGCAAAACGCATTGCATCGGATGCCCTGTCTCGAAACGGCGCCGGTCAAGCTGCTGCTGAACGGCCCCGAAAGCTTCACCCTCGACGGCAATTTCCTGCTTGGCGAGGCGCCGGAGTTGCGCGGCTATTTCGTCTGCGCCGGATTCAACTCGTCGGGAATCGCGAATGCCGGCGGTGCGGGCCGCCTGGTGGCCGAGTGGCTGATCGGCGGCGAGCCGCCGTTCGACGCCTGGGACGTCGACATTCGCCGCTTCGCCCCGTTGCACGTCAACCGGCGCCATCTCGCCGACCGAACCGTTGAAACGCTGGGCCTGCACTATGCGATGCGCTGGCCGCGCGAGGAGCTGTCGTCGGTGCGGCCGCTGCGCCGCTCGCCGCTCCACGACCGGCTGCGCGACAAGCGCGCCGTGTTCGGCACGAAGAACAACTGGGAGCGCGCCAACTACTTCCTGCCGGAGCATGCGAGCGAGCCGGCGGCCACGCTCGATACGCCGGGTTGGCTTGCGTGGATGCTCGACGAGCAGCGTGCGTGCCGCGAAGACCTGGTGGTCTTCGACCAGTCGTCGTTTTCCAAATTCGTCTTGAAGGGCCGCGATGCGCTCGCGGTCCTCGAGCGGCTTTGCGCAAATCGCATCGACGTGCCGCTCGGACGCATCGTGTACACCGCGCTTCTCAACGCCCGCGGCGGATTCGAGAGCGATCTCACGATCACACGCGTCGCGGCGAACGAATTCTTCATCCTCACCGGCACGGCGCAGACCACGCGCGATTTCGGATGGATCGAATCGCACATCGGCGACGACGAGCATGCGTCGCTCGTCGACGTGACGAGCGCGTGGTCGATCCTGTCGCTGATGGGTCCGCGCGCCGAAGCGCTGCTGTCGTCGCTGTCGCATGACGACGTGTCGAAGGCCGCGCTGCCCTACGGCACGACGCGCATCGTCGATGTCGGCTACGCACGCGCACGCGCTGCACGCATGAGCTACGTCGGCGGTCCGGGATACGAGCTCTGCGTGCCCACCGACCAGTGCGTGACGCTCTACGACGCGCTATGCAGCGAAGGCACCCGGTTCGGGCTGCGCGACGCCGGCTATTACACGATCGACGCGCTGCGCATCGAAGCAGGCCGGCGTGCCTGGGGCGCCGAGCTGTCGCCCGACGAGACGCCGCTCGAGGCGGGCCTCGCGCACGCGGTTGCGTTCGACAAGCCGCACTTCATCGGCCGCGATGCGTTGCTTCGCCAGCGCGAGCGCGGCGTGGCGAAGCGACTCGTGCAGCTGGCGCTCGACGACCCGGCCGCGTTCGCCTGGGGTGGCGAGCCGATCCTGATGAACGGCGTGCCGGTCGGCGAAATCACGTCGGCCGGCTACAGCCGCAAACAAGGCCGAATCATCGCGTTCGCGTATGCGCGATCGCACGGCCACGATGCGCCGCTCACCGACACGATGATCGCCGGTGCGCGCTACGCGGTCGACATCGCCGGCGAGCGCGTCGGCGCGACGCTCGCCACGGCCAGGCGCTAATATGCGGGTGACGCCATGAAGCCAGAAGAAGCGGTCCACGTCGAACTCGCGGCGCTCGCATCCCACCTGCAATCACGCCGCACGGCGATCCTCACCGCGTGGAGCCGCATGATCAGGCTCGATCCCGACGTGACGACGGCCGAGACGCTGTCCCGCGTGCAGTTCTACGACCATATTCCCGCGATGCTCGACAGCCTCGAGCGCCGGTTGCGCGCGACGCATGCGCGCGACGGGCTGCAGGCGGAGCGGGAGGAGACCGACAACGCCGAGGACCATGGCCTGCAGCGCTGGCAGCAGGGCTACGCCGATCACGAGGTCATGCGCGAATGGATTGCGTTGAACGAGTGCCTCGCCAACGAGATCGAGCACTACGCCGGCGCGCGTCCCACGATTGCAGCGGCTGCACTTTGCGAAGCATGGCGCCGCGTCTCGGAGTTTTCGTTGACGGGGATGAGCGAGAGTGTCGCGCAGTACGAGCGGATGCAGCGCAGCGAGGCCGCGGCGCGCGTATCCGCGCTCGAAGCTGCCGCGGCGCAACTCGGCGAGCTCGAGCGCCAGCGTGCGGAGGCATGGCGCGAGGCGGCGCACGATCTGCGCGGGAACCTGAGCATCGTCGAGAACGTGGCGCAGGTCCTGCGGATGCAGGGACCGAGCGAGAAGTGGCTGCGCATACTCGGCCGCGGCGTCGCGTCGCTCAATTCGCTGCTCGACGACCTGACCACCCAGGCGCGGCTCGACGCGGGCCACGAGACGCGCGAGGTTCATCCGTTCGATGCCGCCGCGGCACTATCCGAGCTCTGCGCAAACCTCGAGCCGGTCGCCGCGGATCGCGGTCTGTTCCTGAAGTGCGAAGGTCCGCCGCGCCTCGAGGTCGAGGGCGACCGCGTCAAGATCTGCCGCATCGCGCAGAACCTCGTTCTCAACGCGCTCGCGTATACGAAGCACGGCGGCGTGAAGGTGACCTGGGAAGAGGTGGCCGGCACGACGCGCCGCTGGACGATGTGCGTGCAGGACACCGGACCGGGGCTTGCGGGCAATGCCGCGTCGGCGCTGTCCGTCGCGCTCGACGCGGCAACGCGGGAAGGTCAGGCGGTCGAGCGCGAGGGCGCGATGCGCGGGGACCCGAGCGCCGACCCCACACCGGCGCCGACGCTCACGTCGCGCTCCGAGCGGCCTCCCGGCCTCAAGACCGGCGAGGGCATTGGTCTGTCGATCGTCAAGCGGTTGTGCGAGCTGCTCGACGCGACCATCGAGTTGCATACGCCGCCGGGCGCGGGAACGACGTTCCGCGTCACCTTTCCTGTGCATTATCCCAAGGGCTGACACCGACGCACCGCGAGGTGGACGGCGCCTTTCGTACCCGGCGACCGGATTCCCATGACCGTTCTTCATCGCCCCGCTCCGCCGTCACACCGAGGCCGCACGCCATCGCGGCCCGGCAACGGAACCGCGCAGGTGCAAAGCCTCACGCGCGGCCTGTCGATCCTTGAATGTCTTGCACGCAGCGAGGGCGGATTGACGCTCACCGACATCGCGCATCGTGTCGAGTTGCCCGCGTCGACCACGCATCGGCTGCTCGGCACGCTGGAGAAGACCGGATTCGTGTACCAGATGGGCGACCTCGGCCGCTGGTACGTGGGACTTTCCGCGTTCACCGTGGGCTCGAGCTTCCTTGCCAACCGCGACTTCGCTACCCACAGCCATGCATACATGCGCCGGCTGATGGAGCAATGCGGCGAAACCGCGAATCTCGCGATCCTCGACGGCACCGAAGCGGTGTTCATCGACCAGGTGCAATGCCGCGAGACGATGCGCACGATCGTGAAGCTCGGCAGCCGCGTGCCGCTGCACGCATCCGGCGTGGGCAAGGCGATCTTCGCGTCGCTGCCCGACGACCAGATCGATGCGCTGATCAAGGTCAAGGGGCTGCCGCGCATCACCGAGAACACGATCACATCGCCCGAGACGATGTGGGCCAGCATCCGCGTGATCCGCCAGCGCGGCTTTTCGTTCGACGACGAGGAGCACCTGCCGGGCACGCGCTGTGTCGCAGCACCCATCTACGACGAGCATGCCGAGCCGCTCGGTGCCATTTCGCTCGCCGGTCCGTCGTCGCGCCTGCCCGATGCGCGCATCAAGCAACTCGGCCCGCTCGTGTCGCACATTGCCGAGGAAATCACCGGCAGGCTTGGCGGCCGCTGGCCGCATCCGCGCTAGTCGCTTGTGAGCGTTGCGCGGCGGCCGGCCGTTGCAGTTTCGGGCGGTTGCAGCGTGTCCGCGCGCACCCTCCGCGTGGTCGTCTACGCGGCGGTCGTCTTCTACGGCAGCCTGTTTCCGTTCGTCGGTTGGCGTTCCACCCACGAAGGCCTGCTCGACTTTCTCGCGCAAGTCCCCGACTTCCACGTCAACCGCGCCGATTCGCTCAGCAACGTGCTGGCTTACGTTCCGTTCGGCCTTTTCCTCGTGCGGGCGCTCAATCGCCCGGGACCGCTCGCGTCGGTCCTCCTGGCAACGCTGGGTGGCACGGCGCTGAGCTTCGCGATGGAATTCCTCCAGCAATTCGTTCCCGGACGCGTCGCATCCCTCCAGGATCTGATGACGAACTCGATCGGTTCATTCGCTGGCGCGCTGATCGGCGTCGCTACGCGAATCGACGTTCCGATGACGGCGACGATCGCACGCCTGCGTCGTGAGTGGCTGGGTCACGGACGCGACGAGGCAATCGGGCTGCTTGCGCTCGGGCTTTGGGTGCTTTCGCAATGGATGCCGCTCGTTCCATCGCTCGACGTCGCGGGATTGCGGCATAACCTTGCACCTCTCTGGCGCACGCTGCTCGACCCCGACACGTTCGATGCATCCCGCTTTGCGCTCTATGCGTTGAACCTGGCGGGGCTCGGCTTCCTTGCGCGTACCCTCGGCCCCGACAAGCGCCTGGTGGTCGCATTTGCGTTGCTTGCGCTGATCGTCGTTCCCGGGAAGGTTGCTTTCGACGGACGCGTTCTGTCGCTCGAAGCGATCGCCGGAACGCTGATCGGCATCATGACCGCCGTACCTGCGCTCGCAGCATCAAGGAAAGCCTCGGCTGTGGTCGCGATCGCCCTGCTTCTCGCCGCGTTCGCCGAGGCTGAACTGCGTCGCGGGGCTCCGGGGCCGCTCTACCCGTTCACCTGGATTCCGTTCAGGGGGCAACTGGAAAGCCCGCTTTCCGGCATGGCGTCATTGCTGGAGACCGTATGGCCGGCGATCGCGCTGTCGTACCTGACGCGATTCGTGACCCCGGCGCGGTACGCTACGCAAGCCGGGTGGCTCGCAGGTTTCCTGCTCATGCTCCTGGTGTTCGCGCTCGAATGGAATCAGCAATTCGTGCCTGGTCGTTACGGTGACATCACGCCGGTCCTGCTGATCGGCGCAACCTGGGCCTTGACCTGGATCGCGATGCGGCAGGACCGCGACGTCGATCGGCCAAGGACCTCTCTCCGCGTACCGGGCCCCAACCAGGGAGATCTGCGATGAACCCGTCCTCCATTCGCGGTGCGCTCGCGCCCGTCGTCTGTCCGTTCGCCTCGGACCTGCGTCCGGACGCCGCGCGCCTGATTCGTCATTGCCGCTGGCTGCTCGAAAACGACACCGGACTTGCGGTATTCGGCACGAACTCGGAAGGCAATTCGCTTTCGGTGCCGGAAAAGATCGCGCTCCTCGACGCGCTCGTCGACGCCGGCATTCCCGCGCACCGGATGATGCCGGGCACCGGCTGTTGCGCGCTGCCCGACACCGTCGAACTGACGCGCCATGCAATGCGCCACGGATGCGCCGGCGTGCTGATGCTGCCGCCGTTCTACTACAAGGGCGTGTCGGACGACGGGCTGTTTGCGAGCTATTCCGAGGTCATCGAGCGCGTCGGCGACGCGCGGCTTCGCATTTACCTCTATCACATCCCGCAGGTGTCGCAGGTGCCGCTCGGTCTTGCATTGATCGAGCGCCTGCTCGCGCGCTACCCCGGCACGATCGCGGGCGTGAAGGACAGCTCGGGCGACTTCGACAACACGCGCGCAATGCTCGAGCGGTTCCAACCACGCGGCTTCGATGTTTTTTCGGGCAGCGAATCATTCCTGCTCGCGACGTTGCGCGCCGGCGGCGCAGGCTGCATCAGCGCCATCGCCAACGTCAATCCGGCTCCGATCGCGCGTCTCGTCCGCGAGTGGCAGGCGAGCGATGCCGACGCGCAGCAGGCCGCCCTCGACCGTGTGCGCGCCGTCTACCAATCGCTGCCGATGCTGCCCGCCCTGAAGGCGACGATCGCGCAGTTCTCGCGCGACGACGCCTGGACCGCGGTGCGTCCGCCGCTCGTCGCCCTCGCGCCGTCGCAGCGGACGCAACTGCGCGACGCGCTGCACGCGCTCGGCTTCGCCATGCCGGGGTTGACTGCGCGCGACGCGGCCCCTGGCGCGTGAAGGTTCTCCCGGCGCGAGAGCCGCGCGCTATCGCACGTCGAACAGTGCCGCGGCGCCCATGCCGCCGCCGATGCACATCGTGACGACGACGCGCTTCGCGTTACGTCGCCGCCCTTCGATCAGCGCGTGACCCGTCAGGCGCGTGCCCGAGACGCCGTACGGATGGCCGACGGCGATCGCGCCGCCGTTCACGTTGAGTCGCTCATCCGGGATGCCGAGGCGATCGCGGCTTTCGATCACCTGCACCGCGAACGCCTCGTTCATCTCCCACAGGTCGATGTCGTCGACGCGAAGCTGCATCCGCGACAGAAGCTTCGACACGGCGAACACCGGACCGAGGCCCATCTCGTCGGGCTCGCATCCGGCGACGGCGAAGCCACGGTACACGCCGAGCGGCGCGAGCCCCCGTGCACCGGCCGCCGCCGCACTCATCACGACGCACGCGGCGGCACCATCGGAGAACTGGCTCGCGTTGCCGGCGGCGATGACGCCGCCGGGCAGCGCCGGCTTGATCTTCGCCACCGCTTCGTAGGTCGTGTCGGCGCGGATGCCTTCGTCGGCGGCAACGGTGACGTCCTTCGTCGAGACGTTCCCCGTCTCCTTGTCCGTCACCGCCATCGTGACGTCGATCGGCACGATCTCGTCGTCGAACCTGCCCGCGGCCGCCGCCGCGGCCGCGCGCTGCTGGCTTTGCACACCATACGCGTCCTGCCGCTCGCGCGGCACGCCGTAGCGCGCAGCCACGGTCTCGGCGGTCTGCAGCATCGACCAGTAGATCTCGGGCTTGTGTTGCGCAAGCCACGGCTCGTGCAGCATGTGCTGGTTCTGCTGGTTCTGCACGCAGGAAATCGACTCGACGCCGCCGGCGACGTAGATGTCGCCCTCGCCCGCGATGATTCGCTGCGCGGCAAGCACGATCGACTGCAGGCCGGACGAGCAGAACCGGTTGATCGTCATCCCGGGAACGGACACGGGACAGCCCGCCCGCAGCGCGATCTGGCGCGCGATGTTCCATCCGGTGGCGCCTTCCGGGAACGCGCAGCCGATGACGACGTCCTCGACCTCGGCCGGCTCGAGACGGGCGCGCGTCATGGCGTGGCGCACGACGTGGCCGCCGAGTGTGGCGCCATGCGTCATGTTGAACCCGCCGCGCCACGACTTCGCGAGGCCGGTGCGGGCGGTCGAGACGATCACGGCGTCGCGCATCAACGATTTTGCCTCGCCTCTTTGAACCGCGGCCGCTTGTGCGCCAGAATGCGCAGCGACCCCGGCCCGTTCACGCCGATGCTAAAGGCGCCGGGCCGGCATGACAAGCGCGGGGACACCGGCCGGCGTCTTCGGCGAGGAGCGAGACGATGAATGGCTCGATGATGCAGATGCCGCTGATGATCTCGTCGCTGATCCGTCACGCGGACCGGTTCCATGGCGACACGCAGATCGTTTCGCGCAGCGTCGAAGGTCCGCTTCACCGCTATACCTACCGCGACGCGCATCGCCGCGCGCGAAAGCTCGCACGTGCGCTCGAGCGCCTCGGCGTCGCCGACGGCGAGCGCGTCGCGACCCTGGCCTGGAACGGCTACCGTCACTTCGAGCTGTACTACGCGGTGTCCGGCATGGGTGCGATCGTGCACACGATCAATCCACGGCTGTTCGGCGAGCAGCTTGCGTACATCGTCAATCACGCCGAGGACGCGCTGGTCTTCTTCGACCTCACGTTCGTGCCGCTCGTCGAGAAGCTCGCCCCCGCGTGTCCGGGGGTCAGAGCCTGGGTCGCGATGACCGATCGGGCGCACATGCCGGCGTCGGCGCCCCCGGCGTGGCTCTGCTACGAGGAACTGCTCGACGCGGAAAGCGACGACTACACGTGGCCCGAGTTCGACGAGAACACCGCGTCGGGCCTTTGCTATACGTCGGGAACGACGGGCCCGCCGAAGGGTGTGCTGTTCAGCCACCGCTCGACGGTGCTGCATGCGTTCGCCTCGTCGCTTCCCGATGCAAAGGCACTCTCCGCACAAAGCGTCGTGCTGCCGATCGTGCCGATGTTCCACGTCAACGCGTGGGGCATTCCCTACTCGGGCCCGCTCGTCGGCGCCAAGCTCGTCTTTCCCGGCGCAGGCCTCGACGGCAAGAGCCTCTACGAGCTGTTCGAGGGCGAGCGTGTGACGACGTCGGCCGGCGTGCCGACCGTCTGGCTGGGGCTCGTGAATTACATGAAGCAGAACGGGCTGCGGCTGTCGACGCTGCGGATGACGACGATCGGAGGCTCCGCCTGTCCCGGCGCGTTGATGCAGACGCTGCAGGACGACTACGGGATCCGCGTGCTGCACGCGTGGGGCATGACGGAAATGAGCCCGATGGGCACGACCGCGACGCTGAAGGCGAAGCATCTCGGGCTCACGCCTTCGGAACGCTTCGATGTCGGCCTGAAGCAGGGCCGTCCACTATATGGCGTCGACATGAAGATCGTCGGCGAGGACGCCAGCGCGCTCCCGCACGACGGCAGGAGCGCCGGCAACCTGCTGGTGAAGGGCCCGTGGATTGCCAGCGGCTATTACCGCGACCCCGTGGCGCCGACCGTCGACGGCTGGTTCCCCACCGGCGACGTGGCGACGATCGATGCGGACGGCTACCTGCGGCTCACCGACCGCGCGAAGGACGTGATCAAATCAGGCGGCGAATGGATCAGCTCGATCGAGCTCGAAAACATCGCGATCGGACATCCGGGCGTGATGGAGGCCGCGGTCATCGGCGTGCGCCACGCGAAATGGGACGAGCGGCCGCTGCTCGTCGTCGTGAAGAAGCCCGGGGCGGACGTCACGCGCGAGGCGCTGCTCGACTTCTACGCCGGGCGCACGGCGAAGTGGTGGACGCCCGACGACGTGGTGTTCGTCGACGCGCTGCCGCACACCGCGACCGGCAAGCTCTCGAAGCGCACGCTGCGCGAGCAGTTCCGCGATTACGTGTTGCCGGCAGGCGCGAGCGCGGACGGCAACTGACGCGTCATCCGCTGCCACCGCCGCGCGAGCGCAGGCTGCACCGGCGGCGCCCAGCGCGCGAGCAGGTCATCCATCGCGGCGAAATCGTTGCATACGAGGACGACGTCGCATCCGGCGCCGATGGCCGCGTCGGCACGCGCCACGATATCGCCGGCCGAGTGCGCACCCGCCATTTCGAGATCGTCCGAGAAGACCAGGCCGTCGAAGCCGAGGCGGCCGCGCAGGATGCCGCCGATCCAGATGGCAGAAAACCCGGCCGGACACACATCGACCGCGGGATACACGACGTGCGCCGGCATGATCGCGTCGAGCCCCTGCTGGATCAGCGCCGCGAACGGCACCACGTCGGTGCGCAGGATATCGTCGAGGGCGCGCGGGTCGACCGGCGTGGCGACGTGCGAATCGGCGGCGACGAAGCCGTGCCCGGGAAAATGCTTGCCGACCGCCGCCGCGCCGCCCGCGTCGAGCCCACGCACCAGTGCACCCGCCAAGTCGGCGACGATCACCGGATCGACGTGGAAGGCACGATCGCCGATCACCGCACTCGCACCATGATCGAGATCGAGCACGGGCGTGAAGCTGAAATCGACGCCGTGTGCGCGCAACTCGCGCGCAATGGTCGCGCCGACATCGAAAGCCGCTGCGCTCGCCGCCACCGGATCCTCGTCCCATCGTCGCCCCAGCGTTCGCATCGGCGGCAGCGGCGTGAATTCATCGCCGCGAAAGCGCTGCACGCGCCCGCCTTCGTGATCGACGCCGATGAGCAGTTCCGGCCGCAGTGCGTGGATCGCGCCGGTCAACGCGCGCAATTGCGATGACGACTCGAAGTTGCGTGCGAACAGGATCACGCCGCCGACGTGCGGATGGGCGAGCCGCGCACAATCGCTGCTCGCAAGCTGCAGACCTTCGACGCCGAGCATCACGGGGCCCTGCGTATTCACGCGCCCGGTTCCCGCTTCGCCGCCTGGCGCATCAATGCCTTCATCTCGCGCACCGCCTCCCGCAAGCCGACGAACACGCTGCGCGACACGATCGCATGCCCGATGTGCAGCTCGCGCACGCCGGGAAGCGCCGCGACAGGCTGCACGTTGATGTAGTTGAGCGCGTGCCCGGCGTTGAAGCGCATGCCGAGATCGCGTATCGCACGGCCCGCGATGTGGATGCGGTCGAGCTCCGCGACGACCGCGCGGCTTTCGGCGTCGCGGCCCTTGGCGTGGAATGCGTGCGCGTACGGACCCGTGTGCACCTCGCACACGCGCGCGCCGGCACGTGCGGCCGCCTCGACCTGCGGCAGGTCGGCGTCGATGAACACCGACGTGACGATGCCCGCATCCGCGAGCTTCGCGATGGCGACCTTGAGCTTGTCCTCCTGGCCGGCGACGTCGAGCCCGCCTCGGTCGTCACTTCCTCGCGGCCCTCGGGCACCAGCATCGCCATTTCGGGCCGCAACGCGCAGGCGATGGCGACCATTTCGTCGGTCGCCGCCATCTCGAGGTTGAGCTTGATGTGCACGAGGTCGCGCAGCCGCCGCACATCCTGGTCCTGGATGTGGCGCCGGTCCTCCCGCAGATGGACGGTGATGCCGTCGGCGCCGCCGAGATGCGCCTCGACCGCGGCCCACACCGGGTCGGGTTCGTAGGTGCGGCGCGCCTGCCGCAATGTCGCGACATGGTCGATGTTCACGCCTAGTTCGATCACGATCGATTCCCTTCGCTCGTCACGTCCCGGTCCTCCAGTGCCGCAAGATCGCGCACCACGCGCCGGCTGAAGATGCGCCGCT
>Ga0207707_10004360_pt1 | contig 12511 bp, 11 predicted proteins | sample KBSC83BmetaG_FD_184336 | JGI IMG/M metagenome (GOLD analysis project Ga0207707, IMG submission 184336) | Corn rhizosphere microbial communities from Kellogg Biological Station, Michigan, USA - KBS C8-3B metaG (SPAdes) (version 2) | ecosystem: Host-associated > Plants > Roots > Rhizosphere ... | reverse complement strand
GTGGAAGCCCATGACTTCCGTCCAGAACTTCACCGACCGCTCCATGTCGCTCACCTCATAGACGAGATGGCCGAGCTTGTTGACCTTGATCGGCGATTGGCCCTGATAGGCCTCGGGATGAAAGCCGTTGCGATCGCCGTCCATCACCCATCTCCTTTCAAGGGAAGAGCTCTTTCAGCTGTTTTAGCACATCCGGCGGCGTCTCGCGCACCGCCTGCCGGTAGAAGGCCTCCATCTTCTCGTAGGAGGTCGGCACGACGCGCCAGCGCCGCTTCTCGGCCTCGGCGATGAGCTGCGGATCCTTCAGCATATCGGCCCAGGCCTGGCGCAAGATCGCGACGCGATCCTCGGGTGTCCCGGGCGACAGGACATAGGGCCGGTCGACCGACAACGCATTGTTGACGGTCTCGAACAGCACCCCGGGCTTGGGGTTCAGATCGTAGACGGTCGGCACGTCCGGCAGGTCGGGGCTGCGATCGGGCCCGTTCTGCACCACCGCCGGGAAGCGCTTCAGCCAATCGCCCGGCCGCTGCAGCATGGAGGCCGCCGTGTCCGTGCGGCCGTCGATCTCGCCGCGCTCCAACGCCAGGGTCTGCTCATTGCCTTCATAGCCGGTGACGAGCTGGAACGCGATGCCGAGCGCGCGCTGCCAGCCGACCGTGTAGGCATAGGTGCCGGTGCCGAGCCCCTGCGTGCCGATGCGCGGCGGCTGCTTCGCGCTCTTGATGTCGGCGATGGAGCGAAAGCCCGATTCGGCCCGCACCGACAGCACATAGGTGCTGCGCAGCCAGGCGCCGAGAATGGGCATGCGGCTGACATCGAACTTGATCGCCTCGGAGCCCGAGAGCTGCTGCAAGGCGTGACCGCTGGCGAGCTGGAAGATCGACAGCCCGTCGGGGCGCGCCGCCGTATAGGCGTAGTTGATCGCGTTGAGACCGCCGGCGCCGGGCTGGTTCTGCACGATCATGCGCGGATTGCCGGGAATATGCCGGCCGAGAAATTGCGCGATCATGCGGCCGTCGGCATCGGCCATGCCGCCAGGCGCAAAGCCCACGACGAGCGAGATGGTCTTGCCCTCGTAGAAATCGGCGGAATGCGCCGCCGGCACGAGGCTCGCGGCGAGGAGGAGCGAAAGACAGAAGCGACCAATCATGGGCATCATCCGAGCCAAGCGGTTTCTTCGAGACCAGGCCGGTCCTTGTAGCGCGCCGCGACCGCCTGGACTTGCGGATGGTCGAGCACACCGAGCCGGCCGTTCTCGTGCATGGTGCGGTTGCCGAGGACCAGCGTCGCGCCGCGCACCTCGGCGGCGGTGTGCAGGTTGAAGGGAAAATCCTTCGCCTTGCCGCCCTGGCCGAGATGCATATGCACGGCGCCGGTATGGAAGGAGGCGATGAACTCGCGATAATCCTCGTCGGGGCATTGCGCCGCCGTCACCTTCGCCGAAGGATGCACGCCGCCATGCGGACCGCGGATCTCGAAGGCCGCCTTCTCGCCGACGCGCTTCGCCAACGCGCCGAGGAAGCCCTCGATGCTGCGCGCCTCCGCGCCGCCTTCGAACTTCACCATCTGATTGTTCTCGACGGTGATGCGCACCGGCGCGGCGAAACGCACCGGCACGCCGATATTGCGCGCCCAGGCCGGCATCATCTGGTCGAAGATGAACACGCCGCGCGTGTTCACCGGATTGACGGCGGGATAGATGCCGTCCGGGAAGGGGCGGTAATAGAAGTGATGCCGCCAATAGGCATAGCCTTCGCCGCCGCGTCCGGGCGCACCGACCTCGCCTTCGAGATGGGTCCCGTTGGAATGGGTGAGGCGCCAGCGCTCGCCCGGCACGATCATCTCGGCCAGGCGATAGCGGATCTCGGCGATGAGCTCGTGCGGCGTGCGCGCCCAGGCGCTCATCAAAAGCGGCGCCGTTGTCGCCATATTGCGCACCATCGGCAGCTTCAGCTCCTTCAGGAGCTCGGGGAACTCCTTGAGATGCTCCTCCGAGGACAGCTCGGCGATATGGTTGATCAGGAGGTCGGCGCCGCGCATGGCCTGCTTGACGATGGGCGGAATGCGCCAGGCCGTCTCGTTCGTCGGGATGTCGGGCCACATCACCGCCGGCTTCATCGGCATGTCGACCCACAGCACGGCGGGATGCGCGCCGCGCGCCTGGATTGCGGCCTGGATCCAGGCGATCGCCGTCTCGTCGACGAGATTCTGCCCGCCATGCAACCCGTCGGGCGCCGCCAGGATCAGCACCTGCTGGCCTTTCTCGATGCAGGCGCATTTGTCGAGCATGTCGTTGATGGCGACCGCCGCCTGCGGCGGCATATAGGCCATGCTGCTCACACGGCACCTCCCTCGGGATTTTTTGCTTTGCGTCCCACTCTAGCGCGGCCGGCCGTCGCTCCGCCATCGACCGTGATGGTGGTGCCGGTGATGTAGCGCGCCGCATCGGAGGCGAGATAGGAAACGAGCGCGGCCACGTCGGCGGGCGTGCCCGCATGTCCGATCGGGATATGTGCCGCCGGCATGTCCTCGGAGCCCGGGCGGTGACGGATCGCGCCGGGTGCGACGCAATTGACGGTAATGCCGTGCGGCCCGACCTCGAGCGCGAGCGCGCGGGTGAACATGGCGACGGCCGCCTTGGAGGCGGCATAGGCGCTGCCGCCGGCATAGGGCGAGACGCCGCTGACCGAGCCGATATTGACGATGGCGCCCGCACCCTGGCGCTTCATCTGCGGCAGCACGGCTTTGGCGCACAGCATGGCGCCGTCGACATTGACGCGGAAGGTCTCGCGCCAGCTTGCCAGATCATGCGTCTCGACCAGCTCCAGCGGATGATAGGCGGCGTTGTTGACGAGGAGATCGATGCGGTCGAAGGAATCGAGGGCGGCCTCGACGGCGTGCGCCGCCCCCTCCTCCGTGCCGATGTCGCCCATCAGGATGCGGAGACGCGCCGCATGACAAGCGAGGCTCTCGACCGCGGCGGCACAGGCGTCCGCATCGCGGTCGATCGCCACCACCGCCATGCCCTCGGAGGCGAGGTGGCGCACGATGCCGAGACCGATGCCGGAGGCGCCGCCGGTGACGATGGCGACGCGCGGCGCGTCAGCCAACTTTGCGTTTCTCCGCCGCTTGCAGCACCGGCACCGGCCAGCCGTAGCGGCCGTCGAGCGAGGGCGGCTTCAGGCCGGAAGCCTCGAAGGCCCAGACGCCGATCATGTCGGACCACAGGCGGTTGACCATCTGGCGGTCGCGCATGATGTCGAGGCAGGCCTGCTGCTTCTCCTCGGTGTCGGCATAGTCCTTGAGGAATTTGAGCGGCGCGTCGCCATGGCCGTCCTCCGAGGAATCGGCCTCGTCGGCGGCGTCCCAATGCGCCAGCGCCTCCTCGGACAGCTTCAGGCTGTCCCAGGTCTTGCGCGAGGTGCGGGCGCGCTCGCCGACACGGCGGATCATGTTCTTGCCGCGCGCCACCTCGTTGCCGGCGACACAAGCAAAACCCTCCAGCCAGGGCCGGTAGCGGCTGACATGGTCGCAGAACTGGATGCGCATCTTGGTGATCGGCGCGCCCTGGTAGCCCAGCACATAGTCGCGGTCGAGACCGAGCGCCACGGCGAAATCGACCAGGCTCTCGTAATGGCCGGTGGTGATGGTGGGATCCTTCACCTCCTCGACATAGGCGTTCTCGATGAGATATTTGCGCACCTCGAGATGCGGGCAGTTGCCGGCGACATTGAGCAGCCAGCGCGGAAAGTTGGCGGCGAAGACGCAATGCTCGAGCGCGTAGACCCGCCCACCCTCACGCGTCAGATGCTCGCGATTATAGGTCTCGAGATAGGTGGGCGTGTCCCACCGGAGCTCCTGCAACAGATCGAGGATCGCTTCCTGGAACTGGTCCGGGCTGCGCTTCATGGCGTGATTCCTCCCTAAACTCGGGGCCGTCTTCTTGGCGCCGAAGCTAGGCCCGGCGGCGCGCGCCGGGAACCGGCTTTCCATTTGACACGCTGTCAAATAGACTTTGACGCCGATGGACCGATTCACATTGATGGAAAGCTATGCCGCGGTGGTGCGGGCCGGAGGCTTGAGCGCCGCCGCGCGCGAGCTCGGCGTGACCCGCGCCCTGGTCTCGAAGCGCCTCCAGGATCTCGAGACGGCGCTCGGCGTCCGGCTGCTCAATCGCGACACCCACAAGCTCAGCATGACGGCGACCGGCGCCGACTATTACGCGAACTGCACGAAGCTGCTGGCCGATCTCGCAACCCTCGAGGAGCGGCTGCAGGCGCGGCGGAGTGCCGCGCAGGGCGAGCTCAAGATCCTCTCCTCCAAGACCTTCGGCGAGCGCATCCTCGGGCCGGCCTCGACCGATTTCTGCCTGGCGCATCCCGGCATCCTCATCCATCTGACGCTCGCCGACCGCGGCCAGGCGGCCTTCGGGCTCGATCTCGTGGCGGGCGGCTTCGACATGGCGATCGGCAGCCTGCGCAGCAACCATTCACAGCTGATCGCACGGCCGATCGCGACGCTGGAGCGCATCCTCGTCGCCGCGCCCGCCTATCTCGCGCGCGAAGGTCTGCCGCAGAGCCCGGCCGAGCTCGGCAGCCGCAATTGCCTCGATCCGAGCGGCACCGGCACGGTGCGGTGGGACTTCACCGGCCCCGGCGGCCGCACCAGCCTGCGCGTCGCGGGCAGTCTCTCCGCCAACAGCAGCGCCGTCATCCGCGACGCGGCCCTCAAAGGCCTCGGCATCGCACGGCTCAGCGCCTATCTCGCGGCCGAGTCGCTGGCGGAAGGCGCGCTGGTCCGCATTCTCGAAGGCTGGAGCCTGCCCGAGCGCAAGCTGCATGTCGTCTATCCGCGCGATCGTCAGCGCCCGCTGCGCATGCGGCTGTTCCTCGATTTCCTGGCGCAACGGCTGAAAGACAAATCCCCTCTCCCGCCGGCCGGGAGAGGGTGGCGTCGCGCAGCGACGCCGGGTGAGGGCCGCAAACGCATTTTGTGACTCGAGGCCGACTCACCGACGACGTGACCCGGCCCTCAGCCCCCGCTTCGCGCTGGGCCCCTCCCTCACCCGGCCATCGGGGAGAGGGGCTATTTCTTCCAGCCGATCATCCGCCGCAGGAAGGCGTAGCCCAGCGCCGTGAAAGCGGCACGCTCGCTATTGTCCTTGCCGTAGCCATGGCCGCCGGATGCCGGCTCGTAGAACCAGGCGGGATAGTTCATCGCTTGCAGCTTCGCCGCCATCTTGCGCGCGTGGCCGGGATGGACGCGGTCGTCGCGGCGCGAGGTCGCCAAGAGGATCGGCGGATAGGTTTTTCCGGGCTCGGCCGTGTGATAGGCGGAGATGTGCTGCAGAAATTCCCAGTCTTCGGGCTTGTCGGGATCGCCATATTCGGCGATCCAGCTCGAACCGGCGAGCAGCTTGGAATAGCGGCGCATATCGATGAGGGGGATGGTGCAGAACAGGGCGCCGAAGCGCTCGGGATAGCGCACCAGCATGTTGGTGATGAGGATGCCGCCATTCGAGCCGCCCTCGGCGGCGATGCGGCCCGGCCTGGTCACGCCGCGGCGCACGAGGTCGCCGGCGACGGCGGCGAAATCATCGTGGCTGAGGCGCTTGCCTTCGCGGCGCCCGGCCTCGTGCCAGCGCGTGCCGAACTCGCCGCCGCCGCGCAGATTGGCGACGACGCTGGTGCCGCCGCGTTCGAGCCAGAGCTTGCCGAGCGCCGAATTGTAGCTCGGCAGCAGCGAGATGGCGAAGCCGCCATAGCCGTAGAGATGCACCGGTGCGTCGTCGGTCTCGGCCTCGGGCCCGACCTGCTGGTAGGGGATGCGCGTGCCGTCCGCCGACACGGCCTCATGGCGGCTGGCGACGAGACCTTGCGCATCGAAGGTGCGCGGCGCGCGCTTGAGGATCTGCGGCGCCGTGCCCGGCTCGATCAGTGATAGGGTCGCCGGCGTCAGCGGATCCTGGCTGCTCGCCAGGAGATCGCCGTTCGATTCGGCGCGCTCGACATCGAGCGGCCAGACGCTGGCGACGCCCGTGTCGGGCAGGCCGGTCAGCATTGTGCGCGACCAGCCGGTCGCGGCCGGCGTCAGCATCTCGAAGATGGGCCTGAGATTGTCGAGGATGGACAGCACCAGCCGGCCGGCGCACCAGAAATAGCCTTGCAGCGCCCGCCGCTCGGTCGGCAGGAACAGGATCTCGAAGCGCCGGTCGCCGGCGATGAAGGCGTCGAGCCCGATGCCGAGCACGCTGTCGGGCGGATGAGCCTGGCCGCCGACCGCCCAGGCGCTGCGCGGCCGCACGACGAGCCAGCCGCCCTGCCAATCGATATAGGAATCACTCGGCACCTCGAGCCGCAGCTTGGGCCCGTCGCGGTCGCCGAGCCACACCACCGCGTCGTAGAAGCCGAGCTTTTCGGCATAGCGGACCTGCTTCGGCCGGTCCGGATCGCGCGTCGCCCAGACGCTCATGCGGTCGGGCGTGGTCTCGAATAGCACGGGTGCGGCGGCGGGATCGCTGCCGCGCTGCCACAGGCGCACGGTGCGCGCATAGCCGGCGCGCGTCGCCATACCTTCGCCGAAGGAGGAGGCGAGCAGCAGCGTGTCGCGATCGAGCCAGTCGGTGCCGCCCTTGGCCTCGGGCAGCTCGAATCCATCGGCGAGGAAGCGCCGGGCGCCGAGGTCGAACTCGCGCAGCACAACGGCATCGCCGCCGCCACGCGACAGGCGCAGCATGGCGCGCGCGTGCGAATCGGGCAGGGTCGACGCGCCGCCCCACACCCAATCCTCGCCCTCCTCGCCCGCGAGCTTGTCGAGATCGAGCAGCACCTCCCAGCCGGGCTGGTCGGCGCGGAAGCTCGCGAGATCGGTCACCCGCCACAACCCGCGCGGATGCTCGGCGTCGCGCCAGAAATTGAAAAGCCGGCCGCCGCGCCGCGCGACATAGGGGATATTGTCGGGCCGATCGAGGATCGCCTTGAGATCGTCGCGATCGGCCGCGAAGCCGGCATCGCCGAAGCGCTTCAGCGTTGCCGCGTTCTGCGCCTCGACCCATTGAATCGCGCGGGCGCCGTCGACCTCCTCGAGCCAGAGATAGGGGTCGTCGTCGGGGCTGCCGAGGGTCGGACGCGGGTCCACCCTCATTGCTTCAGCAGCGACGCGGCGCGCTCGGCGAGGGCCGGCGACAGGTCGAGCGATTCCGCAACCGCCTGCTGCAGCACGGCGCCGCCCAAAGGCTCGAGCGGCATCTCGTGCTTTTTCATGTCGGCGATGAAGTCCGGGTCGGCGACCATCGCGTCGAAGGCGCCGCGCAGCGCCGCGAGCCGCGCCGGCGGCAAAGCGGGCGGCGCCATGATGGCGCGGCCGAGGCTGGCGGTGCTGCCATAGAGCGCCAGGATGCGGCGGTCGTCGGCGCTGCGGCCGAGCTCGCCGATGGCCGGCACATCGGGAAATTCGGCGGCGCGCTTGTCGGTGAACTGCACCAGCACGCGCAGCTTGCCGGCGCGCACCAGGTCGGCGCGGGCGGTATAGAGCTCCCACAGGCTGGCCGAGGCCGCCTGCACCTCGCCCTTCTCCATGGCGGCGATGCCGTCGAGCAGGCCGGGATATCCCAAGATGATCTTGAAACGCGTTCCGGCGAGCTGGTTGAGCAGCTTCGGCACCATGCCGGTCATGCCCGAGGGGCTGGTGGCGGCGACGATGAGCTCGTGCTGCGTCGCGTCCGCGATGGTCTGCACGGGTGCGGTCTGCCAGACGGTGAGGAATTGCAGCACCGGCACCAGCCGCCCGATCCAGGAAAAGCGCGCGGCATCGTAATGCGCTGCGGCATTGCGCGTCGCCTGGGCCAGCGCCACCGTCTGGCTCAGTATGCCGATCGAGGTCCCGTCACGCGGCGCCGCCTGATAGAGGTAATCGGCGGCCTTGAGGCTGGTCACGCCCGGCATATTCTGCACGACGATCACGGGATTGCCGGGCAGGCGGCGCGTGAGATAGGGCGCCGCCACCCTCGCATAGGTGTCGTAGGTTTCGCCGGCGGCGAATCCCACCGTGAAGGTGATCTGCTTGCCGCGATAGAAATCGCCGATCTCGTCGGCAGCGGCAGCTTGCGCCGAGCCGACGAGGCAAAGGAGCGCTAGTCCAGCCCGCAGCGCGCGTAGAGGCGCACGGCATTGTCCCAGAAGAGCTTCTGCTTGCGTTGCGGTGACAGATCCCATCCCAGTACCGTCTCGACCGATTTCGGGAACCAGCTCTCGCCGTGCGGATAGTCGGAGGCGTACATCAGCACATCCTCGCCGACGAGGTCCATCACCGCGTTGGTGAGGCGCGCCCCTTCCGGGATCTCGATGCTCTGGAAATAGCGGCCGCTCAGCACATAATCGGAGGGCTTCTGCTTGAGCTCCGGCAGCGCCGCGCGGATGGTCTCGGCATGCTCGTCGATGCGGGCCATCCAGAAGGGCAGCCAGCTATGGCCGGCTTCGAGGGTCGCGATGCGCAAGCTCGGATGGCGGTCCATGACGCCGCTGCCGATCAGCGCCGCCATGTTGCGCATGCCGCACCAGGGATGCGCCGCCGAGCGCTGCAGCCAAAGATTCTCCCAATTGTCCTGGCCGCCCGGCGCGTAGGGCGGCATCACCGTGAAGGTGTGGAGCGCGATGCAGAGATCGTGCGCGGCGGCGGCGGCCCACAGCGGCTCGAGATCGGGATGGTCGAGCGGCGTGCCGTAGGGCGCATAGACGAGCAGGCCCCAGGCCCAGCGCGCCTTGCCCCAGCGCTCGATCTCGGCGAGGCCCGCCTTGACGTCGCGCGCGCCGGCCAGGATGAGGCCGCCGAGCCGCTTCGGAAAAGCGCCGCAATACTCGTCCATCCAGCGGTGATAGGCGCGGTACATGGCCATCTCGAGCGCCACGTCCTCGCCGGTCGTCCAGGTGCCGAACCAGCCCGAGGGCAGAGTGAGATTGACGTCGACTCCTTCGAGATCCATGTCCTTGATGCGCTCGGCCGGATCGTCGTCGCCCCTGGGGTTCGGATCGCGGCCGCGATGGGCGCCGGTGAATCCCGCCATATAGCCGGCCGGCGCCTCGTCGGGCTTGGCATCGCCCAGGCGCCGGCGATATTTGCGCTGGCCCTTGGTGTAGGTGACATGGCCGGTCTTCTTGTTGACCGATTTGTATTCCTCCCAGGCCGCGAGCCGCGCCTTCTCGGGAATCGAAAGGTAGCGATCGAGAATCTCGGCATAGGGGCCGACATGGGTATCGGAATCGAAGATCTTGTAGCCGTCACGCGCCATGATGATTCCCTCGCAGATGTTCGCCCTCCTCTCCTTTCCGTCATGGCCGGGCTTGGCCCGGCCATCCATATGGACCCCCGGGTCAAGCCCGGGGGTGACGAGCTAGAGGAGCCTATTTCCTCTCACACGCTGTCGCCGCCGGCCGAGCGCCGATATTTCTCGAGGCTCTCGCGCGACAGATATTTTTCCTCGAGCGCCCGCTGCTTGGCGGCGCCCTCGCCTTCCGGCGGCGTTTCCGGATGCGGAAAGGGCCGGTCGCGGCGGCTCGCGACGAAGTCGTCCCAGGCGCCGAGACCCTGCTGCTGGAAGGCCTGCATGAAATCCCACAAGGCCGCCCAGGTGACCTGGTGGGTGAAGTTCGGATACCAGGCGACGTTGACGCCCAGCGCCAGATGCTCGTCGAGACCGAGGAAGCGCGGCAGCTTGCCCTTCATGAAGGAGAAGGTCCCGGGCACGACGGCGCGCGCCCGGCGGATCTCCTCCTCCGAATGCGGCGATTCGAGCTGGCACCAATCGACGCCGGCCTCGGTCTGATAGGCGGCGAGGCGCTGCAGGCAATCTTCGAGCCCGCCATTGGCGGCATCGCGGGCGTAGCATTGCGCCATGACGACGAAGTCGGGATCGAGCTCGTTCTTCATATCGACGGCGGCGCGGTAGCGGGCGATCGCCTGCTCCAGCGGCACCACCTCGAGGCCGGCGCTCTGGGTGCGGCGCTTGCCCTCGATCGGCTGATCGTCGATGCGCACGCCGGCAATCCCGGCGCGGATGCATTCGCGAATCATGCGGCGCACCGCCATGATGCCGCCATGGCCGGTGTCGCCGTCCATGATGATCGGAAATTGCACCGAACCCGCGATCCAGCCGGCGATCTGGACGCATTCCATCATGGTGGCGGTGCCGACATCGGCGAGGCCGGTATAGGTGCCGACGACGCCGCTGGTGCCGACGAAGGCCGCCTCGCAGCCGGCGCGCTCCATGATCCGGGCATGCGCCGCGGTCGGCGGATGCATGATCGCCAGCACCTTGCCCTGCCGCGCCAGCAGCTGGCGCAGGCGGGCACCCGGCGAGCCGGTCTGCTTCGAGCCGCTCATCCGCTCTGGACCTCCCATTTCTCGGTCGTGCGCTTCTCGATCGTATCGACGATCAGCCGCTCGGTGAGATAGCCCACGATCGAGATCAGGATCATGGCCGTCATGAGATCGACGGCGCGGAACTGGAAGCGCGATTGCATGAGCAGGTAGCCGATGCCGTCCTGGCTGGCCAGCATCTCGCCGGCGACGATCATGCGCCACGCCGTACCCAGGCTGATGCGCAGGCCGGTGATGATGAAAGGCACGGTCGCCGGCAGGACGACACGGAAGAAGAGCGACGGGCCGGAGGCGCCGAAGCAGCGGCCGGCATTGAGGATCACCGGATTGATCTGGCGGGCCCCGGCCTCGGTGTTGAACAGGAGCGGAAACAGCGCCGTCGTGAAGACGACGAACACCACCGCCTGGTCGGACAGGCCGAACCACAGGATGGCGATGGGGATCCAGGCGATGCCGGGCACCGGGTACAAAGCGCGGATGATGGGCAGGATATATTCGCGCAAGGATGTGACGCGCCCGAGCAGCAGGCCGAGCGGGATGGCGATGGCGGCGGCGAGCAGGAAACCGGTCATCGCCCGCGCGATCGAGTTGGCGAGATGCACATAGATGTTGGGGCCGTAGAGCCAGGGCCTGTTCTGCACCAGCAGGGTCGTCACGACATTGCGCAAGACCGAGAGCGGCCGCGGCAGGATGAGCTCGATGTCGAACCAGCGCGACATCAGCTCCCAGAGCACAAGGATGGCGAAGATGCCGATGCCGCCGCGGATGATCCGCCGCAGTCTCAACCGCCGCTGCTTGGCGCGGGCATAATCGGAATAGCTTTGCTCCGCCGGCTTGGCGGCGGCCGGGTCGCGAACGATCGCCGATTCGCCATAGAGGCTCATTTGCCGGGCGAAGCGTAGGAAAGATCGAAGATATCGTCGAAACGGACCTTGTCATCGATCTCGCCACGCGCCTTCAAGGTGGCGCCGTTGAATTCCCACCAGGCATCGGCCGATTGCCGGGTCAACAGCACGCGGGCGTCGAACCGGTCCTGCAGCGAGGCGAGGACGGCCGGGTCGGAATGCGTCCAGTCGGCCATGATCTCGGCGGTCTTGGCCTTGGGCTCGGTCTCGTAGGATTTGCTGGCGTCGAGTAGCGCCTGGACGAAGCGCTTGGCGGTGTCGGGATGCGCCTTGAGGAAGGCGCGGCTGGCGCTGATGAGGGTATTCGGCAGGGTCTTCGCCTTGTCGCCCATGTCGCCGCGATGCGAGTTCATGAAGACGAAGCCGGCCTTGGCGTTGACGGCGAGGGTGGCGGTGAGCGCGTCATGCATGAAGCCGTCGAGCTGCTTCGACAAGAGGGCCGGCACCATATTGCCGCCCTCGAGGCTGACCAGCTGCCATTTCATCTGCTCGGTGGTGAGGTGGCGCTCGGCGAGATAGCCGCGGAAATTGATGAGATGGATCGAGGACGGCGAGGAGATGCCGATCTTGAGCGGCTGGTCTTTCAGCTGGTCGAGCGTCTTGCCCTCGAATTCGGGCCGCATGAGGATCGAGGTGCCGCCGATATCGGTGCCCTGGATGACGGCGATCGGCGCCGGCTTGCCGGCGACGATCGATTGCGAGTTGGCGCGCACCGCCTCGCCGCCGGCCCCCATATAGACGTCGAGATTGCCGCGCAGCAGCTGCTCGACCCCGGCGACGCTCTGGCCGCTCGGGAAAGGCTTCTCCTCGACCTCGATGCCGTTCTTCTCGAAGGCGCCGGTCTTGACCGCGATCCAATAGATCACCGTCACGACATTGGGCTTCAGCACGCCGACGCGGATCTTGTCGGCGGCCTGGGCCCGGCCGGCGCCGAGCAGCGCCAGGCACAGGAGGGCGGCGGCGGCGATGCGGCTAGCGTCCTTCACTCTCATCTCATCCCTCCCCTTACAGCGCGTGCAGCCGGTGCATTTCCTCGGTGATCCGGCTTTTATAGGCGGCGACCTCCGGGCCGTTGCGGTCGCGCGGCCGCGGCAGGTCGACGGTGACCTCGCGGCCGACGCGCCCGGGCGACGGCGTCATGATGGCGATGCGGTCGGCGAGGAACACGGCCTCGTCGATGTCGTGGGTGATGTAGAGCACGGTGCGCTGCTCGACCTGCCAGGTGTGGA
>Ga0207707_10004357_pt1 | contig 12523 bp, 9 predicted proteins | sample KBSC83BmetaG_FD_184336 | JGI IMG/M metagenome (GOLD analysis project Ga0207707, IMG submission 184336) | Corn rhizosphere microbial communities from Kellogg Biological Station, Michigan, USA - KBS C8-3B metaG (SPAdes) (version 2) | ecosystem: Host-associated > Plants > Roots > Rhizosphere ... | reverse complement strand
CCGATCCATCACGCCGGGCCGGAAGTTCGTCACGATGATGTCGGCTTCCTCGGCCAGTTGTCGCACAATGGCCGCGCCCTCGGGATGCTTCAGATTAATGACGGCGCTCCGTTTGTTGCGATTGACCGAGAGAAAATAAGGGCTTTCACCCGCGACGAAGGGCGGACCGTAGCCACGCGCCGCGTCGCCGTGCGGCGGCTCGATCTTGACGACATCGGCGCCCAGATCGCCAAGCAGCATGGTGCACATCGGGCTGGAAACCGCCTGACCAAATTCGAGCACACGCACACCGGCGAGCGGTTGCGCGCTCTGCTCTTGTTCTCCCTGACTCATCCCAATCCTTTCATGCGTTCTCGTTCGGAATCAGCGGCAGGACGATGTGCGACGGATGCTCGGCATCATGGTGAATCGTGTTGAGCGCGATCCGCGTATGCGTGTTCCGGCCGAGCGGTTCGCCGGTATTCGGATTGACATCGAAGCGCGGGAAGTTGCTGCTGGAGATATCCAGTCGAATCCGATGGCCACGGTTGAAGACGTTGCTCGTGCCGTACATCTCGATCGTAATCGGATAGATTTTGCCCGGTTCCATGAACTCGGCGTGTTCGCGGCTGTTGCGATAGCGCAGGCGTAGGATCGAATCGGAGACGTTCATGGCGTAGCCGTCGGGATAATCGGTGTTCGGCGGATAGACGTCGATCAGCTTGACGGTGATGTCAGTATCCGGCGCAGAGGACGAGACCCAGAGTTTAGCCGTGAGTGGCCCGGTCGCTTCGAGCGGTTCGGCCAACGGCTCCGTTTCGAAGACGAGCACATCCTGGCGACTGGCGAGCGGCAGGTAGGGGGGCTTCGTGCCGAAGGTCGTCGCGTTCGGGACCTGATTTTGCGGCCCGACGCTGGTGATATTGCCGATCCGATCCTCCATCGCCACCTTGTCAGCAAGTGCAGGATCGACGTCCAGCACGTCGGTCAGCGATGAGATATTGCCGCCGATCGTCGGTACGGGGTCGTTCGGATCGAAGCGGAACGAGGTCTCGCGCGTCACGATCTCGGGCGCCGCCGTCGTCAACTCGCCGCGCTCGCCGAGATAGAAGTTCGTGAACTCAGTACGCGCCAGCGGCCACTCCTGTTCCTCGCGCCACTGGCCGCCATGAAAGAGTCGACCCTCGGGCGTGCGATGACCGTCGCCGCCGCCCATGACGAAGATACGCACCGGCGGTTCGTTCTCGATGCCGTTGTCGATCCCCTTCAGCCAGTGATCGAAGTAGCGCAGGTGATGATCCCGGACATTCGCCGCCAGGTTACCGGCGATCGAGGCTTCCGAACCGAATTCGACATTGCCCGACCAGGTGAGATCGACCTTCTCGCCGCCGTGCGTCCACGGCCCCATCATCAGCCGGATCGGCCCACGCTTGAGCTTCGAGTAGCGCACGAAGTTTTCGAGCGTCGAGCGGGTGTACGAGTCGTGCCAGGCGCCGGAGAAGAGAATCGGCACGTCGGCGTGGTTTTCGGCGTACTTCTCGAAATCGAAGCCGGGCTGCTGCCAGTACTCATCGTAATCGCCACGCGTCCAGATATCGAAGACCCAGCGCTCGTGCATCGGCACCATCGCCAGCGGGTTTTGCCCCGGCTTGAGCGGCATGCGTTGCAGCCAGTCGCGAAAACGCACTTTCGCGAGAGCGGCGTTCGTCGCCGGGTCGTCGAGCGGCGTGCCGGTCACCAGCGCTCGGAAACCCCAGGCCATGAAGCGGAGTTCCATGGCGCCGTTGTGCCGCACCGAACTGGTGTGCGCGTTGGCGCCGCCTTCGTTCGGGTACATCGCCGCCAGATAGGGCGGATTGAGCGCAGCCAAGGCGCTCTGCACCCAGGCGAGATACGACGTGCCGAGCGTGCCAACCTTGCCGTTACACCACGGCTGTTCACCGACCCAGACGATCGTGTCGTAGCCATCTTCGGCTTCCTGCGCCAGGAAATAGAATTCGCCCTCGGAGGCGTAGCGGCCGCGGCAGTCCTGAATGACGACAGCATAGCCCCGCCGGGCGTAGAAGAGTCCTTGATTCTCCACGGTGTTGTCGCTGCTCTTGTTGTACGGTGTACGGATCAGCAGCGTCGGGAATGCGCCGTCCATCAGCACTGTGCCTTCCGCCGGCAGATAGATGTCCGTCGCCAGATGAACACCGTCACGCATCGGCACCCGCACGTCGCGTACGATCAGCGCATCACACGTCGGCTCGGATCGATCGATTACTCCGCTCATCGCGTTCTCCTTCCACTGGCTATCGGGCATTCTAGCAGCAGCACCATTTTTCGGCGCGGTTTCCGATCCGGCGGTTGACTGATACACTCTCGGGTTATGAATGCCGGATCGCCGCTGAACGACGACACGATCGATACCCATCTTTCCGACGTAGCACGACGCAACGTGCTGATCGGTTTGATGCTCACGATGGCGCTCGTCGCGATGGATACGACCGTAGTGGCGACGGCCATCCCTTCGATCGTGCAGGATCTGGGTGGCTTCTCGCAATTTACCTGGGTCTTCTCAATTTACGTCCTGGCTCAAGCCGTCACGATCCCGATTTACGGCAAGCTGGCCGACTTGTATGGTCGCAAGCCGATCTTGCTGATCGGCATCGGCATCTTCATCGTCGGCTCGATCTTTTCCGGCCTCGCCTGGAACATGTTCGCGCTGATCGCCTTTCGCGGTCTGCAGGGGATCGGAGCCGGCGCCATTCAGCCGGTCGTAACAACCGTCGCCGGTGACCTCTATACCGTCAAGGAACGGGCACGCATTCAGGGCTGGCTATCGAGCGTTTGGGGCATTTCCGGTGTCGTCGGCCCGGCCTTCGGCGGCTTCTTCGCCGAATATCTGACCTGGCGCTGGATCTTCTACATCAACATTCCGCTCGGCGCACTGGCCGTCTTCATGGTCTGGACCTATCTCAAGGAAGATGTCGAGCTCAAGCAACACAAGATCGATTACGCCGGTTCGTTGTTGCTGGCAGTCGGGCTCGGTGCGCTCATCTTCGGCGTGCTCGAAGGTGGGGTGCGCTGGTCATGGCTTTCGCAAACGAGCGTGATCATCTTCGCTACCTCGGGTGCGCTGCTGCTCGCCTTCATCATGCAGGAGCGCCGCGCGCCGGAGCCGACCGTGCCGCTCTGGGTCTATGGGCGCCGCGTTTTGCTCGGGGCTAATCTGGCGACCGCGTCGCTCGGCTTTCTCTCAATCGGCCTGACGACCTTCCTGCCGACCTTTGCCGAAGGCGTACTCGGCGTGAGCGCACTCTTCGCCGGTTTCGTTCTCTCGGCAATGTCGATCAGTTGGCCGATCGCCTCGGCATTCTCTGGGCGCGCCTACCTGCGCATCGGTTTTCGCGACACGGCGTTGGTCGGTTCGGTCATCTGTCTGGTTGCCGGAATCGGCTTCTTCCTGTTACCTGCCTCGGTGCCAGTCTGGCTCGTTGTGCTGGTGACCTTCTTGATCGGCGCAGGCTTCGGCTTTATGTCAACGCCGCTGATCGTTGGCGTGCAGTCGCTGATCGGCTGGAATCGGCGCGGCGTCGTCACCGGCGCCAATCTGTTCAGCCGCCAGCTCGGTCAGGCGCTCGGCGCCGCGATCTATGGCAGCATCGCCAACGCCGTCCTGCTCGGCAAGCTCAATAACGCTCCAGAGAGCCTCTCCGGTCAGCTACCGAAAACGCTCAATGACGCCAGCGCAGCGCTCAACAGCCAATCGAACGGCCTGAACGCGGCGGCCGAGGCGTACCTGCGCGACGCGCTCTATCAGGCGACCCACGACGTGTTCATGGCGATCGCTATCATCGCGGTACTTACCGTACTGGTATTGCTCGCCACCCCCCGCGTCTTCGAACGCCTGCACTTCGCCGACGACGCGCCCGACGCATCTGCCCCACGCGCCGCTGATTCCGCCCGCGAACCGGCCGAATCGATCGCCACAGGTAGCCTGCCGGATTAGCCGTCACTCGTCGCGCCGTTCGCGTCACGCTCCCCGTGATTCGTCGTCGTCAATGTCTCCAACATGCAGCGTGATTTGGCGATTGCGCCGCTCAAGCCAGGTCGAACTTGCGGTGAGCCGAGGCAAAACCTCGTCCGGCATCGATTGCAGTTTCGCTGCCAGTGATGACCTGACCGGCACGACCTGGTCACCGACCGGCACGGTAAACGGCTCTCCCCGTGGTCGCTCTGGTGGCCGCGTCGCCTGCCCGTGCAGCCCGCGCTCCAGCAGATCGGCCATTGCCTCGGCCATCGGCAGCCCGGTCATGAGTTCGATCCAGTACCACTGACCATTCGGGTTGTTCTCAAGAAAGACGTAATCGCCATTCTTGGTTTCCAGAAGGTCGATGGCGCCAAACTGGAGGTTGAGGCGTTCAAGCAGTGCGAGGCAGGCGCGCTCGACCGGCTCCGGCAGTTGCACGGGGATGTGCGGCAATTCAAATGTATCGACAACCCGAAAATCGACGTCTCCACCTGGGACATGCGTTGATTCGATTGCGACCGCGAATATCTGCTTCCCAATGATCGTTACGCGGATATCGCGCAGCTTTGGCACGAACGCCTGAATGAAGGTCGGGCCGTTGCGCACGCTGTCGAGATACGCCAGATCCTCGCTCACAATGCGATGCGTGTAGACCATGGCGGCACCGAGCGAATGGAGGAGTGTGGGCACACCGAGGGCCTTGACGACCGCTCCGTCTGGTTGCGCGTCGATGAACTCACGCGCCCGCTCGGGGTTGTTGGTAACCATGTATGGAGGTACTTGAAAGCCAAGGTCCTGAGCCAGACGCATCTGCAGCAGTTTCCGGTTCGCGAGACGCAAACGATGCGGGGCGCTGACCCACAAGGCCTCGGTGTTGGCCCAAACACCTTCGAGAAATACACCGCACTCGGAGCGAATCCAGTCCTCCTCTTCTCGCGTGAGTTCTGGTGAGAGTTGCGCCCGCTCCGGCCGGCGTAGCCAGATACTATGAACATCAGCGAGATCGAGCGTCTCACCATTCCATTCAAGGAGGGTGCTTGGCCCAGAGTGCGACCATTCGGTCGTCACCATGGCCGACCCGGGGAAATCACCTGGGTCGAAACCACAAACGTCGACCCCTCGACGAAGCAGTTCACGCGCCACGGGCATAACGTGCCCATCGGTCTTGGCGTTCGAGAGAATCAGGACGGTCATGAAGACTCCAGGTCGGAAAATCCGACGTCGTGACCGCGTTCCGTCGAGCGAACCGTTCCCGTCAGCGGAGCGTGGCGCCAGTAGTTGAGCTGGCCGTCTTCCGGTCCGGGCGCTTCCTCAAGGGGAAGCCATGTCAGACAGCACCGCAGTACAAACGGCAGCGGCCGGTTGTCTGGTTCCACCAACCTTCCCGAACGGTGTCTCGGAGGTATCTGCACGACATCGGATTCGCTATTTGCCTGCTCGCCAGATGGCATTTCGCGCGTGCCCTTCCGTTTTGGGACTGATCGCTAGGTGTCGATCGTATCCGCGTCGGGAGCAAAGGTGTCGTCGGCTTTGAACAGTGTCTGCGTCGTGTAGACCTGTCCGGTTGGAGTCACTTGTTCCTCGGAGAGCCTGCCCGCACTGGCGCTAACCTGTCCAACACCGCGAAACATATACGCGCTTGTGTCATCTTGATCGCCAAGTGCCTGGCCGATAAGCTCTCCAATCTTTGCAGCGACCTCGGTCGGCACGACCATCACCGACATGCCCGGTATGAGGTTGGCTTCGCTGGTGGGACTTTCGTCTTCAGCCACGGTTTTCCTCCTTATTCGATCTAACGTCGAAACGTGTTGCCGTAGAGCACGCGACTAAACACCAGCTTCGATCGTATCCGCGTCGGGGTGCATGGTATCGTCGGAATGGGCAAGGTGGCAAAACGTGGCCGACGCAGCTCCCGTGGGCGTCGCCTGGGCTTCGGATAACACGCCTCCCATCGCGCCGATTTGCCCGACACCGCGGAACATGAAGCCGCTCGTATCGTCCGCCTGCTCGAGCTCTTGACCAATCAGTTCCTCGATCTTCTGAGCAACTTCGGTGGGTACGACGACGACAGCCATGCCTGGGACGTCCACAACCTTGCTGCTCGATTTGTCGCTGTCAGCCATAATGATCCTCCTTGAAAGAGTTCACTTCGATTCGGACATCAGCCGAGGAACCAGCGCTTCTTGGTCCACACCACGTGCCGGTGAGTTCAGATTGCTCCTCGGCGAAGGCCGTTTGCGCGGCGCCGGCCACCGCAGGCAACGAGTTCTACCCGTATTCGATTGCGTCCGCATCGGAGGTTGCGCTGTCATCCAAACCGATCAGTTTGCACGACGTTACCGTGGTGTTACCCGTCTTCGTGACTTGCCATTCAGAGAGTCCGCCGGTACCAGCGCCAACCTGGCCGACTCCGCGGAAGATATAGGCGGTCGTGTCGTCCTCGCCCTTGTCCTCGTCTACGAGAACCTTCGCCACGAGGGAACCGATTTTCTCCGCGATCTCAGTCGGTACGACGACGACGGACATCCCAGGTACATTCACAACGTTTCCGCTCGGTTTCTCGCGTTCGCTCACATCGATCCTCCTTTGCAAGACGGCTATTCGGCCCGGATGACGCGACGCTATACAGGCGCGTCCACATCAGTGGTCGCGGCGTCATCGAAACCGACGATTCGGCACGTGGTCATCGTGGCGCTACCCGTGATCGAAGGTTGCATAATTGAGAGTCCGCCGGTACCACCGCCTAGCTGACCGACGCCGCGAAGCATATAACCGGTCGTGTCATCCTCGTCCTTGTCCCCAAGAACTTGCGCCACAAGCTCGCCGATCTTCTCCGCGATCTCGGTCGGCACAACCACGGCGGACATACCGGGTACATCTACGAACTTCCCGCTTGGTTCCTCGTTTTCGCTCATATTGACGCTCCTTCGTACGACGGGTATTCGACATGACGCCCGACGATGGCCAGTTTGATATCGATCTCCTGTAGCGTTCAACCGGGAGAGACGGGATCAACCACGGCGGGCCTATCTCGCCGTTGAGGGAGGCCGTTCAAGGCAGCTTCGCGCCGCGCGAGGGTCTGATTCACCTCCTCTCGGATCAACGGAGAAACCGCGAGCATCGACTGAAAGCTCTCGCGGCTGAGACTGTACGTCTCGACCGCGGTCCGCGCGCGAACGGTCGCCGTCCGCGGCACCTCCCGAAGCAATGCGATCTCGCCGACATAGTCACCTGCATGAAGCTGCGCCAGGCGTCGCTCTGATCCTCTGCCATCGTCTACCAGGACATCGACGTCGCCCTCGCGAATGACGTAGAGACGATCGCCAGTCTCACCCTGGCGCATGAGCGTGGCACCACGCTCGAAATGCTCGTTCTGGAGGTTCGCGGCGAGCGAGCGAAGCGTCGTCTGATCGAGTCCGGCGAAGAGCGGAACGGTGCGCAATGCCTCGGTCTCTTGCTGAGGCTCTGGATAGGCCATGGTGACGAGACCGCCCTGCTGTTCTTCCCAGAGCCGGGCATAGGTCCCGTGAGTCTTCAGCAGTTCCTCGTGCGTCCCTTGCTCCACCAGCCGTCCTCCGGCCAGAACGTAGATCTGATCGAGCTGGACGACACTCCCCAGACGGTGCGTGACGCTGATCGTCGTTCGGCCGGCCGCCACCCGCCGCAGCGTCGCATTGATGGCTGCTTCGGTGGCCGGGTCAAGCGCGCTGGTCGCTTCATCGAGCAAGAGGAGCGCCGGATTCCGCACGAGCGCCCGCGCGATCGCTACCCGCTGTCGCTGCCCGCCTGAAAGGTGTCCGCCACGCTCGCCCACTGGTGTGTCGTACCCGTCAGGCAACTGCATGATGAAGTCGTGGATCTCGGCCGCACGGGCGGCATTCTCGACGTCCTGGTCGCTGGCATCCGGTCTGCCCAACCGGATGTTTTCGCGGATCGTGTCGTCGAAGAGGACGCTCTCCTGAAAGACCATCCCAATCTGCCCGCGCAGCGATTCCAGCGTCGCCTGCCGCAGATCGAGCCCATCGAAGCGAACCTGCCCGAGATCAGCATCGTAGAAGCGGGTGAGCAGGCTCAGAATGGTGCTCTTGCCGGAGCCGCTGGCGCCGACGATGGCGACGCTCGTCCCCGCCGGAATGGTGAGATTGATGTCCGTCAGAACGCGTCGTGCGTCGTCGTAGCCGAACGAAACGTGCTCCAGCTGGATGTCGTGGATGAGCCGCCCAAGCGGTTGAGCCCCTGGCGCATCTTGGATGGCGGGGCATGCGCCGATGACTTCCTGCACACGCTTCATCGAACCGGTCGCCTGCTGCACAAATTGCAACAAGCCGGACAGTCGCTGGAGCGGCGCGACGACCTGGCCGATCAGGAGGATGAAGGCGAAGAGCGTGCCGACGCTCAGATGGCCGTGGAGCACCAGATAGCCGCCGGCGCTGAGCACCGTCAACTCGATCAGCGTCGCCGCTGAACTGGAGACTACCCCGTAGAGCCCACCGAGAAAGCTGAGCCGGATCGAACTACGCACTAGGCGGTCGAGCTGACGTGCGAAGCGCTCGGTCATCAACCGTTCCAGCCCAAAGAGTTTCACTACCGGCTGGGCACCGAGATTTTCCTGGGCGAGATTGGTGACGCCGCTCGCCTCCTGTTGCCGTTCCAGACTGGCACGCGCGACGGGGCGCCCGAGGAATCGAGCGATGAGCAGGATGAGCGGTAATCCGACTACGACGACAAAGGAGAGCTTCCAGTCCATCAGGAAGATGGCGATGGTCGCCAACACCATCGTCAGGGTGAGTCGCGCCGATTCCACCAAACCGTTCGTCAGCGCCGCCCCGACCATGCTGAGATCGGAGTTGATGCGCGTCAGCAAATCACCGGTACTCACCTGATCGAAATACCCGGGGTGAAGCGCCTGAATCTTCGAGAACATGGAAAGTCGCATGTCTTTCAACACCCGCTCCGAAACCCATGCCTTGGCGTAGGTTTCGCGCAGGGAGGCAAGCGTCACCGCGATGAATGAGGAGACGACCACGACGACGATTACCACGAAGGCATGTTCGTTTCGCGGAACGAGCGCGCGATCGATCAGGTAGCCATTCGCCTTCGCCAGCACGATGCCAAAGGCGCTGCTAAGCACGACATAGACCATAATCTCGACGATGCGCAGTCGGTATGGTCGTAGGTACGGCAAGAGGAGCTTGACGAAGCGACGAAAGCCGTTGATCTCGGCTCTCCGCAGCTGCCGGCGCCACGCCTTATCGAGCTTCTCCAGCGTGCGGCCGGTCGCGGCCTTCGCCGCCTCGCCTGGGCCGGCGGCAGCGATTTGCGTCAGGAACGTCCCAGCCGCTGTCTGCCCATACTTCGCCGCGACAAACGAGAGGAAATTCGAAATCGCGAGTGGGGCGGCCGCGACGGGTTCGCCATCGCCGGCCAGGAGCGCCCGCAGCGGTGGAAGCGCGTCGCGCTCGAGAACGGAGGTGAGCGCCGTCACCTCCTCGTCGCCAACCGGCCCAGCGTCGGACTGCCCCAGGATATAGCGGTGGACGCCCTCCACCAGCGCCTCGGACCACTCAGCATCACCCGCTGCCCGTTGGAGCAGCGTCAACAGGTTGCGCTCCAGATCGGTCCCCGGCGATTCGGGACGATAGACGGCATAAATGAGCGACTGCGCTGGATCGGCATAGCCGCCGGAGTCGAGCATCGTCCCTGGCTGGTTCGGGTCGGTCAGTTGGTCGAGAAGATAGACACCGAGCGGACCGGATAGACCGGCGAGTCCGCAGCGCTCGGTCGCGACCACGTAGTAGCGTTCGAGCCGTTCTCCGACGGCCTGGCATTGCTGCTGGGCAAAGGATCCTTGTTGGAAGAGCAGGCGGAAATGCGTTGTCGCGAACGCAATGATGGTGAAGTCAACGACGGCTGGCTGTTCGTCGTGGCCGGCCATGCTTGTCCGGTAAACGAGTGCGGTATCGCCGAACTGAACCCGATCATTTGGGCGCAGCGCGCGTGGTGCGTGGATCGAGTCGCCGTTGACGCGTGTTCCGTTGAGGCTATCGAGATCGGTGAGAAGCCAGCGGCCGTTGGCGAAGCGGAGGATCGCATGATAGCGCGAGACGATCTGGCTGGGCACACGGATGTCGTTATCGACGGCACGTCCCACCGTCGCGACATTGTTCAAATGAAAGTGATCGCCGTTCTCCCCTTCCAGCCAGGAAACCGCACGATCCGTTGCGACTGTGGTGGAGTCTTTCGATCCGCCGAGCGACTGGAGCGCGTCGGCCATGACATCGACCTCCGCTGAACCGACCCCGAAGAAGGTGGGGGCAGACGGACCGGTTCGAGTCGCGTCAACGAATCCCTCGCAAGCGGGCCACGACGTCAGTGGGGTTTCGCTACCCTCGACGAAACGCGGTCGCTTCCAGCTGGGAGCACCGAATAGGAGAGAACTCGATAAATCTGCTGCACCCACGAATGGTGACTCTACAGTACATTGAGCGTACATGAATGTCAACTTGTCTCAACGTTTGTTGCGCAATGCACGACGATTGACGGCAGCGAGTGGTGATGATTCCTACGGTCGCCCGTCTGCAACGTATACCCGCTTCCGAGATGGTGCAGTAAACTGCTTTACACCCGCTGGGTTGTTAATCGGTACTAGCTCTTGATGTGGGAGTCCACCGCCGCGCGTCTGGCTCCCCTCTCCCGCGCGGCGCGGGAGAGGGGCAGGGGGTGAGGGCGGTCCTCGCTTACGACAGCACGGGTTGCGGCGGGACCGCACCTTCGGGGATCGGGGCGACGTAGGGCTTGCCTTCGGTCGCTTCGCGATGCTCGGCCTGCGCGCGGGCCAGCAAGTCGGGGTCATTGTGCAGTTCGGCGGCGGTAACCGCCATCGCTTTGGCCGCGTGCAACATACCTTTGTGGCCGATCGACATGCCGCCGGTTGCCGTGATGCCCCAGCTATGGCCGGGCACCCCGGCCGGATGACAGCTGGTGTGAACCTCGACGGTCGGCGTGATCCAGCTCACTTCCGAGACATCGGTTGAACCGGACATCACCTTGCCCGGATCGCCCGGTTCCATTACATCCGCCAGCAGTGGCTGGTCGAAGGCGCTCTCCGGCAGACCGGAACCGCGAATACCGGCCCGGCGTACGCCCTCGGGATAGCCCTCGGCGACGGCCTTGCCGAAGGCACGCTCGTCGTCGTTGAAGTCGATCGGGCCAAGCTCGCTCAGCACGTCGAACATCCGCCCGGCCAGCGTCTGATTCGGCAGCATGTTGTGGATGCCGTAGTGATCGTGAATGGTGAGCTCGGTGTCGGTCATCATCGCCGCACCATTGGCGATCCGAATGATGCGCGCGACCAGCTCGTCGACCTGATAACGCTCAGGAGCGCGCACGTAGTACCAGACCTCGGCCTCGTCCGGCACCACGTTCGGCTGGCCGCCGCCGTTGGTAATGACGTAGTGAATACGCGCCTTCTCCTGAACGTGCTCGCGCATGTAGTTGACGCCGACGTTCATCAACTCGACGGCGTCGAGTGCAGAGCGTCCGTGCTCGGGATGCGCCGCCGCGTGCGCCGTCTGGCCATGGAAGTGGAACTTGATGTGGTCGATGGCGAGGCTGCTGGAAACGGCCACCGTGTTGCTGGCCCACGGGTGCCAGGTGAGTGCGGCGTCGAGATCGTGGAAAACGCCTTCGCGCGCCATGAAGACTTTACCGGCGCCCGTCTCTTCGGCCGGGCAGCCATAATAGCGAACCGTTCCCGGTTTGCCGGACTCTTCGAGCCACGCTTTCAAGGCGACCGCTGCCGCCAGCGAAGCGGTGCCGAGCATGTTGTGGCCACAGCCATGCCCTGGTCCACCGGCGACCGCCTGCGACTGCGTCGTCGTCGCCGTCTGCGACAGATTCGGCAGCGCGTCATATTCGCCGAGGAAGCCGATCACCGGGGAACCGCTGCCCCACTCGCCGTAGAAGGCGGTCGGCATGCCACCGACATTTGACTTGATATCGAAGCCCTCTTTCGCCAAGAACTCTGACTGCAACTGGCAGGCGTAGGTCTCGTCCAGCGCCACCTGCGGGTGCGCCCAGATATCGTCCGACATGTCGATGAAGCGCTCGCGCCGCTCATCGATCCAGTCGGCCGGGCCCCAGTTCTTCGCCATATCTATCTCCTTCGCACCGGCGCGGTCGACTCCGATCGCGCCACCCGATTGTGCCCGCATTCTAAACCGAATTCGAGAACGGATGCTTCGTTCACTCACGAGGATGACATTCGCGGTATCATCCGTGGCATCGACGCCATGCGACGTTCGCATACAAACGATTCGAGACGGCAACGGATGTTTCATCGTCATGAGACGACCGGCGGTGCGAGCGATGATCGGAGCAACGACGCTCCAGCCATCGACCTGAACCGACTGCGCGCGGTCCTGCGGCTCATCCTGGATGGCGAGATAGCCGACCGCATCGTGACGAACACCGTGTCGGTTCCGCCAGAGCGGGCGATCAAGCGTGTGTCGAGCAGCGTCAATTGGGAGT
>Ga0207707_10004354_pt1 | contig 12526 bp, 16 predicted proteins | sample KBSC83BmetaG_FD_184336 | JGI IMG/M metagenome (GOLD analysis project Ga0207707, IMG submission 184336) | Corn rhizosphere microbial communities from Kellogg Biological Station, Michigan, USA - KBS C8-3B metaG (SPAdes) (version 2) | ecosystem: Host-associated > Plants > Roots > Rhizosphere ... | reverse complement strand
TCCGCCAGCGCGATCACGTCGCCGTCCACATGCTCCGTGCCGTCGAGCAGTCGCGATCGCACCGCGGCATAGCGGCGCCGATCCTCGCCACGCGCGTGCACGGCGATGCCACCCCGCAGATCGAGCACCGGAATCACACGCACGCGGAGACGCTCCCATGGTGATCGGGTGGGATATCGGCGGCGCCAACATCAAGGTCGCTCGTGCGCACGCGAATCGGCTGCGGGAGGTCCGCTCCGTGCCGTTCGCCATCCAGCACACGCCGCAGGCGCTCGTGCCAACGCTGCAGCGCCTGGTTCGGGAGCTCGGCGCGCCGCCGTCCGAAGCGCATGCCGTGACCATGACCGCTGAACTCTCCCAATACTTCCGTACCAAGCGCGAGGGTGTGTGCTTCGTTCTGGATGCGGTCGCATCGGCCTTCCCAACGGCAGCAGTTCACGCGTTCACCGTGACGGGCAATTTTGTGCCTCCGGAATTTGGTCGGGACCATCCACTCGATGTTGGAGCGGCCAACTGGGCCGCTACTGCCACCTTACTGGCTCGGCCTCCGGAACTTGGTCGGGACCATCCACTCGATGTTGGAGCGGCCAACTGGGCCGCTACTGCCACCTTACTGGCTCGTAACTGTAGCAATACAGTCCTTATTGACGTCGGATCAACGACGACGGACATCATTCCTATCTGCCAGGGGATTGTCGCCGCTCAGGGCCGGACGGATCCCGACCGCCTGCGCTCCAGTGAGCTGCTCTATCTCGGTGCCGTCCGTACGCCCCTCGAAGCGGTCGTGCACAATGTACCACTCGAGGCAGGTATGGCAGGCATCGCCGCCGAAGCATTTGCCCTCGCCGGCGATGCGTACGTCTGGCTCGGCGAGCTACACCCGGATAGCTACTGCGCTCCCACACCTGATGGTCGTCCCGCCACACGCGAGTTCGTCCGCGAACGGCTGGCGCGTGCGGTATGCGCGGACCGCGAAATGCTCGCCGACAGTGCCATCTCCGCCATTGCCAGCCACGTGGCCACCGCACAACTGAATCGCACGGCGCAGGCACTTGCCCAAGTGCTCCGGCGGAACCCTTCGATCACAAGAGCCGTGACGGCGGGTGTTGGGTCGTTCATCGCCGAGCGTGCGGCGCTTCAGTGTCGTCTCACTGTCACGCCCTTCTCAGCCATCCACGGCCTGGACGCACATCGATCAGCACCGGCTGCCGCGGTCGCGCTCCTGCTCGAGCGATCCCTCACCTCATGAGGAGCCTTGCTGACACCGTCATCAAGATCGGCGGCGGCCTGCTTGCTGTCCCCGATGCGCTGGATCACGTCGTCCAGACCTTTCGCAGTGTGTGCACCACGGACCGGCGCCTGCTCGTTGTCCCTGGGGGCGGCCCCTTTGCCGACGCGGTCCGCGACGTTGACGCCGCGATGCCACTGGACGCCAGCGCTGCCCACTGGATGGCGATACTTGGCATGGACCAGTATGCCTACCTGCTCGCTTCGCGCCTGCCGAACGCGCGCTTCACCGAGCGCCTGGAAGAGCTGGCATCCATCCATGCGACAGGTGGTCTCCCGGTATTCGCTCCGTATCGTCTGCTCCGGGCCGTCGATCCGCTGCCGCATTGCTGGGATGTTACCAGCGACAGCATCGCGGCGTGGATCTCGCACCATCTCCGCGCTACCCAATTGATACTGATCAAGACGTCCGCCGCGGCGTCATCAGAGGCAGTGGTGGACGCCTGCTTCCATCGACTCATGAACGATCAGTTGCGAGTCTCGATCGTTGATCCCCACACCCTGTCGGACACACTCGCGACGGTCTGACGCTCTTTCACCGCCGCGGCCAGTGCCGCCACGCGGTTGCGGCTCACTACGCCAGTCCGGCTGCCGACACATGCCGCGCCCCGGACACCCACCATGTTGACGCCAAGGCTCCGCGCGCGGGAGAAATCGCCCGCGCCGAGCTGGCCGGCCAGCGCAACCATCAGTTGCTGCCGATGCGCTTCAGCCACCCATTCCCCGAGGCGCAGCTCACCCATGATCGCGAACCCTGTGCGCCCTTCCTTGTGCGCGGTATCCATGAGCACGCCCCGGGCGCCCATATCGTGCGCAATCCGGATCACGGCGGCGGGCGATATGGCCTCGGCGCGGTCCGCATCCGCGTACGCCACCGCGATCACCCCGCAGCTCCCGCTCGCCCCGCCCGCCCCCCGCACCGCGGCGGCCAGCAGCATTCCGGCACGATCCGCATCGCTCACGCCGGCGAACCCCACCTTGATGAACGACACCCCGTGCGCCGCCGCCTGATGTGCCAGCAGCTCCGTCTCTCGCTCGCCACACACGTCACCCAGTGCCGCGCTCACCGGACGCTCACGGCCCGTCACGGACACCACGCGCGCCAATGTCAGGCCGTCGACTGCACCAAGCGCTCCGCGCGACGGATCCTTCGCGTCGATCACATCCGCGCCGCCATCCAGCGCGTCCCGTGCTTCATCCGCATTCCGTACGCTCACCAGCAACTGCATGCGTCACGCCCCTTGTAAGACCCTGTCGTCCGGCTAGCTTAGCCTGAGCGGCTACCATATCCCATATCACTTCCAGGGGCAACGTGTCGCACGAGCCGACCTCAGGCGCCGTGGCTGGATCATCCGCTGCCCTCACGCTTCGCGGTGCGGCGGCGGTGGTGACGGGCTCCTCAACCGGGATCGGTCGTGCCATCGCGCTGGCGCTCGTCCGCTCGGGCGCAGACGTAGCCATCTCCTACCGCACGGGCGAGTCGGACGCCCGCACGCTGGCGCAGGAAGTCCAGTCCATGGGCCGCCGCGCTGCAGTCTATCGGCTGGACCTCGCCGATCCGGCATCCATCGCGGCTCTGGCTGCCGGGGTGCAACGCGATTTCGGGCATGTGGACGTCTGGGTGAACAACGCCGGTGCTGACATTCTCACCGGTAGCGTGGCAGACCTCCCGGACCTCGCGAAACTCGACCTGCTGCTCACCGTTGACTTGCGCGGCACCGTACTCGCCTCGTGGGAAGCGGCGCGACTCATGCGGCAGCAACCGCGTGGCGGCGTCATCATCAACATGAGCTGGGACCACTGCTGACATTCTCACCGGTAGCGTGGCAGACCTCCCGGACCTCGCGAAACTCGATCTGCTGCTCACCGTTGACTTGCGCGGCACCGTACTCGCCTCGTGGGAAGCGGCGCGACTCATGCGGCAGCAACCGCATGGCGGCGTCATCATCAACATGAGCTGGGACCACGCGATCACCGGTATGCAGGGTCGCAATCCCGAAATGTTCTCCGCCGCGAAGGGTGGAATACTGAGCTTCAGCAAGTCTTTGGCGCGCTCGCTGGCACCGGTGGTGCGCGTCAATATTCTCGCGCCGGGCTGGATTGAAACCGAGTTCGGCGCGGGGCTCACGCCCGAGCGCCACCGGGAAGTGGCCGAGCAGACACCCATGCGCCGCTGGGGAACGCCGGACGACGTCGCCAGTGCCGCCGTGTTTCTCGCCTCGCCTGCGTCAGGATTCCTCACGGGGCAGACGCTGTTTGTGGGCGGCGGAACCGTGATGTAGATACCGTTTGTCTCGAACGAGGAGATTCACCATGGCATCCACGGAACGCACCTTTACCGACAGCGAGATCGCCGAGCGCCTGAAAGGCCTGCCCGGCTGGTACTATGAAGACGGCTGGATCCGGCGCCAGTACAAGACCGATGGGTGGCCCACCACGCTCATGCTCGTGAACTGCATCGGCTTCTTCGCCGAGGCCGCATATCATCATCCGGATCTCACCGTCACCTGGGCCAAGGTGTGGGTCAAGCTCCAGAACCACGCTGCCGGCGGCATCACGGACAAGGACTTCGAGCTCGCACGCAAGATCGAGGACTCAGTGCTCTGGCGCCCCACGGGAGGGGCCCTGGAGGGCACGCCCAACAAGTTCGTGCGCGCCGGCGACGCGAAGTAGCTCGAGCGACCGGGGCATCGCCGTGGAACGTTCCGCCGCGCCCTCGCGCGTGCTGTTTGTCACCGGGCGACTCGCGGAGCCCGCGCTGCGCCAGACCCTCGCGGGAATGGACGCCGGCTTTGCGTGCGACGTGGCCGTCATGCACATCACCGTCGCCGCGCTCATGACCACGGAGTGGATCGCCCGTGCCCTCGAGGTGCCGGAAGGCACCGATCTCATTCTCCTGCCAGGCCTCTGCCAGGGCGATACCGGCGCCATTGGCGACAAGACGGGCGTGCGCGTCGAGAAGGGGCCCAAGGACTTGCGCGAGATCCCGGAGTACTTCGGCCGCGCGTCGCTCAAGGCGGAGTACGGCGCGCACGACATCGAGATCCTCGCCGAGATCAACGGTGCGCCCGCGCTCGCACGCGACGTGATCCGTGGCATGGCGGAGAGTTTCCGCAGCGCTGGCGCGGACTACATCGACATCGGCTGCACCCCGGGCACACCCTTCCCCGACCTCGCCGCCGTGGTGCGTGAGCTGGTGGGTGCGGGTTTCCGCGTGAGCATCGATACGTTCGACCGCGATGAGATCCTCACCGCCGTAGACGCGGGGGCATCACTCGTGCTCAGCGTCAACTCCACCAACCTCGCCGTGGCGCGGGAACTGCCCCGTCCCGGCGTGCGCGTGGTGGTCATTCCCGACTTTGGCGCCTCGCTCGATTCGCTGGAACCGAGTATCACGTCGCTGCGCGAATGGAATGTCCCTTTTCTCATTGACCCTGTCATCGAGCCGCTCGGCTTCGGCTTCATGGCCTCGCTCCAACGGTATGCGGACGTGCGCCGCCGCTTTCCGGACGCCGAGCTGCTCATGGGAATCGGCAACATTACCGAACTCACCGCCGCGGACACCACGGGCGTGAATGCACTGCTCGTCGGAATCTGCCAGGAGCTGGGCGTGCGCGCGGTGCTCACCACGCAGGTCGTTGGCTGGGCGCACGGCGTCGTGCGCGAAGTGGACATTGCGCGTCGCCTCATGCACTTCGCGGTCACGAACAAGGTGGTGCCCAAGCGCATCGACGATCGGCTGGTCACGCTGCGCGACGAGAAGATCCTGGCGTACACCGAGCAGGAGCTCCGCAATTTGCAGCAGCGCATCACCGATCCCAACTATCGCATCTTCACCGATCGCGACACGATCACCGTGCTCAATCGCGACCGGTTCGTGCGTGGCACTGACATTCAGGACATCTTCGCGCAACTCGACGTGAGCGAGGCCACACATGCGTTCTATCTCGGCAAGGAGCTCGCGAAAGCGAAGCTCGCCATCACGCTCGGCAAGACCTACCGGCAGGAAGGCTCGCTGAACTGGGGTTATCTCACGCCGCCCGACGATGTCATAGCGGAGCACGTGCGTCTCACGCAGCGTTCCGAGCGTGCCGAGCGTGCCGAGCGTTCCGAGCGTTCCCGGCGCCGGGCGGACCGGCGCCCGGGCGACTCATGAGCGCGCCGCTGGTCGAGGAGCTGCTCCCGGTGCCCGACCCTGTCGGTAGCAGTGAGCGCTTGCAGGGACTGCCGTATCTCATCCTGCTCGACAGTGCCCGTGATCCCGAACGGCTGGGCCGGTACTCGTTCCTGATGGCGGATCCCGCCGTGGTGATCCGCGGCAAGGGCACCCGCGTCGAGCACATCGACCAGTCCTCCGGCGAAGTGACATCCGTCGACGGACACGCGCTGCATGCCACGCGCGCGCTGCTCGCACCACACCGGTGTGCGCCGATCCCCGGACTGCCGCCATTTCAGGGCGGCGCCGCCGGTTACCTCGCGTATGACTGGGGCTCGGTCCTCGAACGGCTGCCCGCCCCGCGCTACGATGACCTTGCCATCCCCGATGCCGTATTCGGGCTGTACGACTGGGTGATCGCCTGGGACCACGCGCTGCACCGCGCGTGGATCATTTCCACCGGCCTCCCGGAAATCACCGCGGCCGGCCGCGATGCGCGCGCCCGGGAGCGACTCGCCGCGGTCCGGGCGCGACTTGCCGCGCCATCACCCACCACTCCATGGAGCGCGTCCCCGGTTCCCCGATCCACCAGCTCGGCGGCGCCCTCGTACGCCGTCGAGGACAGCGAGCACGCCGCAGCGCTCGAGTTGCGGTCGTCGTTCACCCACCGTGGCTACCTGGACGCGGTCGCGCGGGTGCGCGAGTACATCATCGCGGGCGACATCTTCCAGGCCAACCTCTCGCAGCGCCTCGAGATGCCGCTCTGCGAGCCACCCTGGGCATGCTACCAGCGGCTCCGCGCGATGAATCCCGCGCCGTTCGCCGCCTGGCTCGACTTCGGCGATGTCCGCATTGCGAGCGCGTCACCCGAACGATTTCTCCGCCTGGATCCGGACGGCACCGTGGAAGCCCGGCCCATCAAGGGGACACGACCGCGTGGCATCTATCCGGCGCACGACGCCGCCCTGGGCCGCGCGCTCGCCGAAAGCGCCAAGGACCGCGCGGAAAACCTCATGATCGTGGACCTGCTGCGCAACGATCTGTCGCGCGTGTGCGCGCCGGGCAGCGTGCGCGTCACCGAATTATTCGCCATTGAGCACTATTCCAGCGTCCATCATCTGGTCTCCACGATTACGGGGCACCTGGAGCCGCAGCGCGACGCCTTCGATCTCCTCTGTGCCACGTTCCCGGGCGGCTCCATTACCGGTGCGCCCAAGGTGCGCGCCATGGAGATCATCGCCGAGCTCGAACCCTCGCGGCGTGGCGTGTACTGCGGCACCATCGGCTACGTGAGCCGCAGCGGCGCGCTCGATACCAGCATCGTCATTCGCACCTGTCTCGCCCTCGGCACCCGGATGTATCTTAGCGTTGGGGGTGGCATCGTCGCCGACTCCGACCCCGAGCAGGAATACCGGGAAACGTTCGACAAGGCCCGGGCAATCCTGGGTGCCCTGCAGATCGCGAGTCTCCGGCATCTCACGTCCACGCACGTACGACCAGCGACATGATTCTCCTCATCGACAATTACGACTCCTTCGTCTGGAATCTGGCCCGCTACGTGCGCGAGCTGGGAGCCGAACCTGTCGTGCACCGGCACGATGAGCTGTCACTCGAAGACATCGCCGCGCTCGCCCCGTCTCACATCATCATCTCACCGGGCCCATGCTCGCCCGCCGAGGCGGGCATCTCCACCGCGGTCGTCCGTCGCTTTGGCGCCACGGTGCCCCTCCTGGGCGTCTGCCTCGGACATCAGTGCATTGGCGCGGCCTATGGGGCGGAGATCGTTCGCGCCCGTCAGGTGATGCACGGCAAGACGTCGTCCATCCACCACGACGGCGCCGGTATCTTCTCCGGGCTACCGTCCCCATTTACCGCGACGCGCTATCACTCGCTCGTCATCGCGCCCGCGTCGCTGCCGCCCGCCCTGCGCGTCACCGCAACCGCCGAGGACGGTGAAATCATGGCGGTGGAGCACCGTGAGCATCCGGTCACCGGCGTGCAATTTCACCCCGAATCGGCGCTCACCGAGTTTGGATACCGCATGATCGACCGCTTTCTTTATGGACCGGGTTCGCGTGGCGCATCCCTTCCGGATCGCGCTGATCTCGTTTTCGCGGCGCCGGTGGGGCGGGAGGCGGCTCCCCCGCCGGTGGAAATCGTCCGGTGAAGGCGTCCGCTCCCATCGCGCGCACCACGGTTCCGGCGCCGCCCGCCATGGTCCTGCTGTGGATCAACGGGCGCCGTGTTTCGGCAGAGGGTTCCCATCTCTCCGCGTTCGACCGTGGATGCATGCTCGGCGACGGGCTCTTCGAGACCATGCGCATGTACAACGGCGCGATCTTCCGCCTCGATCGGCATCTCTCGCGCCTCATGCAGGGCGCCCGTATCCTGCGAATTCCACTGCCAGCGGAGCTGCCGGCCACCGTCACGGCGGCCGTCGCAGATGCCTGTGCGGCAGATGTGAGAAACGCGGCAGTGCGTCTCACGATCACCCGTGGCGTGGGCGCGCCAGGGATCGCACCACCGGACGAGCCACACCCCGTGACGCTGATCGCCATCCGGCCGTATTCGCGCGTCGATGCCGCACCCACGGCGTTGTCGGCGAGCATTGCGCGCGGCCGCCGTAACGAGCACGCGGTCACGAGCGGCTTCAAGACACTCGCATACACGGAGTCGGTCGTCGCGCTCGCCGAAGCCCGGGCCGATGGCGTGGACGAAGCAATCTTTCTCGACACGGCTGATCATGTCTCCGAAGCCACGAGCAGCAATATCTTCCTGGTGCACCGGCACGAACTGATCACGCCACCGCTGTCGTGCGGGATTCTGCCGGGTGTGACCCGTGAGGCCGTACTCGAACTGGCGCGCGCCGAAGGACTGTCCATCCACCAGCGACCCGTCGCCGTCTATGAGCTTGCGGGCGCTGCGGAGGCGTTCTGCACCAGCTCGCTGCGTGAGATCGCGCCGCTGGTACGTCTGTCCGGTCACGACATTGGTCGCGGGATGGCGGGCGAATTGACGCGGCATCTCACGGCCGCCCTGGCGGCGCTCGTGGCTCGCGAGTGTACGACGTGATCATCGAGTCCATCGTGACCAGCATGGCGGCGGATGGTACGGTGAATTTCGCCCCCATGGGCGTGGAATGGGGCGAGGAATCGCTTGTCGTGAAGCCGTTTCTGGAGACCACGACGTTCCGCAACCTTCGGGAAACCGGCGTGGCCGTCGTCAACATCACGGATGATGTCCTGCTCTTTGCGCTGGCCGCCATCTCGAGTCCACGATTTCCCGCAGGGCGCGCCGTGCACGTGCGTGGGGTGGTGCTCGATGCCGCCTGTTCGTGGCGCGAGATCGAAGTGCAGCACATCAATGATACGCCGCCTCGATCTCGCATCGAGACACGAGTCGTGCATCGCGGCGTCCGTCGCGAATTCATTGGCTTCAATCGCGCGCGCCATGCGGTGCTCGAGACGGCCATTCTCGCAACGCGGACGCATCTCATCCCGCCGGCTGAGATCCGCACCGAGCTCGGTCGCATGCAGGTCATTGTGGACAAGACCGCTGGGCCGCGCGAGCAGGAAGCCATGGCGGTCCTCACCGGACACATCCTGCAGGCGCTCGAAGCGGGTCAGGCGGCGCCGGACGGCGGCCAGTGATGGCGGACGCGCACGAGGGCGTGTTCGTGCAGGCTCCCGCACGGCTGCACTTCGGCATGCTCGATCCGCTCGGCACCCTGGGGCGTCGCTATGGCGGGATCGGCGCCGTCATGCCGGACCCGTCGCTGCTGATATGCGTCACACCGGACGACCAGTTGCGCGCCAGTGGTCCCGCACACCAACGCGCGCTCACGTTCGCGCGTACGTTTCTTGAGTACCATCGCCTGCATTGCGGTGCGAACATTCACGTCCTGCGCATGCTGCCGGAACATTCGGGGCTTGGCTCCGGCACGCAGCTCGCGCTGGCAGTCGCGCGCGCGCTCGCGGAACTGTATGACCTGCCGCGCGACGCGGCATCGCTGGCGCAGGCCACGGGACGGGCGCGGCGTTCTGCAATCGGTACCTGGGCGTTTTCGCGGGGCGGCTTCATCCTGGAAGGCGGACGGCGATCGGAACACGAGACGCTCGCGCCGCTGTTGGTACGATGTGCCATGCCCGCCCACTGGCGGTGCGTGCTCGTGGTTCCACCAGGCCGGCCGGGCGTGAGCGGCGAAGCGGAGTCGGCGGCGTTCGCGCGCCTGCCGGTGCCGCCGGCATCGGATGTCATGCAGGTCGCGCGGCTCGTGCTCCTGTCGCTGCTTCCGGCGTTGGTGGAAGCGGACTGCATCACGTTCGGCCGCGCATTGAGCGAGATTCAATGCATCAACGGCCGCTGGTTTGCGCCTGCGCAGGGAGGGGACTTCGCACCCGGGCCAAGCGCCGCGCTGATTGCCCGGATGCGCGAATGTGGTGCGGCTGGGGTCGGTCAGAGTTCGTGGGGCCCTGCGGTATACGGCATCGTGGAGAATGAAGCGGCTGCCGCATCGCTCGCCGCGCAGGTGGCGAGCGCCATGCCGGATCGCGGCCTCATCCTGACCGGTCCCTTCGACAACGTGGGCGCCCGCGTCTGGCGCGCGCCTCGCGAAATCCTGATGTGAGGATGGTGACGTGATGAAGGGAACCGCCACGCAAATGCGGAAGGACCGCGCAATGTCCCGGAGCGTGTACTCGGCCCCGTCGCTGCTGGCGCCGGCCCGCTGGATCGCCGTGCTGCGTGTCGTCGTGGGGCTCTGGTTCATCAAGAGCCTGTTCACCAAGGTGACGATCGCGCTCGCCTGGGGCTTCCTGCCCGTCCCCGCCGCGAACTCGCGCTGGCTGGCGGTGATGCCCAAACTCATCGAGAAATACGCCGCCGACAATCCCATTACGTGGTATCACGAATTTCTGATCAACACAGTCATCCCGAACGCGCATATCTTCGGCCATCTGACCGCGCTTGGCGAAGCCGCAGTCGGCATTTCGCTCACGTTCGGCTTCCTCACCGTGCTCGGCTCGATTGGCGGACTCATTGAAGTGATTTTCTACGGGATGGCGGTGCAGCACATGAGCTCGGGCCAGCAGGGCTTCCATGTCATGCTCTTCTCCATGATGGTCGTCTTCCTCTTCACTCGCGCAGGTCGCCAGTGGGGCGTGGACCGCTGGATCGTGACGCGGTATCCGGCGTCGCCGTGGGCACGATTGGGGTGAAGCTGGCAGGCGGCGATCAGCGGCCAGCAATCCGGGGCCAGCGATCAGCGCGGAGGTGATGGCTGGTAGTTCTTCGCCCTGTCCAGTCCCTTCAACGTGTCGAGTCCACGAATGGACGTGAGGATGGCGGCAGCCAGATCCGCGCCGGTGACGTCGGCGCCAGCCACGTTCGCGCCGGTGAGATTGGCGCGCACCAGCGATGCCTTGCGAAGGTTCGCGTCGGTGAGGTCAGCGCCGCTGAGATCGGCGTCCGTGAAGTTCGTGAACATCACACCCATCGGCTGATTCCCGGGATCCGCCCCGAAATTTGTGCCCACGAACTTCGCGCGCACCAGCTTGGCGTTCGCGAACGTCCCGATGACCCGCGCACCCGAAAGATCCGCATCCGTCAGATCCGCGCCAATCAGGATGGTCGCGTACAGGCTCGCGTCGCGAAACTTCGCGCGTTCGAAATCCGTGCCTCGCATCACGGCCACGTCGAGCACGGCATGCGAGAAGTCCGCGTCGTGCGCAATGGCCTTGTTGAGCGTGACAGCGAACATCGTCGCATGCGTGCAGTTCGTGCCAACGAGTCGTGCCCCGGTCAGATTGGCTCGCTTGAAGTCCACGCCGGAGAGATCCAGGCCGGAGAGATTTGCGCCGCTGAAATCCGCGGGTGTCTGCTCCGTCGCGTGCGCCAGGCGATCAAGCACCTGGGCGCGCGTCAACGTGCGGCCGCTATCCGCACCGGCTCCAGCCGCCTGACCCGCGGCGACCGGAGCGCACCAGCTCACAAGTGCCGTGAGCAGCATCAGCAGGACGGGACTCTGTACCATTGCTCAATGCGATGATGTGGATCATGCAGCTGCAGTCAGCGACCAGTCACTTCTTCACGTGCGGCCGTCCCGGCGGCAGCGCACCGGAGCTCCGGGCCTTGAGATAGGCGTAGATGTTTTCCATCTGCGTCGTATCGAGTAGCGCCTTCCATGACGGCATGGCTGTCCCGGGACGCCCATTGGTCACCGTTTGCAGAAAGATCGCGTGTGTCACACCACCTTCCGGCCCCAGCGAGTGACGCAGATTCGGCGCAATATCGCTCCCCATGGCGTCAATGCCGTGGCAGCGGTAGCAGTACACGCTGAACATTTTCCAGCCATCGTATACCTGCTGGGTCACCGCCAGGCTGGGGGTTACCTTCGTGGTGTCGCTCGAAGCTGGCCTGGTGGTCTCACCGGTGTCCGTTCCGGACGAACTGGCAGTCGTCGTCGAGGCGGCGGAGGCTGATTTTGCGGTCGCGGACGAATCGGCGCGTGTCATCGCGTGTTTCGTGGCGGTCGCGGGCGCATGCTTCGTCGAGGCTGCGGTGTTCGTCCTGCCGGGTTGAGCCGCCGCAGATTCCGCTCCGGCGGGCGTACCCGGAGCTGCCGCACGTGCCGCAGAGGAATCCGGAGTCGGGGCCCTGGCCGATGTGGTGGAATCACTCGGGGCAGCCATGGCGCTGGCCGTCTCCCCGGTTGCCGTCGACGTGACAACCGCTGTCGAGTCCGCACCCTGCTTTGACGCGCCCGGTTTGCAACCGAGAACAGCGAGTGCCCCAACGCACGCCATGAAGCATCCAACGCCGGCAAGTCGGCCCCGGAAATTTGTGCGCGTCCCCGTGGAGTGTGTCATCGGCTCAGTCATATTCCATTCGTGCGTCGGCGGCGGGTTCTCATGGTTTCGGCCGACCTGAGGTGAATGACGCGGATCCCTTACGCCCGCGTCGTCAGTGGGAAGTGATCGGGAGCATGGGCACGTTGAACTCATGCAGAATCTGCAGAATTTCGTCGTGCTTCTGTTCCAGGATTTCATTCAGCTTGTCGCGGAATTCGCGATCCGCGTGGCGTAC
>Ga0207707_10004351_pt1 | contig 12529 bp, 22 predicted proteins | sample KBSC83BmetaG_FD_184336 | JGI IMG/M metagenome (GOLD analysis project Ga0207707, IMG submission 184336) | Corn rhizosphere microbial communities from Kellogg Biological Station, Michigan, USA - KBS C8-3B metaG (SPAdes) (version 2) | ecosystem: Host-associated > Plants > Roots > Rhizosphere ... | reverse complement strand
AGCCCTCGAGCCGCCAACGTTCGTGACCCTCGGGATCCATTATCAGAACGGTCGGCGTCCAAACCGCATCAAAGCGGCGAAAGTTTTTCGGATTTTCTTTAATGTGGACGTGGAGTGGGACGAATTGCTCGTTGATAAACGACGCCAGACCGGCGTCCGCATAAGACTCGTCTTCGAGCCTCTGGCAGGCGCCTCAAGCCGGCGCGGCGCTGAAATCGATAAGCAGCGGTTTATTTTCGTCCTTTGCTCGAGTCAACGCTTGATCGGCGTCCGTGATCCAGTTAACTGACATGAAGTTACCTCCCTTTTTCAACGTGGGCAAAGTCAATAAACAATTCGAAATTAGAATGGTCCGCAGATCCCCTTGCCCCATGGCGTAGAGATCGTTCGGTCAACAGACTGTTTAACGTCCGCGAGCCGCCAGCCACTGCGCTGAAAAACCGAGCGAAACATATATGATGGATTATATACTTGTTGTTTGAGCGCAAGTAAAAAAGTTGAACGCCAAGCAGCTTCCGTTCGCTTGGATCTCAACCTTCTGTCGCTATGTAGCGCCAACTTGGCTGAAAAACGCGGGGACTTCGAAATAGACTCGGCCGCGCTTTATCATGTCGTTCTCGAGATCGTAAACGACACACAAGGGGATCCGAACCTCTTTCCCCGTCGCGGGTACGCCGGCGAATTCGCCGATATGTTTGCCCACAAAGTCGGCTTCGAGCACGGCGTTGCCGTCCGCAAAGATCATACTTCTTGTTTCGGCATTCGCATCGAACGCGGTGTGGTAAACGAAATCGAGCATCGCGTTGACGTCGTCGCGCCCGCGATGTTCATCACCGGTTGCCATATTGGTAAATACGACATCCTCGGCCATCATGCTGAGATCCGCGTGACCGGATTCTACATATCGGGTAATAACTTCGCGCGTGCTGTCAATAGACATAAATACGCCTCCACGTTTGCAAACTAGAAAAATGGTTTTCAAACGATAGTCCAGAACAACAAATTCGGCAAACGAGCGACAGGGAATTCGGTTGACGGCGTGAACCTGAGGACTGCGAGTTTGATCAATTCAGGTAGAGATCATCCCGATGGTTTTAAGCCAGGTTGCAAACGCTGTTTCATATCTAAATATGCTGTCTCGATCAGTTTGGTCAGAGAGTCCGCATCGATCTCGATCTCAGGCCTGAGCTTCACGTGCCGCATGAAATTGCCCTTGCCGTCCAGAAGGCCGTTCGGGTCGTCGATCTCAGCTCCCCGAAAAAATCCTACATTGACGTGTGCAGTAAAGGCATTGACATAACCGAATGCGGCCTCGCCCACACATGCGGTCGGGTGATAGTCATGCAGCAGCTCTCGAACATCGTCACCGCAGCCCCGCATGATCTGAAACCAATGCCGAGCGATCGCGCCAAGCTCACCTCTGGCTTGAAACCAATCTTCAACAGAAGGGTCTCGCTTCACTGCCGTGGGGAAAAGAAAGAGGCTGCTCATACGAGCTAATAAGATGATTCGCCATGTACGTTATCGCGAATTGGGCCGACCGAAAAAGAGTAAATAGCCGTCTGGATCTTTGATCTCGAATCCGCGCAGGTTATCAGTATTGTTCCCGAGCGGCGTGAAAAATGCGACATTGCCGGACGCAAACTCCCCCGCCAGCGCATCCGGATCCGGAACATAAATATAGGCGTCCCAACGCATGTTACCTTTTCCGATATCCCGCGTGTGATTTGGCATAGGCTCTATGCCGACGGCTTTGAACATGATCATCGCCTGGCCTCGCTGCACAATGCCAAAAAAAATATCACCCGGCTCGGGCCCCCGATATGTGATCTCAAAGCCAAGCTTGTCGCGATAAAACGCAAGCGTCGCCAGGACGTCTCGTACAATCAAGCAAGGCGATGCTCCACCGATTTCTCCTTGATTCATGATAGTTTCCCCCGGCTTCCAAGACTAAAGCCAAGCCATGGCACGTCACGAAATGAATCAGCCACCGCCCACGAACACGCCGTCAATATGATCGAAACCACCACCTCGCCCCATTGGAAGGCATTCGGGTGGCCGGTCAAGACGATCGGTACCCACACAACTAGCGTCAGCAATCCGATCTGCAACGTGACCAACATCGAGGCCAGTCGCGGTAGAACGCCAATAATGATCGCAATGCCGGCCGCGATAAAGGCCGCACCTGTGAAATATGCCCAAAATACCGGCCACATCAACCATGGCGGCACGAGCGGAGCGGTAGCTTCGAGATAAAGAAAATGCGCCAACCCTATCGGAATCAACCCTAAACCGAAAAGGATTCTGGCAAGCGCCAATCCCTGTCTATCAACGACGAGACCCAGATGTTGCCTGTCCCAATCGTTGGCGAGCGATACATACACGATCCACGCAGCCGCGGTGAGCATCGCGGTCGATGAGGCCGACCACCAATGGTCGACGCCGAATGAGACAATCATCCGCGGCAATCTCAAAACCACCAGCCAGATCAAGAGCCAGAAGAAAAATACTCGTGCGGCCAGAGTCGACGTCCGCCGCCACAACAAGGCCGCGCCGACAGCGATGCAAACAAATGCGCAAACGTAGGCCAACGCTTGTCGCGCAGGCATCGACTCAGGAACAGGCTGCCAACCAGGAGCGAAATCGCCTTGTACCAGGCCGAGAATTCCCCAACCGATCAAGACGTAAGCAAAAACGAGATGACTTGTCCTCGCAGGGACAGTCGGTTTTGTCTGTACGCTATCTCGGCCAAGTCGATCCATCTTGATGCGGTTGATGATACGCCGATTTTTTCTTTCTGCAAAAAAGACTTGCGTAGCCAAGTGACTTCATATATAGTGTAGTCAAATAGCTACGCGAATGAATCTAAGAAGAGATGTTTTCCAGGCAATAGCTGATCCGACGCGGCGGGCGATACTTGTGCTGGTCGCTTCACAGTCGATGACCGCGGGAGCGATCGCCGCAAACTTTGACACAGCCAGGCCGACAGTTTCAAAGCATCTGCAAATTCTCACAGAATGCCAATTGCTTGAACAGAAGCAAACCGGTCGGGAGATCTATTATTCGCTTAATCCAAAAAAGATGAAGGAAATCGCAGATTTTATCGAGCCATTTCGCAAAATGTGGGACGACAGGTTCAACAAGCTCGAAGCCGTAATGAAAAAATACAAGGCTAAGAAATAGTATGGAACGAAAAACCAAGGTCGATGCTGAAAACGGTAAACAGGAGATAAGGATCACACGTGAATTCGATCTGCCGGTCGAGCTGCTTTTCCGAGCACACGCCGAGCCAGAGATCGTCGAACAGTGGATGGGAACAAAAGTGCTAAAGTTCGAGACCAGAAAGTACGGCGGTTATCAGTTTGAGAGTTCAGACGCTCAGGGAAATGTGGTCTTCAAGGCGAACGGCACGATCCATGAGTTTGTGCCGAACCAGAAGATCACGCGAACATTCGAAATGGAAAACGCACCCTTCGGCGTGCAGCTTGAGTTTCTTGAGTTTGAAAAGATCACGGACGAGACCAGCCAACTCAAAATGCAATCCGTTTTTAGATCGGTTGAGCTCAGAGACCAACTCTTAAAATTGCCGTTCGCGCAGGGCATTAATTTCGCGCATGACCGTCTGGAGGAGATCGCAGGCAAACTAAGATAGAGGAGAAGGCGTTATGATCAGTCCCAGCATGCAGCGTTCGATCTTTCGATGGATACACATCATACTTGCAATTCCGATCGTTGGTTATGTCTATAGCCCGTTTGAGAACCTGCCGGACTATGCACCGGTTGTCCGATATATCGCACTTCCTGTTATGGTTATCACCGGGCTCTGGATGTGGAAAGGGCACTGGGTTAAACGACTCTTTTCAAGACGACCAGCTCAACAGAACGCCTAGCCGACGTTGCGGAAACGTCAAGACAAAATAAAGTTATGTCGAAAAAAGATCTGTCAGCGCCCCAGCGTGTCGAACTGTTCAACGACTTAAAAGCGCGTTTTGAAAAAAATATGGGCCGCCATAAAGGCCTCGACTGGGCAAAAGTGCAGGATAAACTCGACGCAAATCCTGAGAAACTTTGGTCGCTTAGCGAGATGGAACGAACCGGCGGCGAACCCGACGTCATTTCTTTCGATAAAAAGAAAGGTGAATTCGTCTTTTACGATTGTGCAGCCGAAAGCCCAAAAGGCCGCCGAAGTCTCTGTTACGACCGTAAGGCCTGGGAGTCGAGAAAGGAGCACAAGCCCGATAGCGACGCGGTGTCAGTAGCGACGGCGATGGGCGTGGAAATATTGACGGAAGAAGAGTATAGGGGCCTGCAAGAGATGGGCGAATTCGATCTGAAAACGTCCAGTTGGGTGAACACGCCGTCGAAGGTGCGAGACCTTGGCGGTGCGATCTTTTGCGATCGCCGTTTTAACCGTGTGTTCACGTATCATAACGGGGCTGAGTCTTATTACGCGGCCCGCGGGTTTCGCGCGTCGCTACGGGTTTAGCGCGCTGATCGTGATGTAATATCCATCCGGATCTCGCAGCGAGAACTCCATCGTTTCGGTGTTACGGTTAATACTTGGCTCCTCTTCAAAATGTTCGACGAGCGTGCGCGCATTCGCGAGCGACACATCAAAATCATCGACACGGAAAAACAAAAGAAGTCCGTTGCCGAGTTCGACGCGATCGGGGCTTGTCAATGATGGATGCTCATGCTCGCCCCATTCGTGGACGCAAAGCAGTACCGTGCCGTCAGTGTCCATGATCTGACCAAAGTACGAGTGCGCGGGAGGCGTCTCGGGCAGAGCGAGCAGCTGCTTTTTAACTGGCGCGTGACATGATTTCCGCCGACAAGCGATCAAGATTTTGCTCGTTTGCGGGGACGATGATTTTTTCGATGCGACGAGCAACATCCGCATCGTCAAATTGCTGCGACCAGGAAACCACTGTGCCGTTAGCTGACCGCGTGAATTCGACCGTCAAACGATAAAGCGGCTGCGAGAGATGGCGAATTACGATCTTTTGTGACTCGATCGTCTCGAAAATACTTTCGTTCGCAGCATTGCCGCCGTGTGACGAATGCATGGTCAACGACCAACGCCCGCCCGGTTTGAATTCAAAAACGTGGAACGTATTCGTGAATCCATCCGGTCCCCACCATCGTGCAAGCCGCTCTGCGTCGCTAAAAGCTGCAAAGATCTCCTCCGGTGAAGCCGCGATCTCGCGAGATGTGTTGAATGTTGTCATCGATCACTTTTGCGGCTTGGCATTGAGAAAGTCGTTTACCATTGGAATGATGATCGACATGCGGTTCATTAGCGTGACGTGGGTCGTGTTCGGTATGATCGCCAGTCTCGATTCCGGGTGCGGCCGCATGTCGCCGTGAAGATCACCACCCTTTAGGCGATACATTTCGGCGATGTGATCGAGCCGCACGCCGTCAGCGTCGCCGTTGATAAAGAAGAAAGGCGCTTTCGTCGCCTTGAGATTGTCAGCCCCAAAGTCATACGGTCGCATGGCCGCAGCTTTAATGTGATCAAAGAAAGCGGGGAACGAGCCCGGTACGGGGTTTAGCTTTTCACGCTCGGTTTCAGCAGGCGTGCCTTTCATCATCTCCACGCTAAAGTTCGGCCAAAAGTCGTTCGCTTCCTTGACCCAGCCGTCGCGCCGGAAGGGAGCCGAGATGATCACGACCTTACGCACCTTTTCCGGGTGACGGATCGCGAACTCAAACGCGACGCCGCCGCCTAATGAGTAACCCATGACGTCTGCTCGCGGGATCTTGAGATAATCGAGCAACGCGGCCACATCGTCGGACAAATATTCATAAGTGATATCCCGATCGATGTCAGCCGTACGACCGTGCCCTTGCATGTCGACGGCGATCACTTTCCGCGTTTTCGCAAGCTCATTGATCCAATCCATCCAGTCGCCCGATATCGCCATAAATGCGCCATGCAGTAACACCATAGGTTCGCCGTTCCCGTGGATCTCGTAATACATTTTGAGGCCATTAACCGGTGCGTATCCCGTCGTCGGTTTTTGCTGAGCTGATACGACACCGGCAAGGAATATCGCAAGAACAAAGGCCGTGATTTTCATATTTGGTTTCCAACTATTTTCTCTGACTATTTTCCTAGTTCAGGCCACATTGTGATCGGCTGTTCTTTAAGGTTTCATTAGGAACTTTTACTGGGGGTGGATCAACGAACAGAATTCCTATTTCAGCACGGATACTTTCAGTATTTTCGACTGTTTTTCGCCGTTTTCTTCAAACTCCTTAAAGTCCTTCTCTGGATTTCTGTAAGCTACTCGCGTTCTTGAGCAATAACTAGTTCTAAAATTATTGTCCTGGTCTCGACGCACGTAGACTAACCAACGGGATGCGATACTGAAACCGATTAAGCAACCTTGGCTATATTCTCGAATGGTTACAAATTCGCTTAAGTCAGTGTGCCATGCCTTTACAACGTGAAACTTGATCTCAACCTCATAATCATCTCCACCAGCTTCAACTCGCCTCCGGGGAATCATCTTCATTTCAATAACTTGACCATAAAAGACTGCATCCGAATTTTTCAATTCCTCAAGTGCGGTCTTGTAACGACTGCCGCGAATATCTTCGGAGCGATACCCGGCACAATCGCATTGCGCATACGCATCTCGGCCGGCCAAAAAAAGGAAAACAATTAACAGAATCCCGAACAATGCATTTTTCATATTTTGTTATCCGCGATTTTCTCGTCGCGATTATCGATATAATCCAGCCCCATCAAATCGCCGTCGCCTTTGTCTCAAACCCAAATCGTACTGCCGCTTCGAGTATTTGAACGTTTATATCTTTTAAAGTTTTGAACCTGATACAGTAGCCGGTCACGCTCGCTTTACCTATATCTTTTGCAAACGTCTCGTTCAAGTAATTCTTGTCTTCGATACCCATAATGTAGACCGAGATACCGCTTGTAGTCCCGGTCAAGCCAATTTGATAAAACTCTTTGGTCTTTCCATCCGCGTAATTAATCGTGTAGCCTCCGTAGCCTATGTTCGGGTTCGAGACAACTTTGCCGTCTTCGTTCTTGCCATCCAGAAACCACAATTTACATTTGGGCTTCACGTTAAGAATGAGCCGATTCAGTTCTTGCAGCTCACTGCTTTTTGGCTCGGGTTGGCTGGAAATATATTGGTCGATCTGTTCTTGCGCGGTCATATGAACTGCCTATTTATTACCGAGTTCTTCTGCCAGCCCGATGAGAAGTCCTTCTGGTCCGCGGATGTAGCAGAGCTTATACGAGTCCTGGTACCGGACGACTTCGCCAACGAGTTGAGCTCCGAGCTCACTCAGCCTCTTGAGCATTTCGTCGAGGTCGTCCACCGCGAACATAATGCGTAGGTACCCGAGAGCGTTAACCGGGCCGTTTCGGTGATCGGCCACGACTGGCGGCTCGATAAATCGCGAAAGCTCGAGCCGGCTGTGGCGATCGGGCGTGACCATCATCGCGATCTCGACACGCTGGTCGCCGAGTCCGGTGATGCGGCCGGCCCATTCCCCTTCGATCATTGCTCGCCCTTCGAGCGTCATGCCAAGCTCGGTGAAGAACGCGATGACCTCTTCGAGAGATTCGACTACGATGCCGACGTTGTCCATCCGCCGTAATTTGTGTTGTGCCATAGAATAGATAAGGTCTTCCTACTCGTCTTCTTTGATCTGTGGAGCGCCGTTTTTCACATCGCCATCGCGTTCGTAGGTTACGCAGATGATGCCTTTTGGTGCGACTTGCGCGTTTGTTACCTTGAAGGCGGCCGGGATAGTTCCATCTTGGAACAGGCGCTTTCCAGTGCCGAGCGTGACCGGGATTATCATCAGCTCAAGCGCGTCGACGAGATCAGCTTTGAAGAGCGTCTGGAGCATGTTCGCGCTTCCGAACGAGTGGATGTCAGGTCCCTCGGTTTCTTTTAGCTCCCGAACCCTTTCCGCAAGGTCTCCGCTCAAAAAGACGCTTGGCTGCCAGTCGCTTGATTCGCGGGTATTCGAGGCCACGTACTTCGTAGCCGTCATCACATTTGGCCAGAAGTTGGAGTGCGCAGGCCAATACGGCTCCCAGATGTCGAAGGTCTTCCGGCCCAATAGCAGATCTACCGGCTTGGCGAGCCGCTCCTGCACCACCGCGCCCGTCACCTCGTCGGCAAACGGAAAAAACCATCCGCCGTACTTGAAGCCGTCGCCGTCGTTTTCCTCGTTCTGTATGACGCCATCGAGCGTTATGAATTCACATGCGGTTATTTTTCTCATTATTTTGATTCCAGTTTGTCAGTGATTCTTACCATTTCCAATGAAGGGTGACGTCACTCCACCAAACCCAAATAAAGAAACCAGTGGGTATAAAGAGCAGGGCTATGAGCGTTGCCACTGCCTTTCTAAAGATTGACGTTTTTGTCGTCCAAAGAATCATCAAGCTAATAGCCAATGGGACAATCGGAAGTCCAAAAAGGTATAGCGATCCGGCGTTAAAATAACCCGCGAAAAGCGCAGATAGAATTGTCATGAAAGCTATGAGTCGAAACCGTATTTGTGTTGAAAGTCCCATCGTTTTGAAATAACCAATATCATGGTCAGCGTCCATCTTCTTCTCATAGCTCTCTTATCTGAAGCAAATTTTCACGTCACGGTTTCAAGTAACGAAGTGCAACACGGCCCGATTCAAAGAATTTCGACTCCACAAGCTTTAGCTGCAATTTCTCGGGCAGGCTCGATCCATCAAACAACCGCCGGCCTTCTCCGACAATGGTCGGGCCGACGACGAAACGAAATTCATCGATCAATCCAAGCTCGACCAATTGCGAAGGGACGTCCACACCGCCTACCAAAATATTCTTACCCTGTTCCTTTTTCAATTTGAGTATTTCGTCCCGAAGGTCGGTGCTGACGATCCTGGTATTCGCGTCCGCAACCTTATTCAACGTTCGCGAAAAGACAACTTTGTCCAGGGAGTTAAAGGCTACGGCGAATTCGCGGTCCTCTTTTGAGCTGGATGGATCTTTCGCAACCTCAGGCCAATACGGGACCATCAATTCATACGTTTTTCGGCCAAAGAGCTGCATGTCCGTTTCTCGCATGAGCTGGATAAAGTATTCGAGATATTCGGGCCCCTCGTCGGACACGATCTGTTTTGTGTGATCGACACACCCATCGAGGGAGATGTTGATCGCGAAAATTACCTTTCTCATTGATCCATCTCCATTATGTGTTTGGCTCCTGGAGCGATGTGTTTGGCTCCTGCATGCCCGCGAGCAGGTCTTCCAGATTCTTAAACTGCGCCTCAGTTCCTTGAACGAAACCCGTTTCGACCATCCGCTCCAGACGTTCGAGCGATTCGTTGTAGATCGAAACGTGGACGGTCGTCTTTCCATCCCGTTCGCTGAAATTCAGGTCCCAATCGGAGCCCGGTAATTGAAGATTCTCGTTCTCGTCCGAAAATGCATTAAAGAACTTGAAGTTGCTTTTCGGCGTGATGGAGGTGTATCTCTGGACGCTCCAACGCTCTTGCCCGTCGGGCATGACCATCGCGTAAAATCGCCGCCCGCCCTCTCTAAACTCCATCGCTTTGGTCCGCGATGTTATCGGCTTTGGCGCCCACCATTGGTCGAGAAGCTCCGCCTTTGTATATGCGTCCCACACCATGTCGCGCGGTGCGTCAAACTCCTTTGTTATCGAAACAGTCTTCGTACTCTTATCAACAATAAATTCCATATTCATTCCTCGTTTCTTTCTTTTTTCATGATCTTGAGAACCTCGCCCAACTGCTCAAACCGAGCGTCCCAGATCTTTCTATACTGCTCTAACCATTCATCGATCTCTTTCATTTTTTCGATCTCCAGAGAGTAATAGATCTCTCGCCCTTTATGCTCCTGCACAACAAGTTCGCATTCTGTCAGTATCCGCAGATGCTTCGAAACGGCTTGCCTCGATGAATCAAAATGCTCAGCAATCGCATTTGGCGTCATCGCCTGCAATGCGATCAGTGCAATGATCGCCCGTCGCGTCGGGTCTGCTATGGCTTGAAAAACGTCCCTTTTCATAACCGCGAGCAACAGTATGCAACCAAACGGTTGCATATGTCAAGCGCAACTGAATGGTTTCAAATAAGGGAAGGAAAACGGTAGGAAAAGGAAAAGAATTATCCGCGGCGGGCGGCTTCGATTGCGGCGATATCGATCTTTCCCATCGTCATCATCGCGTCGAATACGCGTTTTGCGACCGCAGGGTCTGGGTCGGTCACGCCTTCTGTCAGCGTCACGGGCGTGATCTGCCACGACAAACCCCATTTGTCTTTGCACCATCCGCACGCGCTCTCCTGCCCGCCATTGCCTACGATCGCATTCCAATAGCGGTCAGTTTCTTCCTGATCTTTTGTCGCGACCTGAAATGAAAACGCCTCGGTTTGTTTGAACATCGGCCCGCCGTTGAGGCCCATGCATGGAATTCCCAGTACGGTAAAATTGACGGTCAAAACCTGCCCTTTTTCTCCGCCCGGAAAGTCGCCCGGTGCTTTATGCACCGCATCAACAGATGAATCCGGAAACGTCTCCGCATAAAACCGCGCCGCCTCTTCTGCATCTTTGTCGTACCAAAGACAAATCGTGTTTTTTGCTGGTATTGCCATATTTAGTACTCCCATTGAACACTCGTCAGATAAGAGATAAGTCACTTTTCGCGCGAAATCGCCAAAGAATCAAGATCGCGTAAACCAATGGTAATACGCAACCAACGATTACAACTGCAGATGGAAGAAATAGCTCCGCCGGAGAGAAGCCGTGACTCGCACTCATCCCAGCTGCCATGATCAACAAGAAGAAAAATAGATAAGGAATCGTGAGCAATCCTTCGACCACGATGTAAGTCTTGAGCAGTCTTTTACCGGCCATCATCGAGACGCCGATAGCTAAAAGTGTGATCTCGACCAACCAAGCTGTTAACGCAGGTGGCGTACCTTCCGAATGTTTCATGACCGTCTCAGCGAAAAAGAGACCTATTCGTGTGTCAAAATAAAACAGCCATCCCAAGCTTTCCGAAAAAAGATTGAGGACGGCATAGAGGCAAAGATGGGCTATCGCAATAACCGAAATATATAAACCCAAGATCTTTAAGCGCCTTTCCATTCAGACCGCAACCTTCTCCACACGCTTATAAACCGTATCCCTCTCGACCGCTTTAAACCCAACGCGTTCGATCCTTTGTATGATCTCTGCCTTGGTCATATTGACTTCGTTATTCGATCCGGCGGAGTGGATATGAGTGCGAATCCCGCTTTCAGAAGTTTTCGCCTAACCTCGCGAGAAGGGAGTGGTTTCAGGCAGCGATCTCTAATTCAAAATGCCGAACATTTGGTATCAAAGTGGCTACAGGCGGAGTGAAATGAAGCAACAGAGCTTCATTCAGATTTTTCAAAGCTTCATCGTCCGTTTCGCCTTGCGAAGCCACGTCAACGTCTAGGCATTGGGGAACATACCACTCGCCCTCTTTGAAGATCACTGCATTAAAATTGCGGGTCATGCTGGCATTTTAACATAACGCGGCGCTCAAGTTTGTACTATCCGGCGGCGACGCGATTGCGGAAAGTGACGCGTTCCACAGCTTCAAAACGAGCTCGTTCGATCATTTGGATGGTCTCTTGCTTAGACATCTTAACTTCATTGTTCGATTCGACCGAGACGTCAGCTCGTCGCCATTAAGGCATTTCAGTTGTCCCTAGGCACGATCCTTCCAATATCCCGGTCTCCGTTTCTGGTGCATCACGGCATAGATAACAATTTCGCTGCCAATAACACGGTAAACGATGGTGAAAGGAAATCGATTGCAGAGACAGCGCCGCGACCGGTGCGAAAACTTCGGCCACGACTCGGGGAATTGAAGAACTCGGCGAATAACCGCGTAGACTTCGGCGGCAAAAGACTCGCCGAGCCCCGGTTCGCAATGTTCGTAGAAATCAATTGCTTGCTTAAATTCCGCCTCGGCCTCATGATGAAATGAAAAGTTCATTTGCCGAATCGTTCCCGGATCTTCGCAAACACTTCGTCGCCTGAGATCGTTTTGACCTTTCCGCTATCCACCTCGTCTATACGACGCTCGACTTCTCCTTTCCAAAACTCGTCGATATCAGCTTGAGACGGCGAAATGCTTTCGAGAAGCTTGTCGATCAATTCAAGTTTTAGGTCGATAGGCAATGAATCTGCGATCGAAACCAGTTCCGCTGTGGTCGCTGTCATTGTTCACCTCGCAAAAGGTCTAAACTGTCGCTTTTAGCTCAACTCGATTATACACCGTGTCTCTTTCCACAGCTTCAAACCCAGCGCGCTGGATCATCGAGATGATCTCCTGCTTTGACATCTTGACCTCGTTGTTAGATTCGACAGAGTAACTGTGGGTGAGTTCGCCGCCGTCGGTGATGGTGCCGTCGAGGTCGTTGGCGCCGAAATGGAGGGCGGTTTGGGCGGTGGCTTTGCCGAGCATGACCCAATAGGCCTTGATGTGGTCAAAGTTGTCGAGCATC
>Ga0207707_10004350_pt1 | contig 12530 bp, 35 predicted proteins | sample KBSC83BmetaG_FD_184336 | JGI IMG/M metagenome (GOLD analysis project Ga0207707, IMG submission 184336) | Corn rhizosphere microbial communities from Kellogg Biological Station, Michigan, USA - KBS C8-3B metaG (SPAdes) (version 2) | ecosystem: Host-associated > Plants > Roots > Rhizosphere ... | reverse complement strand
CAAAAACCTATCACGGGTGACCCGCTTGACCTTGGGCGGGTTGAGGACTGACCCTGTAAGGACAAGTTCCTGTGAGTGTGCCCAAGAGAGTGCCGCCTTCAGCGCCTGGATATCCCTGGCAGCCGTAGTCTCCGCATAGCCAAGGGCCTTCCGAGACAGGATAAAATCCTTTGTCATGCGAGGGCGAAGCTCGCTTGGGTGAAGGGCCCCGAACATCGGCTCCAGCGCGATCCAGGCGGTGCGGACGCGCTTGCGGAAGGTCTCATCTGCGTCTTCGTGCTTCACTTTGAATTCGACGTAAAGGGATACGATCTGACGTATGGAGATCTCTTCTCCGGTGCTGGAGCTTTCGCCGTAGCCCTTGGAGAAGTCAGCAAGGAAGATCTCTGCCTTTCGGCGATCTGCCGTCCGCGCTGATACCCTTCGAGTTGCCACGCCGTCGTACCAGACGACATGCCAGGTTTTCCGTCCTGCGACCTTTGAGAGCTTGAACTCCATGGTTTCCCTTCCTCGTATTTCAGTACGCTGTTCAGCTTGATCCTCAGCAGATTGCCGACCCGGAATGCCCGTATTTCCCCTTTGGAGATCCTCTTCCGGACAGTTTCAGGGGTGACATCCCAACGAGCGGCCAGCTGGCTCACAGAAAGGAGCCCTGAAATCCCATGATTTGCCATATGCCTCCCCAGAACCTTCTACACGCTCCATAGTCCATGATGGAGCGACCATCTCCGACAGCCATCAGGAATTGACTAGCATCCTCTCCGACGAAAGCTTTGTGGAAGATACGCCAATTTCTCCGCGATACTGGGTATCTGGCATAAAACAACGAGATGCTCCTCTACAGTAGTCCCACGTTTACCAGGCACTGCGTGGGTAGTCCGGGAGTGTGGAGGGAGGAGGGTGCCCCTGCCTGGTCCCGGTAGCTCAGTCAGGTGAAGTGAAAACCGATCCGCTGGCGCTGAATGACCCGGAAGATCATTTGCCCGCTGGGGTCCAATATCCCCGTAGGGCGAGGGCGATCATCGTCCACCAGGACTTCCCGCGTGGTCGCGGGATTGTCGGTCTCCAGGTCCCAGACCTCGCTCGAAGTGCGGTAGCGCATGGCTGTCAGGCCTTCTTCTGGTTCTTCTTCCGCTCGGCCTCGATCTGCTCCTTGATGCACTTGTTGAACAGGATCTTGCCGCTGCCGTGGATGATGTGGCGGAGGTGCTTCATGATCCCCTCCGACTTGTTCTCGGCCGAGATGAACAGCTTGTCGTCCTTCTCGGTGAGCTTCATGGGATAGATCCGGACAGACCCCATCATGTCGGTGTCCAGCCAGTAGCTGATCCGGTCGATGGTGAAGCCGGGGGTTCCCTGGGCGATGCAGAAGTACCGTCCTTCGGCGCCCATCTTCTTGTCGGTGGAGGCGAAGATCTCCTCGATCTCCTCGCCGGTATCGTCCTTCTTCTTGCCGTGCATCCAGATGATCGGGGGCGTTTCCCCCATGACCCGCGCCGAGGTGGCGAAGGCGGTGCAGATATCCTCCTCCTGCTTCTGCTCCTCCGGGCTCAACTCCGGAAAGGTGATCTCTTTCTCGACGGGACGCTTGTTGGTCTCGGTAGCCATTGCTCGTATCTCCTTCCTTTGGGGGTTGCCCTAGGGTCTCTGTGTCACAGAGTATCTAGGTCAGATTTAGGGACTCGTCAAGTCGCTCGTTGCGTCTTTTTTATCTTCGCCAGGATGGCGCTGTAGTCAGGTTTTGGCAGCGCGTCGTGGGTCTTACAGAGAGACCCATCTGCGAAAGACCAAGTTGATCTCACAGAGGCCCTCTCAAGGAGAGCCTCAACATCGCCTTGATGTGTCTCGCCAGGCAGGAGCCTCCTCTCACTTTCCCATTGTGCTACTTCAATAAAGTTTGAAGCGTCTTCCGCAGATCTAACGCCGCCATCGGGAAGTAATATGGCCTCAGATAGCCATTCACCTAGAATCATGACTTCCCCCTGAGTTTAGCCAGGATTGCTGTGTATTTAGCACTGGCAGGATTAAACCCATAGTTTGTACCGAGGGGTGACTCACCATTCCAATACGGGTCTATGACGTAATTTATGATCCTGGAAAAGACCGCATAGACTGTGGCGCTCCTGTCTGCTGTCTTCCACGGAAGATCCTGCCAAACAAAATCGAGGAAGCCTCTGGCTCCCGGGAACTCCAGAAGAATCATCTCCTCCTCCTTAGCGCAAGTTGATCATCGCCCTCTCAGATGCTGCGTTAGTCCGCTTGAGTTCGATCCAAACCTTGATCCGGTTCAGCCTCGCTCTCGCAGAGTTGGCCTGCTTGCGAGCCTCGACCATCCCGATCACATGATCTCGGTAGGCGTTCCCTGCCATGGCCTTGGCCTCAGCCTCTGAAAAGCTTCGGGTACCAGGTCGGTACTCCATGGCAATCTGCATAAGAATAGGCTTCTGGAGTTCCTCTAGCTCTCGGGCCCTGGCGTCGAGCTCTACCCAAGCTTGTTCAAGCTCCTCAAGCTCCATGACGATGGTATCAGCGTCCAGGTTCACCTGAGGATCAAAGCCGCTATGCCCAGGACCCAAACCCCCAGCGTTACCGCAGAGGCGAGCAGAATGCCAGACGCGACCGCTAGGGTCATTTTCCAGAATGACATAGCCGCCTCCTAGGTGTGGGCGATCAGAGCCGCAGCCACTGAGACTGCGAGCATGATGCAGAACCAGATGAGCGCATTACGGATCATGATCATGTAGTCCCTTTCCATTCTCTGTAGAACTTCTCTGCAAGAGCAATCAGCGCGATCATCATGAGATGGTCGGTCATGTGCTCTCGCCAGAACCTCAACTCGCCCAACTCGTGCTGTCGGCGGTGAAGTCCCGGAGACAGTGGTAGTACTCGGTCATCAGGTGCTTTGATCCCCATACCGCCGCCGAGGCCGTACCTAATATGCGCAGGATCACATGGTGATGTAGCAGATAGGACGCAGTTGAATCCGTGGACAGCATCCAGATATTTCCTGTCTCTCAGGTGCTTGCTCTTGGGGATCAGCATCTAGAAGGGAATATCGTCCTCCAGCGGTGCTGGCGTAGAAGCGGCGCGGGGCTGCTTCTCCTTGATCTGGATGTTCAGGCGTGTCTGCCCATCCGCCTGCTTCTTCACCCACACGTTGAGCCAATATTCCCGGCCCTCGACATTCATGTTGCCGGTATAGTCAGCATGTGTTGGCGCTGAACGCCGCTTATTGGGCCAAGCCGCGCCTTTGTTGGTATTGTCGTATTCCTGGGTCACTTGGTGAGTTCCTTCTTCTTCGCCTTGAACTTATCCAGGAGCTTGTTGTAGAGCCCCCGATCTGCCTGTTTCAGGGTGCCTTCGAACGGCCCGACGTTGCCCTTCCAGTAATCCTCAAGCTCGCGCTTGGAGGCGCAGACCTCCACAAAGGCCGCTGCCACATCGAACAAGTCCTGGGGAGAAGACGCGCCTGCCTGACTTACCGGGTCAGTAGGTTGTGCCACGCGGCTCTGTCCCAGCTGCGTATCCACTCCAAGGCCAACCCTGGGCTGTTCCAGAGGTTCTCCAGCCAACGGATGGGCCACTCTCTCCCCGACTGAGACAAGATCATGCGAGTCATTCTCCGGATCATCAGAGGTGGCGATCATCAGTAGCTTCATCAGGGCGTACTTGTTGGCCCCGGTCAGCGCCTTGTATGTGCCCTTGTCCCCGACCACGCCTTTTGAAGAGCGGTCATTACCGCACCCAGGGATTCGGATATTCGGGATCGTCTCGCCTGAGACATGTGCCAGGGTGTAGCTCATGACCACATGAGTATTTCCGTGCTCGTCCATGCGAGCATCCCCATCCAGAGAGGGGATCAGCATCAGGCCGTGCTTGAGGAGCATTGGGCGTACTTCCTCGATGATCTCCTCCTCGCCGGCATATTTGTACCCGTGGAAGGTGTTGGTCTTGCCCTTGCGGACCTGGCCGATTTCGCCCATCGCAGCGTGTAGGGCGGTCAGGATCTTTTGCATTACCGCGGCATCCCGTTGATCATGTCGGATTTGAGAATGAAGATGTTCTTGTTCCGGCAGAGCACCCGCTCGACCTGGACGGCAGGCGGGGTCATCCTTTGGCGCTCCCAGTACCGCCTGATGCGGCCGGCGAGTTCTTCCGCATTGGACTCGCAAAGCCAGTCCTTTGTCGGGTAGCCGTTCTGGAACTTCGCGGCATTGCTATAGATCCCCTCCGGAGGGGTCGTAAAACCGTCCGCCATGCTTCTTCTCATCCTGCCACTGGGAACAAATCTCGCTGACACCGCAGTAGTCCCTGAGGCACATCAAGGGTTTACCGGGCAAAATCCTGACCTTCGCCTTGCCATCTCCTCTATGTATCAGAGCCTCCCTCTCTGTGTCAAAGACTTTCTTGCCAACAAAAAACCTATCACCGTGCAGCCAGCGATCCTCGTCCGAGCAGAGCGGAAGCTCCTGGGCCGCTTCCTGGTGGCGGCGGGTCAGATCGGTCACGAAGTCCCTGGCGTCGGCAAACGGCCATAGTGGGATCTTGACGACGACAACAGGGGCGGCTGGGTATCCTGGCGATCCAACCCTGACTTCGCGCCAGTCCTTCAGGATAGCGACGATTTCCAGACCCGAGACTCGCTTGGAGTTCTCCTGGGCAAGCCAGCCGTAGATGTTCAGTTGCTCCTCCCACTTCTTCGCGGACAGGTGCAACGCCGTTGTCTTGACGGTTTTATAGTCGATGATCTTGAAGGAATTATCCGCCTGAGTCTGGAGATCGATGGCGCCGCCGATCAGCCAATCGAGGCAGTGGGCATAGAGCCGAACCTCGGCGATCTCGTCGGCGGCAGCGTGCTTCTCGGCCATCGCATGGAAGGCCTTACCCAGGAGCGCAGGGACAAGCCTGGAGGCCTTGACCACCATCCGGTCCTTGTGCTGGCGCCGCAGCTGAACCACCCTCGGGGCCGTCAGGAGCCCGGTAGCGGTTATATCGCTGAGACCGGGATCGTAGTCGTCGTTGATCAGCGCCCTGAGGATGGGCGCGGGCAACCCGATATCATCCTCTATCCCCACTGTCCCTCACCCAAGTTACCAAGCCACCATATCAGATCCGCCAAATTCCTCTGACCTACCAGTGTCTCGGGAAGACGTGTCCAGCGGATGCTGCACAATAGGATCGTGGCTATGACATTCCTCCTGATCAGGATCATCTCTGACTCACAGAGATAGTGCCTGTGGGACATTCGGTCAAGGAGTTCCATCCCTTGGCCACCATGTTCTCCCAAAATGACTGCATAGTACCCCCTTGGCCCGTCAGGATGTTGAAGGTAGCCAACGCCATCCAGTGCCTCCCCCTCCATTCAAGAGGCTGCTGATCGAGATTGAGCCACCAGCCTGCCATGTCCCAGCCATCATAAAGGTACCTCTTCTTGATCAAGATCACCGTAGCCACACTCCAAGATGTTGGTTTCCAGATTTTTATATCTGCCCGCAAGTCCGGTCATGATGTTGTAGGTGGCCAGGTCTACCCCGTGGCGGGGGTTGGAGGCGCTGAAGTGATACCCCTCCGTCCACCAGGCAACCCACCCGTCCTCATAGGACCAGGCCGACCGATCAATGAAAATCACCTGGGCCATTCTCCTTGACGTTATCCCAGAAATACCTCGCCCCACCCATGTTGTCGGTCAGGATGTTGTAGGTGAGTATATCCAGCCACCACCTCCTATAATCGCGGGCGAGCGTATAGGCTACGGGAATGGCCCTGGTCAGCCAGTACTCAACCAGCCACGAGTCGCCACGGTTTATGAGGATCATAGCTTCCCACACGCCGCCGTAGCCCGACCGATCAGCTTCAGAGACGCCAAGGGGATCTCCATAGGAGGGTACGCCGCATTGTCCGCCCTCAGGATCGCCTTCTGGTCAACCGGATTGACCACCAGCCGCCGCAGGTAAATGACGTTGCCATTGGCCAGGGCGTAGACCCCGCCAGTCACCGGGCGCGTCTTGGACACGTCGATGATGCACCTGGAGTCTACCTGTATCGTCGGTTCCATGGAGTCATCCTCGATTGCAAGCATCACATAGTCGCCCTCGTCTCCTGGGGCAAGGGAGCGATGGACCGCAATCTTGGAGGTGACGTGGGTATCCATGACGAAGGACTTCTCTGTCCGGTCGCCAGATGGAAAGCACGAAAGCACCTTCAGGAGAGCGTAGTCGTCCTGATTGAACCGCGCTTTGCCGAGCTTCGGCTCTGAAGTCAGTCCGAAGAACCAGTCCAGACTTGTCCCTGTGACCTTCGACATGTTGAGCAGGGTCTGCAAGTCAGGGTGGTTTGGTCCGTGAATGTAGTTGAAGACAGTCCTGTAGTCCTTGCCCAGAGCATCGGCTGCCTCTCTCTGAGACATGTCTATGTCCTTCAGCCTGGAGCTAAGACGCTCCCTGAAAATTGGGAGATCCTTGTTGTGCCGCGCGTTCAAACCGTGACCGCCTAGATGAGACCGCTTTGTACGTTTCAGGTTGGTTTTCATATGTCACAGTGATCCTCAGATCCCATTCAATAACACTGCATATTATCACCATCATCAAAGACTTCAACCGGAACATAACGTGAAATTTAAAAAGCGGTTAAAACGCCGCCCTCAAATTGCGTCCGAAGCCTCCTTGCAAATCAACATATGTGAATGGCTCAAAGATAATATCAACGAAGATGTAGAATGGACGCACTTCCCGGCAGGAGGCGGTGGCTATAGGCGCGGCGCCCTCCTGAAGAGGATGGGCCTGAAGCGAGGCTGGCCGGATCTGATCTTCCTCTTCCAAGGACAACTCTACGGGATCGAACTCAAGCGTCCAGGCGGGAGACTCTCTCCTGCTCAGCGAGATAGACACCGCCGGCTGGCCCGCCAGGGTATGTCAGTAGTGACATGCTGGGATCTCCCTGGGGTTCAGGCAGCAGTGGCTAACTGGTCAATCCATGCTGAGTAGCGAGACCCGGCTCTGGCAGGCGGTGGTGATCCAGGCCATGCTGGATATCGCTGGCTCCGGGACAACGGCCTTCCGGGAGATCGGAGGCCAGGAACAGGTCAGGGCAGACGCGATCAGCTGGGCTGACACGTCGAACCGGGAGTTTCTGGATGTTTGCTCTCTGGCCGGAATGGACTGCCGGGCCGTCGCAGCGGTAGCGAAGTCGCTGAGCCTTCCGGGAGACCACTCGGCGGTTGTCAGCCGCCTAACAGCCTACAGGGCAAGCCTCCTGCCGTGAGCCAGGTGCAACGGCGGTTGATCACATGCATCCGGAACAATCCTCCCATGTGGCCATTTACAATCCCATCCTCTGCTCTGAGGAGAAAATCCCTAGCCGAGTATCGCCCGCTTCCGATGCCGGGGCGCTGGTGGTGATTGGCCTCCAGCCATTCGCTCAGGATCATAGCCATTCGAATGTCCCGTCGTCGTTCAGACTGACCACGCGAAGTTCGTGGGCGTCCCATCTCCACATGCCGAGATAGCAGTTGATGCCAAGCAGGTTATATTTCAACCTCGGATTTCTGTTCGGAAAGTTCATGAACCACCATGCAGCAAGGTCTGAAGGGATCGTCTTGGAGATCATTCCCATACTCCGAACGAGCGGCGATTGAGGGTATTCCAAAGGGAACCCCAAGAGCCGTCACCCTCGTCGCCTACAAGATGTTCAAAATACCCCAATAGGGCGTCCGCTGGATAATCCCCCCATTTACCCCCCGGCGGGTCAAGGAACAGCCTAGAGTTCCACCACCAGTTTGAGGCGATCATCTGGACTCCTCCCTGGGAAGGAATTCGCCATTGTAGTCCACCAGCCCGAGTCCGTGAGCGCGGTAGAAGAACATCCCCGCCTCGCAGCTGACCGTGAGCAGCTTGAACCATGAAGGTCTGTCCTGAGACTGGAGGAGCCACCAGAGGGCAATCCCCCTTGGAATTCTCTTGCTGATCATCGCTTCCTTCTCCCCCCTTCCTTTCCTCTCTTCCCTTCCCCCTGCACCCCTATCCTATTACTCTTATCTAACCCCCCTATATATAATATATATACCCCCTTATATCCAAGAGGATATATATCCTCTATCATAATAGAGCATATAATATATCATATTATAATCTATATAAACATATATAGAGTATCATACATACCTAACCCCTCCCTATTATATATATTATATGCCCCCTCCCCTTACGGGGTTCCGCCGGGAGGATCTTGGTAGAGGTTCCCACAGAGATAGATCCACCAGCCAACGGTATCGCACCAGATCACTTTCAGATTCAGATTGTTGTTCAGCATCCCCCAGGCGCTGCTGAAAGAAACCCATGTTCCCTGTCTTTCAGGCACATACCTCGGCGGCAAAAAATCACTCAGGATCATCGTAATATCCATTCTCGGGAAGCTTCGCCTGAATAGTCCAGTCGAAATACTCCAACCAATTCTGCCAATGCATCATCGCGGCGGGCCACGAATGCAAGCGCAGGAACATCTCGTCCTTACCGCCGCATCCGATCCCGATATAGCCTCTAGGCCTTCTGGCCTGTGTTAGTACCATCTCGTCCAATCCCGATATGATGCTCTCGGCTTACCGCAGAGAATGAGCAGCCACTGACACCATGCATAAGTTGTCACATAGACCATCTCCGCAGACCAGAGATAGGCGATAGCCGCCCTGGGCTGTAGCACCTCGGGAGCCCGCGAACGACTATCGAGGCAATAGCAACGCTCCAGGTAGATCATCTCCAGAACCCCTCGTATTCTCGCCAGGATGAGTCAAGAAGGCCCAACTCGGACCTCTCCGCACCTGGGGTAGCGGGAACAGGCACTTTCGCTTCTACGCGCTTCCTAGGTACCGTAGAATTAAAATAGCATAGTAGAACATATTCTATTCAATATTATGTTCTTCATTGAACCACACATGATAACCATTACTGACCACTATATAATCAATCCAATATGAATTAAAAACTCCATCATCCATATGATGATCCCATACAGAGTTTACGAACTCGGTCAGTTTGGTCAGTCCAATGCTCAGAAACATGATTCAGCCAGCCACATTGCCCAGGTCCATTCAGCGAACATTCCAAACTCCTCCGGTGTCTCCCAGGTAGCCGCAATCCCATCCCGAATCTCGTCCACATAGGACTGAGGAGCCAACCCCAGGATCACCTCCCGCCTCCAACAACCGCTTTGGTCAGCCAATACCACTCGCTCTCCGCCCACTTGAGCGGCCGGTTGGGATTGCCGAGATGCTGCCAGCTGTGATTCATGGCGTCCCTGGCGGCATAGCAAAGCGGCGGGAAGTGACTCGCCTCCCAGAACTCGGGTGATGGATACTTTGTCAGGATCATTCGGCCCCCACGGTGGCGTGTAAGAGCCACCCCCATTCGCTCCTTACCCAGAATCTGTCTCCAGGACGACAAGTCATATGCTTCCAACTATGAGCTATGGCCTTGCTGGCCGAAGCGGCGGCGACAGTGAATTCCCAGCCGGTGGAATCCCAAAAACTTGTCGGTGGATACTCTGTCAGGATCATCGGGAACTACCGATCAAAACCATGGCCCATCTCCATTCAAGATGAGGCGTATACCAGCTGCGCCAGGAGCGTTCGATCCCCCAGTGGGTTGACCGAGAGGCATCGGCTACACGTGTCTCGATGAGGATCATCGGGTGGCTCCGTCTACCGCTGCCGTGAGCCAGTGCCATTCGCCCCTGGCCCAGTCGCTGGCAGGTTCAAAGTCGGGCCGAGGGCAGTTGATGTACTCCCAACTATGTTCCAGACCCTTTGTCAAATTGAGGACGAACGGATTGCTCCAGCCAAGTTCTCTCCAGACCCTCGCAGAGGGGTATTCAGTCATGATCATGGTCTACCCTCGTAACGGCGGTCATCAGCCATTCCCACTCATGTTGAGCGCGGATCGGCCAGCGCAGCCAACTTTCCGCGATCCCATCCCGCGCTGTCCCTGCGACCTCATTCCAGTGGTGGTCCTTCCAGAAGCTGCGGGGCGGGTATTTGGTCAGGATCATCCTCCCTCCTCAACGAGTCCAAGGACCCATGCCCATTCGACACCAGCCCTATAGAACCCCACCCAACTGCTCTCGATGCCGCTTCGGACGCCCCATGGGGAACGGTGAATCAGGATCATCATGGCCCCCAGTCCCACTGGGTAACCCAGGCCTTCTGGGGCGGGTAGTAGATGATATTATGCAGCTTCCGGCGGAGCCTTCTGCCTCTCTCTCTCTTGAGATAGGGCTCGTTACCGAGCGAAGTCTCGATCCCCCACCAGACTTCGCCCCTGAAATTGTCTACCCCAAATCCCCGATAGTCGCGGAGGATCATCGCATGGCGCTTGCGGGTCTTCATATTGCGGCCACGACTGTCAGCCAATGCCATTCAAGGCTGGGGCTCAAGGGCCAACCCCTCCAGCTGTAGAGGAGATCGGCCCGGAGGAATTGTGAGGTCGTTACGCGGTAGAACATTGTGGTACGATACTCCTTGACTCAAAGAGATCAACGACTTAGATCATTTCCCGTGCAAACCGCCGAACGCCTATCCGCTGCCGGAATTCATCTCGGGAACTACGCGGAGGGAACCCACCGAACAACCTGCCCCCAGTGTTCCCCAGGGAGAAAGCCACTCCACCGCCGCGAGCCCTGCCTGTCGGTCCTGATCGACCAGGATGGCTGGACTGCCTTTTGCCAGCACTGCTCCTGGAAAGCGGGGTTCAGGTCTGGAAGTAAGCCTCGCAGGACAGAATTCAAGCCAATTGAGAGGAATAATTTGACCACTATTGAATACCATAATGAGCCACCAGACGAGTCTCTCGTAGAGTATTTCAAGGGAAGGGGCATATCGGAACAGATTATTGCAGCTGCACAAGTCAGCCTCAAGCCAGTTACCCTGCCGGGCCTAGGTCAAACCAAGGCCATCGCTTTTCCCTTCCGCAAATCTCCGGGCGGAGAGGTTGTCAACATCAAGTACCGGACCAGGGACAAGAGGTTCACTCAATCCAAGGGTGGGGAACAGGTCTTCTTTGGGCTTGACCGGCTGGTCCCCGGTCCCCAGGTGGTCATCACCGAGGGCGAGATCGACGCGCTCAGCCTGAATGAGGTGGGCGTCGAGAACGTCCTATCGGTTCCAGGAGGAGCCCCATCAAAGGTCACTTCAGGAGGGGTCATTGATCCTAGTGAGGACAAGAAATTCGGATTTGTATGGGATGCACGTGAAAGTCTGGCCCAATTCCAACGCGTGGTTCTGGCGGTGGATGGAGATGCTCCTGGGCTTGCCTTGCAGGAAGAACTCTCCAGACGCTTTGGTCGGGAACGTTGTTGGCGCGTGGCTTGGCCAGAGGGCTGTAAAGATGCGAACGAAACCCTCGTCAAGATAGGCCCAGACGCGCTCAGAGCGGCTGTGGAGGCAGCCGAGCCCTACCCGATCAAATCCCTCTACTCGCCTTCGTCCTATCGCGCAGAGCTTCTGAGCCTCTACAGGGATGGCAGATCCCGTGGACTGAAGATCGGCTATCCGGCCCTGGATGAGCTATTCACCGTGCGCCCCGGAGAACTCACAGTCGTCACCGGGATACCGAATTCAGGTAAGTCCGAGTGGATCGACCAACTCATGGTCAACATGGCAGCTTCCTACGACTGGTCTTGGGGAGTTTGTTCATTCGAGAATCCGCCGGCGGAACACATTTCCAAGCTCATAGAGAAGCACCTTCAGATGCCATTCTGGGATGGACCATCCAAGCGGATGGAGGAAGGTCATATAGACCAAGCCCTGTCCTGGGTTGAGGACCGCTTCAAATTTGTCAGGGCTGATGACGAGGCCCCGACTATCGACTGGATCTTGGAGGCCGCCAGGGCTGCCGTCATGCGCTACGGGGTGCGTGGGCTGGTGATCGACCCGTACAACGAGCTAGAGCAGCATCGCAATGGAATGACGGAGACCGAGTACGTTTCTCACATGCTGTCCAAGGTCAAGCGTTTCGCTCAGGGTAGCGGAGTGCATGTATTTTTCGTCGCCCACCCGCACAAGCTCTACAGGGACAAAGAGGGCCAGGTACCCATCCCAACGGCCTATGACATCTCCGGAGGAGCTAACTGGGCCAACAAAGCGGACAACATCATGGTTGTGTCGCGGGACTACGAGACCGAAGAGACTGACATCTTCCTGAGAAAAGTCCGCTGGAAGCAGACAGGCAGGCCAGGTGTTGCCAGACTTGGCTATGACAAGCTCACGGGCGTCTATTACCAGAGCTACATCAGCGAGGCTTTAACAACGACTGAGGTGCCCTCCGTAAAGCCTGAGCTTGCTGGCGTACCGTTTTGAGGTTGCTGTCTGCCAGTTGCGCGGACAGAGCATGGTCAGCACTAGCGACCCAGAAGACGAGATAATCGAGCGACCATACATGTTCATCCCGCAGGTAATTCTCTGCAACTTCAATTATCTGACCTCTAGAAGCCCATTCAACCAGGAACATCCGCGCGTGACCTCCAAGCAAAAACCTATCATCATC
>Ga0207707_10004347_pt1 | contig 12540 bp, 10 predicted proteins | sample KBSC83BmetaG_FD_184336 | JGI IMG/M metagenome (GOLD analysis project Ga0207707, IMG submission 184336) | Corn rhizosphere microbial communities from Kellogg Biological Station, Michigan, USA - KBS C8-3B metaG (SPAdes) (version 2) | ecosystem: Host-associated > Plants > Roots > Rhizosphere ... | reverse complement strand
GCGCGAGCATCGGCGCGGCCACGGTCGGCGGCGCGCCGGCGCAGGTGGTGCGCTATCTGCTGCGGCAAAACAACATGAAGCCCGACTCGGACGTGCGCTTCGCCGCTGTGGGCGCCGGCCTGGCGCGTGTGAACGCGCTCAAAAACGGCCAGGTCGATATGATTGTCGGCGGTATTCCGGACACCGAGCAGCCGGAGCTCGAAGGATGGGGTTACACGTTGATCCGTCTGGGCAGTGAAATTGAAATTTTCAAAGACTACCCGCATGAGTCGATCCATGCGCTCGACACCTACATCAAGGCGAATCCCGATGCCACGCGGGCGCTCCTCCGAGCGATCGCGCGCGGCAATAACTTGATCATCGACAACCCCGCCGAGTCGGACGATCTGCTGATCAAGCAATTTCCAAAAATTGCGCCGGCGGTTCTCAAAAGCGTGATGGGCCATAGCCGCTCGACTTTTCGCCGCAACCTGCGCATGACCAAGTCGGGATGGGACAACATGCACAAAGTTTTTGTCGCCACGGGATTGTTGAAGAGCGAGATCAGCACGGCCGAAGGCGGTTTCTGGTCCAATCAGTATCTGCCGCAATAGCGGCGCGATTCCATTCCGCGAACTTTCCTTTATGGAAGAACATTCTGCGCCCAAATCACCGCCGGCCGAGGCGGGGGAAATCGCTCCGGTCGAGATGGCCTCGACACAGTCCGCCCTGGTTAACTGGCGCGGCTTTCTCGTTCTTCTTCCCGGCCTCTGTGTCCTCGTGCTATGGGAGCTCGCCGCCTGGCAATGGCCGGAAATCGGGCGGCTGGTCAGCCAGCCGATCGAGATTGCCCGCGGCATCGTCGATGTCGTGACCACGGGCGTGATCTGGCAGCACTTCGACGCGACGATTAAAGAAATGGCGGCGGGCTACGTGATCGGCGCCATCACCGGCGTCGCCCTCGGCTTTCTCTGCGGGCGGATAAAATTGCTCGGCGATATTTTGAATCCGTACATCGCGATCTTCAACGGCATCCCAAAAGTCGCGTTGGCACCGGTTTTCGTCATCTGGTTCGGCATCGGCTTGATGTCGAAAATCGCCATCATCTTGACCATGGTTTTCTTCGTCGTGTTCATCAACACCTTCGCCGGTCTGCGTTCGGTGAACGAAGACTACGTCGCCATCGTGCGCATCATGGGCGCGTCGGGCTGGCAGGTCGTGCGCGAAGTCTTCCTGCCGGCCACTCTGCCGTTCATCATGGTCGGCCTGCGCGCCGGCATTCCGTTCTCCGTCATCGGCGCGGTGGTCGGAGAATTTATCGCCTCCACGAAGGGACTGGGATTTTTCATCAATTACAACCAGGGCACCTACGACACCAACGGGATTTTCGTCGGCGTAACGATCCTGGCGCTGCTCGTGGTCGTGCTCGATGCCTTGCTGTCGCTTGTGGAAAAACGGTTGCTGAAGTGGCGCCCCGAAGTCGAAGCCAAAAACGTCGGCGCGTGAGCGAAACTTAAATGGACCCGATCATCGACCTCGCCAACGTCACCAAGACCTATCGGTCTAAAGGGAAGAGCGTTCTCGCGTTAAAAAATGTCACTCTGCCGGTGGAAAAAGGCTCGTTCACGACCATCGTCGGACCCAGCGGCTGCGGCAAGAGCACGTTGCTGAAAATCATCGCGGGCATATCGTTGCCCTATCAAGGCCGGCTCAATTACAAGGGCCGCGAGATCACCTCGATCAATTCTGATATCGGTTTTGTCACCCAGGATAGCAATCTTTTCCCCTGGCTGACCTTGAGCGAAAACGTCGAGCTGGCGCTGAAGATCCGCGGCATGGCCAAGAGCGAGCGGGGCCGAGCGGCGCAAAAGTTTATCGATACCATGCAGCTCACCGGCTTCGAGAGCCACTATCCGTTCGAGCTTTCGGGCGGCATGCAGAAGCGCTGCTCGATCATCCGCACCTTGATCTACGATCCCGATATTATTTTGATGGACGAGCCCTTCGGACCGCTCGACGCGCAGACCCGTTTGATTCTGCAAGACGAGCTGTTGCGCATTTGGGATACGAACAAGAAAACCATTCTGTTTGTCACCCACGATCTCACCGAAGCGATCGCGCTTTCGGACAAAGTCGTTTTGTTCACCGGCCGACCGGGCACCGTCAAACGCATCTTCGACGTGCCGCTGCCACGGCCGCGCAATGTTTTCGAGATTCATAACGAAAAAGGTTTCACCGATCTCTACCACGAAATCTGGGGCCACTTTAAAACCGAGATCAGAGTATGATCGGAACCGGATTAGACCAGTGATTGGAATATCGTTGGCGGCCGAAAGGAGTGACTCATGATCATCTCGGAAAATACTGCATACTATCGAATGATCTCGCAAAACGATCACGGCGATCTCGCCGGTCAGTTTGCCGCACACTGGGGTAACGACCGATTCGCCAAACTCGAACCTTATTCATCGATGGTGCTGGCGGCGGAAACCCACGACAACGGCTGGTGGGATTGGGACATTTATCCGTCCATCGATGAGCAGGGCGCGCCGATCCCGTTTACCCGCACGCCGCGCGAATTCCGCTCGACTTTTTACGGCAAAGGCATCGACAACGTAATCGCGCGGGATCCTTACGCCGGTTTGATCGTGAGCATGCACGGCGTCGGCTTGCCGCAGAAACGCTACGGCACTATGCCAACCATGGTGGATCGCGACGATCCCTATTCGCAAAAATTCATCGCCGAGCGCGAGCCCACCCACAAACAGATGATCGACCAACTAAGCCGCATGGAACAGTATGCCGGCCACACGAGCCGGGAGCGAATTTGGCACAACTATCTCTTGATGCAGGTCTTCGACAGGCTGTCGCTGTTTTTCTGTTCCAACTTAGATATCACCGTCGTGGCCGCCGCGGGATCTCACACGAAAGAAGGCAAGGCCTACTACGGCTCGACAATCAAACCGACGCCGTCGAAAGCCGGCGAGGAGACTGGCGAGATTCAACTTAGAGTCATCGATAGCCAAACGGTCGTCGTCGATCCCTACCCGTTCGACGAAGCCCCTCTGCGCGTGAGCGTGCGCGGCAAACTGATCCCGAAGATCAAGTATCAATCGCAGGAGGAGTTTCGCGAAGTTTACGGCAAGGCTCAACGGCAGGAGTTCACGTTCACGCTACTCAACGCATGATTCAGCCACGAAACGATTTCATCCAGAAAAATTTGGAGCGGGCGACGGGGATCGAACCCGTGACGTCCAGCTTGGGAAGCTGGCATTCTACCGCTGAATTACGCCCGCTCAGAGGAAACGGTAGAGTCGCGGGATAAAATCTAGGGAATTGGTGCTCGGTTGTCAATGCGAACAGTCGCTTAATCCACTTTAAATACATTTCGATCAACACTTGCGTCAACCGGTGGCGCTGACCTAGTGTGAGCGCATGAAATATCGAACTCTCGGCAAAACCGGCTTGCGTGTCAGCACCGTCGGCCTCGGCACCATGGTGCACGCCGGCCACTTCGGCCCGATGAAAGATTCCGAATCGCTGGGCGCCATCGACGCGGCGCTCGATCTCGGCGTCAATTTCATCGACACATCGGATGCCTACGGCGCAGGTTACAGCGAGACGCTGCTCGGCAAGGCGCTTAAAGGCAGACGCGACAAAATCATTCTCGCGACCAAGGGCGGCAACGTCATGGTCGGCCCGAGCCGCGGCAAGCGTGTCTTCGAGCCCGATTACATCGCGCGCGTCATGGAGGAGAGCCTGCAGCGGCTGCAAACCGACTACGTCGATCTTTATCAACTGCACAATCCGACCGTCGAGGTGATCGAGCGAGGCGAAGTCTGGCAGGTCCTTGAACGCGCCAAACAAGCCGGCAAGATCCGTCACTACGGCGTTTCGATCAATACGATGGAGGAAGGCGCCGCCGCGGTGAAAGACGGTCGCGCCGAGACCATTCAAGTTGAGTACAATTTATTGACCCAGGAACCGGCGGAAACATTTTTTCCCTCAGCCCAGGCGGCAAATATCGGCATCATCGCGCGGGTGCCGCTCAAACGCGGCATCCTCACCGGTAAAATGACGCGCGCCGACGAAGATCGTTTTCAAGGCGAGGACGTGCGCGCTCGCAGCTTCAAGGGCGAGCCCTTCGCCAAAGATTTAGCCAAAGCGGAACAGCTGAAGTTCCTGGTTCACGGCGCGGTGAAGAATCTGGCCCAGGCCGCTATCGCCTTCTGCATCGCTCATCCCGCCGTGACCATCGTGATCCCCGGCGCGCGCAATCCCGAGCAGATGCGCGAGAATGCCGGTGGGGGCGAGATCGAGATCCCGCCCGAAGATTTGACCCGAGTCGCGGAGCTTTGGCGCCGCGGTTTTGCGGTTTAAGCGACACCACGCGACCACACCGGAGTTAACGCATGGAGAAAACTATTTCGCGCTGGCCCGAGCAGAAAAAACTCTGCGTCATGGTCACGGTGATGTTCGAGATCTGGTCGGAAGGCAAGGCGCCGCCTTATTCGCCGATGACGACATCGCTCAAGCCCGGCACGCCGGATCTTTTAGGAATTTCCTGGTCGCAGTACGGCGGCAGGACCGGCATCTGGCGTTTCCTGCGAATTTTTCAGGAGACTGACGTGAAAGCGACGGTCTGCCTCAACGCCAAAGCCGCCGAAGTTTTTCCCGAGGCCGTGAAAGAACTGCACCGCCGCGGCCACGAGATCGCGGGCCATTCCTACACCCAGGACCTCGTGCTGCCCTATCTCTCACCGGCAGAAGAAAAAGAAGTGATCCAAAGATGCAAACGGATCATCGAAAGCGCCGTCGGCGTCGCGCCCGTGGGCTGGTTCAGTCCCGTGGCCGCGCCTACCGTTCACACCGCCGATTTGCTCGCAGGCGAGGGCTTTCTCTGGCACGGTGATTACAACGACACCGATCTCCCCTACGTGCGCGAAACCAACAACGGCAAACTCGTCGCGCTCGCGCACAGCGATTTTACCGACAATCGTACTTTGCGCTCAAGCCCGCGCGATTTTTACAACGTGTACAAAGATACTTTCGATTTTCTTTACCAGCACGAAGCGCCGTCGTTAATCAATCTCACCGTCCACACGCATTTCGGTGCCCGGCCGATGATGTCGGCGATGCTGTATGAGCTGCTGCGCTATATGAAAGGATTTCCCGACGTGTGGTTTGCGCGCCACGATGAAGTCGCGCACTGGACGCTTGCGGAATCCAAAGAAACGTAGGGGCAGGCCCCCGTGCCTGCCTTTTTTTCGAATTTAACGCCTCTCTAGAATTCGCCGCGATACAAACCGCGCTGGCCGCGCGCCTCTTCGACGCCGACTTCCAGAAAACGAATCTGGGTTCGGGGAAAACCTTGCCGGACTCTCTTTCGGATCTGATCGGCCACATGCTCTGCCAGCAACTCCGTGCTCGTGTTTGCTAGCGGCAACAAGATCACGTCCTGGCGCGGCAAAATCATCTTTTGTTTTTTGTAGCGCAGCTCCACTTCGCGCGCGCGCCGGTGAACTTTGATCTCCGTGCTGGCGGCCTGAATCAAAGTTCGGTGGTCGAGGGAGTCGCAGATTTTTTTCACCAACGGCTTGAAAGAAATGAAATCGAGCACCACACCGGCGCGGTCGAGCTCACCCTCCATGCGTACGGACACTTGATAATTGTGCCCGTGCAGCGGCTCTCTCTGGCCGTTGGCAAAGATCAGGAAATGCGCCGAAGCGAAATTGAAATAATCTTTGGCGACTTCGATGCTGAAGGTTTTCGACATGCCTGGACGTTAGCCAAAAGGCCCCGGCCTTTCAAGCAAGTTATCGGCGCGACTCGTGGATGCGAAATTTAGAATTTTACGCCGCTGCCCACCGCATCGCTGATACGCTTGAAGCCGTCGCGCTCGAGCAGTTTGAGCAACCCACGATTGATCCGCTTGACTGCACCGGGGCCTTCATAGATCCAGCCGGTATAGATCTGCACTGCGCCGGCGCCGGCGCAAATTTTAGCGTAGGCATCCTCGGCGTTGAAAATGCCGCCGACACCGATGATCGGCAGCCGGCCCCGCATGTTCCGGTAAATGTGCTCGACGAATTGGGTCACGAAGGTCGTGATCGGCCGGCCGCTCAAACCGCCCGGCTCGGGGCCGTGGCGCGATTTCAAGCCGTCGCGCATGAACGCCGTCGCGTTGGTGGCGACGATCCCGGTGAGCTTAGCAGCCTGGGCCACTTCGATGATTTCGTCGACCTGGGAAAATTCCATGTCGGGAGCGATTTTCACAAAGAGCGGTTTGGATTCTATTTTAGCAGCGGCCGCGAGCTCGCGGTTTCGCTGTTGAATCGCCGCGAGCAAATCGCCGAGTAGCGATTTTTCCTGAAGGTCGCGAAGGTTGGGCGTGTTCGGCGAGCTGACGTTCAGAGTGAAAAAATCCCCGTGGGGAAAAAGCCGGGTAAAACAATCGAGAAAATCCGCGACTGCGTCTTTGGTTTCGACGATCTTGGTGCGGCCGAGATTCATGCCGAGAGGGATCTTCGGCCAGCCGCCGCGAGCGCGAAGACGCGCGAGTTTGGCCGCGATCGCCGCCGCGCCTTCGTTGTTGAAACCGAGCCGATTGATCAAAGCCACGTCTTCCGGCAAGCGGTAGAGCCGCGGCTTGGGATTGCCCGGCTGTGCTTGCGCCGTAATCGCGCCCACTTCCATGAAACCGAAGCCGAAGGATGCGATCGTTTTCGGTGCCAGCGCGTTTTTATCGAAGCCGCCGGCGAGTCCGACAGGATTGCGAAAAGTCAAAGGACCAATCTTGACGACCAGGCGCGGGTCATCGACGTTGTAGAGTCCGTCCAAAGTGCCTGACAAGAATTCCAATCGGGCCAAGAGATGCAAAATCATCTCATGACTCGATTCAGGATCTTTACGAAACAGAAGCGGACGAAGGATCGATTTGTACAAACTGGCCCTCTCGTGACCGCGGGGCGTAATCAGGCGCGTTCGCGGCGTGCGGTAAATTTCCGGGTTTGAATAAACCGAGAGGGAGGCTCCCGAAGCCCTCCCTCTCGTTGGTTCAGCGCCGCTGATGCAGCGGCAAAGCACACGTCGAGATTATTTAAACGGCGCGCACGGCGCCGGAATCAACAGCATATTTTCCTGCGCGACCAGCAGCTCGCGAGTCGCCGGCGGCCAGCCTTCCACAGATTTCGTGGCCTCGGCGCGCAGGCGCCCGCGCTCGCCCGCGTCTTTGTATGCCCAGACGTGAATGTATTGATTGAGCGGTCCGATCATCGTCTGACCGGCAAACACCAGCGGCGATACTTTGGTCCGCGCCGCGATCACCTTGCTCCAGCGCTCCAGAACCGTCGGCATGGCGCCCGGCTGATAAGTATAGGTGCGAAATTCATAGAGATCGCCGAGCTTATGCTCGGGCAGCGGCGGCGAAAAAGGCGCCGGCTGGATGATTTTGTTTTCCTGCGTGAGAATGAATTCCTGTGTCTTGGGCGGCCACTTGCCGGTCTTGCGCGCTTCCGCGCCGATGCGCTCGCGATCTTCGAAACTTTCGTAGGGCCAGACGTGAACCACTCGGTTCAGGCCGCCGACTTCCGACAGCCACAGGCCGAGCAACTTGGAGAATTGCAGCCGGGCCGTAAGCCCTTCGGCAAAACGCTCGACGAAATTTTGCGTCATCCCCGGTTTCAACACGTAGGTTCTCATCTCCAGAATCATCGCGGGCCTCCTCGATAAAGTTTTCTAACCTTTCCCATAAACCGCCGAGCAAATGCAACCCGAGCGGTCTCTGTCATCCCTTCGTGGACAGGAACGCCAAAGCGGGGCTTCAAGTGCCAGACGAGAAAGTTTTCATGACTGAGTGTGTCTGAATGGAGCTTCGTCGACGCTGGCGCCGTAGCACGCCAGCGAAGCGAAGAAACCGACAAATCGCGCCGCCGGTGCAATTGTCATCGAAGCAGCCTTGATTGTCAGCTCTGGCAGCACGTCAAACATTGCTTTCCCGGATTCCGACCAGGAATATCGGCGCGCTACCGAGTTGGCGACTTGGAGCAGCGGTACGCCGGTTGCTGATGGAAGAGCCTGCCGACGCGAATGAAGGGCGCGCCGGCTTTTCTTACTCAAGGTTAGAATCCGATGGAAGCAACCAACTCAAACGAGCAGGCCGCACCGCGCGTCACCCGAGCGCCAGCTATACATCCGTCGATCGAAATCGTCCGCCGCGCGCGGGAAAACGTCGAGGAATCAACCGATCATGTTCGTCCGGAAACCACCGCTCGTCGTGCACCGTTAGAAAAACGCAGATACTATGTCCCGGTCAAAGGGAAATTCCTGATCTCGACGACCCTCTCCGCCATCTGGCTTTGTGCCTCGTGGCTGCTGGCGCAAAACTGGCTCGGCGATCTTGCTCAGGTGACCGGCTACGCGCCGGCGGTTTTGATTATTTTCTTTATCGCGCTGCTGCCCGGCTTCCTGAACGTTCACATCATCGCGAGCGTCATCATGGATCGACCTCCGAAGCTGCGCCTCGATTTGAACTTCCCGAAAATCAGCCTGCTGATCGCCGCCTACAACGAAGAAGAGAACATTGCCGACACCATTCGCGGCATTAAGAACCAGGACTATCCGGGCCAGCTCGAGATCATCATCGTCGACGACGGCTCGACGGACAATACCGTGAGAGTCCTTCGTTCGTACAACATGCCGAATCTGAAAATCGTGCAGGCGTATCACGGCGGCAAGGCCGGGGCGCTCAACGAAGGATTGAAACATGTCACTCAGGACATCGTGGTGTGCATCGACGCCGACACGTTTCTTCACCCGCAGGCTTTGCGGCGCATCATGGCGCGCTTTCTGACAGATCCCGAGGACACTGCGGCGATCGCCGGCTGCGTGCTTGTCAAAAACTCGCGATCGACGTTCATGACCCGCCTCCAGGAGTGGGATTATTTCACGGGTATCGCGTCAGCGAAGCGCCAGCAATCGCTCTATCAGGGCACTCTGGTTGCGCAGGGAGCGTTCAGCGCCTTTCGGACCAAGATTGTCAAAGCCCATAAAGGATGGCCGTCCGTGATCGGCGAAGATATCGTGCTTACCTGGTCACTGATCAACAGCGGCTGGCGCGTCGGCTTCGAGCCTACCGCCATCGGCTTCACCAGCGCGCCGCAGACCTTTCTCGGTTTTTACCGCCAGCGCAAGCGCTGGGCGCGCGGCATGATCGAGGGTTTGAAGCAGCACGGCCGTCTGGTTTGGAAAGGATCCCGGCTTTCGTCGTTCTTCGTCGGCATCGATTTCATCATTCCGTTTGTCGACCTCTTCTACGCGTTCGTATTTCTCCCGGGCGTTGTGCTGGCCCTCTTCGGACATTACTACATCGTCGGTCCGCTAACCTTGCTCGTGGTGCCGTTGGCATTTCTTATCGTGCTAATCATGTTTAAAAAACAAAAAGCGGTCTTCAACGAGCTCGGCCTCAAAATCCGCCAGAATCTCCTCGGCTTTTTCGTCTACATGCTGATCTATCAGGCGCTCATGTCGCCGATCTGCGTGATCGGTTATGGTCAGGAGCTCTTGGGCATGACCAAGCGATGGTAGTCCATCAAAGCACCGCTCGCGCTTGATTCACCCGTGGCGGATCGGTCCTTCTCACGATCCCGTCAATTTTTTGACCCACCGACAATTGGCCCCGGCCGGTCTCCATGAAAAATTTATGTGCCTATAACTTAGTTCTGTTATAATTTGGTCGTTTGACTTAGCTGCTCTACTTCCGACAGCCCGACGGCACCCGATGATCTTCACTTGTCTCGTTCTCCTTGGCCTCCTGGCTTTGCCCGTGGCGGCTTCGGCACAATCGGTCGACGAGCTCCAAAAGGCCGCGCTTGCCGCAACGGATCGCGCGACTCAAGCAAAGCTCTACAAGCAACTCGGCGACGCCTTGGTGGCGCAGGATCAGCTCGAGCAGGCTGCCGATGCGTTCACAAGGGCCCTAGCCGCGGGCCGGGAAAATTTTTCGATTAATGAGCGCGTGCAGATCGCAATCTATCTCTCTTGGGCCGATCGCCTGAGCGAATCGGCCGACGAGCTCCGTCAAATTCTTGTCAAAGACCCAAAGAGCGTCCCCGCGCGCACCCATCTCGCGCGCGTGCTTTCCTGGTCGGGCGACTTAAACGAAGCGATTCGCGAAGCCGATCTCGTTCTCGCCGACCGTCCCGATCACAAAGACGCACTCCTGGTCAAAGCGGATTCGCTTCAGTGGCAGGGCCGTTTTCGCGACGCGATCCCGATTTACGAAAAGATTCTTGCGCGGGAGGATGACTTTGACGCGCGCGCCGGACTCACTCGCTGCCGGCTCGCGCTCGGAAACCGTACCGCCGCCCTGGAAAATTTCAAAGCGCTAAAGCCAACCAACGCGCGGCAAAGGCGAGAGCTGGCGAAGCTAAATGACGCCATCGATCAGGAAACGCGCCCGACGATCGAGACGCGCTACAACTATTACCACGATTCCGACAAGAACCGGCTGAACCGCTACTTACTCGGCGGTAGCTTTTGGCTCGACAACCAAAAATACGGGATCAGCTATCGGCACACTGATGCCGACGACCCGAGCCGGGACAACCGGGCGGAGGAATTTCTTTTCAAAGTCTACTCGCGTCTGACGGATCAATTTTCCGCCGGCGGAGGACTGGGCTTCACTCAGCTCAACGACGGCCGCACGTCGAACTTTCCCACCGGATTTTTTCGGATCGATTCCAAACTTTTCGCCGGCAGTGTCGGCGCGCAGGTGACGCGCGACGTCCTGACCGATACCGCCGAACTGATCGACAATCGCATTCGTGCCACCCAGGTGGGACTCTATCTAGCGCAGCCGCTGACCGAACGCTTCACGGTTTCCGGTGCGTACAATTACAAGAGCTTTTCCGACGGCAATCACGCCAACGATTTACAGTTCGTTTCCCAGTACACGATCTATCTTGCGCCGCGGATCACCATCGGCCACCGCTTCCGTTTCCTCGATTTCAACGAGCAAAGTCACAGCGGATTTTTCGACCCGAACAATTACATCGCCAACCGGGTTTTCAGCTCGCTCTACTACGAGAATCGATTCTTCTACACCTACATCGAAGGCTACATCGGCTACGAGAGCTTCCGGCGCAACGACACTGTCAGCAAGAACGTCATCCATGGCGGCACCAGCAGCCTCGGCGTCAAGCCGCTCACCAATTTGTCCATCGAAGTCAACGTCGAAGGCGGTAACTTCTCCGCCGGCTCCGCCGCCGGCTTCAACTACTTCATCGTCGGCCCGCGCGTGCTTTATCGGTTTTAAGGAATTAACTGGCAATCTGCGAAAGTGTGCTCAAGGAAGAGTTTGCGGTCGCTATCGCCTTGAAGATTGCCTCTTGGGCTCGTCACCTCGCCAAGTCGCATAACTTTAGTAGCTGGGCTGTGGCCATTAACCATAGGAACCCAACCTTGAAGTATCATGGTAAACATCTCATGACCCTCTGGAGTTCATCTGCCTATCGTAGAGGCCCCTCAAAACTGTCCTTTTCAAACCGGAGCTGAGGCACACTATATGGTTGACCAAACAGCGAAAGTCCCGACAATTGCAGAAAAAATGCCTCACTTGGATCAGGTGGCAGAATATCGAACTCAAGCGTAACCGTAGTTGTAATGTCTTTTTGTAAGCGAATTCCTCTGACCTCCGATCGAGGTATTCTATCAAGTAACACGACGCCGTTAGAATGGGTTCCGGATTTAATGTACTTAGGAATATTCTTTTGTCTGCCGTTGTCCCAAAGAAAAAGTTTGCCTGGATCGAACGAGAACCCATCTGTTCTTGGCGTAATCGAAATTGTCATTTGAAAAGGCTTAGAGAAGTCGTCGCCCCATTTCATTGGCGCTGGAAAAGGCAATACCATCCAAGCGTTACCCTTCCGATTCCGTGATAATATCCATAGTTCCACTTTCGACAAGATTATCTTGCCATCATGAACACGGATTTCTTGGCCATTTTCCATCTTAGGGCTACTGTAATCGTAACGACCTTCAAACTGACAGCCCGCACTAAGCAATATAAATGCGGCAGTACGGAAGTACCGCCATCTCTTTTTGCCTACGTTGCCCAAAGACCAAAATACGTTATGGCCCTCCCTGCCGTCTTTGTGCCTCTTTCAATCGCTTGTGATAACGCGGAAACTTCCGCTTAGCACATTCAACGGCGTCCCGATCAGTCACGTAGGGTGGGTTAAGGAGCGCAGCGACGAACCCACCGTCGTCTCTGAGATGGATAGCGCTTCGTTCCACGCATACACCAACATTACGGCGTTGTTTCTCGACTATCTGTCGCTATCGCATTACCCTCACCGCTGATTTTCAAAGCGCCGCTTATTTTGCTAAGACTCAAATTATCCTTGGCTCCCGGTTTTACTCCGAGAGCTTAGCACTTCACTAGAAGTTTTTCTGGAGGTCTTATGAAATCGCGCGCTGCGGTTGCCTGGGAAGCAACCAAACCGTTGGTGATCGAGGAAGTCGAGGTTGCGGGACCGAAAGCAGGCGAAGTGCTGCTAAAAA
>Ga0207707_10004346_pt1 | contig 12541 bp, 11 predicted proteins | sample KBSC83BmetaG_FD_184336 | JGI IMG/M metagenome (GOLD analysis project Ga0207707, IMG submission 184336) | Corn rhizosphere microbial communities from Kellogg Biological Station, Michigan, USA - KBS C8-3B metaG (SPAdes) (version 2) | ecosystem: Host-associated > Plants > Roots > Rhizosphere ... | reverse complement strand
GATCGAGGAGGTGGTCGGCGCGGCGCGTCCGCTCGCCGCGATGATCTGGGCGCGCGAGATCGAGGGCGGCAGCTTCGCGACCCCCGAGCGCCGCGCGGCGCTGGAGGCGCGCATCAACGAGTTGGCCAATTCAGTCCGCGACGAGGTGGTGCGGCGCTATTACCGCCAGGATCTCATCGAGCGCCTGCAGCGCACCTTTGCGCCCGAGCCCGCGCGGAATTTCGGTGGCCGGAGCGGCTTCCAGGGACGGAATTTTAGCGGCGAATCACCCCGCCGATTCCAGCCCCGCCAAAGCGGGGGTGGAGGCGGGGGCGGGGGCAAATTTGCCGACGGACGGGCGGGTGGCTTCGCATCCGGTCCGCTCGGCCGCGGGCCCTACCAGGCCGCGAGCCCCCAGTTGGCCAACAGCCCGATCATGCGCGGGCAGCGCTCCTCGCTCTCCCGCCGGGAGGCGCTGATCCTGCAATGCCTGATCAACCACCCCTGGCTTTTGCATGAACATCTGGAGGAGGTGGCGGCCCTCGAAATGGCCCATCCCGAGGCCCACAAGCTCCGTGCGGGCATCATCGCGGCCTTCGCCAACGACCACCACCATTCCCCGGACCCGGACGAGCAGTCCGAGAAAATGCATACGGATCTGGAGAGGAGCGGATTTTCACAGATTCTTCAAAGGGTTGAGCGGGCGATCACGACGGTCGCGGTATGGGGGGCCCGCGCCGGCGCCGCCCGCGAGGATGTTCTTTCCACCTGGCATCAACTCGTTGTCTTGCATCAGAAAACCCACGCCCTACTTAGGGAGAAGAAGGACGCCGAGCTTGCTTTGGGCGAGGAGCCCAGCGATGCACACATGGCCTGGCTGAAGGATGTCAGCCACCGGCTGGAATCGCTGGAGGGCACCGAGGCCCAGATCGACGGATTTGGCGAGCTTTCAGGACGGTTCCAGAAGAACGTCTGACGGCGTGGCTGGTTGACAACTGGTTAAAAAATGCTGCGGACGGCTGCGGCTGAAACCGCAAAATGACTCGCCAAACCCATGGTTTGGCTGCAAAAACAGGGTTAGGCGAAGCTTAATACGACTCCTTTAATCGGAGTGCGGCATCAATCGAGAAAGATTCGGGGGTGGCGGGAATAGCGCCGCCCTTGTTGCGTCTTAATCGTCGCAACAAAGAGACATGCGGGCGCGTGCGGCGCGCCTCTCATAAAGCGCGTTTTGGAGAGCACTGAATGGCCACGAAGGCAAAGACGCTGCAGGTAAAAGACAAGGAAAAAGACGACAAGGCAGCCGACGCCCCCGAGAAGGATTCTCCCGACGCGCCGTCGCCGTTGCTCGACCTGTCGGATGCCGCCGTCAAGAAGATGATCAAGCAGGCCAAGAAGCGCGGCTTCGTGACCTTCGATCAGCTCAACGAGGTGCTGCCGAGCGACCAGACCTCGCCCGAGCAGATCGAGGACATCATGTCGATGCTCTCGGACATGGGCATCAACGTCACCGAAGCAGATGATAGCGACGGCGACGAGGAAAAGGACGAAGGCGGCGACGACGAGCCGGAGAACGAGCTGGTCGAGGTCACGCAGAAGGCCGTCACCGAGGTCAAGAAGAGCGAGCCGGGCGAGCGCACCGACGATCCCGTGCGCATGTATCTGCGCGAGATGGGCACCGTCGAGCTGCTGTCGCGCGAGGGCGAAATCGCGATTGCCAAGCGCATCGAGGCCGGCCGCGAGGCGATGATCGCGGGCCTGTGCGAAAGCCCGCTGACCTTCCAGGCCATCATCATCTGGCGCGACGAGTTGAACGAGGGAAAGATCTTCCTTCGCGACATCATCGATCTCGAAGCGACCTATGCTGGCCCGGATGCCAAGAACAACGCCGGCATCATCGGCGCGCCGCTCGGCCCCGACGGCCAGCCGCTCGTGAACGGCAACGGCGAGGCGGGACCTGCGGTCGCGGCAAACATGGGCGCGCCCGCGCATGTCGCGCCTCCGGCTGCCCCGCCGTCACCGACCCCGTTCCGTCCCGCGCCTGCCCAGGCTGCGCCCGCGGTTGGTCCCGACGGCGAGGAAAAGGATCCCGGCGAGGCCGCGGCTGAAGCCGAAGCCGACATGGAGGACGACGAGTTCGAGAACCAGATGTCGCTCGCGGCCATCGAGGCCGAGCTGAAGCCGAAGGTGGTCGAGACCTTCGACAAGATCGCCGACAACTACAAGAAGCTGCGCCGCCTGCAGGAGCAGGACATCGCCAACCAGCTGCAGAGCGAGACGCTGTCGCCCTCGCAGGAGCGCAAGTACAAGAAGCTGAAGGACGAGATCATCGTCGAGGTGAAGTCGCTGCGGCTGAACCAGGCCCGAATCGACTCGCTGGTCGAGCAGCTCTACGACATCAACAAGAAGCTGGTGTCGTTCGAGGGCCGCCTGATGCGGCTCGCGGACAGCCACGGCGTCGCGCGCGAGGATTTCCTGCGCAACTACCAGGGCTCGGAGCTCGATCCGCGCTGGCTCAACCGCGTCTCGAAGCTCTCGGCCAAGGGCTGGAAGAATTTCGTCCACCACGAGAAGGACCGCATCAAGGATCTGCGCCACGAGGTGCAGTCGCTGGCCGCGCTGACCGGGCTCGAGATCGTCGAGTTCCGCAAGATCGTGCACGGCGTGCAGAAGGGCGAGCGCGAAGCCCGCCAGGCCAAGAAGGAGATGGTGGAAGCCAACCTCCGTCTCGTGATCTCGATCGCGAAGAAATACACCAACCGCGGCCTGCAGTTCCTCGACCTGATCCAGGAAGGCAACATCGGGTTGATGAAGGCCGTTGATAAATTCGAATACCGCCGCGGCTACAAGTTCTCGACCTACGCCACGTGGTGGATCCGGCAGGCGATCACCCGCTCGATCGCGGATCAGGCCCGCACCATCCGCATCCCCGTGCACATGATCGAGACGATCAACAAGATCGTGCGCACGAGCCGCCAGATGCTCAACGAGATCGGCCGCGAGCCGACACCGGAAGAGCTCGCCGAAAAGCTCGGCATGCCGCTCGAGAAGGTGCGCAAGGTTCTCAAGATCGCGAAAGAGCCGTTGTCGCTGGAGACGCCCGTGGGTGACGAGGAAGACTCGCACCTCGGCGATTTCATCCAGGACCCGAACGTGGTCCTGCCGATCGACGCGGCGATCCAGTCGAACCTGCGCGAGACCACCACCCGCGTGCTGGCCTCGCTGACGCCCCGCGAGGAACGCGTGCTCCGCATGCGCTTCGGCATCGGCATGAACACCGACCACACCCTGGAAGAAGTCGGCCAGCAGTTCTCGGTGACCCGCGAGCGCATCCGCCAGATCGAGGCAAAGGCGCTGCGCAAGCTCAAGCATCCGTCGCGAAGCCGGAAGCTGCGGTCGTTCCTGGATAACTAATCTTGTAAATCGGTTTTGACTGTCGTTGCCGGGCTTGACCCGGCAATCCATCGAGACAAGAGCGGCGGGCGCAAGCTCGCCGTTTTTTTATCGCGAACGGGGAATAATGCTCCCGCCTCCGTGTATGCTGTCACACGGGGCGGGCACTGAACGCCTACGAGCAAAGGGCCACACTTTGCCGTTTCACCAGGGGAGGAAACCATGACTAGAACACTGACCATGCTCGTCATCGGCGCCGGCCTGTTCGCGGGCATCGCGGCGCCTGCGCCGGCGGCCGAGCTGTCGCTGGCCCGCATCGATTGCGGCACGCCGCAGGCGCCGGTCGCCGTCAACGAGCGCTTCTCGGATACTTTTGCCTACGGCGACAAGAAGATTCAGTTTGTCTTCAGTTGCTATCTTCTCAAGCACGGCGACGAGTACATGCTGTGGGACACCGGCCATTCCATGACGGCGCCGAACGTCGCGCCGAAGGTGAGCCTGGTCGATGCTCTCGCCAGGATCGACGTCAAGCCCGATCAGATCAAGTATATCGGCATCAGCCATTTTCACGCCGATCATACCGGCCAGATCGCGTCGTTCCCGAAGGCGACCCTGCTGATCGGCGCCCGCGAATGGGAGGCCATCACCAGTGCCAGCCCGCCGCAAGGCGCGAACGTCAAGCCGTTCGAGGGCTGGATCAAGGGCGAGAACAAGGTCGAGCCGCAGCCGATCGACAAGGACGTGTTCGGCGACGGCTCGGTGATCATGCTGCGCACGCCGGGGCACACACCGGGCCATTCCAGCCTCCTGGTCAAGCTACAGCAGATGGGCCCGGTGATCCTCACCGGTGATGCGGTCCACTTCCACGAGAACCTGGAGACCGAAGGCGTGCCCGCGTTCAACTACGACCGCGCCCAGACCCTGGCTTCGCTCCAGCGCCTGAAGAAGATCGCGGAGAATCTCAAGGCCACGATCATCATCCAGCACGACGCCCGGGACATCGAAAAGCTGCCGGCATTTCCGGCGTTCGCGAAGTAGGCGCGCGACCAGCAAACGTAGCCCGGATGAGCGTAGGGATAGCGGGATGTGACCCGGATGTCTTCGCTCATCCGCGCGCTACTTGCTGGTAGCGCTCCGCGGGGGTTCTGCGCTCTGGCACAAAATGCTGCACGGGATGCCGTTGCAGCTGATGCTTGCGGGCCCGGTGACTTAGTGCAATCGGACTTTTCGAGTGTCGGCTCTATGGCAGCCCCGCCCGGGCGTTAAGATCATCCAGCCGATATTCGACACCGGGCGAGGGGGACGGGCGTCAGTGGGCAGCCTCTCCATCTTGGTGGTGAAGGCTTACTGCTTAGCAATCGAGGGGCTTTGACCTCTTGATGGAGGGGCAATCGATGAGAGGTTTCTTGGCGGCTACGGCAGCAACGCTTGTGTTGTGCAGCACCGCTGACGCAGTAGCCGCTGGAAGCCAAATCACCAGAACGGTGCCGGCCGGGAAAACTACGGTAGTTATGAGTTACAGGCCCCGAAACCGGTTTTGCGAAAGCACCGCCGCGGTTGCAACGCTCGTGGCCAAGCCTCAACACGGCACCGTATCGCACCACTCGGAATCCACAACAATGCCTGCCGGGCGCTGCTACGGCAAACCGACTGTTGGCTTTGTGGTAACCTATACGCCTGGCCCCGGTTTTCGTGGGGTCGATCATTTCATCATAGAAGTGAAAAATCCGGGCGCGGGTGTACACCGGCTCGACGGCTTTGCAATCATCGTGGAATGAAGCCAAAGACGGATGGTTGAAAATTTAATGCAGCGAGCGCAGCCCGCATGAGCGTAGCGATACGCGGATGTGACCCGGATATCGCTTCCGCCTTCGCTGGGCTACGGCGGACACGTCGCTCATCCGGGTTACTTGCTGCTCCCTGCCCGATCGAAAGTTCAGCCGGGTTCGAACCCCTTCGCCTTGAAGCTCGCCGCTGCGTCGGGCCCCGTCAGAAACTCGATCAGCGCTTTCGCCGCTTCTGTGGACTGGCTCTCCGCCCCGATCCCGCCGGTGAAGAGCGTCATGACCGCGAGCTCACCCGGCAGTGGCCCGACCAATTGAGTGCCGGCGGTCGGGACGATCTCCGAGGCCTGCGCGATGCCCAATTCCGCTTCGCCCTTCGCGACCAGCTCGGGCGCCAGCGCACCGGCGACCAGAATGGTCTTTGACTTCATTGGCTCGGCGATGCCGATCTTCTCGATGGCGCGGGCGGCCACGATGCCGCTCAGGCCGCCCTTTGCGGGGTCGGAATAGGCAAGCGACTTGGACGACAACAGCGCCTGCTTGAAGGCTTCGACCGTGCTGATATCCGGCTTCGCTACGCCCGCGCGCGCGGCAACCGCGACCGGCGTCCCCGCCACGTTCACGAGGCCGTCCGCCACCTTCTTCTGTTTGACGAGGTCCTCCATCATCGCGCGGGTCACGATGACCACATCGGCGCGCTCGCCGTTGAGCACGCGCTTCTTCTGATCCGCCGCGAGCCCATAGTCGATCGCGAGCTTGTGGCCGGTTTTCTTTTCGAATGCAGGGGAAAGCTCGTCGAGCACGGACTTCAACGCCACCGACGTGAGCACCTTCACGTCGGCGGCGTGGCCGGTGGCGCCGGGCAGCATGAAGGCCGCGAGGGCTGCTGCAACGCAGGTTATCAATGATCGTCTGTTCATGGTTTTCCTCCCCAGCCTGATTTTTGGGGATTAGAGGCCACATCGGCGGGCTCGACAAGGACAAATCGGGAAGCCAACCTCGTCATGCCCGGGCTTGTCCCGGGCACCCACGTCTTCCTTCTTGCCGTCGCCCAAGACGTGGATGGCCGGGACAAGCCCGGCCATGACGAAGGCGGAGAGACTGCCGTTCAGGGCGCCGCATCTGTTTTCGTCGGGCAAATCGCTTGCGCGATTTTCGTCTTTCGCTCCTCGCCATGGCCTGCTCGTATGCGGAATTCACCTGCGCGAAAAATCTGAATTCGCAACCGTCTCCAGTGTCTTTCGCGCGTCCAGGTCCTCAGCGCAAAATAATTACGTTGCTGAAAATCGGAAATCATGATTTATCCTCGCCCATCCCGACTCATCCAGAGGGGCGTTACGGCCAATCGTCACGAAACGTGGGGCGGGGTGCGATGGACGGGTTGGCCCGCGTGAGACGAAGGCGGGCCGGCACGGACGAGCGAAATCGTGTGGGTCCCGGCCTCCCGACGCTGAGGTCAAGCGCTTGCGAGATGATTTGCGGGCGCGACGGTGGCTAAAAAGCCCGGCACACCGGGGAGAGCACGTATAAGCCGTAAACCATCGCGCAGGGAATGCCGGACTGTTCGGCTGACCTGTGGTGACTACCGCCTGCGTTTTTTGTTGCAGGCGGGCCATGGGTGCGGCCTGCATCCGGCATTCCCTGCGCCCTCTTGATGTCGAGGGACACCAACGATGCATCACCCGGGCAGAACATGCCGCGGGAACGCGGAGCCACATCTTTCGTGCTGCCTGACAATCGGATCGGAACGTCACCGCCGCCCGCGCTACTTCTTCTTCGCGCCGACGCGGCTGATGTCCTTGATCGCGAGCGGCGGGCGGCCGGCTTTTTCGGCGATCTCGCGGTCCTGCTCGATGATGTAGCCGCGCGCGGGCTCGTCGCCCTCCAGCCCGCCCAAAAGCTCCGAAGGCACGCGGCGGTTGGAGCGCTGGGAGCCGTCCTCATAGACGACGTTGAAGAAGGCGAATTCGTTCTTGGGATTGGTTCCGGGTTTCTTGGCCATGCGCGGCTTGTCCCCGATCAGGGCGCGCCTGTCAAAGAAAATAAGCTGCGATTCCTCGATTGCAGCCCTGCGCAGGAGGCCTCACGGCGACACCAGCTCCACCCTTCTGTTCAGCGCGCGGCCGCTATCGCTGGCGTTGGTGCCGACCGGCGCGAGGAAGCCGACACCCGCGGTGCGGAGGCGGGTCTGCGCGATGCGATAGCTCTTCACAAGCTCGGCGGCCACGGCTTCCGCGCGCCGCCGCGACAAATCGAGATTGTATTCATAGGCGCCCTGGTTGTCGGTGTGGCCGACGATGAAGACATTGAGCTGCGGCTGGCCGGTGAGGAGCTTTGCGATCTGCTCCAGCGTCGGCCGGCTCTCCGGCTTGAGCGTCGCCTTGTCGGTGTCGAAATAGATGCCATAGAGCGCGATGTGGCCGGTCTCGCCGAGGCCCTTCGCCATCGCTGCCGCATCCACCATCTTGTTCTCGATCGCGCCGAGCTCGGCGATGGTGAGCTGCGCGGTGATGTCCTGGTTGTTCTGGCTGACGAGCACGCTGGCATAGATCTCGCGCCCGCTGTCCTGCTTGCGCCCCGCGTAGTAATGATAATTGAAGCCATCGACCCACATCTGCGGTACCGGCAGGGCGTCGATCGCTTCCGTGAACGGAATGGCGCCGCAGGCGTCGGTGTCGCAGGCGAGCAGTGTCGCAAAACCGGCTTTCGCAAGTTGCGTCTCGAAATTTCTGGAAACTTCGAGGATCGAGGGACCGGGTCTGGTGCGATAGGCGATCCGCGTGATGCGCCCTTCCAGCCGCCGCGCATCCGCCGGCTGGCCGTCCTTGAAGGCCGCCGCCTGCATCCGCGCCGCGTCGAAATCCTTCACCACATAGCCGGTGATGACGCTGCCGCCGAAGCGGCCGATGCCGGGAAAATCCCGGGCGCCCGCCACGTCGCGCGCCTGCGCGTGGGCCGCGGTCGCCCCGGTGACGAAAAGGAGCGGGATGAGGACAAGCAAGGCAAGCTTCTGGCGCAGGAAGGTCATCGGCATTCTCTGTCGGTTGGAAAAAGGGGAGGCAGACGGGAGTAACGAGCGCGGGGATTAGTCGTCGGCACGGCGGCGCAGGTTCGCCTCTTCGATCATCCATGTCCAGACCGGCCGAAATTGTGACGATGGCGCGCCGGCGTCACGGCGCCCTCGTCGCGGTGAGGTTGCCGCCACTTTGCGACGGCCGCGTTTTGACGGGCAGCTTTTCGGCGTGGCATGATCGGCGAAGCGGCGCCAGCGAAGGGACACTCATGCGCAAACTTCACCTGACCATTTTCTTCGGCGCGTTGATCGCCTCCACCCCCGCCTTCGCCGCCCGCTGCGGCGGCGATTTCAACACCTTCGTGCAGAGCATTTCCGCGGAGGCGACCGCGAGCGGGGTATCCCAGAGCGTGGTCAGCCAGGCGCTCGGCGGCGTGACGCTGGACGGCGGCGTGCTCGCCTTCGACCGCCGCCAGCGTTACACCTTCAACAAGACCTTCGAGCAATATGTGTCGACCCGCGTCGGCGCCGGCCGCATCAATGGCGCGCGCGCCATGCTGCAGCGTCACGCCGCGCTGTTGTCGCGCATCGAGCAGCAGTTCGGCGTGCCCAGGCAGATCCTGGTCGCGATCTGGGGGCTCGAGACGGATTTCGGCAAGGGCGACATGGGCAAGCTGCCGGTGATCCGCACGCTGGCGACGCTCGCGCATGACTGCCGCCGCACCGAGCTGTTCCAGGGCGAGTTGCTGGCGGCGCTGAAGATCGTGCAGCGCGGCGATTTGCCGTTGCGCGACCTGATCGGCGCCTATGCCGGCGAGATCGGCCAGACGCAATTCCTGCCGTCATCCTACATCAAATATGGCGTCGATTTCGACGGCGACGGCCATGTCGACCTCCGCCACAGCACGGCCGACGTGCTCGCCTCCACCGCCAACCTTTTGCACACCAGCGGCTTCAAGATGGGGCAGCCCTACGGCGAAGGCACCGCCAATTTCGAAGCGATGCGCGAATGGAATCGCGCCGTGATCTACCGCAAGACCATCGGCTATTTCGCCGATCAGCTCGTCGGGCGGTGATGAGGGCGGGGGCCGATGGAGACGATCGGAAAGCAGAAGATCTGGTCGTTTCTCGATCGCTCCGGGGATTGCCGGATTGCCACCAACACGGCGATCCGGCAGGGCTCGGGCCACAAGGTCGGCTCCTACCTCGAGCTTGCGCGGAAAATCGCGGAGCTCCAATTCCGCAACCGCGACCATGTCCTGCTGTTTCGCGGGCAGGGCGGTGACCACCGGAATGCCAGGGGCAATTCATCGCTGAAGCCGAGCTTGTTCCGTGCAAGAGCGAAAGGCAATCCGGACCGCGCGACCCTGCAGGCGCGCTTCGAGACGCTGGTGCGCGCGGAACAGGCGCTGGTCGCAAAGTATCTATCGGCCCGCTTCACGGGACAGGACCGGATACGGCGTCATCATGTGTTGCGCTGGTCGATCCTGCAGCACTACGAGGTTTGTCCCACGCCGCTGCTCGATGTCACGCATTCGATCCGCATCGCGGCGTCGTTTGCGTCTCTCGGTGGCGGCGGTCTTACCTATCTCTATGTGCTGGGCGTGCCGAATTTGAGCGGCGCGATCACGGCGAGCGCCGAGGCCGGCCTGCAGATTGTCCGTCTCTCCAGCGTCTGCCCGCCGTCGGCCGTGCGGCCGCATATCCAGGAGGGTTATCTGCTCGGGCAGTATCCGGAGATCACGGGATCCGCGGAGCGGGAAAACTACTTTCACCACGAGATGGATTTCGGCCTGCGGCTGGTCGCCAAATTCCGCTTCGAGTCCGCCTCGTTCTGGAAGGGGAGGGACTTTCCGAGAGTGGCGAAGAGCGCGCTGTATCCAGGCGCCGAGGACGATCCGCTCTACAGGCTGGCGCTCGATGTGCAGGCGAAACTCGGAGCGCCGTGACCGCTTGGGAGTGATGAACGCTTCGCATGCGCGTTCGTCACTCCGCCTTGGTCGCCCGCTTCTCGATCTGGCGGGCGAGGAACGCCCAATAGGAGACGGGGCGGAAGCGCTGCAGCAGGTCCATGAAGCGCGCGTCGCTGCCGATCAGGATGCGGGGCTCGTTCCGCTCGATGCCCTGGATGATGCGGTGTGCCGCGGCCGCCGGCGTTTTCTTGGCCACCTTGTCGAAGCGATCGATTGCCTCGGTGCGTCGCGCATTGTCGGTCATGCCGCTTCCGGTGCGCGAATTGCGCGCGATGTTGGTGGCGATGCCGCCGGGATGCACCACCGACAGCCGGACCGGGCTCTTCGCCGCCTCCAGCTCGTGCCGCAGGCTTTCCGAAAAGCCGCGCACCGCAAATTTCGACGCCGTATAGGCGGTCTGGCCGGGCGGACCGATGATGCCGAAGATCGAGGACAGGTTGACGATATGCGCCGCAGGCCGGGTCGAAAGATGCGGCAGGAAGGCACGGGTCGAATGCACCACGCCCCAGAAATTGATGTTCATCAGCCATTCCATCTGCGACTGATCGATCTCGGTGAACTGGCCGAGCAGGGCCACGCCGGCATTGTTGATCACGATGTTGAGGGAAGGATGGGCCGCGACGGCGGCCTGTGCGAAGCCCGCGATCTGCGTCGGCTCGCCGACGTCGACGCGGTGGGTCGTTACCTTCCGCTTGCTGCCGATCTCGGCGGCCACCGACTGCAGGCCGGCCTCATCGCGGTCGGCGAGCGCCAGATCCGCACCCCGGGCGGCAAGTTCGAGCGCCAGCGCGCGCCCAATACCGCTGGCCGCGCCGGTGAGGGCTACCGCAGCACCCGGGATCGCAGTCATGCTTGCTCCATTCTGGCCAAGAACCGTGAGAGAATCCGCTCCTACACCAATTGCCGCCACTTTCCCAAATTGGAACCGAACCATCCAGCCCTTTCCTTCTTGACTTACGTTGCATGTGCAAGGGCCAATTTCCCGGGGAGGCCATCCAATGGGTCGATCAACGCCTTTTCGCGCCACCGCACTCGTGGTGGAGGACGACGCGATGCAGCGCGAGATGATCTGTGTGCTGCTGGAGGAAAGCAATTACCGGGTCATCCAGTGCGAAAGCGCGGAAGCGGCCGAGCTCGTGCTGGACAAGTTCGGCCTGCAGCTTGCACTGATGATCGCCGATGTCAGCCTTGCGGGACGGATGAGCGGGGTCGAGCTCGCGCACATCGCGCGGCAGCGCAATCCGGGTCTCGACGTGGTCGTGACCTCCGGCCGCTCGCTGCCGGAGCCGCTGCCGGAGGGGGCCAAATTCTGGTCAAAGCCCTGGGCGGCGCTCGACATCGTGCGGGAGGCGGAATTGGCCCAGGCGAGAGGCACCGCCTATTGAGGCGAGCCGCGGCCTGCCTCGCTTCCGCGCGTTTTGCGCGCGTGATACGGTCCGGCTCATGTCGCTGTCGTTCCTCGTCACCTCGCTGATCGTTGTCGTCTCGCCCGGCACCGGCGTGCTCTATACGCTGGCGAGCGCGCTGACACGCGGATCGCGCGCGGGCGTCGCTGCCGCCTTCGGCTGCACGCTGGGCATCCTGCCAGCGATGCTGGCGGCCATGCTGGGGCTGGCCGCCGTGCTGCATGCGAGCGCGCTGGCGTTCGCTGCGCTGAAATGGCTCGGCGTGCTTTATCTTCTGTATATGGCCTGGCAAGCGCTGCGCGAGCAGGGCGCGCTGTCGGTCGAACCCCGGCTCGATGCGCGCTCGGGCCGGCTAGTCATCGTTACCGGCTTCCTGATCAACATCCTTAACCCGAAACTGTCGATCTTCTTTCTCGCCTTCCTGCCGCAGTTCATCGCCGCCGACGACATTCATCCGCTCGGGCGGATGCTGGAGCTGTCCGCCGCCTTCATGGCGATGACGTTCGTCGTGTTTGTGCTGTACGGACTGTTCGCCGCCCTGGTCCGCGACCGCGTGGTGACACGGCCGGCCGTGATGACCTGGCTCCGTCGCGCCTTTGCCGGCGGCTTTGCGCTGCTGGGAGCGAAGCTGGCTTTTGCCGAACGTTAACGCATGATCGGAAAAAGTGGGCGCCGGTTTTCCCTCGCGACAAACGCATGACGTTTGCGCGGAGATCATGCCCAACCATTAAGAATCAAAAAGGCGGGCCAGGCCCGCCGCTTTAGACATCATTCCCGGCGAGGCCGGTGCCCGGGCAGAGCCAAGCTCCACCCGGGCTGAAGAGTTACTTCTTCTTCGCTTTCTTGGCCTTCTTCGCCTTTTTCGCCTTCTTCGCTTTCTTAGCCATAGTATCCTCTCAGGGTTTAATGGATTGAAACGCGACACGAGAGGCATGCTCGGCGGAGGGCCAGCCTCGCAATATCCTCAAGACTAAACTCAGCAGATTCGCGGCG
>Ga0207707_10004344_pt1 | contig 12544 bp, 12 predicted proteins | sample KBSC83BmetaG_FD_184336 | JGI IMG/M metagenome (GOLD analysis project Ga0207707, IMG submission 184336) | Corn rhizosphere microbial communities from Kellogg Biological Station, Michigan, USA - KBS C8-3B metaG (SPAdes) (version 2) | ecosystem: Host-associated > Plants > Roots > Rhizosphere ... | reverse complement strand
GGGCGCGTACCCCCCGGCAAGATGGTCCATCGCAGCGGCGCGAAACCTGGCGACCGCGTCGTGGTGACGGGGACGATCGGCGACGCCGCGCTTGGGCTCGCTATCCTCCGGGGCGGAGCGGCCACGACCGCGCTCGCCGACGACGCTGTGTCGAAACAGATGCTGGTCGCACGCTACCGCCTGCCGCAGCCGCGCAACGCCCTCGCGACGGCGATTCGCGATCATGCCAGCGCGGCGATGGATGTGTCCGATGGTCTCGCCGGCGATCTCGCAAAACTATGCGCGGCGTCCGGCGTGTCGGCTGTCGTCGACGCGCCGAGCATCCCGTTGTCCGCCGCCGCTGCAGCATTGCTCGCGGGTGGTGCCGTGGGTATCGAATCCATTGTTTCCGGCGGCGACGATTACGAGATTTTATGCGCGATCCCGGAGGGTAGCTTCGAGGCGTTCGCGCAAGCAGCAGGCGTCGCGAAGGTGGCCGTGACCTCGATAGGGACCGTCATCGCTGATACGTCGGCCCCCAAATTTCTCGACGCGCAGGGCAGGGAAATAGCGCTGCCGCGCCTCTCCTACAGCCATTTCTAGAATTCCGGCGAAAAGCACCGATCTCGAGGCAAATACCTGCCGAAATTCGACGGTTTAGGCCCTCCGCGGCGTTGCGCCGGGGATGTGATTTTGGCATGGTCCCGCCGATTTAAGGCCGCCCTTCTGGGCAGGGCAGGCCTTCTTTTTATGCGCCCGCCGCTCCCGCGGCGATAGGCGTGGGGTGAGAATCAGGATCTGAGGCAAATTCAATGACAGCATTATGGGTGATCGTGCTCTGCGGAGCGCTTTCCATCGTTTACGCCATCTGGGCGACGGCATCGGTTATGAAGGCGGATGCCGGCAATCCGCGAATGCAGGAAATCGCGGCCGCGGTGCGCGAAGGCGCGCAGGCCTATCTCAAGCGCCAGTACATGACGATCGGTCTGGTCGGCGTCGTGATCTTCGCGCTGCTGGCCTACTTCCTCGGCATGCTGGTCGCGGCGGGCTTCCTGATTGGCGCGGTGCTGTCGGGCGCCGCCGGCTTCATCGGCATGAACGTCTCGGTTCGCGCCAACGTGCGCACCGCGCAGGCCGCGACCACGTCGCTGGCCGGCGGACTTGAACTCGCCTTCAAGGCCGGCGCCATCACTGGCATGCTGGTCGCCGGTCTCGCGCTGCTCGGCGTTACCCTCTACTTCGCCTTTCTCACGCATTACATGGGGCTCGCCGCCAACAGCCGCACCGTGGTCGATGCGCTGGTGGCGCTCGGCTTCGGCGCCTCGTTGATTTCGATCTTCGCGCGTCTCGGCGGCGGCATCTTCACCAAGGGCGCCGACGTCGGCGGCGATCTCGTCGGCAAGGTCGAGGCCGGCATTCCCGAGGACGATCCGCGCAACCCCGCCACGATCGCCGACAACGTCGGCGACAATGTCGGCGATTGCGCCGGCATGGCCGCCGACCTGTTCGAGACCTACGCGGTGACCGCGGTCGCCACCATGGTGCTGGCTGCGATCTTCTTTGCGACCTCGCCGCTTCTGGTGAACATGATGACGCTGCCGCTCGCGATCGGCGGCGCCTGCATCATCACCTCGATCGTCGGCACCTTCTTCGTCAAGCTCGGCGCCAACCAGTCGATCATGGGCGCACTGTACAAGGGCCTGATCGCGACCGGCGTGCTGTCCCTGATCGGCGTTGCCGGCGTGATCTACTGGCTGATCGGCTTCGGCCCGCTGGATGGCGTGAAATTCACCGGCATGGCGCTGTTCGAATGCGGCATCGTCGGCCTCGTCGTTACCGGGCTGATCATCTGGATCACCGAGTACTATACCGGCACCGAAAATCGCCCGGTCAAGTCGATCGCGGCCTCGTCGGTCACCGGTCACGGCACCAACGTGATCCAGGGCCTCGCGATCTCGATGGAAGCCACCGCCGGTCCGGCGCTGGTGATCATCGCCGGCATTCTCGTCACCTACAGCCTTGCCGGCCTGTTCGGCATCGCCATCGCCACCACCACGATGCTGGCGCTGGCCGGCATGATCGTGGCGCTCGACGCCTTCGGTCCGGTCACCGACAATGCCGGCGGCATTGCCGAAATGGCCGGCCTGCCCAAGGAAGTCCGAAAAGCCACCGACGCGCTCGACGCCGTCGGCAACACCACCAAGGCGGTCACCAAGGGCTATGCGATCGGCTCGGCCGGTCTCGGCGCGCTGGTGCTGTTTGCGGCCTACAACGAAGATCTCAAATACTTCATCGCCAACGCCGCGAAGTTTCCCTACTTCCAGGGCGTGCTGCCCGATTTCTCGCTGAACAATCCCTACGTCGTGGTCGGCCTGTTGTTCGGCGGCCTGCTGCCGTACCTGTTCGGCGCGATGGGCATGACGGCGGTCGGCCGCGCGGCCGGCGCCATCGTCGAGGAGGTGCGGCGCCAGTTCCGCGAGAAGCCCGGCATCATGCAGGGCACCGACAAGCCGGATTACGGCAAGGCGGTCGATCTTTTGACCAAGGCGGCGATCAAGGAAATGATCATTCCGTCGCTGCTGCCGGTGCTGTCGCCGATCTTCGTCTACTTCGCGATCTTCGTGATCGCAGGCGGCGGCGCGGCCGGCAAGTCGGCGGCGTTCTCGGCCGTCGGTGCGATGCTGCTAGGGGTGATCGTGACCGGCCTGTTCGTCGCGATCTCGATGACCTCGGGCGGCGGCGCCTGGGACAACGCCAAGAAGTACATCGAGGACGGCCATTACGGCGGCAAGGGTTCTGATGCCCATAAGGCGGCGGTAACCGGCGATACCGTCGGCGATCCCTACAAGGATACGGCGGGCCCCGCGGTCAACCCGATGATCAAGATCACCAACATCGTGGCGCTGTTGCTGCTGGCGATTCTGGCGCACTGAGCTGCGATACTCGATCGAGACAAAACCCCGCGGTGCGAGCCGCGGGGTTTTTCTTCGTAATCGCTGGCGTGCCCCGGCTCGGCTAAGCAGCGCCAAAGCGCTGCATCGCGTCCGGGACACGATGCCTGTCGCTTTAGTTGAAGCTCAGCAGCTTGAACAATGGCGTCAGGTAGCTGAGCTCCTGGCCCGATGTCGGCGTGGTGCGGCTGATGAAGTCGAATATCTTGCCGTCCTGCAGCCCGTAATTGGCGAGCCGCTGCACCTGGCGGTTCTTGTCGAAATAGATCGCGATCACCCGCTGGTCGACGACCTTCTGGTTCATGAATGCGATAGGACGCTCGGAGCGTTGCGAGATGTAGTAGAACACTTCGCCATTGAGCGTCGCGACCGTGGAAGGCGTTCCCATCACGATCAGCACCTGATCCTGGCTCGCCCCGATCGGAATTTGCTCGAGCGCGCCGGGGGGAAGGATATAGCCCTTCTGGAACTGCTCGCCGGTGATGCAGCCACCCAGCACAGCGCACAGCAAGGTGATTGCGGCGACGGCGCGCAAGCCGCGCCAGCGCGCAGCCAAGCCGCGCGGACAACACACGCCTGGGCAAGTCTGGCTCGTTTCGGTCATTCCGGAACTGGTCCCGTCCCCTTGCATCGCGCGAGGCGTTGACGTACCGGGCAACACGTCGGATTGCAACATGCGCGGGCGCCCAACAGACAAACCTTTGGGGCTCGCCTGCGGAACCCACAATGCTTTGGCCGTTCAATCACTTCAGGAAACCCCGGATACCGTCGCGCGGCACCATCGAGGCCATCTATGGCATGATCGTGACGCAAGCGCGAGAACCGTTGTTTTATCGGGACTTGGGCGTGCCGGACACGGTTAATGGCCGTTTTGATCTGCTGGTGCTGCATTTGTGGATGGTATTGCGGCGGCTGAAGGCGATTGAGGGCGGCACCGGCCTTTCCCAGACGCTGTTCGACCGCTTCTGCGAGGATATGGACGCCAATTTGCGCGAAATGGGCGTCGGCGATCTCGCCGTGCCGAAGCGCATGCAGGCCTTCGGGGAGGCGTTCTACGGCCGGGCGGCGGCCTACGATCTCGCGGTCACCGCGGGGGAAGAGCCGCTGGCGCAAGCGCTATGCAAGAATATCTTGAACGGAGAGCAAATCGAAAATGCGCGGCGGCTCGCCTTCTATGCCGAGGCGTCCATCTCCGCCCTGGCCGGACTGGACGATGCGACATTACAGGGCGGATCGTGGAGATTTCCTTCGCCGGCGCGAGTGAGCGTACAGCAATGAACAGAACCCACAACATGATCGACAAGGCCGATCCCTGGAGCGTTCCCGTCACCGTTGCGCACATACCGGACAGCGGTCTGCATCGCGATATCGAAGCCGGCCGGGCCGCTCGCGAGGCAATGGCTGAAGTCGCGGGCTTGCGCGAAATACTGTCGGCCAGCGCTTCGCTTGATGTGACGCCCAAAGGCGGCGGCCGCTTCCAGGTCGCAGGCCATGTTCGGGCACGAATCGGACAGATCTGCGTCGTGACGCTTGATCCGATCGAGAACGACATCGACGAGCCTATCGATCTGATCTTCGCGCCCCCCGAGCAAATTCCCCAACTCGCCGATCTCGTCGATGAGGCCGCCGAAAGCGACGTCGAAATTCCAGATCCGCCGGAGCCGATCTTCAATGGCGTCATCGATCTGGGCCGGCTCGCAACCGATGCGTTGTTTCTGGGGATCGATCCCTACCCGCGCAGGCCGGATGCGGTTTTCGAGCCGCCGGTGGTGGCCGCCGATCCCGAGGATCATCCGTTTGCCGCGCTCAAGGCGCTGCAGCTCGACCCAAAACCATCGGATGCGAAGAAGCCCAAGAACCGCTGAGGCGCAGCTGAAGCGGCGGTGCCAACAAAGATGGTTGCGCGATCGGTCCAGAAAGTCGGCCTAACGGACTGAATTATATGAAGTTCTCTGCGTGTGCCGATTCCGCCACGCCTCGCCCCAGTGTCCAAAAGGCAGCCGTCAAGAGGTTGTGTCGCGACGGGGACACGGTATTGTCGCGGCCCGGCCGGGGTGAGCGTTGCACTTCGCCGATCGCCGCCATCCATGGCGATTCCCAATCCGCGGCTGAGCGCTTCGAGGCCGCAAGAGATCAGGTTTCCGGGACGTTCATGCCTCAAAAGGTTCGAATCGCGCTTGACGCCATGGGTGGCGATGTCGGCGCATCGGTCGTCATTCCCGGCGCCGCGATTTCTCTGACCCGACACCCCGGCAGCGAATTTCTGCTGTTCGGCGATCGCGCATTGATCGAAGCGCAACTCGCCAGATATCCGGGGCTGAAGGCGGCGTCGCGGATCGTTCATACCGACGTTGCCGTCAGCATGCACGACAAGCCCAGCCAGGCCTTGCGCCGCGGCCGCAGGACGTCGTCGATGTGGCTTGCCATCGATGCCGTCAAGAAGGGCGAGGCCGACGTCGCGGTGTCCGCGGGCAATACCGGCGCGCTGATGGCGATGGCGCGGTTCAATCTGCGCATGCTGCGTGGGATCGACCGCCCGGCGATCGCGGCGGTATGGCCGACCATGCGCGGCGATTCAGTCGTGCTCGACCTCGGCGCCACCATCGGCGGCGATGCGCATCATCTGATGGCGCTGGCGGTAATGGGCAGCGCCATGGCCAGCGTGTTGTTCGACCTCGAGCGGCCGACGGTCGGCCTGCTCAACATCGGCGTCGAGGAGATCAAGGGCCGCGAGGAAATTCGCGAGGCCGCCGAATTGCTGCGCGCGATGAACCTTCCCCAGCTCGAATATATCGGTTTCGTCGAAGGCGACGGCATCGGCAAGGGCGCCGCCGACGTCATCGTCTCGGAAGGCTTCAGCGGCAATATCGCCTTGAAAGCCACCGAGGGAGCCGCGCGCCAGATCAACGAATTTCTCCGCGCCGCGCTGTCGCGCACCTGGCGTTCCCGTATCGGCTATCTGTTCGCAAAGAATGCGTTCAAGGCGCTGCGCGACAAGCTCGATCCGAACAAATCAAATGGCGGCGTGTTCCTCGGCCTGAACGGCATCGTGGTCAAGAGCCACGGCGGAACCGACGCCGAAGGCTTTGCCTATGCGGTCGATGTTGGCTATGAGATGGTGCACTACGATCTCCTGACCAAGATCAATCAGATGCTCAATCGCGACGCGCTTGCTTCGGCGCCGACCGCGCAGGAGGCTGTCTCGTGACTGCAATACGTTCGGTGGTACTCGGCTGCGGCTCCTACCTGCCGCAGCAGATCCTGACCAATGCCGAACTGGCGACGCGGATCGACACCTCCGATGAGTGGATCGTGAAGCGCACCGGTATCCGGCAGCGCCACATCGCCGCCGAGGGCGAATTCACCTCGCACCTGGCGATCAACGCTGCGCGCGCCGCCCTTGCCAATGCCGGGATCGATTCGCAGTCGATCGACCTGATCGTGCTGGCGACGTCGACCCCGGACAATACCTTTCCGGCGACCGCGGTCGCCGTGCAGAACGAGTTAGGCATCCACCACGGCGCGGCATTCGACCTGCAGGCGGTATGCACCGGGTTTATCTTCGCGCTCGCCACCGCGGACAATTTCCTGCGCTCAGGCGCGTTCAAGCGCGCTCTGGTGATCGGCGCCGAGACATTCTCGCGGATTCTCGACTGGAACGACCGCGGAACCTGCGTGCTGTTCGGCGACGGCGCGGGCGCCATCGTGCTCGACGCGCAAGCGCAGCCCGGCAAACCCTCCGACCGCGGCATCTTGACGACGCATCTGCGCTCCGACGGCCGGCACCAGTCGAAATTATACGTCGATGGCGGTCCTTCCTCGACCCGGACGGTAGGCTATCTCAGGATGGAAGGCCGCGAAGTCTTCAAGCACGCCGTCGGCATGATTACCGACGTGATCGTGGATGCCTTCAAGGCCACCGGCACCACCGCCGACGACATCGACTGGTTCGTTCCTCACCAGGCCAACAAACGAATCATCGATGCTTCCGCCCACAAGCTGCATATTGCGCCGCAGAAGGTGGTGCTGACGGTCGACATGCATGGCAATACCTCGGCGGCGTCGATCCCGCTGGCGCTGTCGGTCGCGGTCGCGGACGGACGCATCAAGAAGGGCGATCTGGTGCTGCTCGAAGCCATGGGCGGCGGCTTTACCTGGGGCTCGGCATTATTGCGCTGGTAAGGGGCAGGTTAAAAGTTTATCCGCATTGCACCGTTCTTTCATGCTACTGCATGCATGAGCGCTGTTGACCATCGCGTGTTAAGCTCCTAATTTCAGACAGAAATTGTTCGCCGTGAGTGGGGCAGGCGATGACCGGAACCGGAAAAACAGTCACACGCGTCGATCTGTGCGAAGCCGTCTACCAGAAGGTGGGCCTGTCGCGCACGGAGTCCTCCGCCTTTGTCGAACTGGTCTTGAAGGAGATCACCGACTGCCTCGAAAAGGGTGAGACGGTGAAATTGTCGTCGTTCGGCTCGTTCATGGTGCGCAAGAAAGGTCAGCGTATCGGCCGTAACCCGAAGACCGGCACCGAGGTCCCGATTTCTCCGCGTCGTGTGATGGTGTTCAAGCCGTCAGCCATTCTGAAGCAGCGGATCAACGGCAACGGCCCCGTTAACGGCGGCGACAAGACCGACTAACCGAACCCTTCAACCGGGCGACCGAAGAGGAGCAGGCATTTGGACAAGTCGCCGGATGCGTTCCGAACCATCAGCGAGGTCGCCGGCGACCTCGACATCCCCCAGCACGTCCTGCGGTTTTGGGAGACGCGGTTCACTCAGATCAAGCCGATGAAGCGGAGCGGCGGCCGGCGCTACTACCGCCCGGACGATGTCGACCTGCTCAGGGGCATCCGCCGGCTGCTGTACGGCGAGGGCTATACCATCCGCGGGGTGCAGCGCATTCTGAAAGAGCACGGCATCGCATCGGTCCAGCGTCTGGCGGATGCATCGGCGGTTGCCTCGTTCGGCGCGATCGAAGAGGTGATCGGGCAAAGCATCCTCGAACGGGACGACGACGCCGCGCCCGGCCTCGACCTCGACGACGACGATTATGAGGGAACGGACGGCATCGATTTTCGCCTGCTGGAAGGTGATGATGAGGGAATCCCGGCGGCCCTGGACACCGGTCCGATTCCCGGCGTCGCCGGCATCGCGCGTCCGCTCGATGTTGCGCGTCTGCAAGCCGCGTTGCAGGACCTCATCGCCTGCCGGCAATTGCTCGATCAGGCGCTGAAGGACGGCTAAGCCCGGCTCGTATCGGTGGAACCGGCATTTGCCGCCATCCGCAAGGCCCCGCGCCTTGCGCGCAAGGCTGATCGAAGCTAAGGGAACGGCATCGGAGCGTGGCGCAGCCCGGTTAGCGCACTAGTCTGGGAGACTAGGGGTCGGAGGTTCAAATCCTCTCGCTCCGACCAATACTTAGCCGGAAAATCTGATGTTTGAAAAGAGGCCGGGGTAACGGCAGATTTAAACCGACTTCAGCCGACACGCTGGGGCCGTGCTATTCTGTGCATGTCACCGTTGGAGCGAATCAGGCCCGTGTACATCGTGCAGCGAAGCGATATTGCCGATGGAGGCTTACCTACTCGCGAATTGGTGCCCGAAGAGCCGAAGCCGTCTGATTCCTTGCCCCAGCCTTGCCCAGAGAGTTTTTCGGCATGCTCGATGAAACCGAACAATTGCCAGACGGATCTGAGCGCCTATTCGCGCTGGCGGATTCCGCTTACGATATCGAGGAACTAGCGATCGAGGCTTTCAACGTCCTGCCCTGAGTCCGCAACTCCACACCTACCGCGCTGCCGGCGCGATGCCCCAAGACCCGTTCAACCGCGAGAAATTCACTAGGGAGCGCACGGCCGCTAAGAAGCTGGCCGCGGAATATTTCCAGCGCTTCCCGAAGGATCGCTACCAGACCGCGGTCGAGAGCTGGCGCCATCTCCAATCGCAAAATATCGAATTCACGATGAAGCGGCTGCGCGAGCCGATCGAGAGCGATTGCCTGTCCGGCATTGCTGCGCTTCAATAGCGCATGCCCGCGCTCACCCGCCGCCGCTATCCCGAACGCCCGGACTGCTGGCACGTCTGCTTTGGTGACGTGCGGGTCGGCACGATTCGCGATCCGGACCGGCAGCCCGCAAGACGAAGATCCCTCTCAAGCCGCCCGCCCTGTGTAGCGGCGAGCGGGGGTCACAAGCGCCTCAGCGGCCCGCGGTAAGCCGCGGCGGGATCTGGGACATCATCCAGAGCTCGATGGCCGCGAGGATGGCTACCGCAGCGCCGATGATCACATGGACCGTCATCGCGGTGGTTCCCTGGAAGCCCAAGACCCAGGGCGAGACCAGCACCCACAATCCGACGATGAGGTTCAGCCATTCCTCCCAGACCGCGAATGCCGCCAAGGCTGCGATAGCGAGCCCCGCGATCACGATACCGGAGATATAGGCGTTTTGAGAGACCGTCCCGGCATCGAATCCGAATATCCAGGGCGAAAAGAACAGAAACGCGCCGAGGACTAGATTCGCGACGTCACACCATTTTGCGTTCGTCCAATTCTCCATCATGACACCCTCCACTGGAGGTTTTCCTGTACCAGTCAACCGAACAGCCGCCGTCGGAGTTCCGCAGCAGTTTTATTTATTTGATGAACTGGCTGGCGTGGCGCGATCAGCGGGACTGGACGGCCGATATATATCGGCGCCTTTGATCGGCATCAGCGTAGGCCGCCTGACGAGCGGCGCGACCGCGCCAAGGTCAACGAGGCGGTGCGTGATGGTCTCAGGCTTGGCCCGTTGCGGCCCGCCGGGAGTGCGGACCTATAACGGGATTAGCGCCCGCCGCAGTCCTCGTGGTTTCGGATGCCTTGACGCGAAAACTAAAACGGGCTCGCTGGTCTTATGCGGAAGATCGCCGGCTGCTTGAGCTAGCCGCGTCTTCGAAATCTGTTGAAGAGGTCGCACATTTGATGAGGCGATCGCCAGCCGCTGTTTACAAAATGACCGTCCGCTTGGGCGCGCCGTTGAGCCCCATGAAGCTGGGGCTGAAGGCGAAAAAGTGAGCCGAGGGCCAACGGCAGAACGCGCGATATGGTGGCGACCTGTGACCACCCCGCAACAACTTTTTTGTTCCTTTGCTGGAACAACATTTTTGATTCGCGTCCTCGGCGCGCCAATGGCAAGTCTGTGCGACCGGGGCAGGTCGTTCATAGAGCAATCAATTTTGAGAGCCCGGTGGGCCGCTGGACATGCTTCCGGCGGCCCTTTTATTTGCGCCCCGCGCTCTAATGGGGGAACGCGCGCGACGGAGCGCCCACCTTCTCCTTGGCAACTTGGTTGTCGATAGTTGGTGACAGGTTGTTGTGCTCTTTCAGTTTAATTTGCGCACCGGCAACGAGTCTGGTCCTCTGCCCTCGGGGTATGCACTTAGGCACTCACGGGGGGCACCATGCTGATGCGTGGAATTGGCGCTATTGCGCTAACTGTATCTCTTTCATCCGAAGCGTTAGCAGAGAGGCAGCCGGGCATCATGCATCGAATATCATGCACGATGGTTCGCGTTTACGTCGCAAGGTATTCAGCCTCAACGGCAGAAATGTGGGCGCGCAGTCACGGGGCAACTGAGGCGCAGATTGAAGCTGCGCGAGAATGCTTGAAGGGAACGGCAGACCAGACCGCGCAGGCTACTCGCTGGTTTGCTCGGTAAATCGGAGTCGTACCAAGCCTACGCCTGATCCAATTTGAAAAATCGACTTTGCTCGACAAATCATGGAAGTTGGGCCCGCATTCGACTCCGCTTGCCCCATGAAAGGGGACTCAAGTCGGACATCGTTGCCACGTCCGGTTCGTGCCACGAAGAGACTCATGCATTGCGGCAAACAGAAAAGCTGCTGCAAAGCGCGCGGAGGCTGACCCGTCTCGGATGAACCCAACCACCGGCATCGCCGACGATTGCGCATTGCACAGCGAGCGGCCACGCCGCTGTCGCGCCTCCAGGCGACGGGAGTGAGTCCGAATTCCGAAGCGAACCGTACCATGTCGCTTGCGGCCTTGAATCCCCTCACTTTCCCTTTTGCGATTCTGCCGTGATTCTGACAGGGCGGTTCTTACGCTGTTCCGCCATCGTTATCGGCCGCGCGTTTCGCGCTGCGCAGATCCGCGACGGCGCTCGTGCGATGCGCCCGATACGAAAGATTTCGTCAGGCTTCGCCACTCAGTCCAGCCTGATGTTGGCGAGCTTTATTACCTTGCCCCCCGGTTTCATCGGCGATGAGCTTGCCGAAATCGGCGCGCGAGCCGCCAAGCGCCATGCCATCATCAGGTGAGCGGGACAAAATCGTGCTCGCCCATCCCCTGCAAGACCAGAAATACGGCTGAGGTGTCACCGGCATTAGCGACAAGGTGAGGACGTCCCGGACGAACAGAATAGGTCTTGCCGACCGTCAGGCACACCTCTTCTTCCGGCTCGCGCATAGAAACACGTATCGTTCCGTTGATGACGTAGAACGTATCCTGCGCTTCCGTGTGGTAATGCCAAGGTACCGTTTGGGTCGGACCGATCTGCATCTCGGCGATGCGGAAACCGGGCCGAGCAGCGTGATAGGCGCGACGTTCAACTTCATACGTCCGGCCTGCGGCGTTTAGCGGCTGCACGTGAACTCTCTCCAATTCTGCGCAATATGTGGCGGTCAACCTCATTCCGGCTTGATATTGGCCAGCCGGATCACTTTGCCCCACTTCTTGGTTTCATCGGCAATCAGCTTGCCGAAATCGGCGGGCGAGCCGCCAAGCGCCATGCCATCCAGGTGGGCAAGCCGCGCCTTGAACTTGGGATCGGCGAGTGCGGCGTTGATCTCCTTGTTGAGCCTGTCGATGATGTCGGTGGGCGTGTTCCTGGGCGCGCCGAGGCCAAACACTGAGCTTGCCTCATAGCCCGGGACGAACTCGCCTATGGCCGGGATGTCCGGCAGCGCGTCCGAGCGCGTCGCCGTAGTTATTGCGAGCGCGCGTAGCTTGCCGGTCCCGAGAAACCCAATCAACAGGGCGAGGTTAGTAAAGACGACCTGCACCTGCACGCCGAGCAAATCGGTGAGCGCGGGCGCCACCCCGCGATAGGGCACGTGCACAATGTCGAGGCCGCCGGCCTCTTGCTTGAATAGCTCGGCGGTGATGTGGGTGATCCCGCCGACGCCGCCCGACCCGTAGGAGAGCTTGCCCGGATTCGCCTTGGCATAGGCGATGAACTCGGGAAGCGTCCTGGCCGGCACCGATGGATGGACCACCATGACCAGGGCACCGCGGGTGAGGCCCGCGACCGGCGCGATGTCGCGAATGAAATTGAAGTTGAGATTGTCGTAAAGCGTCGCATTGATCGCGTTCGGCGTACCGACCAGGAGTAGCGTGTAACCGTCCGGAGGCGCACGCACGACCGCCTCGGTGGCGATATTGCTGCCGGCGCCCGGCCGGTTCTCGATGACGAATGGCTGGCCGAGCCGCTCCGACAACCATTGACCGATCAGACGCGCGAGGATGTCGTTCGGCCCGCCGGCGGCAAAGCCGACGATGATGCGCACCGGCCGCGACGGATAGGTTTGCGCCCGCGCGAAGCCTGACAGGGCAG
>Ga0207707_10004342_pt1 | contig 12548 bp, 6 predicted proteins | sample KBSC83BmetaG_FD_184336 | JGI IMG/M metagenome (GOLD analysis project Ga0207707, IMG submission 184336) | Corn rhizosphere microbial communities from Kellogg Biological Station, Michigan, USA - KBS C8-3B metaG (SPAdes) (version 2) | ecosystem: Host-associated > Plants > Roots > Rhizosphere ... | reverse complement strand
CACTGGCCGCTGTCGTCCCGCGTCGCGTCGGCGCGCCACCTCGTCACCGCGAGCCCGTTCGAGCGGCTGTAGCCGCTGCCGGCGTTGGTGATGAGAACGCAATACGGCAGATCGCCGAGCAGGCCGACGCGCGGCTCGGGTGTTTGCGCGCTGTCGAACTCGCGCACCACGGCCTGCTCGCGGGGCACGCTCGTGGGCGACAACTCGGGCACGTCCGGCTGCGAGGTGCGCACTATGTAGCGGCGCGGCACGCGCTCATCGAGCAGGAGCCGCGCGGCGCGGCACATCGGGTCCGCCATGAAGCGGCGCTGCCAGATGCCATCGCCGCCGGCTACGTTCAGCGCGTTGTCGATCGCGACGAGACTCATCCCCACGTGGTGCGCCATCGACGTGCGCACGACCGCGCGCTCCTCGTTGTCGTCGGGGCGTGAGTAGTCGATCGCGTCGTGGAACCCGTACTCGCCCAGCGCGCCCTCGCGCTCGAGGGTGGCGAGGTTGGACATCGCCTCGCGCGGCTCGATGGGGAGCGCGAGCGCCGTCGCGTACGGCGCGACGACGAGATCGTTCGCGAGTCCGCGCTTGAGCGCGAGGTCGGGCACGCCGAACGCACGATACTGGTAGGTGTCGTGCCGGTCGCGCACGTTGTACGCCGATTCGGAGATCCCCCACGGTACGCTGCGGGCGCGCCCGTACGCGATGTGCCGGCGCACGGCCGCGCGGTGCGTCTGGTCGAGCAGCGAGTACGGCCGCGACGGCATCACCAGCACCGGCATCAGATATTCGAACATGCTGCCGCTCCACGACACGAGCGCCGTGGCGCCGGCATGGTTGGTGAGCGAGCGGCCGAGCCGGAACCAGTGCTCCGTGGGCGCGTCGCCCTTGGCGATCGCGACGAAGCTCGCGAGACGTGCCTCGGACGCGAGGAGATCGTACGACGATGCGTCGAGCCGGTTGGCCCGCTCGTCGAAGCCGATCGCGAAGAGCTTGCGCGTCTCGTCGAAGAGCAGCGTGAAGTCCATCCCGAGCGCGACCTCCCGCGCCCGTTCGGCGATGTGCTCGAGCTTCTTCGCCTCGTCACCGCCGTCGGCGGAGCTCCGCGCGGCGGCGGCGATCTCGCGGCACGCCGCCGCGGTGGCGATGAGATGCCCGGCGAGATTGCCGGAGTCCACGGTGGACACATATGGCGGCTCGAGCACCCCCATGTCCGACAGCCGGTACCAGTTGTAGAAGTGGCCGCGCAACCGGCGCAGCGATGCCATCGTCGCGAGCGCGCGTTCCAAACGGTCGATCATCTCGCGCCGGCTCAGATATCCGAGATCGAACGCCGAGACGGTCGACAGCAGCTGGAGGCCGAGGTTGGTGGGCGAGGTGCGGTCGGCGAGAACGGGGGTGGGGGTCTCCTGGTAGTTGTCCGGGGTGAGCCAGCGCGAGTCGTCACCCACGAATGTCGCGAAGTAGCGCCAGTGCCGCTCACCGTATCGCACCATGGCGGCGCGCTGCGCCGGCGTGAGCACGAGCTGGGAGCGCGCGGTGGGCTCGCTGATGCGGTGCGCGATGTACGGCGCGGCGGCCCAGCATATAATGAATGGAAGCGCGAGATAGAACGGCGCAGCGACCGCGCCCCACGCCGCCAGCGCGAGGCCAACCAGCGCGGCGAGCATCATCTCCCGCCACGCCGACAGCCGCGCGCTGGCCGCGAGGTGCTCCACCTGCGACGAGGCCGTCCACTCGAGCATGTGCCGGTGCGTGACGAGCGTGCGAACGAGCGCGCGCGCGATCGCGTCGAGCGACACCAGCGCCTGATGCGGCAGGAACACCACGGCGAGCGCCGCGTGCTCGACCGCCGATTCCGTGTCGTGCGCGAGCGCCGCGTAGTACGGTTTCCATGACTGATGCCGCGGCGGCCGCAGCGCAGCCAGCAGCGGCGAGAGGAGCCAGCGAAGGGCGAACACGAGGAGCGCGGCGAGCGTCCACTCCACCGCGCGCCCCGGCAGGATGGCCCACCCCGCCACGATCCACGCGAGCATCGCGATCGGTACGAGGCTTCGGCGCAGGTTGTCGATCATCTTCCAGCGCGACAGCGCGGACAATGCGTGCGCGCTCGAGCCGCGCCCGAAAATGAATGGAAGCAGCTGCCAGTCGCCTCGCGTCCACCGCTGCTGCCGCTGCACCGAGGTCAGGTAGCGCGATGGATACTCGTCGAAGATCTCGACATCGCTCACGAGTCCCGAGCGCGCGAACGCGCCCTCGATGAGATCGTGGCTCAGGAGCGCGTTCTCCGGAAAGCGGCCGCGCGTCGCGCGTTCGAACGTCGCGACGTCGTAGATCCCCTTCCCCGTGTACGAGCCCTCGCCGAACAGATCCTGATACACGTCCGACACCGCCGTCGTGTACGGATCGACGCCCGGATGTCCGGCGAAGATCGACGCGAAGCGCGACCGGTTCGCGCTCTCGAGCGTCACGCTCACGCGCGGCTGCAGAATGCCGTAGCCCTCCGCGACGCGCGTGCCGCCATCGCGGAACACCGCGCGATTCAGCGGGTGCGCCATGGTGCCGATGAGCGCGGCCGCCGCATCGCGCGGCAACAGCGCGTCGGCATCGAGGGTGACGACGTATCTCACGCTGTCCAGCCACGACAGGTCGCCCTCCACAATCGTGAACGAGTCGCGCGCCCGCCCGCCCAGATACGCGTTGAATTCCTCGAGCTTCCCGCGCTTTCGCTCCCATCCCATCCACACGCCTTCGGCGTCGTTCTTCCTGCGCGGCCGCTGGAAGAAATAGAAGGGCGAGTCCTCGGCGTACTCGTGGTTCAAGGCGCGCACCGACTCGATCGCGGCATCGACGATCGCGGCATCCCCCGGCATCGTCTCGCCGTTCGCATCGGTGAAGTCGGCGAGGAGCGCGAAACGAATCTCGCGGTCGCGGTTGGCGAGGAACTGCGTCTCCAGATGGTCGAGCGCCTCGTGCGCTGCCGCCGGCGACTCGAGCAGCAGCGGCACCACGACCATGGTGCGATGCGCGGCCGGTACGCCGTTCTTCGCGTAATCGAGGCGCGACAGGCGTGCGGGCGGCACGAAGATGGTCGTGAGCTGGTTGACGATCGCCGTTCCGATCTCGCTTGCCGGCACGCACGCGAGCAGGAACGCCAGCACGCGCATCCCCCACGAGGCCGCGCTCGGAAGCGGCGTGAGAACCGCCAGGAGCGTCGCGAGCGTGGCCACCGCCATCGCGCCGAAGTAGAGGCCGGCGGCGTGCCGTCGGCCGAACGCGGCGATGCGCTGCGCGAGCGCCGGCCGGTAGCCAAGCCCGCGCTCGAGCGTGCCTCTGCCCCGTCGGTCGACGAGATAGTAGCCCACGTGCGACACGCGAGCACGCTGGTCGTCGCCCGGCGACGCGGGATGCTCCGTGGCCGCGCCCTCCTTCGCGAGCGCGATGGCCGCCTCGGCGACCGATGGCTCCGGCCGCTTGGTGCGCTTGGCCAGCTCCTCCACCGCGTGGCGATAGAGATCGCGCGACTCGAAGTCCATTTCGGGATAGCATCCGGCCGGATCGCCGCGCAGCACCGCCTCCGTCACGCTCATCGATTCGACGAAGTCGGGCCACGTGAAGCTCGACACCGTGCGCAGGCTCGTGATGCTGTTGGCCATCACGAGCTGCGTGAGCGACTGCCGCCGCGTCGACCGCTGCACCGCCTGCTCGACGCTCATCGCGTCCTCGGCGATCCACTGCTCCACCCAGAGCAGCGGCGTGAAGTCGGCGCGCGCGACGCGGATCTGCTGGAAGAACCGCGTGAGAAAGGCCGCCGTCATCTCCGGCGGATGCGCGACGAACTCCGCGAGCTCCTTCGCGAGGTTGTCGTCGCCGCCCGGGACGGCACGGAAGCGCCGCACCTGCGCGTCGGCGCGCTCCGCATCCTTCACGTCGCGCCGCGTCCGGAGCGCCATGCGACGCACGCTCTCGAGCAGTCCGATGCGGAGCATCACGGGCCACGCCCAGAGCTCGCCGAGCGTCAACGGCTCGACCGTCTGATACTCGCGTATCATGAGCTCCATGTTCTGCTGGTCGAGCTGGCCCTCCGTGTGGGCGATCAGCTCGAGCGCGATCCCGTAGATGCGCGGGAATCCGCGATACGCGCCGGATTCGAGCTTGGGCAGCTGCTGGTAGTAGCCCTGCGGCATGTTCGCGCGCACTTCGCGCCCGTGCTCGACCACGAGGAAATACGCGTCGAGCAGCCACGAGCCGGCCGGTGTGACATCGATGCCGCGCGCGCTCGCGTCGAGCAGCAGCTCGCGCACGTCGGCGAGCACACGCTCCGTCTCCGCGAGCCGCGAGAGGAGCAGCCCGTGCCGCGAGCGACGGACCGCGCGCGCTTTCGCGGGAGCGAGCTGGTGCCGTTGCGCGAGCTCGCGTGCGTGCTGTGCGAGACGTGCCGCCCCGTACAGCTCACGCACCTCACCCGGTGCCGGCGCCTCCACCTATCGGAATCGGTCGGAGCGATCGCTCTCGCGTGCCTGGTTCGATTGGCGCGCTTGGCGATTTCGGTCGAACATCGCCCGTTGGTCGTCGCGAAGCATGTCGCGCACGCGCGTGACCACGAGGCCCTCGAGTGCGGCATCCGACTCGGCCGCCGGCCCGGCGGGCGCCGCGAGACTCGTGTAGTACATCGCGTCGATCGCGCGCATCTCGGCCAGCTGGCCGGGCGTGAGCTCCACCCCGCGCAGCAGCGGCGCCACGATCGTCGCGACGCTCATCGCACCGCCTCGCGGCTGTCGGCGAGCACACCCTTGGCGGTTGCGACCACGTGATCCACGGTAAATCCGAAGTGCTTCATCACCTCCGGACCCGGCGCGGATGCACCAAAGTGGCTCACACCGATGATCGCGCCTTCGGCGCCGACGTATCGCTCCCATCCGAACGGAGACCCCGCCTCGATGCTCACCCGCGCCGTCACCTCGGCAGGGAGCACGGACTCGCGATAGCTGCCCGTTTGCTCCTCGAACAGCTCCCAGCTCGGCATCGACACCACGCGGCTCCGCACGCCCTCGGCGCCGAGCTGTTTGTGTGCCGCGAGCGCGAGCGACACCTCGGAGCCGGTGGCGATGAGAATCAGCTCGGGCGGTGTACCGGGGCTTGCGTCCGCGAGCACGTACGCGCCGCGCGCCGTCTCGCTCGCGGGCGCGAGCGCCGAGCGATCGAGCACGGGGAGCTTCTGGCGCGTGAGCACCAGGCCAACCGGTCCGCCCGTGTGCCGCATCGCGATGCGCCACGCCTCCACGGTTTCAGTGGCGTCCGCGGGACGGATGACCGTCATGTTCGGAATCGCCCGCAAGCTCGCGAGCTGCTCCACCGGCTGGTGCGTCGGGCCATCCTCGCCCAGCGCGATGCTGTCGTGCGTCCACACGTAGATCGCGTGCGCATCGCTCAGCGCCGCCAGCCGAATGCTCGGCCGCATGTAATCGGAGAAAGTCAGGAACGTCGCGCCGAACGGGATGACGCCGCCGTGTCGTGCCATCCCGGTGAGGATCGCCGTCATCGCGTGCTCGCGGATGCCGAAGTGGATGTTGCGTCCGCCGTATCCCCACTCGCCGCCGGCAGCTCCCTGCGTGCGCGGCGTCTGTCCCTCCTCCGGCACCGCGGGGCTCTGGAAGTCGCCCTTCTCCTTCATCGCTGTGCGCGTGGATGGATCGAGATCCGCCGACCCGCCCACGAGATTCGGCACCGACTCGGCGATCACCGCGATTGCCTTCGCGCCCGCGTCGCGCGTAGCCATGTCGCCATCCTTCGGCGTGAGCACCGGGAGCTTCGCGTCCCACTGCGCGGGGAGCTCGCCCGCGAGCGCGCGATCGAAGTCGCGCGCGAGATCCCCCTGCGCGGCCCGATACGCATCCATCCGCGCCTGCCACTCGGCGCGCATGCGCTGGCCCTGCTCGCGCACCTTCGCGAAGTGCTGCCGCGCCACGTCGGGCACGTAGAACTGCGCGTCCTCCGGCCAGCCGTACGCGCGCTTGGTCAGGATCACCTCGTTCTTGCCGAGCGGCTCGCCGTGCGCCTGGAAGGTATCGACCTTGTTCGGGCTCCCGAACCCGATGTGCGTGCGCGCCACGATCAGCGACGGGTGCTTCTCGTCGGCGCGCGCGGCGGAGAGCGCCGCGTCGACCGCGGAGACATCCATGCCGTCGATCTCCTGCACCTGCCAGCCGTACGCGCGGAAGCGCGCGCCGACATCCTCGGAGAAGGTGACGTTGGTGGTGGCGGAGAGCGTGATCTGATTCGCATCGTAGAGAACGATCAGCCGTCCGAGACGCAGGTCGCCCGCGAGCGACGCGGCCTCCGACGCCACGCCCTCCATCAGATCGCCATCGCTCGCGATGACGTAGGTGCAATGATCGACGATCTCGTACCCGGGGCGATTGAACGTCGCGGCGAGCCACCGCTCCGTCATCGCGAGCCCCACCGCGTTGCCGAATCCCTGGCCGAGCGGACCGGTGGTGACCTCGACGCCGGGCGTGACACCGAACTCGGGATGGCCGGGCGTCTTGCTCCCCCACTGCCGAAAGTGCCGGAGGTCGTCGATGGTGACGTCGTAGCCCGTGAGGTGCAGCAGGCTATAGAGCAGCGCGCTGCCGTGACCCGCGGACAGCACGAACCGATCGCGATTGCTCCACTGCGGATCCGATGGATCGTAGCGCATGTGCCGCGTCCACAGCACGTACGCCATGGGCGCCGCGCCCATCGGGAGTCCCGGATGCCCGGAGTTCGCATGCTCGACCGCATCGATGCTCAGCGTGCGAATGGTGTTGATGCAGATCTCGTCGGGTGTTCCGCGTGGCTCGATCATTGTGCGCGACTCTCCGGCTGCGCCGATGCCCGGGCGCGCGGCGCGAGCGCCGCGCTCTTCTTCGCGAGCTGATCGAGAATCCCCTTCCACGACTTGTCGAACGACTGGGCGCCTTCGAGCTGCAATTGCGACGCGAGCGCGTCGTGATCCACGCCGGCGCGCGCGAGCTCGGCGATCACCTGCTCCGCGTCGCCGCCATCCACGGGCATCGGTCCCGCCACGCGTCCATGGTCCGCGAACGCGGCGAGCGTCTTGTCGGGCATCGTATCGATGGTGTCGGGCGCCGCGAGCGCCTCGATGTACATCGTGTCCGACGCGTCGGGATCCTTCGTGCCGGTGCTCGCCCACAACAGGCGTTGCGGCGCGGCACCGGCGCTCGCGAGCGCGCGCCACCGCTCCGACGAGAGAAGCGTTCGATACTCACGATACGTGCGTCCCGCGACCGCGATGCCGAGCCGGTTGCGCAGCGGCGGCGGCACCTTGTCGTGCACGGCAACGTCCCACCGGCTCACGAACAGCGACGCCACCGAGTGCACGAGCGGATCGAGTCCGGCCGCGATGCGCCGCTCGATCCCGCGCATGTACGCCTCCGCCGACGCGATGTACTGCGCGGCCGAGAAGAGGAGCGTGACGTTGATCGGCACGCCGCGAAAGATCGATTCCTCGATCGCGGGCACGCCCTCGCTCGTGCCCGGGATCTTGATGAAGAGATTGGGACGGTTCGCCTGGCGGTGCAGCTCCGCGGCGGCGCGAATCGTGTTCGCGGTGTCGTTCGCGAGAAGCGGCGACACCTCGAGCGACGCCCACCCATCCATCCCGTGCGTTGCGTCGTGGACGGGGCGGAACAGGTCGGTGGCCTCGCGCAAATCCTCGATCGCGAGCGAGAAGAGCAGCGCCTCACCCGAGAGACCGTCCGACGTCTTTCGCCGGATGGCGTCGTCGTAGAAGTCACCCTTCTCCAGCGCGTGCAGGATGATGGTCGGGTTGGAGGTGAGGCCGGTGACGGACAGCTCGTCGATGTACCGGCGCAGCGTGCCGTCGCGGAGGATTCCCCGCGTGATGTTGTCGAGCCAGAGGCTCTGACCGAGATCGTGCAACTTTTGGGTCGCGTTCACGACGATTCCTCTTGCAAGCCTTTGGCCGTTCCGCCCCCAGCGAACGTGGCTCGCTCGTAGGTGAGGAGGTCGCCGATGCGCTCGACGGACAGATCCGCCGGGGGACAGGAGGCGAGAGTGCTGGCGTCGGTTGCGTAATGTCCCTGGCGCGGGAACACCGTCGTCAGTCGATCGCGCCAGATGGCTTTCATCATCGCCAAAATGCGCAGCTTGTCATCGATCATGACGTAGTGCCGGGCCGGATATTCGTCGGCCACGGCATCGAGCATCGCTTCCTTGTGAATATAAATCAGCACGCGCCCCTCCACGGCGTTCCACAGCCCCGAGCGCTCGATCTTGCGCGGCTGGAACACGACGTCGCCGTCGGAGAGGATCACCGTGGGCCCGAACGCGCCGAGGTGGCGAATCACATCGAGCGCGTGCGGATACAGGCGGTCCGCGAACGGATAGTCCACCAGGAACGACGACATCGTGAGCAACCGCGTGTCGCGGAGGTGCCGGAGGCGATAACGCTGCAGCGCACCGAGGTAGTCCGCGTAGCCGAGCTCGGCGCGCCGCTCCTCGAAAATCTTCCAATACCGGTCTCGGCACTCCGCGCCGAACTCGTGCGTGAGGTGATCGCTGAGGTCGTCTTGCAGACGATCGTTGTCCAGCAGCGTGTTGTCGCAATCGAGCAGGAAGACGGTGCGGTGAAGCTCGCTCATTCGCTCGTGCCGGCCTCCGTGGGATTGTGCCAGCTCCCGTTGGGGCCCAGCAGCTCGTCGGCTTCCGGCGGTCCCCACGTGCCCGGCTTGTAGCGAATCGACTTGCGATGCCGCTTGAGCACCGGCTCGAGCGCGATCCACGCGGCCTCCACGGCGTCCTCGCGCGTGAAGAGCGCGCCATCACCCGACATCGCGTCGCTGAGCAACCGCTCGTACGGCGCCTCGGCACCGAGCAGCTCCTCGCACATGTAGAGCTCCTCCTGGTCGCCGATGAATTCCTTTCCCGGTCGCTTCACCCGCGCCGCGAGGGCGACAGCGGCGTGCGGTGAGAGATGAAAGCGAAAGTAGTTCGCGCGTCCGTCGAGCGGCGCCGAGTCGGCGAACAGCTGCGCCGGCGGCGCCTTGAGCTCCACCATCACCTCGGCCGCGGTGACCGGCAGACACTTGCCGGACCGCAGAAACCACGGCACGCCGTTCCAGCGCCAGGAATCGATGTGCAATCGCACGGCGCAGTACGTCTCGACATCCGAGGTTCGCGGGACGTGCGGCTCGCGCCGATATCCGATGTACTGCCCGCGCACGAGGTCGCGCGGGGTGAGCGGACGCATCGCCTGGAGCACCTTCGCCTTTTCCGACTGGATCGAGCCGTAGCCGCGATACGCCGGCGGCTCCATCGCGAGCAGCGAGACGATCTGAAAGAGGTGGTTCTGCACGACGTCGCGCAGACACCCGGCGCTCTCATAAAACGCGCCGCGGCCGTTCACGCCGAAGTCCTCGGCGAGCGTGATCTGTACGCTCGAGATGTAGTTGCGATTCCAGATCGGCTCCAGAAACGAATTCGCGAATCTGAAGTAGAGGATGTTCATGATCGCCTCCTTCCCCAGATAGTGATCGATCCGGAAGATGGAGTCCTCGGGGAACACCGCTCGCGCGACACGATTGAGCTCGCGCGCGGATTCGAGGTCGCGACCGAACGGCTTTTCGACGATGACGCGGGCGTTCTTCGCGAGTCCGGCGGCGCCGAGTCCCTGGATCACGGTCTCGAACAGCGCGGGAGGAATGGCGAGATAGTGCGCGGGACGCTTCGCGGCGCCGAGGGCGCGCTTGAGCGCCTGGAACGTCTCGGGGTCGTTGTAGTCTCCCGAGACGTACTGCAGCAGCGAGAGCAGCACGCGGAGCGGACGCCGGTTGATGACGGCGCCCGAGCGCCGGAGGCTGTCGGTGACGCGCTTTCGGAGCTGCGCGATGCTGAGCGGTGACGCGGCGACGCCGATCACCGGCACGGTGAGCATGCCCCGTTTCACCATTGCGTACAACGCCGGAAAGATCTGCTTCGAGGCGAGGTCGCCCGTCACACCGAAGAGCACCAGCGCGTCGGACGGCGTGGGACGGCCGTTTGTGCGATTCATGTCGAGCTCCCACGGTGATGGAACGTCTTCATGTTGTTGTCGCCACGTCGGGAGGGGCCGATGCGAGCGCCGCATCGACGACCGATTGCGCCTTCGCAAGAATGCGCTTCAGTGACTCCGCGCCGCGAAAGCTCTCGCCGTAAATCTTGTAGATGTCCTCGGTGCCCGACGGCCGCGCGGCGAACCACCCCGTTTTGGTGGAGACCTTCACGCCGCCGATCGGTGCGCCGTTGCCAGGCGCCTTGGTGATGATGCTCTGAATCTCCTCGCCCGCGAGCTCGTCGCACACGATCTGCGCCGGCGACATCGCAGCGAGAATCTTCTTCTGCTCGATCGTCGCGTGCGCCTCGATGCGATCGTACGCGGGCGCGCCGTACTTTCGCGTGAGGTCATCGTAGATCATGCCGGGATCGTGGCCCGCGCACGCGGTCATCTCGGGTCCGAGCAGCGCCGCGATCATGCCGTCCTTGTCCGTGGACCATGCACTGCCGTCGCGACACAGAAACGATGCGCCCGCGCTCTCCTCGCCGCAAAAGCCGAGTGAGCCGTTCCCGAGACCGGAGACGAACCACTTGAAGCCCACCGGCACCTCGCAGAGCGGTCGTCCGACCTCGCTCGTCACGCGATCGATCATCGCGCTGCTCACCACCGTTTTTCCGACCCCGGCGCCGGCTGGCCAGTCGGGGCGGTTCCGAAAGAGATGATAGATGCACGCGACGAGATAGTGATTGGGCGGAAGCAGCCCCGCATGCCGGCCGACGATCCCGTGACGATCGTGATCGGTGTCGCACGCGAACGAGACATCGAAGCGATCCCGTATCGCGACGAGACGCTGCATCGCGTACGGCGACGACGGATCCATCCTGATGCGGCCATCCCAATCCACCGTCATGAAGCGAAACGTCTTGTCCACGACATCGCTCACGACGGTGAGGTCGAGGTGGTAGCGCTCCGCGATCGCGGGCCAGTAGTGCACGCCGGCGCCGCCGAGCGGATCCACGCCGATGCGAACACCGGCAGCACGGATGGCGCTGAAATCGAGCACGGTGTCGAGATCGTCGACATAGTGATGCAGGTAGTCGTACCGGTGCGTGGTGGACGCGCGAAGCGCCTGCTCGAACGGGATGCGCTTGACCCCCGCGAGCTTGTGTTCCATGAGCTCGTTCGCGCGCGCTTCGATCCAGCTCGTGATGACGGTGTCCGCCGGGCCACCACTGGGCGGGTTGTACTTGAAGCCGCCGTCTTCGGGCGGGTTGTGTGACGGCGTGATGACGATGCCGTCGGCGAGGCCGGTGGTGCGCCCGCGATTGTAGCAGAGGATCGCGTGCGACACGGCGGGGGTGGGCGTGTACTCGTCGTTCTCCGCGAGCATGACGTTCACGCCGTGCGCGGCGAGCACCTCGAGCGCGGTGTTGCACGCGGGCTCGGAGAGCGCGTGCGTGTCGATGCCGACGAACAGCGGCCCGTTCACGGCGTGCGCATCTCGATGGCGGCAGATCGCTTCCGTGATCGCGAGCACGTGCCATTCGTTGAACGAGATGTTGAATGACGACCCGCGATGCCCCGACGTGCCGAACGACACGCGCTGGGCGGCGATCGACGGATCGGGGATTTCCGAGTAGTACGCCGTGACGAGCTTCGACACGTCGACGAGCATCGACTCCGGCGCTGGCTTGCCGGCGAGTGGGCTGATCTTCATGGTGTCGCTCCGAGCTTCGCCGCCGCTGCGGCGTCCACGAGCCAGCGCAATGATCCCGATACCGGCACGATGAGCTGCGCCGGGAGCTCGCGCGGCCGCGGCGGACCCTCGACCACCTCTTTCAACACCTCCGCCTTTCCGGCGCCGGACACGAGGAACAGCACGCTGGCGGCGGCGTCGAGCAGCGGCGCGGTGAGCGTCACGCGCCACGGCGGGCTCGCATCCACGCACTCGGCCATCGCCCACCGCTCGTGCTCATCGAGCGCGCGGCTGTGCGGGAAGATCGACGCCGTGTGTCCGTTGTCGCCGAGTCCGAGGAGGGCGAGGTCGATGCGACGGCCGCTCTCGAGGGATGGCGCGCCCTCGGGCGTACGCAGGAGCGTACGCAGCTCCCGTTCGTACGACTCGGCTGCGGATGCGGGATCGTCTTCGCCGCGAATGCGGTGGATGTTCGCGGCCGGCACCGGCACGTGGTCGAGCAACGTCTCGCGCGCCATGCGGTAGTTACTCTCGGCGTCGCCGGGGGGGACGCACCGCTCGTCGCCCCATATGACCTGCACGCGCGACCACTGGACGTGCGACGCCAGGGGCTCGCGCGCGAGCTGCTCGAAGGTGGCGCGCGGCGTGGAGCCGCCGGAGAGCGCGATGACGAACCGGCCATCCGCATCGATCGCGCGCGCGGCGGCCGCGGCCACCAGCTCGGCGGCGGCGCCGGCGAGTGCGGCTGCGGTTGGAAGCACCTCCACGCCGGCACGCATCGCGGGTCCGCCCGACATCACGTGG
>Ga0207707_10004339_pt1 | contig 12550 bp, 8 predicted proteins | sample KBSC83BmetaG_FD_184336 | JGI IMG/M metagenome (GOLD analysis project Ga0207707, IMG submission 184336) | Corn rhizosphere microbial communities from Kellogg Biological Station, Michigan, USA - KBS C8-3B metaG (SPAdes) (version 2) | ecosystem: Host-associated > Plants > Roots > Rhizosphere ... | reverse complement strand
CGGCGCGTTCCCACGACGCACGTCGTGAGGAAAACGGCGGTCGGTGCCGATCATGCCAGTCGAGACGAAGAACGCCGCGGGGATTCCATTGCGCATGAGGATCGGCGCGGCATTCTCGTAGTTGTCGAGGTAGCCGTCGTCGAAGCTCACCGCGACGAGCGGCCTGTCGGACTTCGGGACGATCTCATTTGCCAGGGCCGCCTCGATGGAGATCGGCTGGCAGTACTGACGCAGCAGCGCCATCTGCCGATCGAACTTCTCAACACCGACGGTCAGGTTGTCGCGCGCATCGTCGCTGACGCGATGATAGAGAACCACGGTGATGCGCGGAGATAGCCAGGATCCAACACCCGCCCTCCACAGGCGAACTGTGCTCGCAGCCGCGGTGCCCCGCACGATGCGCTTGGCAAGGGACGCCGACGTCGGCTGCAACCGGGCGAGCCTGCGTTCCAGCGTCGCGACCTGCGACAGCGTGGGTTTGCGGTAAGTCTTGCCCCCCGGGGGCTGCGCAACCGGAACGGACTCTCCATTGAGTACGCTCCGCGCCGCCTGGATCGTCAGTTGGACGCCGGCCTCATCGAGCTGGAGCTGCAGACCGCGCAGGGTGGAGAAATCCGCCCTCTGAACGGTCGCCGTCGCGACGATGTCGCCGGTATCCAGCTTCTCATCGACCCGGTGGACGGTGACGCCCACCGCGGTGTCGTCATTCCACAGCTCCCAGAACGCGGGGGGCATGCCGCGATAGTCCGGCACGCGCCCCTTGTGCAGGTTGAGCGTTCCGAGCACAGGAATCGAGAACAGGGGTTTGCGTAGAATCGGGGCCGCAAGCGACAACCCCAGAGTGGGCTTGAACGCGCGCACCGCTTCCAGTGCCGCTTCCTCGTGCAGATCCTCCACATAGAGGATGCTCATGTTGGGACGGGACTTGATGGCGGACAGCGTCCAGGCATTCCCGGGCGCATCCGTCGCCGCCGCACGAGGGTGGCTCATGCGTGCACGGATATCTCCCAGCTGGTAAGGAATCCAGCGCCAGCCGTTGCGTCGCAGATTGCGCCACTGGTTGCGGAGCAGTCGCCCCGCGGCGCGCGGACGTCTCTCGCATAGAATCAGCCAGGACAGGCCGGGGATCGCCCGATCCAGCTCCACGATTCCCCGGCGGACCGAGTAGGTGAGGTCACCCGTAAAAACGACGATGTTCTGCGAGACTGTCATGGGCTCGGGCCCGTCACGCAGCCACGGCGCGAGGCGCGAAGCTGCCGTACACCTCCCGGTACCGCGAAGCCGACTGCCTCCAGGTGCGTTGCTCGGCAACGTAGCGGCGAGCAGCACTCGCCATCGACGGCCAGGCATCGCGTTCGGAAAGCAATCGCAGAATGACCCGGGCGAGATCGCGCGTGTTACCGGCTGCGAACGTGTAAGGTCGCAGGTGCTCTGGAATCAACTCGCGATGGCCGCCGACATCGGAGGCGACGAACAGCCGCCCCAACGACATGGCCTCCAGCGGTTTCAACGGAGTCACCAGCTCCGTCAGACGCATCGACAGCCGCGGATAGACGAGCACGTCGATGACCGAATAGAAGCGCCGCACCTGATCGTGCGGCACGCGTCCGGCAAAGTGGACATGAGAGACGACATTCAACTCCGCGGCGACGCGCTTGAGCGTCTCCTCCGCGGGTCCTCCGCCCACCAGGACTACGCTGATCGTAGGATCCTTTGCGAGCAGCTCCGGGAGCGCCCGGATGAGCAGCTCCAACCCCTCATAGCCGTAAAAGGAGCCCACGAAACCCAGCACGGGACCGGCGCCGAGGCCCAGCTGTTTACGGAGCGCCTCATCGGGCTTGTCGATGACCTCGAAATCCTCGATGTCCACGGCGTTGGGCACAACAGTAATTCGCTCCGACGGCACGCCCCGGGAGCGGATGTCATTGGCCAGGCCATGACAGATGGTCGTGATCGCATCCGCTTTCAGCAGCACGCGCGATTCCAGATACCGTGACAGTCGGTAGCGCACGCTGCCTTCACGAGTGGTGCCGTGATCCACCGCGGCATCTTCCCAAGAAGCGCGCATCTCATAGACGACCGGAATGCCGTGCGCGCGCCCTACTCGCAGCGCTGCCATTCCATTCAGGCAGGGCGAGTGAGCGTGAAGGATGTCCGGCCTGATCGCCGGTAGCAGCTGCTCCAGCCGCTTCGCAGTAGCGTTGACGACCATCATGTTGTTGACGATCGGAATCTTCTCCAGCTGCGGAGGCTGGATTCGCGTGCGGTAGAAGTGGAATCCCGCGACGTCTTCCTCGGGCTCCCCCGGCGCATAGTGCTTCGGCGTCGTGACTTGGAACGTCTCCCACCCCAGAGCCCGCTGCTCGCGCAGCAGGGCAAGCGTGCGGAACGCGTAGCCGCTCTGCAGAGGCAGCGAATGATCCAGGACGTGGAGAACGCGCAGGCTCACAATCTCACCAGCAGATACCGTTGTAGCGCGCGCACTTGAGCTTCTCGCGCGGCAGGCCGGCCAGATCGACGATGCCCAGGTCGTCCTTCGAGTGTGAGGACAGGGCCTGAACGACTTCCGGGTCGGTGACGCTGACCACGACCGCCTGGGCGTGCGCAATGGCATCGGCGCAGCTGTTGACCATCAGGCTCTCGAAGTGCGGAATGGTCTCCTGAATGAAGCGCTTGTTGGCCCCGATCAGCCGCGACGCATTGACGTGGGGATCGTAGATGCGCAGCTCATAGCCCTTGCCGATGAGGCGCTCGGCAACGGCAACCAGCGGGCTCTCGCGCAGATCGTCCGTGCCGGGTTTGAAGCTCAGTCCGAGCAGCGAGACGCGGCGCACTCCCGGCACCATCACCATCGACAACGCGTGATCGATGTGGGCGCGGTTGCTGCCCATGAGCGATCCCATCATGGGCAGTGTGAGATCGCGCATCTTGCCCAGGTAGTTCATCGCCCGCAGGTCTTTCGGCAGACAGGAGCCGCCGAAGGCAAACCCAGGCTTCATGTATGCCTTCGAGATGTTCAGCCGCGTGTCCTTGCACACCAGCTCCATCACTTGCCGGGCGTCGACACCGACCGACTGCGAGATGCGTCCCATCTCGTTGGCAAAGGTGATCTTCAGGGCATGGAAGGCGTTGCAGGCATATTTCATCAGCTCCGCGACCCCAATGGAGGTCACGGCAAATTCACATGGCAGATGACCGAAGACTTCCCTCAGTCGCTCGGTTGCGGCCGGATCGCGCGCACCGACGATGGTGACCGGGGGATTGTCATAGTCCTTGATGGACGTGCCTTCACGCAGGAACTCGGGTTGGAAACACACGGCGAAATCCCGATCGGACTTGCGGCCGCTGTGCTCCTCGAGGGTGGGCCTGAACAGCTCCTCCACGGTTCCGGGTTGCGCGGTGGAGCGCAACACGATGGTGTGGTGGCGACCGGTCTCGCGCAATGCGCGGCCGATTTCCATCGTTACCCGCCGGATCGCCGACAGATCCTGGCTTCCGTTCGGGCTGGAGGGTGTGCCTACGCATACGAAAGTCAGATCGCTGTCGCGAATGGCCTCAGCCGCATCGGTGGTCACCCGAACCTTCCCCGAGTCGACGACCTTGCGCATCAGCTCCTGAATCCCCTCCTCCACGATCGGAGAGCGGCCCGAGCGAATCAGGTCGAGCTTGTGCGGATCGAGATCCACTCCGATCACGTCGTGCCCATCCCGCGCCAGGCACGCGAGAGACACCGCACCGACATAACCCAGACCGAAGACACTGATTCGCACGGGAAGTACCTCAGTAACTTGAACTAGCAGACCGCGGGAGCCGCATTCGGCGCCGCGCGGCGGCGAAGGGCCTGCTCGTAAGCGGCCTCGATCATCGCGTCGAGCCTCGCCATCGAATTCGGCCAGGCATGGTTGGTCAGCACGCGCTCACGCCCGGCGCGAGCGAGCCGGGCGCGCAGCTCGGGGGAATCGAGGATCCGCGCGATCGCCTCGACGTACTCCTGCACACTCGCTGCGCTCAACAAGTGCTCGCCGGCGATGGCATCGACACCCTTCGACGCCTCGACACTGCAAACGACGGGCACTCCCATCGCCATCGACTCGAGGATCTTGTTCTGCGTGCCGCGTGCGATGGCCAGCGGAGCGACCGTCAAGGCGGCGCGCGTCACGTGCGGCCTCACATCCGGGACGGAGCCCGTGACGGATACGTTGGGAAGATTCCCAAGCTCGCGGATACTCGCGGGCGGCTCGGCGCCCACGATCTTGAAATGCGTTTGTGGGCGCTGTCGTTGCAGGACCGGCAGGATGTCCCGGCAGAACATCGTCACGGCTTGCTGATTCGGGTAGTAGTCCATCCGCCCGATGAACACGACAAGATTCGGGTCGTAGTCCGGAGCCGGTGTGAACGTCGAGCTGTCCACGCCGTTGGGAAACCACTCCGTGGCCGTCGTGACGCCCAACCCACGCAGCGATTCGAGCTCCGCCCGGGTGGTGCAGGTGCACAGGTCGAAGTGTTTCGCCAGGCGGCGCTCGGCGGCTTCCAGCTTGGCGGCCTCGAGCCAGTATCCGGTGGACAGCGGGAAGGGCTTGTAGTCGACGTACTCGCGCCATTTCTGCGAGTCCATGTCGCCGTAGTCGAGCACTTTGAGAGTGGCGTGCCCCGGCGCGACATAGGGAGCCACGGAGGAGCAATGCACGAAGGCGAGATCGTACGAGCCGCCCGCGAGCTCGCTCGAGATCGACCGCTCGAGTCGCCGCGAATAAAAGTATCCGAAGCTCGAAGGACGGGTCGTGGGAAGCCAGGCGACCATGCGCGGCCACGCCACGCGATCCGGAATGACTTCGATAATGGTCTTCTCGCAGTGCTCGCGCAGACCGGCGGCCTCGTCAGCTTCCGCCTGCGTGCGGGCTATCGAGGCAACGGTGACACGATGGCCCTGCTGCGTGAGATGGCGAATGATGTTGAACGGACGAATCTTTCCGCCCCGTTTCGGAGGGTACGGCGCTCGATGACAGACGAATAGAACCTTCATGCCGCCATGCTCCCGCGCAGCTCGTCTGCAACCGCGGCAGGCGTGGCGCCGTCCAGATACATCCGGCACCAGATCTCGAGGCTCACCAACGCCAGCAAGTGGTCGGTACGGTCCGCCTCCTGCCGCTCGTGCTGCTGCACTACGCGTGCCACAGCCTTCGGATCCAGGAGGCCGCGACGCGAGAGCGTCGACTCGGAGAGCATCTCGCGCAGCATCGGCGCCAGCTCGGATTTGAACCAGGCGCCGATCGGCGCCCCGAAACCGCGCTTCTCCCGATACAGGATGTTCTGCGGAAGAATGCCGGTCATGGCGAGTTTCATCGTGTGCTTGAGATTGCCGCCCTGGATGCGGGTCTTCGCCGGCATGCGGGCTGCGAGCTTCACCAGGCGCTGGTCGAGCAGAGGCACGCGACATTCCAGCGACACGGCCATGCTCATCTTGTCGGTGAGCATCAGCAGGTCTTCGGGCATCTGCGTAGCCAGATCCACGTCCATCAGGCGTCGCAGCGGATCCTTGGACCGGGTGCCCGCAAATCCCCGCGCGATGCAGTCTTCTGCATGCGCGGGATTGACGAGCAGCTCGGCGCGCTCGGCGGTGTCGAAGACCTCCATGTAGCGCCGATAGCGATCCTCGAATCCCAACGAATCGGCCAGCACGAACGCGCGTGCCAGACGCAATTTGTTCAGCAGCGGCGAATGCCGATCGCTCGGCAGGCGGCGCGCGATCGGCTCGATCACGTGCCTGCGCAGGATGCGCGGAATGAGCTGATAGCGGCCGCGATAACTCTCATCCATGTACCGCTTGTACCCGCCGAACAGCTCATCTCCGCCGACACCGGAGAGGATGACGGTCACATCCTCGCGCGCAAATTTCGAGACCAGATAGGTGGTGATGAAAGCAGCGTCGGCGACAGGCTCGTCCATGTGCCAGATGAGATCCGGCAGGATGGCCGCAACGTCCGGCTGCACGATGATTTCGCGGTGCTCGGTCTTGAAAGCATCGGCGACGATGCGCGCGTACGGCAGCTCGTTGTAGAGCTCAGCTCCGGAGGAGCCCTTGAAACCTATCGAGTAGGTCTTCACCGGGTGATCGGTGTGGCGCGACATCAGCGCGACCACACTGCTCGAATCGACTCCGCCGCTCAGAAAGGCGCCGAGCGGCACATCGCTGACCATCTGATCGCGCACGGATCGCTCGATCTCGGCGCGGGTCGCCTCGATCCAGTCGCGCTCGCTGAGCGACTCGTCCACCTCCGCCGGGAGACTCCAGAAGCGCTGCTTCGTGAGCTTGCCGTTGTCGATGAACAGCGCCTCCCCGGGCTCGAGCTTGCGGATCCCCTCGAACAGAGAGCTCGGAGCGCACACATAGCCGAAGGCGAAGAACTGCGCGAGCGCCGCGGGATCGAGCTGAGCGCGCACGTAAGGCAACTCCAGGAGCGCCTTGGCCTCCGAAGCGAAGGCGAGCTGCCCCTGGGCCAGCGTGTAGTAAACCGGCTTGATCCCGATGGCATCGCGCGCAACGATCAGCCGCTTGGCGCGGCGGTCCCAGAGCGCCAGGGCAAACATGCCCTCGAGCTCTTGCAGAAACGCATCGCCCTTCTCCTCGTAGAGATGGACGATGACCTCGGTATCGCTGCGCGTGGCGAACTTGTGGCCGGCCTGCTCGAGACGGGCGCGCAATTCGCGGAAGTTGTAGATCTCGCCGTTGCAGACGACGACGAGATTGCCGTCCTCGTTGCTGATCGGCTGATGGCCGCCGGCGACGTCGATGATCGACAGCCGGCGCATGCCGAGCAGGAGCTGATCGTCGACGAAACTACCCTCGTCGTCGGGACCTCGATGCAGAATGGCGCGGCCCATGCGCGAGAGCACTGCGGAATCGGTCCGCCGCGCACCGCTCAAACTCAACACGCCGTAGATTCCGCACACGATGCTCTCCCGGCTAACCGAGGTGGCGGGCCAGAGGCGGCCCGAGCATCTGCGTGAGACCCAGAGGCAGGCGCTGCCAGGCGCGGATCATCCGACCGTACTTGGCGTTCGTCGGACTGAGGTTGGGCATCTCGCGAGCTTTCACCAGGAAGTACTCATAGCACAGCGGCTGCGGCTCGAAACCCCAGTGGGACTTGAAGTCGAAAGCGCCCGTGTCGCGTTTGCTGCGGCCGAAGTCGAACAGCTTCAGGCCGCGCTCGCGGGCTCGCTCCATGACCTGCCAGTACATGAAGTCGTTGCCGGCGACCGCGCGGGCGGCGAATGTGCTCCCGCCGTAGTACGGAAGGACCTCGTCGCGGAAGTAGAAGCTCATGACGCTCGCCACCGGCTGCTGCCCGTCGACGACCGTCAGCACCTCGCACTGCGCGCCGAAGACCTCACGCAGTATCTCCGGATAGCGCCGGGAGAACACCGGTGTACCGAGGTTACGCAGGCTCTCCGAATAGATGTCGTACAGGCGACCGGAGCTCGTGTCGATGTCCGCGCGCAGGCCTTTCTGCAGTCCCTTGCGAACCATCGCACGCTGTTTGCGTGGAATGGCATTCATGTTGGCTTCCGACTCGGGCTGGATGGGCCGGCGGAAGGTGACGTACAGATCCTTGCTCACCCAGCCGGGATGCTGCTGCGTCCGATTGCGCATCTCCAGATGTCCGACACCGAGCCTGGTGGCCAGATCGCAGGCCGCGCGCGTGAGCGCAGCATGAGCCTCCGCGTCGGTGGCAACGATGCCTCCGTAGACGCAGAACGGCGTCGACACCAGGGAGTGCCCGAAGAGCAGGCTCTTGACCTGCGCGAGCGGCAGCACTCCGCAAACTTCGCCACCGCGCTCGGCGTACAGATAGTGCGACCGGTGCCCGAAGGCTCGTCGCAGCACGTCCTGCCACTCAGCGAGGTGAAAGAACGTGCCCTCGGGGTGCCCGTTCACGAACGCGTTCCAGCGCGCACGGTCGCCCGCGGCAAACGGCTTGACCGTGCAAGCGGCCACCGCGTTTGAGGCGCGCGGCGCTTCATCCAAAGCAGCGTTGCTGGAAGGTTGGGTCATCTGCAAGAAACTCTTCGTCAGTGCGTGGGGAAGCCGCCGGGCTGCGTGCCGATCCCGGGCGCGCCGTATCCGCCGCCGCCCGGGAGACCTGCGCCGGTGGTCGGACCGTTGACGCCCAGCTGGAAGCTCAAAGCCACCATGTTGGCCTTGAACTCCCCGATCCCGCCGAGACGCTGGTCATGATCCAGGCGCAAGACCAGGCTGGATCGCACACCGATACGGTCCGTGACGGTCAATGTATAGCGCTGCTCGCGATAGGAGCCACCCTCGAGCAACGAGACTTTGCTCACACTGGCATCCAGGCTCGCATCGATCTTCGGGCCGAACCGTCGCGTGATGTTCAGATCCGCGCCGCGCGTCTTGTCGGTCGGCGGCACTATGCCGGTGGCGGCCACCTGCACCCCGTTGTAAGTGATGTACTGGCGCTCCTCCGAAGTCAGGATGAGGCCGATCGAGGTGATACGCCCACGGAGAGTGGCCCGCGCGGTCGCCTCCTTCAGCAGAAAGACATCGGAGGTGAGGCGCGTGAAATCGCTGAAAACGCCTGGGCCGATGGCGCCGACCACACCGGCTCCCGGACCGACCACCCCGCCGGTGCCCACCTGATTGCCGGGCAAGGTCGTCGGCGTCAGGGGCGGGGGAGCCTCGCCGATCCCGCCCGCGACGTAGCGGTTGTCCTCGGTCGTCGGCTGCTCCAGGTAGCTCGCGGACAGTTCCAGGATGCGTGAGGTGTGCCGCCACAGCCCCTCGTAGGAGGTGCCATAGAAACGCCGCCCGACGAGGGCTCGGATCTCATCGCGAATGCTCGGCACCCAGTCGAAGCCGCCGGCATATTCGGTGGACCCGAGGCCGCCCTGGCCGATGCCCTTGTTCGGGTCGCTCTCCGCTCCGCCACGCGCGATGAGCCGCCAGTCGGGCAGCACCCGATAGCCTAGCTCGAGGGTAGCGCTCTCGTTCAGGTAGCGCTGGGCGCGCTCATAGCTGGTCTGCGTGCGCGAGTACTGCGTATCCCAGGTGAACTTGGCATTGCGGTCTACGGAGCCGACCAACGCGCTGTAGTCGCGGTCGCGGCTGTTCTGCAGATTCGGATTGTTGAAATCGGTCTGCTGGTTTTTCACGAATGCCTGGATATAGCGCAGGTCGAAGCGGAATAGACGGAACTTGTGGGCGAGATCGAGCGTCGCGCCGCCGAAGGTGCGGTTGGCCACGTCTCCGGTGGGGAACAGGCTGTTGGTGTTGGTCGGCGCGGTCGGACTGCTCGAGCTCTGCTCCCGCGTCAGGTTCAAGCCGAGCGTCAGCCAGTCCGGGAGCATCGTCAGCTCGGAGTCGAAGGTGCCGCGGTGAAAGAGGCTGGTACCGGTCTGGGAGTGCGCGAAACGCAGCGCCTGCAGATCGTAGTCGAGGCCGGTGTGCAGCTTGAGGCTCGTATGGTCGAAGTGCAGACCAGGCATGAGGACCGCGATGTAGTCCTCCTGCTTGGCGTCATCGGGCGCCAGATTGATGTTGTCGGTATACACTGCGGCCGCGCTGATGCGGGGCAGGAACACCGTCTGCGCGCGAGCGCCGGACATCCCGATCGCGGCCAGAAGAAGAACCGTTCCGAGTGCGCGTGCTCCCCGGACTGCCCGGGAACCGCAGTTACTCCGCGGGCCGGTCATTTTGGTGATAACCGTACCCGTAGTAGTACTCGCTCATCCCGGAGGTGCGCGCCTGGTTGAGGATGCAGCGGATCGTCTTGCTGCGATCGAGCAGGTTGATGGCCTCGAGCAGTACCGGTTGCGGAGTCGACTCCGCGCGCACCACGAGCACGATCTGGTCGACCAGGCGTGTGAGCGCCTGCGACTCATTCGTCAGCAGCAGCGGGGAGCTGTCGAAAAGAACGATGCGACGGGGATCCGCATCACCCAGGATCCGCACGATCTCCGCCATGCGCGCGCTCGCAAAGAGCTCCGGCGCCGCGCTCGTGCGTCGGCCGGCCGGCAGGATCGAAAGCCCCGCCACGCTGGTGGCCAGCACCAAGGACTCCGGATCGATCGTCGCCTCGGCGAGAGAATCCGTGAGCCCCGGACGGTTCTGCAAGCCCAGGGCTTCGGTGATGTGACGCTTCGCCACGTCGGCATCGACGAGCAGGACCGATACGTCGCGCTCCCGAGCGATGCTCAACGCCAGGTTGAACGAGTTGAATGTCTTGCCTTCATTGGCGACGGAGCTGGTAACCATCGCGACGTTCGTGCGTCCGCTCTCCGAAGGCCCGCGCCCGGTCGCGAAATCGACGATCGGGCGCTTCACCCGTCGAAACTGCTCCGTCAGGCGCTCATCCGTGCCTGCCGGAGGCAAAACTCCCAGGTGGCGCAGCGAGCCCGAGTCCAGCTTGATCACCTCGGCGGGAGAGCGCGCTGCCTCCTGCATGAGGGGCGCGTTCGCGGGGGCTGCCGTTGTCGGACCGATATCGCGCGTTCTCTGCGTCGCGGCGCGCGCAATGGCCACGGCAGGCACCTCCGGCTGCGGCGTCACCGGCTTCGATCCTTGTGCCTTGTGCAGTGCTCTTTCGACGATGCTCATTGAATTATCCCACCCATGTGTGCAACAGGCGACTGACCGGGTTGGCGAGCCCAACGCCCACCACGTAGGCCAGGAGGAGTCCCCCGCCTGCCATACCCAGCAGCACCGGGTCACGGCGCAGCAACGGCCGGTTGCCTATCGACTCCACGAAGTTGATCGCGCCCAGCACCGGAAGTCCCGTGATGGTCCCGAGCATGGCGCGCGTCAGGAACACCGGGTTCATCTGATTCAGCCCGATAGCGAGTACCAGCGCCAGACCGAGGGCGGCCACCAGCACGCCGGACATGAGCAGCAGCCGGTTGGGGCCGATGGGGACCAGCGGCCGTGTCACCGGCTCGATGACGCGGAAGCGTCCCGGCTCGCTGCTGGCTTCGGCCTGATCGGACAGCCGCGCGGACTCCAGGCGCTGCAGCAGTTGCTGATGCTGGGTCTTGGTCACCTCGTAATCGCGATTCAGCTGCGTCAGCTGCGCCTCCGTCTCCGGGATCGTGTTCACCCTCGAGCGCAGCTCCTTGACGTTTTCCTCTTCCTCCCCGATCTGCTGCTTCAGCTCGGCGAGCTCGACATCCGCGTGGCTCATCTCGATGCGCAGGCTCTGATACACGGGATTGATGTCGAGCGCCATCGCGGCGGCGTCCGAGCGATTCTGCGGCAGCGGCGGTGGGTCCTTCGAGTGAGCTTTCTTCTCGGCGGCCTTCTGCGCTTCGAGCTGCGCGATCGTCTCCTGCACGGCGATCACCTTCGGGTGCTTCTCCGTGTACTGCAACAGCAGCACATTCAGCTGGCGCTTGTAGTCGGCGATCTGCGCATCGATCGGGCCGCTGGTGGAGGTCTCGCCGCCGGAGGAAGAACCGGTGAACAGCCCGAACGTGGGCTCCTCGCCGCTGATTTGCCTGTTGAGCTCGGCGCGGCGCTCCGTGGTCAGGCGCAGCTTCGCGTGCAGCTCGTCGAGCTTGGCGAGAGAGGTCTGCAGCCGCGTGTAGTAATCCCCCGTCTGTCCGGGCATCAGACCGACGTTGCGCCGCTTGAAGTCCGCCAGGCGCTCCTCGGCATCGTGCAGGCGCTGCTCGTACTCGGCGATCTGGGTCTTCAGGAACTGCTGCGCGGTGCCGGAGTCGGCGTGCTTGATGCCCAGGGTGTCCTCGACGAACGCATCGAGCAGGTGCTGCACCACGCGTTGCGCCATCACCGGATCCTTATCCGTGAAGCGTATCGAATAGATGTTGCTGCCATTGCCGCTCTCGAGCGTGATCCTGTTCGACAGCGAAGTCACCAGGGCGGACATCTGCTGCGGGGTATGTGCCCGCTGCGACAGGTCCGTCTCGCGTGCCACGCGCTCCAGATTCGGACGGCCCAGGATGACGCGCGCCATCATGTTCACGCGATTGGTCACATCGGTGTTGACTGCGAGGCCGTTGAGCAGCGGCTTCAGCACTGTGTCTGTGTCGACGAACACGCGGGCCCGCGCCTCGTAGGTGTCGGGCATCATGATCACGAAGCCCCAGCCGATGACAGCGGCAATCCAGGCCGCCAGCAGGGCGTACCAGCGGTACCGGTACGCGCCGCGCAACTGTATGAGGGCCTGGCTGATGATTTCCTGCATGGCGTTGCCGTCTCTAGAAGCGCGATTGCGGAATGATGAGTACGTCGCCAGGCAACATTGCCACGTTGGCGCCGATGTCGCCCTTATTGATCAGATCGTCGAGACGCACCTTGATCTCGAGCTGCTTGTCACCGTCGCGCCGCACGATGTGAGCGCGATTGCCCGAGGCGAACTCGCCCAGGCCTCCGACCGTGATCATCACGTCCAGCAGCGTCATACCGTTGCGATACGCGAGCGCCTGGGGATGCGCAGCCTGACCGACGACCCGGATCTGATCGCCGTAGGTACCCACGAAATTCGTGACGATGACATTGACCTTCGGCGAGCGCACG
>Ga0207707_10004337_pt1 | contig 12553 bp, 15 predicted proteins | sample KBSC83BmetaG_FD_184336 | JGI IMG/M metagenome (GOLD analysis project Ga0207707, IMG submission 184336) | Corn rhizosphere microbial communities from Kellogg Biological Station, Michigan, USA - KBS C8-3B metaG (SPAdes) (version 2) | ecosystem: Host-associated > Plants > Roots > Rhizosphere ... | reverse complement strand
TTCCTGGTCGACATAGAACGGCGCAACGTTGCCCCAGTGCAGCACCGCCGCCATCGCCGCCGGGTCGCGCAAATACCAGACATTGCCTTTGACGTCGTCGGCCGGCGTGAACATGCCGCGCGACTCCGGCCAGCGCAGCACACCGACGACGGTCACGGGGCCCTGCGGCTCGCCTTGCGCGCGCGTCGCCTTGTCCTTGCGGCTAAGCGGCACGAAGCCCCGGTCGACGGCGACGATGCGGCCGTCGGCAAGCTTGGCCGGCGCAAAGACGAAATAACCCGGCCCCTTGACGTCGGTGCGCAAGGCCGAGCCCGGCGTATAGACCAATGCTTCCTGGCCGGGAGCGAACTCGGCTGTGAAGCCGACGCGGCGGAATTCGTCGGCGTCGGGCGTCAGCGCGCTCCATTGCGCCGCCAGCGGCAGAGGCTGCGGCGTCACATTGAGACGCGTCGTCATCGCCGCGATCAGGTTCTCCTTCCAGACCTTGCGCTGGAGTTGCCAGACGCCGAGGCCGACAAGGATGACAAGACAGACAAGAGTGGCGAACGTCGTCGCGACGACGCCAGGGCCTCCGCGCGCCGCTTCGTTCACGGACCGCTCCGCTCGTGGCGGCCTTCGGCGGCCTTGTGATGGAATTGCAGCGCGATCAGCACGCCCTTGAGCGGCCGCAGCGGTCCGAGCGTCACCAGCAGGATGAGCGGGATCCAGAGCGCGGCGTGCACCCAATACGGCGGCGAATAGGCGACCTCGACGGCCATGGCCGCGAAGACGACGATGAAGCCGCCGATCAGGATGACGAAGACGGCCGGCCCGTCGCCGGCGTCGGCGAAACCGTAGTCCAGCCCGCAATGCTCGCATCGGTCGCGCAGGCCGAGAAAGCCCTTGAACAACTTGCCGTCGCCGCAACGCGGACAACGCCCGCGCAGACCGCGCACGATCGCGCGTTCCGGCCCTGCGTTCTCACTCATCGTCTCGTCCTCACGCCAAAACAAAAGGGCGGCGCTGCCGCCGCCCTTCGTGTCATCGATCCGGGCTCTAGCCCCCGTGCCCGGCCGCGGCGGCACCCGCCCCGGAGCCCCACACATATATGCAGGCGAACAGGAACAGCCACACCACGTCGACGAAGTGCCAGTACCAGGCGGCGAATTCGAAGCCGAGGTGCTGGGTCGGCGAGAAGTGCCCGCGCATCGCCCGCACCAGGCAGACGATGAGGAAAATCGTGCCGATGAGTACGTGCGCGCCATGGAAGCCGGTCGCCATGAAGAAGGTGGCGCCGTAGATGTTGCCGCTGAAGGCGAATTCAGCGTGCGAATACTCGTAACCCTGGATGCAGGTGAAGGTCGCGCCGAGGATGATGGTGAGGATCAGGCCCCACTTCAGGCCCTGGCGGTCGTTCTCGAGCAGCGCGTGATGCGCCCAGGTCACCGTCGTGCCCGAGGTCAGCAGGATCAGCGTGTTGAGAAGTGGCAGGTGCCACGGATCCATGGTTTCGATGCCCTTCGGCGGCCACACGCCGCCGGTGAAGGCAATCCGGCCGATTTCCTTCGCCGCGTCCGGAAACAGCGCCGTGTTGAAGTAGGCCCAGAACCAGGCGACGAAGAACATCACCTCCGAAGCGATGAACAGGATCATGCCGTAGCGGTGCGAAATCTGCACCACGCGGGTGTGATAGCCGCCGAACTCGGCTTCGCGGATCACATCGCGCCACCAGCCGATGAAGGTGTAGAGCACGCCGAGCACGCCGAGGCCGAAGATGAAGGGCGCGGCGGGAAACAGGTGGTGCATCCAGGTGATCGCGCCGACCGCCATGATGAAGGCGGACAGGGAGCCGACCGCCGGCCACGGGCTCGGATCGACCAGGTGGTAGTCGTGATGCTTGATATGAGCCTCAGCCATCGTCGTCTCCGTTCAAGTCCCGTGTTCGTCAACCGGCGCGAGCCGCGGCCGATTGCCTTGCCCCATTACAGCTTTTTCGACGTTGGATTCGCCGTCGGCACTTCGGCCACCGGCTTCTCCGGATTTGGTATGCGATAGAAGGTGTAGGACAGCGTGATCGTGTTGAGACCGTCCTGGTCGTGATCCTTCACGAGCGACGGATCGACGTAGAACACCACCGTCATCTCGCGCGTCTCGCCCGGCTTCATCGTCTGCTGCGTGAAGCAGAAGCAATTGATCTTGGCGAAGTAGGCGCCGACCTGCGGCGGCGAAACGTTGTAGCCGGCCTGCGCCGTGATCTCGCGCGCGGCGTAGTTGGTGACCTTGTAGTGGACGGTCGTCACCGCGCCGATGTGGACCTTGATCTCGTTCTGCTCGGGCTCGAACTTCCACGGCAGGCCCGGCGCGACGTTGCTGTCGAAGCGAATGGCGAGCGTGCGGGCCAGCACTTCACCCGGCGCTTTTTCGGAGACCTGGGTGGTGCCGCCGTAGCCGGTGGTCTGGCAGAACCAGGTGTAGAACGGCACCGCCGCGTAGGACGCTCCGACCATCAGCGCCACCACTGCGCCGCAGATGGCCGCGACGGTGACGTCGCGGCGGAGCGTCGATTTGGGCTTCTGCGGCTTGGCTGCGGTCATGGCTTCACACGCTCGCGATCAGATCGGCCGGACCAGAACGCCCGGCCCCTTCACCAGAGTCATCACGTAGAACAGGATCACCAGCGCCGCGAGCGCCAGCGCGATCGCGATCGACCGCGAGCGCCGGGCGCGCTTCTGCGCCTCGGTGAGAACGACGCCGTCGTTCCTGTCGTCGTCCTTGCGCGGCTCGTCCATGACAGCCTCTGCGCTCACGTTGCCAGCCGGGCCAGGAGTCCGCCCCAGCCGCGCTCGACCAGCAGAACCGCGAACAGCAGGAACAGGTAGAGGATCGAGAAAGCGAACAGGTTGCGGCTGGCGCGCTCGGCCGGGGCGCGCTCGCGCAGCACCTGCGCCGCGAGCAGGAGCATAATGGCGCCGGTCACGCTCGCGACCGCCCCGTAGAGCAGCCCGGCAAAGCCGAGCGCCCACGGCGCGATGCCCAGCGGCACCAGGAGCAGCGTATAGAGCAGAATCTGCCAACGCGTGGAAACCTCGCCCGCCACCACCGGCAGCATCGGCACGCCGGCGCGCGCGTAGTCCTGCATGCGGTAGAGCGACAGCGCCCAGAAATGCGGCGGCGTCCAGAAGAAGATGATGAGGAAGAGCAGGATCGGCTCGAGCGACAGCGAGCCGGTGACCGCCGCCCAGCCGACCATTGGCGGGAAGGCGCCGGCGGCGCCGCCGATGACGATGTTCTGCGGCGTCGAGCGCTTCAGCCACATCGTGTAGATCACGACGTAGAAGAAAATGGTGAAGGCGAGCAGCGCGCCGGCGACCCAATTGACCAGCAGGCCGAGCGTCATCACTGAAAAACCGGACAGCGTCAGGCCGAAGGCCAGCGCCTCGCCCGGCTTGACGCGCCCCATCGGCACCGGACGCCGCGACGTGCGGGTCATGATCGCGTCGATGTCGGCGTCGTACCACATGTTCAGCGCGCCGGAGCCGCCGGCGCCGACCGCGATGCACAAGAGTGCGGTGAAAGCCGTCACGGGATGCAGATGTCCCGGCGCGACCGCGAGCCCGACCAGCGCGGTGAAGATCACCAGCGACATCACCCGCGGCTTCAACAGGGCGATGTAGTCGGAGACGCTCGCCATGCTCGGTTCGGCGAACCCGATTTCCGATCCGGCGGCCAGAGGGCCGGACAGCTTGGCGCCTTCGCTGACGAACGTCATCTACGCATGCTTCCTGACGTCTTGCGCGTGGCCCCCGGACCGGCTCGCGGTCCGCGGGGCCACGCAAGTTCTCACTTGATCCGCGGCAGGGTCTCGAACTGATGGAACGGCGGCGGCGAGGACAGGGTCCACTCCAGCGTCGTCGCGCTCGCGCCCCACGGATTGTTGCCCGCGACGCGCTTCCTGGCGAAGGCCTCGATCACGCCGACGAAGAAGATCAAGAGGCCGATGCCGGAGATGTAAGAGCCGATCGAAGCCACTTCGTTCCAGCCGTGGAAGGCGTCCGGATAGTCGACATAGCGGCGCGGCATGCCGGCGAGGCCGAGGAAGTGCATCGGGAAGAACACCAGATTGACGCCGATGAACGTGACCCAGAAGTGCAGCTTGCCGATGGTCTCGTTGTACATGTAGCCGCTCATCTTCGGGAACCAGTAGTACCAGCCGCCGAAGATGGCGAAGACCGCGCCGAGCGAGAGCACGTAGTGGAAGTGCGCCACCACGTAATAGGTGTCCTGCAGCACGCGGTCGACGCCGGCGTTCGCCAGCACGACGCCGGTGACGCCGCCGACGGTGAACAGGAAGATGAAGCCCATCGCCCACAGCATCGGCGTCTTGAACTCGATCGAGCCGCCCCACATCGTGGCGATCCAGGAGAAGATCTTCACGCCGGTCGGCACCGCGATGACCATCGTCGCCGCAACGAAGTAGGCCTGCGCGCCGGTCGACAGACCGACCGTGTACATGTGGTGCGCCCAGACGACGAAGCCGATGCCGCCGATCGCGACCATGGCGTAAGCCATGCCGAGATAGCCGAAGACGGGCTTCTTCGAGAAGGTCGACACGATCTGGCTGATCATGCCGAAGCCCGGCAAAATCAGGATGTACACTTCGGGGTGACCGAAGAACCAGAACAGGTGCTGGAACAGCACGGGATCGCCGCCGTTCTCGCCGGCGAAGAAGGTAGTGCCGAAGTTACGGTCGGTGAGCAGCATGGTGATGGCGCCGGCGAGCACCGGCAGCGACAACAGCAGCAGGAACACCGTCACCAGGATCGACCACACGAACAACGGCATCTTGTGCAGGGTCATGCCCGGCGCGCGCATGTTGAAGATCGTGGTGATGAAGTTGATGGCGCCGAGGATCGAGGAGGCGCCGGCGAGGTGCAGCGACAGGATCACGAAGTCAACGGCCGGGCCGGGATGGCCGGAGGTCGACAACGGCGGATAGAGCGTCCAGCCGGTGCCGGCGCCGAGCGAACCGGGCTCGCCCTCGACGAACATCGAGGTGATCAGCAGCGCGAACGAAGCCGGCAGCAGCCAGAACGAGACGTTGTTCATGCGCGGGAAGGCCATGTCCGGCGCGCCGATCATCAGCGGCACGAACCAGTTGCCGAAACCGCCGATCATGGCGGGCATGACCATGAAGAAGATCATGATCAGGCCGTGCGAAGTCGTGAACACGTCGAACTCGTGCGACGACGGGAAGAACTGGATACCCGGGTTCTGCAACTCGGCGCGGATGGCGATCGACAAAAGGGCGCCAATGACGCCGGCCATCATCGCGAACACGAGGTACATCGTGCCGATGTCCTTGTGGTTCGTCGAATAGACGAAACGCCGCCACCCGGTCGGATGGTGCTCATGAGCGTCGTGAGTGTCGTGGACCGCCGCCGTGTTGCTCGCCATCTTCATTACCCTTCGCAGAAGTGTCGCTGTCGCCGTATTATATTCAGCTTGTACTAAGTGTCACTGGATGTCGGCCACGGCGACCGCGGTCGGACGGCTGTCGTCGCTGGCATATTTCTTCTTGGCCTGTTCGACCCAGGCTGCGTAGTCCTTGTCGCTGACGACGTGCACGACGATCGGCATGAAGGCGTGGTCGCGGCCGCACAGTTCGGAGCACTGACCGTAATAGGTGCCCTCGCGCTCGGCCTTGAACCACGTCTCGTTGAGGCGGCCGGGAATGGCATCGATCTTGACGCCGAACGACGGCACCGCCCAGGAGTGGATCACGTCGGCGCCGGTGGTCTGCACGCGGACCACCTTGTTCACCGGCACCACCATCTCGTTGTCGACGGTGAGCAGGCGCGGCTGACCCGGCTTGAGGTCCTTGGTCTGGACCATCAACGAGTCGAACTCGAACTTCTGGTCGGGATAGCTGTAGCTCCAGAACCACTGCTTGCCGGTGGCCTTGATGGTCACGTCGGCCTTGGGGGTGTTGAGCTGATAGAACAGCAGCCGGAACGACGGCACGGCCACCGCGACCAGGATCAGCACCGGCACCACGGTCCAGACCACCTCGATCAGGGTGTTGTGCGTGGTGCGCGACGGCACCGGGTTGCTGCGCGCGTTGAATTTCACCACCACGAGGACGAGCAGCACCAGCACGAAAAGCGTGATGGCGGCGATCAGCCAGACCAGGAAATTGTGGAACCAGATGATGTCGTCCATCACCGGCGTGACGCCGGCCTGGAGCCCGATTTGCCACGGGTGCGGCTGGCCGACAGGCCCGTCGGCGGCGAACGCCGCAGTGCCTCCGGCGAACACGGCCACGTTGGTGACCACGAATGCGACCAACCGCTTGAGCAACAGCATTGTCGACTGCTCTCCTCGACGAGAAAACGGCCTTGCGAATCAAGGCTCTTTTGCCGCCCACCGCAGGCTTGATGTTCGGCCGGAACCCCCTCAGAGCACGGCATTTTGCCACGGGCGTGACAGATTGGACGGTGCTTCGGGCGGGGAAATCCCGGCCTCTCAAACCACAATTCCGAAGCTGCCGCAATGCGCCAAATTAGGGCGGCAGCATCGCGCTCCTGCTTACCCCCAATCCCGTTCACGTCGCCGCATTTACGCCATGCCGGCCCGGCTTACGTGGACGCTTGCATCGGGGCGGTTGTTCACGGGCGCTGCATCGCTTGACAGCGCCGGCCGGGCGTGACCCATCGGGGACGGCGGCATAGAGAAAGGCCGGCGGCGATTCGCAAGGCGCATGCGCCGGGTCGAGATGCCGGCCAAGGGACTGGACTCATGGGCTTTTTCGATCGCCTCGGAATGCGGGCGACTGGACCCTGCGGCACCGGCGCGCTGGCGGTGGCGGCCATCCTGACTCTCGCGCCGGCACAGCAGGCGCTGGCGCAAGGCGCGGTCAAGTCGGTGCACAAGGACTGGCAGGTGCGCTGCGATACGCCGCCGGGCGCGAAATCGGAGCAATGCGCGCTGATTCAGAGCGTCACCGCCGAGGACCGTGCCAATGTTGGTCTGACCGTTATCGTTCTTAAGACCGCCGACGCCAAAAGCCGGCTGATGCGCGTGGTGGCGCCGCTCGGTGTCCTGCTGCCGTCGGGCCTCGGGCTCAAGATCGACAATGCCGACATCGGCCGCGCCGGCTTCGTGCGCTGCCTGCCCAATGGCTGCATCGCCGAAGTGGTGATGGATGACGCGCTGATCGCAAAGCTGCGTAACGGCAAGACCGCCACCTTCATCATCTTCCAGACGCCGGAAGAAGGCATCGGCTTCCCGATGAGTCTCGCCGGCTTCGGCGAAGGCTACGACAAATTGCCGTAGCGACTCCCCTGCCCACTTGATTCGTTGGGCAAATCACAGCCGGCGCGCGGCTCGCTCGCCTTCTTTTTACTGTCGGTGAATACTGCGCCCCGTCTTGGGAGGCGCGACGCATGAATCTTGGATTTATCGGCCTGGGGGCGATGGGGCGGCTGATCGTGCCCCGACTCATGGCCTCCGGTCATGAAGTCACCGGCTGGAACCGCTCGCGCGACAAGGCGGCCGGCCTGATCGCCGCCGGCATGCGCTGGGCCGACACGCCGCGCCAGGTCGCCGAGCGCTCCGAGATCGTGTTCTCGATCGTCACCGACGCCAAGGCGGTGCGCGCCTGCGCCCTCGGACCGGACGGCATCGTCTCCGGCCTGAAGACGGGCGGCATCTACATCGACATGAGCACGATCGAGCCGGACGAAAGCCGCGCGGTGGCGGCCGAGTTCGCCAAAGCGGGCGCCATCATGCTCGACGGCCCTCTTTCCGGCTCGCCGGTGACGGTGAAGGCCGGCCAGGCCTCGGTGATGATCGGCGGCGACGAGGCGGCGTTCGAGCGGGCCAAGCCCGTATTGCTCGCCATCGGCCCGAAGGTGACGCGCATCGGCGGTAACGGGCTCGCCTGCCAGATGAAGATCGCCGTCAACCTGCTCTTGATGGTCGAGGTCATCGCCTTCGGCGAAGCGGTCGCGCTGGCGGAAAAAGGCGGCGTCGCCCGCGAGTCCGCCGTCGACGCCATCCTCAAGAGCGTCGCCGCCGCGCCGGTGCTCGGCTATCGCGGCCCCTTCATCCTCGAGGGCCAGATGCCGGACGTGCCCCTTGCCGACGTGACGCTGCAGCAGAAGGACATGATGCTGGCGCTCAATCTCGGCCGCCAGCTTGGGAGCCCGGTGCCGCTCGCTGCCGCCGCCAACGAGATGATGAACGCCTGCCGCGGCCTCGGCATCGACGGCAACGACTTCGTCGTCGCGCACCGGGTGTATCGGCGCCTCGGCGGCCAGGATTAAGGACGCGCCGATCGGTGCTAGTCTCGCGCTCATGGCCAAGGACCTGCTCATCCTCACGACCGGGGGCACCTTCGACAAACGCTACCCGGAGGGGCAGTGGGTGCAGGAGTTTGCCTTTCCGCCGTCGCACGAATCCGCCGTCACCGACATCCTGCGCCGGGCGCGCATGGCGCCCGACAGCTACGAGCAGGATTGGGTCTTCGCCGAGGACAGCACCAAGATCACCGACGCGCAGCGCGCCTTGATCGCCGAGCGCTGCGCCGCCGCCGAACAGACGCGCATCGTCGTCACGCACGGCACCGACACGATGACGCACCGCATCGATCCGGCGACCGGCGACATCTCGACGCAGCCGAGCACCGCGGCCGCGATCGCGGCGCGCAGACTGAACAAGACGATCGTGCTGACGGGCGCCTCGCAGCCGGCGGTCATGCGCGACAGCGACACCGACTTCAATCTCGGGCTCGCCATCGGCGCGGCACTGACCGCGCCGCCCGGCGTCTACGTCGCGATGAACGGCCTGGTCTGCGACTGGGATCGTTGCGTCAAGGATATCGATGGGCGTTTCAGGACCAGGTAGGCTTGGGTGTACCCAAGCCGGGAGGAGAACCAATGACATCCCACGGTGAAAAGATCGGCGCCGCGCTCGCCAAGGCGGTCAAAGGCACCAGCGCCGCCATGAAAGAGCGCAAGGAGCCGGTGATGTACATCACAAACCTCAAGGACGTGCCGAAGGTCGAGGGCCTCAAGCGCGACGACGGCTGGGTCGACATGCAGGTGCAGTTCCTGATCGACAAGAAGAGCGCCGGCGCCGACCACGTCGTCGGCTGGACCGTGCTCAAGCCCGGCGCGCGCCACGAGAACCACCGCCATCACAACTGCGACGAGTTCTTCATCGTGCTGAAAGGCTCGGGTCACATCTATACCGACCACGGCGACACGCCATCCAAGGAAGGCGACGTGGTCTATTCGCCGCGCGGCTGCTGGCACGGCTTCAACAACACGTCGAAGGAAGACGTCGTGCTGGTGTGGGGGTGGATGGGCGCCGGCTCGATCGAGGATTCCGGCTACGAAGTGCATCCGGAGAGTCATAAATGACCGCGTATTACATCGGGCAACACGAGATCGACGACGAAGCGGCCTTCGCCGATTATCTCGAGCAGACGATTCCGTTCATCGAGAAGCACGGCGGCCGCTATCTCACGAAGGGCGGCACGCACGAGATGCTCGAAGGCAAGCGGCCAAGCCGCGTCGTCGTGGTCGAATTTCCGAGCAAGCAGGCGATCAAGGATTGGTACAACGACCCCGGCTACAAGCCGCTGATTCCGAAACGGCATGCGGTCACGCGCAGCACCATGACAGCAATCGAGGGCCTATGAACGCCTGGGATCATCCGCTCATCAAAAAAGGCATGACCGCGCAACTGGCGACACGCCGCGCGCGCATCGCCGCCGGCGAGACGCCGCTCGGCTGGAAGGTCGGCCTCGGCGCGCCGGCCTCGCTCGAGAAGCTGCGCATCGCCGCGCCGGCCGTCGGCTTCCTCATGCAGAGCGCGCTGCTGCCGTCCGGCACGACGGTGTCGCTGAAGAACTACGTGCGCCCGGTCGCCGAGCCGGAGATCGCCGTGCGCATGGCGCGCGATCTCGGCGGCGGCGCTACCGCGGCGCAGGCGCTCGCCGCCATCGACAGCATCCGGCCGGCGATCGAACTCGCCGACCTCGACCCGGTACCGGCGCACGACAATCTCGACGTCGTGCTCGCCGGCGACATCTATCAGCGTCACGTCCTGCTCGGCGACAACAGCCGCGCCGGCGCCGGCCTGGAGGGCATCGTCTCGCGGGTGATGCGCCGCGGCGTCGAGGTCAACCGCACCGGCGACCCGGAGGCGCTCACCGGCAAGATGGGCGACATCGTCGCCCACGTCGCCAACACGCTGGCGGCGTTCGGCGAGAAATTGTCAGCGGGCGACTTCATCATCACCGGTTCGATCACGCCGCCGCCGATGATCGAGCCCGACGAGACCTCGTTCGTGCATGCGGTCGATCCGATCGGCGAGGTCCGCGTCGCCTTCACGCGCGACTGAACGCCGCCGCGGGCATTGATCGAGGTCAACCTCTGTCCCGCCGGCGCGGCTAACCTTGCCGCGTGGGCACGGAGGCGCGACCGATGATCAAGCAATGGGCTGAGCACACCGACGAGATCAAGGCGCTGATGCGCACGTTGCGCGGCGACACGCCCAACGTGATGAAGGCATTCTCCGGACTGGCGCAGGCCGCAGCCGCGTCGGACGCGCTCAACTTGAAGACCAAGGAGCTCATCGCACTCGGGATTTCGGTGGCTATCCGCTGCGACGACTGCATCGGCTTTCACGTCAAGGCGGCGCTCGACCAGGGCGCCACGCGCGAGGAGGTCATCGAGACGTTGGGCATGGCGATCTACATGGGCGCCGGCCCGTCGGTGATGTACGCGACCCACGCGCTCGAAGCCTACGAGCAATTCAAGCCTGCATCGGAAAAGGCGGCCGACGCCGTCTGAACGCCGACAACCGATCGGCGGCGCGTCCATTTCGGGCGCCGAGGCGCAGCGCCAGCCGCATTTGACCGATCTTGCTCATTCTTTGGTCGGGCTCATCGCGTATACCGCTTGCGGTCGCGCCGGCACGTGCCCATGTCCGCGTCGGTATCGCCATGTCGGCGGCATCTTCGCGGAGATCTGCATGTCACTTCTGTTTTCCAAGGCCCAGCTCGGTCCGCTGGCGTTGCAAAATCATCTCGTCATCGCGCCGATGACGCGGAGCCGCGCCACCGACAACGTCCCCAACGACCTGATGGTGCAATACTACGCCCAGCGCGCCTCGGCCGGCCTCATCGTGACCGAGGGCACCTCGCCCTCCCCCAATGGGCTCGGTTATCCGCGCATCCCGGGCATATTCTCCGACGCGCAGGTCGCCGCCTGGAAGAAGGTCACCGACGCCGTCCATGCGCGCGGCGCCAAGATCTTCGTGCAGTTGATGCACACCGGCCGCATCGCGCATCCGCTCAACCTGCCGAAAGGCGCCGAGGTCGTCGCGCCGTCGGCGATTGCCGCCAAGGCCCAGATGTACACCGACGCCGAAGGCATGAAGGACCTCCCGACGCCGAAGGCGATGACCGAGGCCGACATCAGGCACGCGATCGCCGAATTCGTGCAGGCGGCGAAGAACGCCGTCGTGGCGGGATTCGACGGCATCGAACTGCATGGCGCCAACGGCTATCTGCTGGAGCAGTTCATCCGCCCCAACGCGAACACCCGTACCGATGCTTACGGCGGGCCGATCGAGAACCGCGCCCGCTTCCTGCTCGAGGTGGTCGACGCCACTTGCGCCGCCATCGGCAAGGACAAGGTCGGCATCCGCCTGTCGCCGTTCGGCGTGTTCAACGACATGCCGGACTATCCGGACATGGCGGCCGATTACGCCTATCTGGCGCGCGCGCTCAACGACAAGGGACTGCTTTATATCCATCTCGTCGATCACAGCGCGACGGGCGCGCCGAAAGTGCCGGACGACATCAAGGCGCTCTACCGCAAGACCTTCAAGCGCAGCCTGATCCTGTCGGGAGGCTACGACGCCGCGCGCGCGGAGGCCGATCTCAAGGCCGGCAAGGCCGACCTGATCGCGGTCGGACGCGCCTTCCTCGCCAATCCGGATCTGGTCGAGCGTTGGAAGGACGGCGCCGCCGAAAACAAACCCGACATGAACACGTTCTACACGCCGGGCCCGAAGGGCTACACGGATTATCCCACGCTCGTCGCCTCGCAAGCGGCAGAGTGAGCCGACAAAGCATCAGGCGCGGGGCCACTCCCCGCGCCTGAGCGCGCTCACAGCGTCTTGCTGAAATAAAAACGGCGGATGCCGCCGCCGATCGTCTTGTTGCTGGCGGCATCCGCGATCTCCTCGCGCACTTCGCGATAGCCGGCGCGGCGATAGAGCGCCAGTGCTTCTTTCTGAAGCTCGGACGTGCTGAGCACCATCTCGTGGGCGCCGCTGCGGCGGCATTGGTCCTCGGCGAAGGCCAGCATTGTGCGGGCGATGCCGCGACGCCGCGCGTCGGCATCGACATACATGCGGCGCAGCTCCATCGCGCCAGCTCCGGCCGCCTCCAGGCCGAACATGCCGACGATCCTTCCATCCAGCACGGCGACCCAGAACGAGCCCCCTCGTGCGCCGTAATAAGCGGGGATGCGGTCGATCTCCTCGACGATCGAGCGCG
>Ga0207707_10004334_pt1 | contig 12566 bp, 12 predicted proteins | sample KBSC83BmetaG_FD_184336 | JGI IMG/M metagenome (GOLD analysis project Ga0207707, IMG submission 184336) | Corn rhizosphere microbial communities from Kellogg Biological Station, Michigan, USA - KBS C8-3B metaG (SPAdes) (version 2) | ecosystem: Host-associated > Plants > Roots > Rhizosphere ... | reverse complement strand
ACGGACGAAGGTTGATCAGCCACTGGCCCCCACAAGGAGACTGTAAATGAAGCGCCTTGCCGTCCTCGCTGCTGCTGCGCTCGTGCTTGCAGCGTGCAAAGCGAAGGAAAACGCGCCCGCGACGTCGTCGGACACCACCGCCGCACCGGCGATGGCTCCCGCACCTGCTCCTGCCGCGACGGATACCGGCATGAAGCACGACACGGGCTCGATGAAGATGGACACGACGAAGAAGGACACAACGAAGCACTAACGCACCCGCGCTCGCGACTCGCGAGCGAGGCGATACAGAAGAGGGGACGCGACTCACAGTTGCGTCCCCTCTTTTGCATCGCGTGCGTGCCGACGCGTGCGTGCCGACGATCAGTCGAGCGGAAACGGAAGCGCGAACAATTCCGCTTGCACTTCGCTGCGAGGATCGGGTGACGCGGGCGGTGGCCACTGCACACGCAGCGTCGCACCGGGTGCGATTTCGCGGCGCACCATCGCGAGCGCGATCGCGCCGAGTCGCGGCGACAGCGCGCTGGTGCGAACATCGCCGACTTGTTTGCCGGCGTCGTCGAGCAACGCCGCGTGTTCGGGCGGCGGCTCGTGGTGTCCGCACCGAATACCGCGCAGGTGCCGATTGACATGGCCTCGGAAGTGTACGCGCGCGACGACTTCCTGCCCAACGTAACATCCTTTCGTGTAGGAGATCGCGTGCAGCTCGTCGAAGTTGGCTTCCTGCGGAATGGTGGACTCGTCGATGTCGAGTCCCCATTCAGGACGTCCTGCTTCGACGCGTGCGATCTCCCACGCGAGCAGACCGGCGGGGATGGCGCCGGCGACCAGCGCGCGCTGCCACAGCGCGGCGTAGGCAGTCTGGGGGACGAACATCTCGTATCCCTCGAGCTCGAGATCGGGGACGCGCGTGACGACGATGGCGGTGTCGGCATCGAGCAGCGCGCGCGTGTGCCCGTAGGGCGCGAGCGCGGCGAGCGACTCTCCCGTTAGGCCGGTGATCTCGGACACGATGCGTCGCGATTGGACGCCGAACACGCCGATGTCGCGCGTGATCGCCGACTCATCATGATAGGGCGCGAGTCGCGGATTGATGTACTTGCGCACGAGTGCCAGCCAACCGGCCTGCGCGCGCGGCGGCGCGTCGATGAACAGATGATCGTCGAAACGGAAGATGCGGATATCGGCGACGATCTTGCCTTTCGGATTGAGCGCGGCCGCGTACTGGCCGTGGCCCGGCTGCAGCGCCATGACGTCGTTAGTCACGAGTCCGGTGAGGAGCTCGGGCGCCTTGTCGCCAGCGATGCGGACGCGGCCGCGTGCGCTCCGGTCGACGAGCATGGCCGACGTGCGCAGGGACGCGTATTCGCCGGCAATGTGGCCATAGTGCATGACCACGGAGTGTCCGCCGACGTCGCCGACGGAGGGGAACGTACCTGTGACGATGGAACCTGCGGTCATGCGACGAGAACGTGTCCGCGTACGTGGAGCGCTGCTGGCGGGGATCCGGGCCTGCGGATCCAAGCACCAAACGTGCGGGGTCCGACCTGCAACATATTGCTAACCTAACGGTCCGGCGGCGTCGCGCCATGGGCGGCGGCGTACGACGCATCGAGCAGCTCCACGGGGTGGACGGTGCGCGCGGGGATCCGCGCGCGCAGCATGCCGGCGCCGATGTGCATCATGCAGCCGGGGTTGCCTGTGGCGACGAACGGCGCGCCTGCGCGCGCGATCTCGGCGAGCTTGGGTGCGAGAACGTCCTGCGCGAGCTGCGGCTGAACCAGGCTGTAAATCCCGGCGCTGCCGCAACATTGATCGGCGTTCGGCAGCGGTGTGACGTCGAGGGACGGAACGGCGGCGAGGACGGCGAGCGGTTGGCGCGCGAGATGTTGTCCGTGCAGCAGATGGCACGGTGCGTCGTACGCGACGCGCTCGGGGATCGGCGCGCCGGGTGCGGGGCCGGCATCAGCGAGGAGCTCGCTCACATCGCGGGCGCGGTCGGCGATCGCGGCGGCGCGATCAGCCCACGCGGGATCATCGGCGAGGAGGTGTCCGTACTCCTTGATCATGAGTCCGCATCCGGACGCGTTGACGGCGATGTATTCGGCGCCGCTCTGTTCGAAGGCGGCGATGTTGCGGCGGGCGAGGGCGCGCGCGCCGGCGAGCTCGCCGGCGTGCGCGTGGAGCGCGCCGCAACATCGCTGGCCGGGGGCGGAGACGAGGCGATAGCCGTTGGTCACGAGCACGCGTTCGGTGGCGCGATTGACGTGCGCGAAGAGGCCGCGCATGACGCAGCCCGTGAGCACAGCGACGGTTCCGCGGGCGCCGCGCGGGCGTGGTGCGTACGGCGCGCTCGCGAGCGACGGCGCGGAGGAGGCGAGCATTGCGGAGGCGAAGCCCGCGCGGCCGGGCAGGCGCGCGAGCAGCCGGGCGAGTCCCGTTAGGCGGAAGAGGCGCGCGACGGCGAGGGCAGCGGCCAGGAGTCGCGGGCGCGCGAACACGGCGAGGACGATGCGGGCGAGTCGCGGCGGCGGTTCGGTCTCGTTGAGCGTGGCGCGCGCGGCTTCGAGGATGTGGCCGTAGGGGACGCCGGATGGGCAGGCGGTTTCGCAGCCGCGGCAGCCCAGGCAGCGGTCGAGGTGCGTGCGGACGTCTGGGTCGTCGAGCGGGAGCGTGCCTTCGACGAGCGCGCGGGCGAGGAGGATGCGGCCGCGCGGGGAGTCGTTCTCGTCGCCTAACGCAAGGTACGTGGGGCAGGCCTGGAGGCAGAACCCGCAGTGGACGCAGGTCATGATGCCCGGCACCGCGGCGGCGAGGGGCGTGTCCGCGCAGGGAAGCGGGGCGGCGCTGTGCGCCGCCCCTTGGGGAATGGGGAATGGGGAATAGGTCGCGCGGTCAGGCATCGGTCGGCTCGGTCGCCGGTGGGGGCGCGGAGTCGGGCGCGAGGCCCGGGTTCAGGATGCCGGCCGGGTCGAAGGCGGCACGGATGCGCGCGGCGAGTGGTGCGTTAGGCATCGGCGTCGGGCCAGCGAGCCAGAAGGCAGCGGGCGCGCGCTCGGCGATGAGCGTGCAGCGGCCGTCGGCGGCGCGGGCGACCGTCGCGACGGTGTCGCCGGAGTCTTTCATGATGACGCGGACGATGCCGCGGCTCGGTGTTGCATGGCGCCAGGCGGACGGTAAGCGACCGGCGACCTGCCACGTGTCGGCGATGCGGTCGGGCAGGTGCGACAGGCGGAGGACCGTGCTGCCTGGTGGTTCGGCAGCGCGGAGTCGCTGCCAGACGTCGGGTGGGCCTACGGCGGCGGCGCCGAGCGCGCGCAGCGCGTCGCGCTGCGCGCGCATCGCCGCCGCCGCCCCGGCGAGGCGCAGGAGCATCACCGGGCTCTTGCCTAACCCGAGCGCCGCGGCCAGCGGCGCGTCCACGAGCTCGAGGGCGATCGGCGCCGCCGCCGCGCCCAAGGCGGCGCGGCAGGCGCCGCCGATGGCGTCGTCGTCCGCCAGCGCCACCACCCACGTCTCGTCCACGTCCGGCCGTGCCCGCAGCCTAACGGTCACTTCCGTGATCACGCCGAGCGTGCCCCAGGAGCCGGTGAAGAGCCGCGTGAGGTCGAAGCCCGCGACGTTCTTCACGACGCGGCCGCCCGTCCGGACGATCGAACCGTCGCCCGTCACGACCTCGAGGCCTAACGCAGCGTCGCGCGGCGTCCCGAAGGCGTGCGCCAGCGGTCCCGCCGACGCGGTGGCAATCGTGGCGCCGATGGTGCCGTCGTCCGTCCCGAACGGGTCGAGCGCGAGCCACTGCCCGTGCTCGGCGGTTAAGGCCGCGATGTCGGAGAGCGTCGTCCCGGCACGCACGGTGAGCGTGAGGTCGCCCGGCGTGTACGCGACGATGCCGGAGAGCGCGTCGAGCGCGAGCGGCGTCGCGGGACTCGCGGGCGCGCCGGCATCGAGCCAGTGGCCGCGCCCAACGATGCGAAGCGGCGTGCGACGCGCTGCGGCATCTTTCACGGCGTCGGCGACGTCGTGCGTCGCGCGGGCGCGCACCGCGGTGTCGGCCGTCATCGCGTGAGCGCGCGCGCAGCCGGTGAGGCGAGCCATTCGCGGCACGCGTGGATGGGGACAACCTTGCCGGGGTTCGCGCGCCGCTCGGGATCGAACACGCTGCGCAGCCGGCACTGCGCGTCCAGCGATTCAGGCGAGAAGATGAGGGGCATGTACTCGAGCTTGTCGAGTCCGACGCCGTGTTCACCTGTGATCGTGCCGCCGGCATCGACGCATGCGCGCATGATCTCGCGCATCGCATGGTGCACGCGGTCGGTCGCGTCGGCATCGTGCGGGTCGAACGCGATGTTCGGGTGGAGATTCCCGTCGCCGGCGTGAAAGACGTTGCACACCTGGATGTTCCAGCGGGCGGCGATCTCGTGGATAGTGTGCAGGACATCGGGCAGGCGCGTGCGTGGAATGACGGCATCTTGCACGACCAGCGCAGGAGCAACGCGGCCCATGGCACCGAACGCTTTCTTGCGGCCTTGCCAGAGGCGCGCGCGCTCGGTGTCGTCGCGTGCGATACGCACGGTTCGCGCGCCGGCTTCGGTGCACATCGTCTGGACGCGACGCACCTCGTCATCGATGCCGGCCTCGAGGCCGTCGAGCTCGATGAGCAGCACGGCTTCGGCGTCGGCCGGATAGCCGGCCGCGTAGATCGACGCTTCGACGGCGCGGATCGTCGGGCCGTCCATCATCTCGATTGCCGCGGGAAGAATGCCGCTGGCGATGACGGCCGATGTGGCGCGTGCGCCGGCCTCGATGGACATGAAGTCGGCGAGCATGGTGCGCACGGCCTGCGGATTCGGCACGAGGCGCACGGTGATGTCGAGGGCGATGCCGAAGCATCCCTCGGAGCCGACGAAGGCGCCCAGCAGGTCGTAACCCGGCGTCTCGCCTTCGGCGCCGCCCAACGTGACGATGTCACCGTTAGGCAGCAGCACGGTGACGGCAACGACGTGGTTGAGCGTGACGCCGTACTTGAGGCAGTGCGGTCCGCCGGAGTTCTCGGCGACGTTGCCGCCGATGGTGCACGCGGTCTGGCTGGACGGATCGGGCGCGTAGTACAGGCCGTACGCGGCGGCGGCGCGGGTGAGCGAGACGTTCACCGCGCCGGGCTCGACGAGCGCGAGGCGATTCACCGGATCGATGGAGATGATGCGCGTGAGCCGATTGAGTCCAATGATCACCGCGTCATCGGTGGCGAGGGCGCCGGCCGAGAGACCAGTGCCTGCGCCGCGCGGCACGAAGGCGACGCGCTCGCGTGCGAGCACGCGCACGACGTCGATCACTTGCTCGCGCGTGGATGGGAGCACGGCCAGACTCGGTGGAAGCCGATACGTGGGCAGGCCATCGGCGCTCAGCGGGAGCAGCTCGGATGCGCGCGACAGCACGCCGCGCGGACCGACGATGGCGCGGAGCGCTTGGCCAAGCTCGTCGCGCGTCACGAGGCGTGACCCGCGGTGTCGTGTCCGCTTCCGTTAGACCGCGCGCGCTGGTGTTGGGCGGCGCGCCGCTCGACGGATGGGACGGCCTGCTCGAGGATGCGTGCGACGGCGTGCAGGCGCGTGAGGGCGGATCGTGAGCGCAGGAGCGCGTAGCGCGCGGTGAGCGGCGTGTCGATCACCGACGCGACATGATACGCGATGCGCGATGGATCGCGCGGCAGCTCGGGCACGGGCGTGCGCTGGTCGGCGATCGCGCGCACGGCACGGACGAGTCGCTCGAACGCCGCACGGACGGTCTCGGCGAGCGGGTCGAGCTCGGCGTCGAGCTCGGGCTCGTCGGTGTAGTCGACGACCTCACCGACGAGATACGGTGCGTCGCTGTCGACGAAACGCACGAGTGCAAAGCGCTCTTCGCCGGCGACGATGATGTTGGAGCGGCCATCGGGGAGCGCGTCGGCCGTCTCGATGCGTGCGATGCAGCCGACCTGGCCCGGTGGCATGGCGCGCTCGTGTTCGGTGTCGGCGCAGAAGAGGAGGCCGAAGCGCCGGTCGCCATCGAGGCAGTCGGCGAGCATGCGCCGATAACGCGGCTCGAAGATGTGCAGCGGCCGCGCTGTGCCGGGAAAGAGCACGACCGGCAGGGGAAACAACGGCAGCAAGCGCTCGTCCACAGCCGGAATGTAGAAAGCGCGGGGGGCGAATACCAGACGGCGCGGCCCCACGAGGGGTCGCGCCGGGATCAGTTAGGCGAAGCGGCCGGTGCCGTCAGGCGGCGTTCCAGAATCCGGCGAGGGCGGCGCCATCGGGCGAGTCGCGGAGCTTCTCGAACGCGCGCTCGCGGATCTGGCGGATGCGCTCGCGCGTGACACCCATGAGCGCACCGATCTTCTCGAGCGTCATGGCCTCGGATCCTTCCTCGAGACCGTAGTACAGGTACAGGATCTTCCGCTCGCGCGGCGTGAGGTATTTGCGGAACGCGCGGTCGATGAACTCGCGCATCAGCTTGAAGTCGGTAGTGTCCTCGATCTCGATGCCGTCGACGCCGACGAAGCGTTCGCCTAACGTTGCTGCTTCGCGGTCGCTGCGGTCGATGGGCGCGTCGAGCGAGACTTCCGTGGCCGACATCTGCCGCGCCGCGCGCACCGTCTCCGGCGTCTCCTCGATCAAGCGGCTGATCTCGTCGTCGGTGGGGTCGCGCTTGAGCACCTGCGCGAGCACCGTTTCGGCGCGAGCGAGCTTGATGAGCTGCGAGTTTTGATTGAGGGGAATGCGGACGGAGCGGGTCTGTTCGGCGAGGGCTTTGAGGACGGCTTGTCGAACCCACCAAACGGCGTACGAAATGAATTTCACGCCCTGGTCCGGATCGAACTTCTTGACCGCTTTGAGCAGGCCTTCGTTCCCAATGGCCACCAGCTCGCTCAGATCCAGGCCGTGCCCCTGATATTTCTTGACGTACGAAATGACGAATCGAAGGTTGGCGGTAACGAGGCGTTCGGCGGCGCGCTCATCGCCCTTTTGCGCGCGACGCGCCAGGCGTCGTTCTTCTTCGGGTTCGGTTATGAGGGGAAGCTTCTGGATGTCTTGAAGGTATTGATCGAAAGCTGTGGAGGGAGAAGAGCGGAAAAACCCTTTGGACCTGCTCTCGGCCACATGCTCCATACTCGCCCCTTTCCTGTCGCAAAAAGGTGGACGAACCGGGAAGCCTTGCGTGCACGATACCGCCAGGGGAGCGCACGATAACGCGAGCCCCCGGTTAGGTCAACAGCCACGAATCATACCGTGAGAGGTCGTTGTGTCGCCTTCGAGTAATTGCATTGGGGCACAACGATTTGCGGGTCCCATGCGTTCTTTCGCGCACTGAAACGGGGGCCCGATGGAACAGCGAACGCCGCGCGATCAAGTCGCTAAATAGGGTCTTTGTGCTCCTGGATTCGCTCGCGCCGCACGCGGCGCCAGATCGAAATTGCGGCGCGAATCACGACGAGTGCGACCGCAATCGCAATCCAGAGTGGCGGCACGTCGAGCAAATACGCGGCGAACGCGAGCCCCACGACGCTGACGATGATGGCGAGTACGAATAAGCGCGGTGCCACGCCGGACTCCTCGAGGATGATCAGCGCGAAGCGGCGCGCAGCAGCGCGAGGACATCGTCGTCGCGGACGCGCACACTCCACTGCGTCTCGGCTCCAGCCATGGTGCCGATGGTGAGCGGCAGCGCGTATTCCACGGCGCCGGCTCGCGCTTTCTTGTCCGTACGAGTGAGTGCGAGCAGACGTTCCGGCGAGAGCGTCGGCGGCGGTGCGATCGGCAAACCGGTGCGCGCGACGACATCGCGCACGCGATCGGCCGTCCCGGCCGTTGCAACGCCGATCGCTTCGGCCAGTGCGGCCTCGAGCACCATGCCGATGGCGATCGCTTCGCCGTGCAGCAGACGATAATCGCTTGCCGTTTCGATCGCGTGGCCGAGTGTGTGGCCGAAGTTGAGGATCTTGCGCATCCCGTGCTCGCGCTCGTCGCCTAACACAATTCCCGCTTTGATCGTGACACTGCCGATGATGAGCTCGTGCATCGCGTCGCCGGCGGGGTCGTGGAGCAGGGCGGGGAGCGCGGCGGCAATCCGGTCGAAGTAGGCCGCGTCTGTGATGATACCATGCTTGATCGCTTCGGCGGCGCCGGCGCGCCGGTGCTCGATGGGCAGTGTCGCGAGCGCATGCGGATCGGCGATGACTGCCGATGGTTGGTGGAACGCGCCGACGAGATTCTTGCCCGCCGGCGTATCGACTCCTGTTTTGCCGCCGATGGATGCGTCGATCATCGCGAGCAGCGTCGTGGGGACCTGCACGACGGGAATGCCGCGCATGAACGTGGCGGCGACGAAGCCGGCGAGATCGCCCACCACGCCGCCGCCGAGCGCGATGACGGTGGTGTCGCGCCCGCAGCCCGCGTCGAGCATCTCGTCCGTTAGACTTGCCCAGGTGAGGCGCGTCTTGTGCGACTCGCCGGGCGGGATGCGGAGCAGCAGCGGTTGGGCACCAGTGAACGAGTCGACGACGCGCGCGCCGTAGTGGCCGGCCACCGTGTCGTCGGTGACGATCACGTAGCGGTGGGCGGGCGCGACGCGCGCGGCGATGGCGCCGACGCTGCCTAACAGACCGGGCTCGACGAGGATGTCGCAGTCGAGGAGGCGAAGGGCAGCGGGGGCGCGCTCGCGCCGTGCTACCACGTCACCTCCGCCGCGCCGGCACGCCGGTTGGCGACGCGGGCGAGCACGAAGAGCAAGTCGGAGAGCCGATTGAGATAGATGACGACGATGGCCGGCAGCTCGACGTCGCGACGCAGCGCGATCACGCGACGCTCGGCGCGGCGACACACTGTACGCGCCACGTGCAGCGCGGCCGACTTGGGCGTCCCGCCCGGAAGGATGAATGCGGTGAGCGGCGTGAGCTCGGCTTCGCCGTCGTCGATCGCACGCTCGAGGCTCGCGATGCGTGCATCGTCGATGCGCGCTTTCTCGAGCTGCTCGCGAACTTTTTCCGGATGCGGTGTAGCGAGAAGCGCACCCAAGCTGAACAGATCGCGTTGGATGGGCGCGAGGACCTCATCGATGCGCGGCATCATCTCGATGCAGCGCGCGAGGCCGATGATCGCGTTCAGCTCGTCGACTTCGCCGTACGCTTCGACGCGCGGGTCGTCCTTCGAGACGCGTCCGCCGCCGAACAATCCTGTGTCGCCTTTGTCTCCCGTTCGCGTGTAGATCCGCATCCTGCCGAATCTAACGCTCGTGGCACCGCGCTGGTGAGCGCGCGGGTCAGACGCGCATGGCGTGGAACAGTCGGCCGAACCAGCCGCGGTGGGTCTCGCCGTTGCGGCGGAGTCCGTGCTTGAAGTTGGAGAAGCGCGTGACTTCGCCGCCGGTGGTGGAAGGCTGGTACGTCGTCGGGAAGAGCGCGGCGAGATGATCCTGCAGGCGATCGGGCGTGGCGACTACGGATTGGGCCTCGCACCAACGGTCGAGCGTTTTCCCGAACGTGTGCGCGGTGGGACGGTGCGCGGGATCGCGATCGAGTGCCGCCATAAGCGCTTCTTCGATGGCCTTGGGCACGGCGGGGACTTTCTCGCGGATGTTGGGCAGCGGGCGCCACGTCACTTCGTCGATCAACAAGTCGGTGGCATCCTCGTAGAACAACGGCTCGAGCGTGAGCAGCTCGTACAACACGACGCCGATGGCGAACACATCGCTGCGCCCGTCGACGTCGAGGCCGAGGATCTGTTCGGGGCTCATGTAGTGCTTCTTGCCCATCATCAACATCGGCGATTTGTCCATGGGATCGGTGGACGTCTTCGCCTTGGCGATACCGAAGTCGGCCAGTTTGATGTGGCCGTCCCACGTGGACATGATGTTGTTAGGCGAAACGTCACGGTGTACGATGTCGAGCGGGCGGCCGTCGGGTCCGGCGAACGTGTGGGCGAAGTCGAGCGCGCGACACACGCGGCTCGTGACGTACGCGGCGACGTGCACGGGGATCAATCGATCGAGCTCCCGGTGGCGCTCGATCATGTTGCGCAGCGTCGGACCCTTGATGTACTCCATGGCGATGTAGTACTGCCCTTCGACCTCACCGAGCTGGTAGATCTGGACGATGTTGCCGTGGACGAGGTTCGCCGACAGTTTGGCTTCGTCGATGAACAGCTGGAGCCAGGTGTTCTCTTTGGCGTAGTGCGGATGGATGACCTTGAGCGCAATGCGCTTGGCGAAACCGGCGGGGCCCAAGTGCTCGGCCTCGTACACGGTGGCCATACCGCCCTGCGCGATCTTGCGTACGAGGCGGAACGAGCCGGCGTATTCCAGTATGTGCTCGTCAGAGTGCATTATTACAGACTCGCAGGCCACGGCGGCGAGGTGCGCGCCGTGATCATCAGTCATCCGACTCCATGCCGCACGACATCCGAGACATCACGATCATCGGCGGAGGGCCGACCGGGCTCTTCGCGTCCTTCTATTCGGGCATGCGCGGGGTCACGGCGCGCATTGTCGACGCACTGCCGGAGTTGGGCGGTCAGCTGCTCGCGCTGTATCCGGAGAAGTACATCTTCGACGTCGCGGGGATTCCGCAGATCCTGGCCAAGGACCTGGTGCGCGACCTCGTCCAGCAAGCCAGCCGGTTTTCGCCGTCGATCCACCTGAATCAGCGGGTGGTCACACTGGAAGAGGACGGCGGTTGCTTCACGCTGGTCACCGAAACGGACCGGTTTTCGTCGCGGGCGATCGTGGTGGCGGCTGGGATCGGCGCGTTCTCGCCGCGACGGTTGCCGCAGCCGTCTGCGGAGCAGTGGTACGGGCGGGGGATTTTCGACCGGGTTTCGGACCCGGAGGCGTTTCGCGGTCGGCGGGTCCTGATCGTAGGCGGCGGGGACTCGGCGTTCGACTGGGCGCAGCAGCTGTTGGATCGCGCGGCGGCGCTGACGTTAGTCCATCGCAGCGACCGTTTCCGCGCGCACGGCGCGACGGTGCATGCGGTCACCACGGCGGCAGCCGAGGGTCGCGCCAAGGTGCTCACGTTCCATGAGCTGGCCGAGATTCATGGGAACGGCGAAGGCGTGCGCGCGGTGACGCTCAAGGATGTGAAAGCGAAAACGCATTTCGATCTCGACGTCGATGTGATCCTGCCGATGCTCGGTTTCGTGAGCGACATTGGTCCGCTCGCGCAGTGGGGATTGCAGGTCGAGAAGGATGAGATCGTGGTGAACAGCACGATGGAGACGGGGCGCACGGGGATCTGGGCGGCGGGCGACGTCACGACGTATGCGGGGAAACTGAAGTTGATCGCGACGGGATTCAGCGAAGCGGCTATCGCGGTCAACCAGGCGGTGCACTGGATCTACCCGGACAAGAAAGTGGCACCGGGGCACTCGTCGAACATGGGGATCTTCGGGCAGAAGGATGACTAGCGGCGCGGTTGAGTACTCCGTCAAAACTGCAACAGCTTCAAAGGATAACAAAAGGGAAACTGGGGATAACGAAAGTGATCGTTCTGCGCGGACGAGAGTGCGTTGCCTAACGGCCAAGAGAAGTGTTTTTTGTTCAAACAACACCTCTTGCTCACCCACGGGCGCCCGCGCTGTCCTCCGCGCAGAACGATCACTTTCGTTATCCCCAGTTTCCCTTTTGTTATCCTTTTGAGGCTGTTGTCGTTTTTTTCGAACCCAAACGCAACCCTGTCCCCTCCGCGTCGAGACCGTCACCGGCGCTTTCGAGTGTCACGAATAGTCCACTCTCGGGTCCGTCGCCGCGTAAGTCAGGTCGGCGAGGATGTTCACCACCACGAACACGACGCTCAGGAACAGGATGCTGCCCTGAATCGCTGGGAGGTCGCGTTTGCTGATCGCGTTGACGACGTAGCGGCCGAGTCCGGGCCAGCTGAAGACGGTTTCCGTTAGGATGCTGCCGGTGAGGTAGGAGCCGAAGTCGAGGCCGATCACCGTGACGACCGGGATCAGCGCGTTGCGCAGCGCGTGGCGCGCGAGGACGGCGATGCGCGGGAGCCCCTTCGCGCGAGCGGTACGGATATAGTCGCTGCCCAGGACTTCCAACATGGCGGAGCGCGTCATGCGCGCGAGGAACGCGATGGAACGCGTGCCTAACGCAAACGCCGGCAGAATGAGGAACGCGATGCCGCCGGTGCCGGACGGCGGCAGCCAGCGGAGGATCATCGCGAACACCAGAATCAGGATCAGGCCCACCCAGTAGACCGGGAACGAGATCCCAAGGTACGTGAAGGCGAGGGTGAGCCGATCGAGCCAGCCGCCCGGGTGCGCGGCGGTGACGACGCCGACCGAGATGCCGAGCACAACGGCGAGCAGCATTGCCGCGCACGCGAGCTCGAGCGTCTTGGGGAAGCGCTCGGCGATGTCGCGGGCGATCGGACGTCCCGTGATGAACGACGTGCCCAGGTCACCGCGGACGACGCCTAACGCATAGGCGGCGAATTGTTTGGGGCGCGGCTCGTCGAGGTGGAGCTGCCGGCGCAGTTGGGCGATGGTGGCGGAGTCGGCGCGCTCGCCGACCATTTTCAT
>Ga0207707_10004333_pt1 | contig 12566 bp, 15 predicted proteins | sample KBSC83BmetaG_FD_184336 | JGI IMG/M metagenome (GOLD analysis project Ga0207707, IMG submission 184336) | Corn rhizosphere microbial communities from Kellogg Biological Station, Michigan, USA - KBS C8-3B metaG (SPAdes) (version 2) | ecosystem: Host-associated > Plants > Roots > Rhizosphere ... | reverse complement strand
CACCACGTCCGGGCGCTGGCGCCGCGCACGCTCGATCGCGGCCGGGCCGGTCGAGGCGATTTCGAGCTGGTGGCCCTTCAGGCTGAGGAGCTCTTTCAACGTCTCCGCCTGGTCGGCGTTGTCCTCGACGATGAGGACGCTGCGTGTGCGCTCCATCACACGCAGTAGACGCGAAGCGCGACGCCGCTGTCTACCGGCGGGCCTATCGGCCCGGAGGTGTAGTACGGTCGCTACAAAAAACCGGTACGCCCGACGACTGCGCGCCGCATGCCGATGGACTACCGTTCGCCCTGCGTCACTGGGGAAGAGACAAGAAATGCCGCTTTATCCGCCGCCCTCGCCCGAGATCAAGGCGAAGCTCCTGCAGATCGAGGAGCAGCTGCAGCTCGCGATGCAGGACTATCCCGAGCGGATCGCGCTCGACCGTCTCAAGTTCGTCCTGGCGCTCGCCAAGTTCGTGCGCCACCAGATCGACATCGACGCCACCCTCGAGCAAAGCGCGCCGGAGATCGGCGCCTCGCGCCCCATCCGGCAATAGCGCTACGTCAGTGGACGGACCGGGCGAAGGTTCGGCCCGGCAGGTAATCCTTCGCGCCGGGCCGGTCGCAGATCAGCTCCAGCAGCGCGAGGCTGAGCGACTCGTAGATCGCCTGGCATTGCTCCCGGCTGACGAGCGGGTGGATCGCCATGTCGGTCACGACCAGGCCTTCCTCGACGCCGTGCGGGCGCAGCGCCTCCGGCAGCGCGCTCACGTCCTGCACCGTGAAGCCGCTCAGGTGCGGGCAGTTGTCGAAGATGGCGCGCATGCGGGCCGAGACGTCCTCCGCGAGCGGCGAAAGATCGGTGTTGAGGCTTCCGAGGGCGGGCAGCTTCATGACTGCCCGCTGTTGCAATAGGCGCTCCCGGGACTGGGACAGCCGTGTCGGGAAAATACTTAGGAACCTAAGGAAAACAGTGCTGTACAGATTTCACGACAGACGCTTGCCGGGCGCCGGGCTATTGTGTGCGCGCCGTGCCGGAACTTCACCCGAGCCGGCTGATTTCCCCAGGCCCCGCGCACTCTCCCCAGACCAAGCGGGGCCGTTCTTTTTTATGGCGATAACGTGTCGAAACAAGAAGAACACGAAACCGCTCTCCTTCAGGGCCTGAGCCCGCGGGAGCGGGAGGTGCTGGTGCTCGTGGTAGAGGGCCGCACGAGCAGGGAAATCGCCCGCGTGATCGGCGTAAGGCCGAGCACCATCGACACCTACCGCAGCCGCGTCATGGCGAAGCTCGGCATCGACGACCTGCCGTCCCTCGTGCGCTTCGCCGTGCGCCACGGCTTGATCAGGGCGTAGCCGCGTGCGCGCGTTACCCGACGTACAGGCGGATCACCTCGAGGAGCCGATCGGCCATCACCGGCTTCGGCAGGTAGGCGGCGGCGCCGAGGCGGCTCGCCTGAGTGGCGACGTTGTCGTCCGTGGTGAGGAACACCACGGGAATGTCGCGCGTCTCCGGGTCCTTCTTCAGCGCGTCGACGAACTCGTAGCCGTCCATGTACGGCATGTGCACGTCGACGATCAGCAGGTCGGGCTTGTCCTTGACGATGAGGTGCCCGGCGACCACGGCGTCCTCCGCCGCAACCACCTCGTAGCCATTGTTGGTGAGGTGCAGGCGCAGGAGGTCGCGCATCGACGGTTCGTCGTCGACGACGAGGATTTTGCCGGCCGCAGGCATGGGATTGGACCCAAAGATAAGATAGACGGCAGGACTTGGAAAGCTTGAGCCGAGATAGCGAAACGATCCGCTGGCCCACCAACCTCGATCGCCCGGCGATCGAGAAGCGGCTGGGCAATGTGGCGGCCAAGGCCGCGCAGGCCGGCCTGCCGGACATCGCGCAGCGCTTTTCCGACGTCACCACGGCCACCGCCGCCCAGATCGCCTCCGGCGTCGTCACGTCCCTCACATGGCTTGCCAACCAGCCGCACGAGACGCGGGAGAAATACGACGACCTCGCGCGGGACCTCGAGATGGTCGCGCTGAATCTGAAGAACTTGAAATAGGTTACGCGAGTAACCGCCGCAAATCTTCCGGCGAGACGGGCTTCACCAGGTGATCGTCGAAGCCGGCCTCGCGCGTGCGCCGGCGGTCGTCCTGCTGTCCGAACCCGGTGAGCGCGACGACGCGCACCTTCCTGAGCTCGGGCTCGCTGCGCAGGCGGCGGGCGACGGTGAAGCCGTCCATGCCCGGCATCGAGATATCGAGGAGGACGATGTCCGGATGGCGGCTGCGCGCCGCCTCGATCGCGGCGCGCCCGTCGTGCACCGTCTCCGCATCGTGTCCCATCGTGGCCACCACCATCTGCAGCGTCTCGGCCGCGTCGACGTTGTCGTCGACGATGAGCACGCGCCGGCGGTTGGCCGCGTTGGCGCCCGGCTTCGGCTGCGCGCTGCGCGGGCCGCTGCCCCGCACGACCCGTGCCACGGGCAGGCTGACCGTGAACTGCGATCCCCTGCCGCGTCCGCCGCTCGCCGCCTCGATGCGCCCGCCGTGCAGCTCGACCAGCGCGCGCGCGAGCGCGAGGCCGATGCCGAGCCCGCCCTGCGAGCGGCGCTGGCTGGCCGGCACCTGCGCGAACATGTCGAAGATGCGCGGCAGCATCTCTTCGTCGATGCCGATGCCGTTGTCGCGCACGCGGATCACGGCCTCGTCGCCGCGGCGCTCGGCCTCGAGCGAGATCTCGCCGCCCGGGTCGGTGTACTTGGCGGCGTTGCCGAGCAGGTTCGAGATCACCTGCGCGAGGCGCACGAAGTCGCCGTCGATCTCGATCGCCTCCGCCGGCATGTCGATGCGGAAGTTGTGCCGCGCCGCCTCGAGCGCAGGGCGCGCCGTCTCCACCGCGGACAACATCACCGAGGAGAGGAGCACCGGCTCGCGGCGCAGCTCGATCTTGCCGCGTGTGATGCGCGAAACCTCCATCAGGTCGTCGACCAGGCGCACGAGGTGCGCGAGCTGGCGCTCCATGATGGCGCGCGCGTGCGTCGCCTGCGTGCTGGAGGGGTCGACCACGCGCAGCAGCTGCAGCGCGTTGGAGATCGGCGCGAGCGGATTCCTCAGCTCGTGCGCGAGCATGGCGAGGAACTCGTCCTTGTAGCGGTTGGCGTCCTCGAGCGCCTGCTCGGCGCGCTTGCGCTCGCTGATGTCGCGCGCGATCTTGGAGGCGCCGATCACCGTGCCGCTCGCGTCGCGGATCGGCGAGACGGTGAGCGAGACGTCGAACAGCTCGCCGTTCTTGCGCCGCCGGACGGTGTCGTAGTGCTCGACGCGCTCGCCGCGCCGCAGGCGCGAGAGGATCTCCTCCTCTTCGTTATGGCGCTCGGGCGGAATGACCAGCAGGATCGACTGGCCGATGGCTTCCTCGGCGCCGTAGCCGTACATGCGCTCGGCGGCGGCGTTCCAGGACTGCACCACGCCTTCGAGCGACTTGGAGATGATCGCGTCCTCGGAAGACTCGACGATCGCGGCGAGGCGCGCCTGGGCCTGCTCGCGCCGCTTGAGCTCGGTGACGTCGCGGAAGTACACCGCCACGCCGCCGGTCGCCACCGGCGAGGCGCTGATCTCGAGCCAGCGGTCGGCATAGTGCGGGTAGCAGTACTCCATGCGCGCCGCGCGGCGGGTCCGCATGACGCCCTGGTACATGAGGTCGACGGGATTGCCGACCGCGTGAGGGAACGCCTCGTGCCATGTCTTGCCGAGCACGTCGCGCCGGTCGCGGCCGAGGATCACCTCGGCCATCCGGTTCATGTAGGTCATGCGCCAGTCGCCGTCGTAGGCGACGAAGCCTTCCAGCATGCCCTCCAGGTAATCGGCGGCTTCCAGCTCGTGGCTGACGTCGCGCGTGATGCAGCGCGTGTGGACGAACCGGCCGTCCTTGCGTAGCACGTTCGAGGTGATGCGCACCGGCTTGATCGAGCCGTCCTTCGCGCGCATGCGCGCCGGCTCGTCGTGCAGCGTGTCGCCGCGCGTCAGGCGGTCCAGGATGCCGCAGATGACGTCGCTGTCGGCATGGAACTCGGCGATGTTGTGGCCGACGTACTCGTCGGCGGAGTAGCCGAGAAAGTCGAGCTCGGCGCGGTTGGCACGCAGGATCGTGCCATTCGCGCCCACCCAGTGGAGCGGAATGGCGGCGTTCTCGAAGAAATCGGCGAGGTCGCGCTCGCTTTCGCCGAGCGCGGACCCGATGGCGACCGTCATGGACCGGGCCGATTGTAGCGTCAGGAACATGACATCCCGGTGCCGCCTTTGTGTCAGGGGTTTCCCGACCTTGATCTCCGCGCGCGGTTGCTTATCATGCGCGCCGTGGGGGACGACAAGCTCGACGCGCAGACGTCGGCGCGCCTTCTCAAGCGCGCGCTGAGCATCAAGGGAACGAGGGAGAAGCTCGCCGAAGCGCTCCACGTGCATCCGCACGACCTCGCGCTCTGGCTCGCGGCACGCGCGTTCCCGCCCGAGCCGGTGTTCGAGAAAGTGCTCGACATCATTCTCGAGGAGCGGCAGCCGGCAGCGCCCGCGCGCAAGCGCGTGCTGATCGCCGAGAGCCCTCAAGGCTTCCGCATGCTGGCCGCCATCCTCGGCGACGAGTTCACCCTGGTGCCGGCGCATACGCGCGCCGAAGGCATGGACCTCGTGCGCAGCCACGCCATCGACGCCATCGTCTGCGGCCAGCACTTCGAGGGCTCGCAGATGCTCGCCTTCCTGCAATCGGTGAAAGCGCAGCCCGCGGCCGCCGGCATTCCCTTCATCTGCTGCCGCGCCACGCCGACGTCGCTGCGCACCACCGCGCTCGCCGCGATGCGCGAAGCGTGCGAGGCGCTGGGCGCGGTGGCCTACATCGATCTACCCGAGCTCGAGCGCGACGCCGGCGCCGAGCGCGCGGCGGTGGAATTCCGCGATGCCGTGCGCGGCGCCGTGCGCCTGAAGACGGCGTCGCAGACGCTTCGCATCCTCGTGGTGGACGACAACCCCGATGCGGCGCACACGCTGACCGCGCTGCTGCGCATCGCGGGCCACGATCCGTACAAGGCGACGAGCGGCGAGGAAGCTCTACGGCTTGGCGCCGAGGCGATGCCGCACGCCGCCGTGCTCGACATCGGCCTCGCCGGCATGTCGGGCTACACGCTCGCCGAGAAGATCCGCGCCGCGCCCTGGGGCGAGTCGATGACGCTGATCGCGGTCACCGGACGCTCGCACCCGGAGGACGTGGCGCGCGCGATGCAGGCCGGCTTCGACCACCACTTCGCCAAGCCGGTGACGCTCGAGCGGCTGCTCGAAGCGCTGGCGCCGCGGAAGAAGTAATGCGCATCTCGCCTTCTTCGCCGTCGCCCGACTGTCCGCTCACTCCCGAAGCGCAGCGCTCCACCTACGCGCGCGCGCGCTGCACCGGGCCTGCGCGATCATCGGCGGCGTGCCCGAGCTCGCCGGCCATCTCGGCATAGCGGAGGTGATCCTTCTGCACCTCGACGCGCCGGGCACGCCCAGTTGAAGCCGGCGAGCGTCTACAGCCGCGCGGTGCGCAAGGCGGCGGAGATGGCGGGCGGACGCGAAGAGCTCGCCCGCCGGCTGCAGGTTGCGCTCGCCGACGTCGACAAGTGGATCCTCGGCGACAAGAAGCCGCCCCGCGACGTGTTCCTGCGCGTGGTGGACCTCCTCATCGAGGACAGCGCCGGCTCCGATTCCACGGGCGAGCCGCCCGTCGGCCGGGATGCGGCCGGCGACGCGGCGACGACGGCGGCGTTCGATTAATTTCGACATCCATATCTGCCGAATGGCGACTTGCGGGAGCGTCGGCGCGCGTTGATGATCTGCGGCGATGGCCGCTCCGGTCCCGGCAAACGCCGATTGCCCGAACCCGCCGCCCGCGCGGGAGAGCACCTACGCGCGCGCCCTGCACCGCGCGTGCCTCATCCTGGGCGGCGCCGAGCAGCTGTCCCGACATCTTGGAGTGTCCGAATCGGCGCTGCGCGCCTGGCTCGAAGGCCGCGACGAGCCGCCGCAGATGGTGTTCCTCGCGGCGGTGGAGATCGTGCTGCTGCACCTGGACAGCGGCGGCGCGACGAACTAGCCGGCGGGTTGCCTTCGTCGGGCAATCCCTGTCGGCGCGGACCCGATGCAAATTGTCGGGGTCTCGGCGATTGTGCGCCTCGCGCGCTTACGGAATCATGCCCGCGTGACCGCTGCCAGTGTTTATAGCCGTGCCCTGGCCAAGGCCGCCGAGCTGCTCGGCGGACGCGACCAGCTCGCGCAAATGCTTCAGGTACCGCTCGTGGACGTCGAACGGTGGCTCGCCGATGACGGCAAGCCGCCGCGCGAGGTGTTTCTGCGCATCGTCGACATCATCCTCGACGAGACCAGCCCGGGTAGCGCCGACGACGCGGACGGCCCTCCGCACGGCCGCGATGCGTCCGGGCCGAACCGCTACGTAGACTGAAAGCGCCTCAGCGCTTCTTGTTCGGGTCCGTCAGCCGGATGTAGCCCCGGCTCGTCCCATTGAAGCGCTCGGGCTTGGCCCAGGACAGGATGTCGGTCTCGATGCAGTGGATGCGCACGCGCTTCGAGTCGAGGTCCAGGCGGACGACCTGCACCGTGCGCTTGGCGCGGCGGTCGGCATCCCGCCATTTCGAGCCGACCTCGGGGAAGGGGTTCTGGATGCGCAGCATAGGGATAAATTATAGGAGGACTTCGACCTCCGCGGCCCCCGCCTCGCCGAGGAGGTTCACGGCCACGCTCGAGTCGTGCCGGCGGATCATCAGGTCGAGGCTGGCGTCCCCGACTTTCAAGCGTTTAACCGTCATCCAGTCGAGGAAATGGGGCAGCCGTGGCCGGCGCAGGCGTACCTTGCGCGCGCCCCAATCCACCTCCAGGCCGAGGCAGGCCTGGATGAGGGCGAAGGGCGCGACGGCGGCCCAGGCCTGTGGGGCGCAGGCGACAGGGTAAAGGGTCGGCGCCTTGCCGCGCTTGCGCTCGAAGCCGCAGAAAAGCTCGGGCAGACGCCGCAGGTGCATGTGCGCCGCCGCGTCGAACAGCGCGCTGGTGACGGCCAGCGCCTCGTTCGCGAAGCCATAGCGCGCGATGCCGAGCGCGATGATGGCGTTGTCGTGCGGCCAGACCGAGCCGTTGTGGTACGAGGCCGGGTTGTAGCGGCGCTCGCGCCGGCTCAAGGTGCGGATGCCCCAGCCGCTGAAGAAGTCGGCGTGGAAGAGATCGCCGATCATCCGCGCCGCGTGCTGGGGCGCCGCGATGCCGGTGAAGAGGAGCTGCCCGGCGTTCGAGCTGCGCACGCGGCACGGCTTCTTCGCGCCGTCGAGCGCGATGGCGTAGGTGCCGAGCTCTTCGTCCCAGAACGCCTCCTCGAACGCGCGCCGCAGCTTCTCCGCCTTGAGCGTGAGGCCCGCCGCGAGGCGCACGTCCTCCATCTCCGCGGCGAGGCGCGCCGCCATGCGGTACGCGAGGTAGACATAGCCCTGCACCTCGCAAAGCGCGATCGGCCCCTCGGCGAGCGTGCCGTCGGCGTGGAACACGGCGTCGTCGGAATCCTTCCAGCCCTGGTTGCGCAGCCCGCTCGAGCGGCGCCGCCCGTACTCGACGAAGCCGTCGCCGTCGCGGTCGCCCGAGTGCTCGATCCACTCGAGCGCGCGAAGGACGTTCGGCCAGATCGCGCGCAGCGTTTCGCGGTCGTGCGTGCGCTCGTAGTAGAGCCCGGCGAGCGCCACGAAGAGCGGCGTCGAGTCGATCGAGCCGTAGTAGCGCGCGAAAGGCACCTCGCCGAGCCGCGCCAGCTCGCACTCGCGCACCTCGTGCAGGATCTTGCCCGGCTCGGCGTCGGCGGCCGGGTCGTCGGCCTCGGCCTGGCTGGCAGCGAGGAAGCACAGCACCCCGCGCGCCACGTCGGGCTCGATCCACAGGATCTCCAGCGCGGTGAGCAGGCCGTCGCGCCCGAATGCGGTCGAGAACCATGGCACGCCGGCGTACGGATAAGGCCCGTGCGCCGTATCGGTGTTCAGCATCGAGAGGTCCGCCGTCGAACGCTCGAGCACGCTGTTGACCACCGGGTTCGAAGTCTCCACGACCGGCGCGGCCTGCCGCGCGGTAGCGAGCCTGCGGCGGGCCTGGCGGCGCGTGACGAAGAAGCGGCGCTCGGCGCGCGGCGGGTCGGCGCCTTCCGCGCACTGCACGGTTACCGCGATCGGCCGGCGCTCGCGCGCCGCGAGCTCGAGCTCGAAGTTCGCCGCCGTCTCGGTGAGCTTCGCCGGGCAGGGCGAGAAGCAGATCCGCATGCGGCGCGGCAGGCCGTCGAGCGAGTCGTACGCGTACTCGACCTCGTTTCGCGAGAGCACGCGCGCCGTGATCCGCCCGCGCGTGCTACGCCGGTAGCCGCGGATCTCGAAGAGATCGGCGAAGTCGGCGTCGAACTCGAGCGCGCAGCGCAGGCGCCGGCGGCTCTCGCTGTAGCTCGTGATCGTGAAGAGCTCGTGGCACGACGCCTGCCAGAGGAACTTCGAGCGCGCGATGTGGAAGGTGTCCTTGGCGAGCACCAGGTTGCCTTCGCGGTCGAAGAGGTCGGGATTGGTGAGGTCGACGTCGAGCATCACGTTGTCCGGCTGCACGGTCGACGAGAGGACGAGCGGCCGGTGGCCCTCGATGGTGAAGAACAGGCGCGACAGGTAGCGCGTGTCGTGATGGAAGAGTCCCGCCGGCGAGAGCTCGACGTCCACCACGTCGCCGAACTCGTCGAACATGGCGAAGCTGTCGCCGTGCTTGAGCGTGCGCCGGCTGGAGGCCGCGAGCGAGACGACGCCCGGGACCAGCACCGTCGCGGTCTGCGGGTCTTCGCGGTTCATGCGGCCACCACCGCCCGGCGGCGCGCCAGCGCGCGGTATACGGCGAGATAGTCCTGCGCCATGCGCGCTGCGGAGAAGCGCTCTTCGAAGCGCTCGCGCACCGCGAGGCGGTCCATCCGCGCCACGCGCGCGACTGCCGCCACGGCTTGATCGACCGAGTCGACGATGATGCCGGTGCGACCGTCGTCGATCACCTCCGGCACGGAGCCGTTCCGCCAGGCGATCACCGGCGTGCCGCACGACATGGCCTCGATCATGGCGAGGCCGAAGGGCTCGGGCCATTCGATCGGGAAGAGGAGGGCGGTGGCGTTGCCGAGGAAGGCCGGCTTCTGCGCCTCGTTCACCTCGCCGACGAACTCGATGCCGGGCAGCGAGAAGAGCGGCATCAGCCGCTCGTTGAAGTAGTCCTCGTCCGCGCGGTCCACCTTCGCCGCGATGCGCAGCCGCGCGTTGGCGCGGCGCGCGATCTCGATGGCGCGCTCGAGGCCTTTCTCCCGGGACACGCGCCCGAGAAAAGCGAAGTAGTTCCCCCGCGGCGCGGGATTGAACGGGCACACCTCGCGCGCGAGGCCGTGATAGACCGTTCCCACCCAGTTCGCGAACGGCAGCGCCGTGCGCTGGCTGTTCGAGATCGAGACCAGCGGCAGGTCGCGGAATTCGCGGTAGAGCGGCGCGACCTCCGCGCGATCGAGGCGGCTGTGCATCGTGGTGACGGTCTTGCGGGCAACCGGGCGGAAGAGCGGCAGGTGCACGTTCTCGACGTGGAAGTGCAGGATGTCGAACTCCTGCGCGTGCTGGCGCACGCACTCGAGCATCAGCGTCAGCTCGGCGAGCGGATCCTGCAGCGCCGGGTCGAGGCGCTGCGCGCGCGGCGCGCAGGCGATGAGCCGCGCCGAGGTCTCGGAGTCGCCGCTCGCGAAGAGCGTGACGTCGTGCCCGAGGCGGATCAGCTCCTCGGTGAGATAGGACACGACGCGTTCGGTGCCGCCGTAGAGCTTCGGCGGAACGCTCTCGGCGAGCGGGGCGATCTGGGCAATCTTCATCTGGACTACGGCGGTTTTGCAATCTATGTGCCGGGCGCGCAATTTGCTCGGCGTGGCCGGATGATCCCCATTCGAGTGAACGGAACCGAGCGATCGGTGGACGCCGAGCCGCGGCGCACCCTGCTCGATGCGCTGCGCCACAACCTCGGCCTCACCGGCGCGAAGAAGGCGTGCGACAGGGGCAACTGCGGGGCCTGCACCGTGCAGCTCGACGGCCGCGCCGTCTATAGCTGCCTCGTGCTCGCGGTCGACTGCGCCGGCCGCGAAGTGACCACCATCGAAGGGCTTGCGAACGGCGAGCGCGAGCTGCACCCGCTGCAGCGTGCCTTCATCGAGGCCGATGCCTTCCAGTGCGGCTATTGCACGCCGGGGCAGATCATGAGCCTGAAGGCGCTCTTCGACCGCACAGCGCAGCCCTCGGACGAGGAAATCGAGCGCGCGCTTTCCGGCAACCTCTGCCGCTGCGGCGCGTACCAGCACATCGTGAAGGCAGCCCGGCTGGCGCGCGGCCGATGACTACCCGCCTCGAAGGTCCGGACAAGGTCACCGGCAAGGCCGTGTATTCGAGCGACGTGCGCCTGCCCGGGCAGCTCTACGCGAAGGTCCTGCGCAGCCCGCATCCGCACGCCAAGGTCATGCGCATCGATACCTCGCGCGCCGAGGCGCTGGCCGGCGTGCGCGCCGGGGTCTCGGCCCTGAACGGCCCGGACATCACCTGGCACGACGACACGCGGCTCCTCGACACCACCGTGCGCTACGTCGGCGACGAGGTGGCGGCGGTCGCCGCCGACAGCGAGGAGATCGCGCAGGACGCGCTGCGGCTGATCGAGGTCGAATACCTGCCGCTCGCCTTCGACGTGGTGCACGGCAAGGCCGCCGACACGAAGGTGCAGGAGCGCGGCAACGTGCTCGCCGGGCTGCGCGAGGCGGACGTCACGGTGGAGGAGACCTACACCACCGGAACGGCGCTCCATAACGCGCTCGAATCCCACGGCTGCACCGCGGCGTGGGAAGGCGACGAACTGACGCTTTACGAATCGACGCAGGGCATCTTCGCCGTACGCGACGAGGTGGCGGAGAAGCTCGGCCTGCCGAAGGACAAGGTGCGCGTCATCACGCCGCACATGGGCGGCGGCTTCGGCGCGAAGCAGATCGCCTGGAAGCATTCGGTCATCGCCGCGCTGCTCGCGAAGCGCGCCGGCCGGCCGGTGCAGCTCATGCTCGACCGCACGGAGGAGAACCTCGCCTCCGGCAACCGCAACGCCACGCGCCAGCACGTGCGCCTCGGCGCCAGGCGCGACGGCACGCTGACGGCGATCGACGCGCGCATCGAGTTCCAGTCGGGCGCGTACAAGGTCGGCGGCGAGGACAGCGACCTCACCGGCACCTACATGACGCTCTATCGCTGCGAGAACGTGCGCGCCGAGCAGACGTCGATGAAGGTGAATGCCGGCCCTTCGGTCGCCTTCCGCGGGCCGGGCTACGTCGAGGCCAATTTCGCGCTCGAGTCGGCGATGGACGAGCTCGCGCGCAGGCTGGGGATCGATCCCATCGAGCTGCGCCTTCGCAACTACGCGGTGCGCGACCAGAGCGAGGACAAGCCGTACACCTCGCCGCAGAGCCTGCGGCGCTGCATCGAGCGCGTGGCCGACGTCTTCGACTGGAGGCGCAAGCGCAAGGGGATCGGCTTCGCGGCGCACGACTGGCTGGCGGGCGGCGGCTGGCCGCCGGCGACGGTCGAAGTGACCCTGCGCGACGGCCGCGCGGAGGTGCTGGTCGGCGTGCAGGACATCGGCACCGGGCCGCGCACGGCGCTGGCGCAGATCGCGGCCGCCGAGCTGGGCCTGCCGGTCGAGGCAGTCGACGTCCATCTCGGCGATACCAAGCCCGGCCTCTATGGTCCGACCAGCGCCGGCAGCACGACGCTCGCCACCATCGGTCCGGCTCTCGCCGAGGCGGCGCGCAAGGCGAAGAAGAGCGGCCACGGTCGCGCCGAGCGCGGCGACAACCCGCAGGACAAGGCGATCCGCACGTGCGGCGCGCAGTGCGCGGAGGTGGAAGTCGACCTGGAGACGGGCGAGGTGACCGTGCTGCGCGTCGTCGCGGCGCACGATTGCGGCCGCATCATCAATCCGCTGCTGGTCGAGAGCCAGGTGATCGGCGGCGTGACGCAGGGCGTCGGCTTCGCGCTTTCCGAGGAGCGCGTGATGGACGAGCGCCTCGGCGAATCGCTGAACGCCAACCTCGAGGAATACAAGGTCCCTACCGCGCGCGATATCCCCGAGATCGTGAACGCGACCGAGAGCATGCCGGACCTCGAGGCGAACGCGCTCGGTACGAAAGGCATCGGCGAGCCGCCGATCATCCCGACCGCCGCCGCGATCGCCAACGCCATCTTCGATGCAACGGGCGTGCGCATCCGCGACTTGCCCATCACGCGCGACAAGATCCTGACCGCCCTCAACCATGAGACCGTTCGAATACTCGAATCCAGCCACGCTTGACGCCTTGCTCGGCGCCATCGGCCCCCAGGCGCGCCCGCTGGCGGGCGGCACGGACCTGCTGACTCTGATCAAAGCGGACCTGGCGACACCCGAGCGCCTGGTGAACGTGAAGGCGCTCCTGCCCCATGGGATCGAAGCGAAGC
>Ga0207707_10004331_pt1 | contig 12569 bp, 10 predicted proteins | sample KBSC83BmetaG_FD_184336 | JGI IMG/M metagenome (GOLD analysis project Ga0207707, IMG submission 184336) | Corn rhizosphere microbial communities from Kellogg Biological Station, Michigan, USA - KBS C8-3B metaG (SPAdes) (version 2) | ecosystem: Host-associated > Plants > Roots > Rhizosphere ... | reverse complement strand
CCACCATTCTTCACCTGATGGGAATCGATCACACGCGTCTGACGTACAAGTTCCAAGGTCGCGATTTCCGCCTGACGGACGTCAGCGGCGAGCTGGTCAAGAAGCTGTTGTTTTCCTGATACTAACCTTGGTTATGCCTAATATATAAGGCAATCAGTTGACTTCAACGGCTTATGCCTATTATATTAGGCATAAATGTTGACACTGAGGTTCCTGGGGCCCCAAATCGCCTTAAGACGGAAAGAACTCGGGTTGAGCCAATCCGACTTGGTCCGGAGGGCCGGCATCAGTCGCGCAACTCTAGACGCGCTGGAGAATGGCCGATGCGGTGAACTTGGTTTTACCAAGGTCGCAAACATTTTATCGGCGCTCGGCCTGGAGTTGAAAGTACACGAAGCGAACCTGCAGCGGCCCACCCTGGACGAACTCTTAGAAGAGGATCGTGATGATAAAGGTCTGGACAGACGCCGCTGAGGCCGGCTTGCTGGACAGACTCCAAGATCGCGGCAGCGCTTTTGCGTACTTGCCGGAGACAGCCTCACAGCGCGCCGTCTCCGTAACCATGCCTGTGCGGCTCTCATCCTGGGACTCGCCCTTCGGCCTCGCTCCGATCTTCGAGATGAACCTTCCGGAAGGCGCTTTGCGGGAACGGTTACGACTCGCTTTTGCGAAGGCGACTGGAACATTCGATGATTTTGATCTGCTCACCGTTGTGGGCCGCTCACAAGTCGGCCGCCTGCGGTACACCGGCGAGAAGGAGCGGTTGGATGAGGATGTTCCTTTTCAGGCGGTGGACGAGATTTTGGCGAGCCGCCGCGACGGGGACTTATTTCGCTACCTGATTGACAAGTTTGCAGCCTTTTCCGGTATCAGCGGCGTCCAGCCCAAAGTTCTTGTGCGCGACGAGACCGCATCCGCCACTCTCGCGAACATGGAGCCGCGGCTTTCGCCGAGTTTCAAAGGTGCAACTCACATCGTGAAGTTCTGGGAACCGAACGAATTTCCCCAGCTTGCCGCGAACGAGTACTTCTGCTTGAGTGCCGCTGAGCGTTGTGGCCTGGACGTTCCCAGGTATCGCCTTGCTGAGGACGGACTGGCCCTGGTTGTCGATCGGTTTGATCTGCGCCCCGATGGGGCATACCGTGGCTTCGAAGACTTTTGCGTTTTAAACGCGCGAAGGACGGATGAGAAATATCGTGGCAGCTACGAAACCTCGGTTCTGAAGCGGTTTCAGCAGTTCTCAAACTCATCCGACTTACTCACGGATCTTGAAAAGCTATTCACACTGATCGTGCTGAATTGCGCACTGCGCAACGGCGATGCTCACCTCAAAAATTTCGGTATCGTCTATGCGGACGTGCTCGGTGAAGCCCGTCTTGCGCCTGTATACGACCTAGTTACAACGGCCATCTACTTGCCGCAGGATAGTCTGGCGCTGACCCTCAACGGGATAACCCTGTGGCCCGACAACAAAGCCCTCCGCAGGCTCGGTGAAACGCGGATAAACAGCACTCCGGCGAAAGTCCGCCAGATCTTTGAGCGGGTCTCGGATGCCCTTGGACAAACCGAAACCGATCTTCGGTCCTACATCAAAGAGCATTCGGAATTCAAGGAAGTTGGCGAGCGTATGCTGCAGGAGTGGAAAAAGGGTCGAGAACTTTCACTGCAGGTAGCATAGTTATTGCCTAGCTGCGGAACGATTGCTTAGTGGTGCTAAAATCATTCCCACAGAGGTTCCACCATGCGGACCGCAGCCCTCCTGGCCGTGCTTTCGAGTCTAGCCTTCGGGCAGTCTAACCGCACTGCCTGTTCTATCGCGCCAGATGTCGAAATCGATTACCGTAGCCTACCCTCGATGTCAGACTTATCTAGGTCTTGGGAAGAACGGTATGCGCCACGCCGGGCTCTAGCTAAGAGGTATGTGACGGACTGGCCGCTGCAGTTTATGTTGCAAACTCCCATTCTACTGCACGCCGACATGGGCAGGGAATGGGACTTGGCCATTGAACATTACCGCGCTTTACCCGATCGCACGCTTGGCGAACTTCTGGAAGCGCGGCTACTTTCGTCAGTGCAACGTAAGAAGTCTCGTGCCGCGCTCGATCGCATTCTCGGCCAGGCAAAGGATTCGCCTTGGGCGCATCTCGCCATGCTCGAGTGGGCCGCTGACGCCAGGAATGGCGACCAAACTGTTGCCGAACGAGAGTTTGAAGCTTTTCGGCAAATGTGCCCACATGACCAGCTTGTCTTCCGTTATCTCAGGACCGTGCGCCATCCCGAAAAACTCAGGCGTCATGTCGAGGCGCTGCGTGGTGCCATCGAGGCGGATAAAGAACGAGGGCTGGATGAAGAAGAGCTTGAAATGTTCCGCACGGCATGGACATTTGAACAGATCACTTATGGGCGCGAACATCGCGACGAATTCCGAAAAGTGGTCCGTTCCGACCTCGAATGTTTGCGCGACCATCCGATTTGGGATTCGGGTCTGTGGGGCTTCCTCTTATCGCTCGGCTACAGCCAAATACTGGAAGAGAGCGCGGCCATCAAGTCTCTGTCCGACGACATTCTCGCCCACGCCCCGAAAAGCGGTGTGGCCTATTCTATCCGGAAAGAGCGGTGGGAAAGGGAGAATCCCCCGCCGGCAAATGTCCCGCGGCCAAATCCCGAGGAGGGGCAGCTTGTCACGGCTGCGGACCTGGACTATGGCGCCCGTTATACGGCGTTTTCTCTCGCTTTGGTCAAGGAATACTGGGGTCAGGAAGTCGCCGGGTTTGATGCGAGCCAGCTTCTTGGCGTCGAACAAGTACCGCCCGAGATGGTCGAAGCGCTGGCCGATTTTGCTCTTTCGACTGCCGACAGGTTTCCTGACCAGAGCAGCAGTACGCCACCTCTTCAGGTTCAGATCGCGGAAACATATGTCTCCCGCAAGATTCGTCTTGAACAGGTTCCGGCATTGCTCGAAAAAGGTATCGAGCAGAGTGAAAACCAGGAGAAATACAATCGCGATAGCGATGCATACGAGAGGGTCCCGGGTCAGGACAACACTTCCGAGGTCAAGAAGCGAGTCCGGGGAATCCTGATCGAGCATGCGATCGTCACAAACCAAATGGCACGTGCTCGCGAACTCTTGAACGACTTTCGCCGTGAGCTCGACCAGTCGAAGCCCGTGCAGGCCGGAAGTCGCGCCGCACAGGAATGGCGCCGCGAGCAAATGATGTATGGCATCCTCGCGGGGAGGGCGGGAATCGACGTTCCACTAGACCCTGAGCTGTTACACCTTGGCCCCCAGGTAGAAGAACGCTACCCGGTCGCACACTTTGAAGCAAGGGATTTTTCTGGAAAGACATGGAGCCCAGCCGACCTGCTAGGAAAAGTTACTTACGTGATTGTATGGAGGATTGACTGCGGCGGACCCTGTCAAGCCGCCGTGCAGGGTGTTCAGCAGTTATTCGAACGCTGGAAAAATCGAGGGGACCGCGCCGTTTTGGCCATCTCAGTGGACGAGAATCCAGCCATCGCGGAATCCTTCATGAAGGAGAATGAATACTCGTTCCCAATGATTTACGGCCCCGAGATTGCGGAGAAGATCGTTTCAAACGGCGGTTGGCCCACCGCGTGGCTAATCGATCTGCAAGGGCGTCGCTTTCGTAGACGTCTGCCTGCGCCTTCCGATCAAACCATCTCTCAGATCGAGGAACTGGCGGATAAAGTCGCCGTAATACAGTAACGGCCAGGAGCGGGTCGACAAAATTCGCTCACTCCTGGTTGAAGCCCGTGGTCGTGCGGAAAGCCTCGACGTAGTGACCGTCCTTCTTTCGTACGCGCGCGCGCAATCCGTCTTTCATTTTAGCGAGTTCTGCCGGCTCCCAATCGGGGCGATACCGATGGATGGACGGCTCGAACTGGCTGACATGTGCGGCCGCCGCGTCCAATTTCTTGTCTACGACGCTGTCGATGTTCACCCAATAGTTGGCGTCTTTGGGAGTTACGTAGAAGTAGTATTCCTGCGGCACGAGCCACGGCTCGAGGCCGTCATGCAGGCGCTGATTAGGAAAATACAAATGCCACTCGGCTGCGCGAATTGCGTCGATGGTGTTGTTGGCCGCCATACGGTGGTCGGTTTTGTGCCAGCGCACGTATTCGGTCCCGGAATCGATTGAGAGCACCACCTCCGGCCGAACGCGGCGGATGATCCCAGTCACTTGCTCGACCAGATCGCGCGTATTTGCGTATTCGAGCATCCCGTCGTGATATTGCAGCCATGTGATGTTCTCTTTAGGGATGCCGATGATGCGGCAGGCTTCTTCTTCCTCGTGCATGCGGATGCGCGCCAGGCGCTCGCTGGTCATTTCGGGATCGTAGGATCCTTTATCGTCGTTGGTGTAAATGACGATGCGGATGTTGTTGCCATTCTTCGCGAGCAAGGCGAGCGTGCCTGCGCAGCAGAATGTATCGTCATCGGGATGCGGCGTAAATACGAGCACGGTTTTTCCGCGCAGATCTTCAAGCCGGGTTTGTGGCTGTGATGACAGCCGGCCTGCCAGACTGGCCAGGAGGATAAAACTCAGCAGCAGAGTTCGAGTCATTTATGTTGCCTTTCGTGAATTTCGTTCGTTGTTCAAAATACCGCACTCCGTAATCCCTTGAGAAACTTTTACCGCCGAGGCGCTGAGGCGCGGAGGAAAAGGGCCTACTGGACTCGGCGCGATCGGATTTCTCTGCGTCTCAGCGGTGAAAAGTCTTTTCCTGTCAGCGACAGATTATGGACTATTTGCGGAGCGGACGGGCTACGGAAGATACTGGATTATGCCCACAACGCCCAACCAGCTCGCGGTGTGCGTTCGCGGGTTACGCAAAGCATATAGCGACGTTGTCGCTGTGGATCACCTCGATCTCGAGGTGGGCGCCGGCGAGTGTTTCGGACTGCTCGGTCCCAATGGCGCGGGAAAAACAACCACTATCGAAATCTGTGAAGGCCTTTTGTCGCCCGATGGCGGCACGGTGGAGTTGCTGGGACTCACGTGGGAGCGCGATGCTGCCGAGCTGCGCCAGCGTCTAGGCGTGCAGCTCCAGGAAACGCAGCTTTCCGAGAAACTGACGGTGGAGGAAACCATCCGGCTGTTTCGCAGCTTTTATCGCCGGGGTCCGGCTGTTGGCGAGGTGATCGCCATGGTGCAGCTCGAAGAGAAGCGCGGCTCGCGGGTGGGCGCGCTTTCCGGAGGCCAGAAACAACGGCTGGCCATGGCGTGCGCGCTGGTGGGCGATCCCGATCTGTTATTTCTTGATGAGCCCACCACCGGCCTCGACCCGCAGGCGCGCCGCCAGGTTTGGGATTTGATCGAACATTTCAAGACGACCGGCCGCACCATCATTCTGACCACGCATTATATGGATGAGGCCGAACGGCTCTGCGGCCGCGTGGCTATCATGGATCACGGCAAGGTCATCTCTCTCGGCACACCGCGCGAGCTCATTGCCTCCATTGGGGCGGAGCACATGGTGCAGTTTGCCATCGATGGAAATACGAACGGCCTTAACCTGCAAGCATTAGAAAAGCTCGAGGGGGTGCGTGTCGTTCGATGCGAAAATGGCGGATATGAGTTGCAGGTCACCGAGCTGCATCGCGCGGTGCCCGCGATTTTCGACGAGCTTGCGCGCCGCGGCATCCCTCTGACGGAGCTGCGCACACATTCGGCGACGCTCGAGGATGTTTTCGTATCGCTCACCGGGAGGCACTTGCGCGATGAGTGACGGCACTCTGCTTGCCCACCAGCTGAGGCCGGTCACACACGGCCGTCGTCTCAGTGACCACTCTCTCGTGCAGCTCACCCTGGTGCGCTTCCGGGAATTCTTGCGCGAACCGGAGGCCGTATTCTGGGTTTTTGTTTTTCCCATTTTGCTCGCCACCGGGCTGGGTATTGCATTTCGCAACCGTCCGGCGGATGTGGTGAAGATTGGGGCCGTGGGGCCGCAGCTTGCCGCCGCTCTGCAAGCCGACAAATCCCTAGCGGTAGAAACGCTGGATCGCTCCGCAGCGGAACAGGCGTTGCGCGCCGGCCGCATTGTGTTACTGGTACTGCCTTCAGCGGGCGGCGGTGTAACGTATCGCTACGATGACACCAACCCCGATGCCCGGACTGCGCGGCTGCTCGCGGACCACGCCGTGCAGCGCGCCGCCGGTGCTCGCGAAGCGGTGGCGGCAACCGAAGATCTGGTGCGCGAGCCCGGGTCGCGCTATATCGATTTCCTGGTGCCCGGTCTACTGGGCATGAACCTGATGGGGAGTGGCATTTGGGGCCTGGGCTTTACGATAGTTGACGCGCGCAGAAAGAAACTACTGAAACGGCTGATTGCATCGCCCATGTCGCGCTCACAATATCTGTTGTCCTTCCTGCTGTCGCGGTTGACGATGTTGTCGCTCGAGGTCCTCTGCGTCGTCGGCTTTGGAGTCCTGGTATTCCGCGTTCCTGTGAGAGGCCCAATCTGGGAGCTCGCGGTGCTGTGTTTGGTCGCATCGCTCTCCTTCAGCGCGCTTGGCCTGCTGATCGCGTCACGCGTACGAACCATTGAAGCTGCATCGGGCCTGATGAATTTCGTCATGCTGCCTATGTGGATTTTTTCGGGAGTTTTCTTTTCGGCAGATCGTTTTCCCGCTGCGTTTCAGCCGTTCGTGCGGGCTCTTCCACTCACGGCGGCGATCGACGGGCTGCGTGCCAGCATGCTGCAGGGCGCCGGTCTCTCACAGTTGGGCAGGCAGCTGGCCGTGCTCACGGGTTGGCTCGTTGTCTGTTTTTTCACGGCGCTGAAACTGTTTCGATGGCGATAGCGTCAGGGCGCGGATGGGATGCGTCTGGTCAATCGTCAGCCAAAACCCGCAGGTCCCCGCAAAAAACGTGTGGCCCTGCGCTACATTAGTTTTCGCGATATTGTTGTTTGTATAGAGCGTATTCATGCTTCGCCGCACGTTTTTGCAAGCCACTTCGGGCGCTGCTTTAGCCGCGGCCACGAATCTGCCCGGAGATGGCATCCGGCTCGGGTTCGATACATTTTCTATTCGCGACTTCGGTTGGAAGGATATCCAGCTACTGGATTACGCTGCCAGCCAGAAGCTCGACACCATTCAGCTTTCGAGTCTCGAGGACTATGAGAGCCTCGATCCGGCGCATCTCGCCAAAGTGAAAGACCACGCCGCGCTTGTGGGAATCGCCATCGATGCCGGGATCGGATGTATCTGCGATGTTTCGAAAAGCTGGGACCCGAAGGATGGAAATCCAACGGCATACTTGCGTAAAGGGCTGCGTGTCGCGAAAGCCGTCGGCGCGCACGCTATGCGCTGCAACATGGGCTCGCGCGACGATCGCCCCAATCTCGACCGCTGCATGGAAGCGACGGTAAAGGCGCTGCAGAGCGTGCGTTCGGAAACTCTCGATTTAGGGATACGCATCGCTATCGAGAATCACGCGGGCGACATGCAGGCGCGCGAGGTTAAATCACTGATCGAGGCCGCCGGAAAGGATTTCGCCGGCTCTTGTCTGGATACCGGAAATCCGCTCTGGGCGGTGGAAGACCCGTTGCTCACGCTCGAGACCTTGGGCCCTTACGTGGTGACGACCCATATCCGCGACTCCGCAGTCTTCGAACACCCGCGTGGCGCGGCCGTGCAGTGGTTGGCGCTGGGGGATGGCACGATCGATTTTCGGCGGTTTGTCGAACTGTACCAAAGGCTGTGTCCGAAGGCCGCTATGCAGCTCGAGATCATCACCGGCATTCCTCCGGACGTGGTGCCGTATCTCGAGCCTGAGTTCTGGAAAGTATATCCGCGGACACCTGCTTGGGAATTCTCGCGCTTTGTCGCGCTCGCCAAGAATGGACATCCATATATCGGACCAATGGTGATCGGTGGATGGGGCCAGCAGCCACCCGCCGTCGCAGCGGCTATGAAAGAACAGCAGCGCACGGATCTCGAGCGAAGCTTTGAGTACGCGAAAAAGGTGTTGGGCGTGGGTGTAAGGTGGAAAAGTTGAGCGCGGCCAACACGCCCGGCCAGGGCATCCGTCTTGGCTTCGATACGTATTCGATTCGCGACTTCCGCTGGAAAGACATCCAGTTGCTCGATTACGCGGCGAGCCTGAAGTTGGACACGATCCAGATCTCGGGCCTCGAATCATTCGAAAGCCTCGAGCCGGCGCATCTCGCGAAAGTAAAGGACCACGCGGAGCGACTTGGCATCGCGATCGATGGCGGCATCGGTTGCATTTGTCCTGTCTCCAAGGGATGGTACGCGCCCGTCGGAACTCCGACCGAATATCTGCTGAAAGGCTTGAAAATCGCACAAGCTGTGGGCGCGCCATCCATGCGCTGCTATATGGGCGCAAACGCCGACCGTCCCAATCTCGACCGGTGCATGGAAGAAACCATCAAGGCACTACGCTCGGTACGTTCGCAGGCCCTTGATCTCGGCATCAAGATCGCCATCGAAAACCATTCGGGCGACATGCAGGCACGCGAAGTGAAGATGCTGATCGAGGCGGCGGGCAAGGATTTTGTCGGTTCGTGTCTGGACACAGGTAACCCCATGTGGGTGGTTGAGAACCCGCTCGTCACGCTTGAGATTCTCGGGCCGTACGTCGTAACGACTCACGTTCGCGATTCCGCGGTATTCGAACATCCTCACGGCGCCGCCGCGCAGTGGGTGGCGCTAGGTGACGGTTCGGTGGATTTCCAAAGCTTTCTCGCACTGTTTCAGAAGCTGTGCCCGAAAGCCGCGATGCAGCTCGAGATTATTACCGGCCGCCCACCTACGGTGCTGCCGTACTTGGAGGCGGATTTCTGGAAAGTTTTTCCCAATACGCCCGCCTGGGAATTTTCGAGGTTTGTGGCTCTCGCTAAGAGCGGACGTCCATATTTGGGCCGCATGGTGATCGGCGGGCCGGGAAAGCAGAGTCCGGCGATCGCGGAAGCGCTCAAGGAACAACAGCGCACCGATCTCGAACGCAGCTTGGACTACGCGAAGAAGGTTCTGGGCGCGGGGGTGAAGTGGAAGAGTTGAGCGCGCGCATGCACGCAAAGAGTTTCTACTTCCTGCTGTGCTTTTTTTTACTCACACCTTTGGTTTGCCTGGGTCGAGACGCTCCGCCGCGTGAGCTGTTAGTGAAGCTGCAACAGATCATCCAGCAAGGCGATCTGGATACAGCGCGCAAACAGTTGCAGGCCGCGCTTGAATCTTTTCCCGCTGAACCTCTGCTTTACAATCTTCTGGGCGCGGTGGAGGCGCAGCAGGGTAACCCCGCGGCCGCAGAATCGAATTTCAAGAAAGCGCTTGAACTTGCGCCGAACTTTGTGGGGGCGCTGTTAAATCTGGGCCGGTTATATCTGGAGAATCCAGCGAAAGACCCGAATGCGTTGCGCAACGGTTTGGCTGTTTACGAAAAGATCCTGTCATACGAACCTGGCAATGTCGAGGCAATCTATCAATCCGCCCTCCTGCTTGAGTTGCAAGGCCGGTTTCAGCAATCGCTCGATCATTTGAAACACCTTCCCCCGGAAGCGCGAAATCGCGCTCAGGCGCTGGCTGTGCTTTGTGCCGACGAAGCAGGATTGGGCCACTCAGCGGCAGCATCGCGCGCCGCCGATGAGCTGCTGCAGAACCCGGAGTTGAGCGAAGCGGACTTGGTGACGGCTATCGCCACCATCGAGAGGCATGACGAGAAGCTCGCGATCAAGCTGTTGGATGGCTTGGTCTCGAGGAAGGCGGCGTCCGCCGCACAATTGGCTCATTTGGGAATCCTTTACGGGCATACGGGACAATTAGCGCCGGCGCGAGACACTCTGGAGCAGGCGCTGCGCGAAGGTGCACCAGCGGTCGACACGCTTTCCGAGCTGGCAAGAATCGCCTACCAGCAGCAGGATCGGGAGGGCGCGCTTGGATACCTGGCGCACGCGCGCGATCTCGATCCACGCCGCGCAGACATACATTTTTTCTTCGGTATCGTTTGCGTGGAAATGAATTTGCCGGTGGAGGCGCGGAAATCTCTCGAAGAAGCCGTGCGTTTCGATCCTGAGAACGCTTATTACAACTACGCGTTGGGCGCGGTAGCCGTGCAGGGACGCGATCCGGCTGATGCGATGCCGTATTTCAAGAAATATATCGAGCGTCAGCCAGGTGATCCGCGCGGACGTTTTGCGCTGGGGGCGGCGCATTTTTATAGTGCGAACTATGATCTTGCGCGGAAAGAGCTGATGGCGGTAGCAGCCCGGAACGAAACCGCCGCAGGCGCGCATTACCTTCTTGGGCGCATCGCCAAGCAGGAGGAAAATCTGGCGCTGGCCGAAAGGGAGCTTGCACAGGCAGTCGGCGCCAATCCGAAGTTTGTCGACGCGCTGGCAGAGCTGGCTCACGTGCACATTCGCCTCGCGCAGTACGAAAAAGCGCGGCGCGAACTCGAGCGCGCGGCGGCACTCGATTCTGAAAATTTTCGTGTGAACGCCAACCTGCTGATCCTCTATCAGCGAACGAAGGATCCTCGAGCGCAGGCACAGCAGGAGCGCTTTGAAGAAATCAAGAAGAAGCGCTCGGAAAACGAGCAGCTGTTGTGGCGCACCATTGAAGTGCGGCCGTATTAATCGACTCCACGAGACATGTGAGACTGAAGCCCGCGAAAATGTGGCCCCCGCCGGAGGCCGCGATAAAGCCCGGACGGGTAGCGCAGTGCCGGGTATGGCGCTTTACGAAATTGCTCAAAGGCTAAACGGCGCGGCGCGCGATTACATCGAAGAGCTTATTGAACTGCAGGCATGAATGCCTACGCCACTGAGCTGCAGGCATGTGGGAGTGGAATAGGCACTCTTCGGACCATCCATTTTCAGGGAGAGGGCCATGCGTTTTTGGCAGGGACCTTCGGCAGTTTGGTCACTTGAGCAAAAACCCGCGGGTCTCCGCCAAAACCCGGCATAGCTCCGCGTTACAAGTTGTGGACAGCGGCACGTTGAGAAAACAACCCGTTACTCAACCGGCGGCGCCTTCAGTTTCTGCTTCGCGATCTTGAGGAGTTCCGCCTGTGGGTGTTTTCGATAGAAAGGATCGAGGGGAAAGCAGCCGGAAACCAATCCATTACGTGGTCCGGTTGTGCAATCGCTGAAGGTGCGGCAGAGTCGCTTCGTCTGTATTCGTCTCCCACTAAGCACGTCGCCGGGCAGATCGTGATAGGCGAGTACCATACGTCCGAGGCCGACAAAATCGACCTGGCCGGTTCTGACGTAATACTGAGCGACGTTAGGCAGCCACTCCTGCAAATAACTGTAGCCGGTCCCTACGATGGCCATTCCGGGAAAGCGCGCCTTGATGTCGCTCGTGACGGCAATCAGCCGGGCGACGCCAACCAGCGGATCTTCAGGAGGCTCGTACCCGTCTGAAGGTGGAAACAGAGCCGGCCGCTGGATGTGCGGATTGTAGTAGGGGCTGCCGCCTGAAATACAAACAAGCTTGATTCCAAGTTGGCTGAGCAAATCGAGAAACTGGTAGGTCTCGGTGAGATTGATGCGCAGCGGATCGGAGCGGTCGGCACCGAATGCATATGGGTACTCCCCTCGAAAACTCTCCGGTTCGCCGCGGCGATTGTCGCCCATTCGAAACGGAATTAGATCGAAAGCGCTCAGGCGAACTCCTACCAGCAATCCGGGAGCATCTCGTCTGATGCCTGCGACAATCTCGCGGAGAAACCGAGTACGGTTTTCGAGGCTCCCTCCATACTTACCCGGACGCGTGAACGCACTCAGAAATTCATGGCCGAGATATCCGTGACAGTGTTTAATATCCACGAACGCGAAGCCGGTGTTGTTGGCGCGAACAGCGGCGGCGACGAAGTCTTCAATAATCTGCTCGATTTCGCCATCCGTCAGGCAAGGATAGTCAGGTTCAATTCCGAATCTGCGATCGAGCAGCGGGTGGTGGTAGAGGATGCGCGGTTCAAGCCTGTCCTTGCGATTCGGCTTAGAGAAACGGCCTGAATGTGTCAACTGCAGTCCAACCAGCAAATCGGCGGTCGAGCCGTAGCGCTCTCTGTGCGCCGAGATGAGAACATGGCGCAACTGCCCGATCGAATCAGCGGTCTGATCGCTCGAGAGCAGTTGATTCGGATTGGCGCGCGCATCGTGGCGCACCGCGACAGCTTCGCCACCCCAGATCAATTTCGCGCCGCTTTCCCCAAACTGCCGCCAGCGCCTTGTCGTAAGATCCGAGGCCCGGCCATCGTCTGTGCCATCCCATCCCTCCATCGGCAGGATGCAAAAACGATTGCCGATGGATATGTCGCCTAAATGATAGGGTTGCCGGAAAGGAGAGCTGACGCCGAGGTTCAGCTGAAAGTCCAGATTCAGGTCGAGGCCCAGCTGCGCCGCGTAGTTCGCAAAATCATGCGCGGTTTTCAGCGTTGCGATGCGTCGATACGGGTGGGGGGCGGAAGACGATACGACTTCCACTAAGCCAGAACTTCCTTGATCACGCGCCCGCTTACATCCGTCAACCGGAAATCACGGCCGCTGTAGCGGTAAGTAAGCTTGGTGTGATCGAG
>Ga0207707_10004320_pt1 | contig 12581 bp, 10 predicted proteins | sample KBSC83BmetaG_FD_184336 | JGI IMG/M metagenome (GOLD analysis project Ga0207707, IMG submission 184336) | Corn rhizosphere microbial communities from Kellogg Biological Station, Michigan, USA - KBS C8-3B metaG (SPAdes) (version 2) | ecosystem: Host-associated > Plants > Roots > Rhizosphere ... | reverse complement strand
GGACGAGGCAGGCTTACTGGAAGTCCCGCACATCCGCGAGGTGGCCGGCAATCGCGGCGGCGACCGCCATCGCAGGTGAGACCAGATGGGTGCGGCCGCCCCGGCCCTGACGGCCCTCGAAATTGCGGTTGGAGGTGGAAGCGCAGCGTTCGCCCGGCTCCAGCCGGTCGGCGTTCATGGCCAGGCACATGGAGCAGCCCGGCTCGCGCCATTCGAAGCCTGCTTCGACGAACACCTTGTCGAGGCCCTCGTCTTCGGCCTGCTTCTTCACCAGGCCCGAGCCCGGCACCACCATCGCACCGACATGGGCGGCGACCTTGCGGCCCTTGGCGATCATGGCGGCAGCCCGCAAATCCTCGATCCGCCCATTGGTGCAGGAGCCGATGAAGACGCGGTCGATCTTCACGTCGCTCAGCGCGGTTCCCGGCTTCAGATCCATGTATTGCAATGCCCGCTCGACGCCCGCGCGCTGGTTGGTGTCGGCGATCTTCGCCGGATCTGGGATGTGGCCGGTGATCGGCAGGCCCTGCTCGGGCGAAGTGCCCCAGGTGACCATCGGCGCGATGTCGGCGGCGTTGAGCGTGACCTCTTCGTCGAATTTCGCATCCGCATCGGAATGCAACGTTTTCCAATAAGCGATGGCTTTGTCGAGTTGTTCGCCCTTGGGCGCACGCGGCTTGCCGTGCACATAAGCGAAGGTGGTTTCGTCCGGCGCGATCAGGCCTGCGCGCGCGCCGCCTTCGATGGTGAGATTGCACAGGGTCATGCGGCCCTCCATCGACAGGCTTTTCACCGCATCGCCCGCATATTCGATGACATAGCCGGTACCGCCCGCGGTTCCGATCTTGGCGATCACTGCCAGCGCCATGTCTTTCGCGGTCACGCCGAGCGGCAACTTGCCGTTCACGGTGACACGCATGTTCTTCGACTTGGGCATGAGCAGCGTCTGCGTCGCCATCACGTGCTCGACATCCGATGTGCCGATGCCAAAGGCAATCGAGCCGAACGCTCCATGGGTGGAGGTGTGGCTGTCGCCGCAGACGATGATGGTCCCCGGCAGGGTCCAGCCCTGCTCCGGGCCCACGATGTGCACGATGCCCTGGCGGATATCGTCCATGGACAGATATTCGACGCCGAATTCTTTCGCGTTGCGCTCTAGGGTAGCGATCTGCTCGCGCGATTCCGGGTCGGAAATACCGCCGGCGCGGTTCTTTGTCGGTACATTATGATCGGCGACGGCGAGAGTGAGATCCGGGCGGCGCAGCTTGCGGCCGGCCATGCGCAGGCCCTCGAAGGCCTGCGGGCTCGTCACCTCATGGACGAGGTGGCGATCGACATAGATGACGGCGGATTCCCCCGGCGCTTCATGCACCAGATGGGCATCCCAGATTTTGTCGTAGAGCGTTTTTCCGGCCATGTCCTGCACGCGATAACTGTCTGGCGGGGACTATAGCGCCCGCAAGATTGGAAGCGAAAGCAGGACTACGCGCGACAGAATCGAACCTAGTGGGGACTCGTCGCGTAAAGCACGATCATGATGATGATGATCGCGATGAACTGCGCCAGAACGCGCCAGCGCATCAGCCGGTTCGACCAGGACTTGGCCGTGTCGCCGCCGACCCACAGCGTGTAGAGCCCGGCCATCAGGATCAAAGCCACAACGACAATAGCGATAAAGACGACGACTTTTGCCATCAGACAGGTTTAGCAGGATTTTGCGGCGGGCGCGGCATCCAGCCCGCGGCCTTTTGTGCCAGCTCGCGGAATTTCGCCGATGACTGCGACAACCGTGCACGCCACTCCGGATCCGGCTGCTGACCCTCGACGGTCTTGAAGAAGACCTGCATCAGCGAGGCGATGGCGAGCGGCTCCAGCAGCGCCTTCTTGAGCGCGACGGCAAAGATGAGCGCAAGCACGAAAGCCCATAGACCGCCATTATGGCCGGGAAACATCCAGACCAGCGCACCGACGGGACCCAGCAGGAACACGAAGATGAGGATCGTCGTGATCCACATGAAGATCGAAAGCCACACCGCATTCTTGAGGAAGTGCTTGTAGTTCTGCGCATAGAGGATGAGACCGTCCTCCGCCGTTTGCCATGGATTCGCCGTGCGCGTGCGGATGAGATAGGCGAGGATCACCTCGTCGACATAGGTGAGCGACATGCGCACCACCGCTTCGGCAAGGCGCAGAAGATTCTGAAGCGCCGGGATCGGCAAAAGCATCGCGAAAAAATTGATGGTGCGGAAGATGATGCGCAGCACCGCCTTCACGATCTGATCGACACCAAACAGGATCGATGATTCCGCGAAATGGGTTTTCACGAAATCGGCGCCGTAACCGATCTGGGTCTGACCTGCCGGCACCGGATGACCGTCCATGATCTCGACCAGCACGGCGATATGCGCGGCCTTCACCAGATAGAGAAGGTATTCTCGCGCAAGATAGAGCAGCGCGCTGGTAACGCCGAAGCCGATCAGTCCGCCCCAGAACGCGCCGCCCATCGGCGCATCGGGGCTCGACCACAGATGGCCAAGACCAAAGCCGATGAACGCTCCGATGCCGACGGCGAAAATGTAGGCGATGGCGATGCCGACATAGACGACGAGCCTGAGCACGATGAATGGCAGAGTCCGCAAGATCATGCCGACCGATTTGCCGAAGCTGAAATCCCACATGGCGAACACCCCCGAGGCGCGGGGCTATTTCCGCCTGTAATCGCTGCGAGGACAAGTACACCCCGCGGCTTTGTTTCAGGCGCCATCGCACCAGCCGCCACGGCGTCCCCCGGCATAGGCGCGGGCCAGATGTTTGGCGATCATTGCGTCTGCGACATCGCCGTTGGAATCGGCAACGCGCGCATCGACGCGCCCGCCATATTTGTCATTGCGGATATCGCTGAGGCGCACGCTTCGGCCTGCAATGCGTTGGGCGAGATAATTGCGCGCGGCTTGCGCGCGGCGATATTCGTCTTCGCAGCGCGCATGCAGTTCGGGCGCATCGATGCCGGCAACGCGCACGCGCACGGCGATGGTTTCTCCCAGCCATATCTGCGCATTGGCCTCGAAGGTGTCCCCGTCGATCACCCGCACCACATCGGCGCTCACCGGACCTTCGAAGCCCGCCGAGGCCACGCGTTCGGGCGCTGGCGACAAGTCGCTGACAGGGTTGAGCCACCCCGCCAAAACGATCAGGCCGCCAGCAGCGACACCCCCGAAAAGTTGCGGCGAAAGCATCTCCACGACTCCAGATTGCAACCATAGGTAGCAGAACTGGAACATACTAAGAACACTTTATTGGGTCAAGCTACCAGTTTCCGACGTTCGGCATGGACGCCCAAGGCTCGGCGGGCGGCAGCGACCCGCCTTCCTGCAACAGCTCAACCGAGATTCCATCCGGCGAGCGGACGAACGCCATGTGGCCGTCGCGCGGGGGACGATTGATGGTAACACCGCCCTCCATCAGCCGTTTGCAGGTGTCGTATATGTTGCCCACCCGATAGGCGAGATGGCCGAAATTGCGTCCGCCTTTGTAATCTTCGGCATCCCAATTGTAGGTGAGCTCCACCATCGGTGCCTGATCCTTCTGCGCGCGCTCGAAATCGTCCGGCGCGCAAAGGAAGACAAGCGTGAAGCGGCCGCCCTGGTTCTCGATGCGACGAACTTCCTTCAGACCGAGCTTGGCGCAGTAGAAGTCGAGCGAGGCATCCAGATCCTTCACGCGGACCATGGTGTGAAGATAACGCATGACGAAAATTCCTTATGCGAGGCTGTCGATCTCGGCGCCCGAAAGACTGCCGGGAACGATGGTGACGGGAATGGGATAGTGCGCGGCGGTGGCAACCGTTGCGACCAGCGGGCCGGGGCCTTCCTTCGCGGTGGAGGTCGCCAGCACCAGGATGGAAATGTCGGAATCGCCCTTGAGCAGCTCCATCAGCGCTTCCATCGGTCGGCCTTCCGCAATGATGAGTTCGCTAATGATGCCGGAAAGCTCATTGACGGTTTTCGCCGCGTCATGGATCAGCGCTTCGGCTTCCTGATGCGCTTCGTCGCGCATGATCTCTTCGACGCCGCGCCATTGCTGCATCTCGGGAAGTTGCGCGACGCATAGCAGCGTGACGCGGCCACCGGTGGCCATCGCGCGACGCGTGGCGAAGCGGATGGCGACTTTGCATTCCGGCGTCTTGTCCACGACGACAAGGAATTTGCGCGGGGCGCGGGCGGGGCTGCTCATCGCCACAAGTTTTACATTTTCACGGCGCGAACGAAAGCAGGCTCAATGTGCCTCCAGAGCCCCAGATTGCGGACGGACGCCACGGTCAATCCATTTCGGGCAGCTTCGCTTTCAGCTGGTAGATGAGATCGAGCGCTTGTTTCGGCGTGAGTGCATCCGGTGAAACTTTCCGCAACGCTTCTTCCACAACGCTGGGTTCATTTGGCGGCACCAATGCGGTGTTCGCGGCGAAGAGCGGCAGATCGTCGATGCGGGCCAGCGGCTTGTGGCCTTCGCGGCCCTCCTCCAGTGCGCGCAGCACATCTTCGGCGCGGCCAATGACGGCGGCGGGAAGGCCAGCCAGCTTGGCGACGTGGATGCCGTAGGAGCGATCCGCTGCGCCGGGCGCGACTTCATGCAGGAAGACGATGGTGTCCTTCCATTCCTTCACCGTCATCGTGACGCAAGCAAGCGAAGAGAGGCGTTCGGCCAGCGCCGTCATCTCGTGGTAGTGCGTGGCGAAGAGCGCACGGGATTTGTTCTTCTCATGCATGTGTTCGACGGCGGCCCACGCAATCGCAAGACCGTCGAATGTCGCGGTGCCGCGGCCGATCTCGTCGAGGATAACAAGGCTGTGCGGCGTGGCTTGATTCAAGATGGCCGCCGTTTCCACCATTTCCACCATGAAGGTGGAACGGCCGCGTGCCAGATCGTCCGCCGCGCCGACGCGGCTGAACAATTTGTCCACGATGCCGATATGCGCGGACTCAGCGGGCACGAAGGCGCCCATCTGCGCCATCACCGCGATCAGCGCGTTTTGGCGCAGGAACGTCGATTTGCCGGCCATGTTGGGACCGGTGACGAGCCAGATGCGTTTTGTATCCGGCGACAGATCGCAATCGTTCGGCACGAAGGGATTGGCGTGATCGGCGGCGAGCGCGGCTTCTACCACGGGATGACGGCCGCGATGGATTTTGAAATTCAGGCCGTCATCGACCAGCGGGCGCACATGGCGTGCCGCGACAGCAAGCTCGCCGAGTGCCGTTGCCACATCGACACGCGCGAGCGCATCGGCGACGCGGGCAAGCGCGACGCTCGCGTCCAGAATCGCTGCCAGCATCGCGTCGAATAATTCGCGCTCGATGGCGAGCGCCTGATCGGCGGCTTGGCTGATGCGCGTGGCGAGCGTGGCCAATTCGTCGGTGGTGAAGCGCACGGCGCTGCCGATGGTCTGACGATGGCGGAAGAGCGTGCGGTTCTCGCCTTCCTGCAGCTTGTCGCCATGCTGCGGCGTCACTTCGATGAAGTAACCCAGAATGCCGTTGTGCTTGATGCGCAGCGCGGAGACGCCACTGTCCTGCTTGTAGCGGGCTTCCAGCGTGGCGATGACGCGGCGTGATTCATCGCGCAGCGAGCGCACCTCGTCCAGCGGCGCGTGGCTACCGGCAACGATGAAGCCACCATCGCGCGCGAGGAAAGGCGGCTCGGCAACGAGGAAATGCTCGAGCTTGTCGCTGACGGCGCTTGCCGCCGCAATGCCTTCGATCAGGTCCGTGCGCGCGGCTTCGATTTCGCCCAGCGCAGGCTTCATGGGATCGTTCAGCTTGCCCAGTTGATCGCGCAGCGCGCGCGCCGCTTTCAGGCCATCGCGAATGTTCGCCAGATCGCGCGGTCCGCCACGGCCCACCGACAATCGCGCCATTGCGCGCGCGATATCCGGCGCACGGCGCAGATCGTCGCGCAAATGACGGCGCAATTCGGAATCGGCAGCGAAGAAGGCCACCGCATCGTGACGCGAGGCAATCTCCTGCACATTGGTCAGTGGCGAGGCGAGACGGTTGGTCAATTCACGCGCGCCGGCTGCCGTCACGGTGCGGTCCATCACGGCCAGCAATGAGCCGCTGCGCGTGCCGGTCAGTGTTTCAACGAGTTCCAGATTGCGGCGCGTTGCCTGATCGATCGCCATGAAGGCGCGTTCGGGCGTCTGCGCTATCGGCTTCAGCGCCGGGAGTTTTCCCTTTTGCGTCAGTTCCAGATAGCCGACCAGCGCACCGGCCGCAGACAACTCTGCGCGGCTGAACGATCCGAAACCGTCCAGCGCCATCACATGATAGAGCGCCTTCAAAGCACGCTCGCCATTGCCGGAATCGAATTTCACGGACGGCAGCGGCGACAGTGCGGGCCCGAAATTTTTCAACACCGGTCCCAGCGTTTCATCCGCCAGCAATCCGTCCGGCACCAGAAGCTCACGCGGCGCGATGCGCGCCAGTTCCGCGGCGACATCGGCATGCGCCACGGCGCCGACACGGAAATCGCCCGTGGACATATCGGCGGACGCGATTGCGAAATCCGAACCGGAACGGCCCAGGCTTGCCAGCACGTTGGCGGCACGCGCCTCCAGCAAGGAATCCTCGGTCAGCGTTCCGGGCGTGACGAGGCGGATGACCTCGCGCTTCACCACACTCTTGGAACCGCGTTTCTTGGCCTCCGCCGGGTCTTCCATCTGCTCGCAGACGGCGACGCGGAAGCCCTTGCGGATCAGCTTCTCCAGATAGGCTTCCGCCGCGTGAACCGGCACACCGCACATCGGAATGTCGTCGCCCGCATGCTTGCCGCGCTTGGTGAGTGCGATGTCGAGCGCTTCGGACGCGCGTACCGCATCGTCGAAGAACATCTCGTAGAAATCGCCCATGCGGTAGAACAGCAGATATTCCGCGTGCGCCGCCTTGGTCTCGAGATATTGCGCCATCATGGGCGTGGTCTCGGGGTCGGGCTGCGGGGTCACATGCTCGTTCATCGGGCCATTCTACAGTCCCGGACGGTGGCGCGGCGACAGCGTCCTTGAAACGCCATACAACACAGGCAGATATTCTGTGGATCACCGCACCGGACCCCGCATATGGACACGATTCAACGACCCACTTTCACCGATGAGGAGGCGCTGGCCTTCCACGCCATGGGCAAGCCGGGGAAGATCGAAATCACCCCCACCAAGCCCATGGCCACGCAGCGCGATCTGGCGCTGGCCTATTCGCCGGGCGTCGCGGTTCCGGTACGCGCCATCGCGGAGAATCCGGACCGCGCCTATGACTATACGGCCAAGGGCAATCTCGTTGCCATCATCTCCAACGGCACGGCCATTCTGGGCCTTGGCGATCTGGGCGCGCTGGCCTCCAAGCCGGTGATGGAAGGCAAGGCGGTGTTGTTCAAGCGCTTCGCCGATGTCGATGCGATTGATCTGGAAGTGGATACGAAGGATGTCGATGCCTTCGTGAATGCCGTGCGTTATCTCGGCCCCTCTTTCGGCGGCATCAATCTGGAAGACATCAAGGCGCCGGAGTGCTTCGTGATCGAAGAGCGGCTGCGCGAGCTGATGGACATTCCCGTCTTCCATGACGATCAGCACGGCACTGCCATCATCTCGGCCGCCGGCATCATCAATGCCTGTCACCTCACGGGACGCGACATCAAGGACATCAAGGTTGTCGTGAACGGCGCGGGCGCGGCAGGCATCGCGTGCCTTGAACTGCTGAAGGCCATGGGGTTGCCGAACGCGAATGCGATCCTCTGCGACACCAAGGGCGTGATCTATCGCGGCCGGACCGCCGGCATGAACCAGTGGAAGAGCGCGCATGCCGTCGAGACCGATGCGCGCACGCTGGAAGATGCGGTGAAGGGGTCGGACGTGTTTCTCGGCCTCTCCGCCAAAGGTGCGATGACGCAGGACATGGTCAGCACCATGAAGAAGGCGCCGATCATTTTCGCCATGGCCAATCCCGATCCGGAGATCACGCCGGAAGATGTGAAAGCGGTGCGGCCCGACGCCATCGTGGCCACGGGGCGCAGCGACTATCCCAACCAGGTCAACAATGTGTTGGGCTTCCCCTACATCTTCCGCGGCGCGCTGGATGTGCGCGCGACCACGATCAACGAGGCCATGAAGATCGCCGCCGCCGAGGCGCTGGCAGCACTCGCGCGCGAAGACGTGCCCGACGAAGTGGCGATGGCCTATCGCGGCCAGCGCCCGACCTATGGGCCCGATTACATTATTCCCGTGCCGTTCGATCCGCGTTTGATCAGCCGTGTCTCCGCCGCCGTTGCCGAAGCGGCGATCAAGACCGGCGTTGCGCGGCGCGAAGTGAAGAACATCGACAGCTATCACGATCAGCTCAGCGCGCGGCTCGATCCCTCCGCGGTGCTGTTCCAGAACATCACCGCCTCGGTGCGGGCGCATCCCAAGCGCGTGGTGTTCGCGGAAGGCGAAGAGGATTGCGTTATTCGCGCGGCAGCGGCGTTCCAGAATTCCGGATTGGGCAAGGCATTGCTGGTGGGCCGCGAGCAGATCATCAAGGAAGGCATGCAGCGCGCCGGCATCGAAGCCGGAACGCTGGAGGTGCGTGTGCCGCATTCGGCGCAGGAAGCGTCGTCCTATATCAATTCGCTCTACGTGCGTTTGCAGCGGCGGGGCGCGCTTTATCGCGACGTCGTGCGCATGGTTACGAACGATCGCAACATCTATGGCGCCTGCATGCTCGCCGCCGGCGATGCAGACGCGATGGTGACGGGCGTCACGCGCGCCTATCAGGCCGCGCTCAACGATGTGCGCATGGTGCTGGATACGCCGCGCGGACAACTGCCCGTGGGCGTGAATCTTATCTTTTCCAAAGGGCGCGTGATCTTCGTGGCCGATACGTCGGTGCATGAAATGCCGACGAGCGAAGAATTGGCGGACATCGCGGTGCAGACCGCGCGCGTCGTCAAGAATTTCGGCTTCACGCCGCGCGTCGCCATGCTGGCGTCTTCCACCTTCGGCTTCCCGCGCAGCGAACGCAGCGAGCGCATTGTCGAGGCGGTGCATATCCTCGACCGCCGCGGCGTCGATTTCGAATATGACGGCGAAATCGCGGTGGATGTCGCACTCGATCCAAACAAGCTGGCGCTCTATCCCTTCGCGCGCCTCACCGACACGGCGAATGTCCTCATCATGCCCGCAATCCATTCCGCGTCGATCTCCACGCGGCTGCTCAGCGAAATGAGCGGCATCAGCGTGCTGGGACCGCTGCTGATCGGCCTGGAGAAGCCGGTGCAGATCGCGCCGCTCGGCGCCAAGATGAGCGAGATCTACAACGCCGCCGTGATCGCGGCATTGTGAAGAGAGCGCGGCTCGCCTTTTCTCTCCTTGCGGCCGTGCTGGCCCTGGTTTTGATCGCCATTGCCGTGCGCGCACCGCTTGCAAGCTATCTGGCGGAGGCGTGGCTTGCGTCCAAGGGAGTGCCGTCCTCGATCCATGTGGACGACCTGAACTTCGGCCAGGTGAAGGCGCGTCTGACACTGGGCGCGGATCTGACGCCCGATTTCAGCGGACGCGTGAATCTTCTGCTGGCATGGGACGGTTTGACGCCGACTGTCACGATGGCCCGTTTCTCGGAGCCACGCCTGGTCGCGACATTCGACGGCAAGACCTTCTCCATCGGCGCGCTCGGCAAGCTGATCGATGCGCTGAAAAGCCCTACGCCTTCGCCGCCTTCGACCGTCTCGGCCACGGTGGAGCACGCGATTATCCACATTGCCGCGCCACAAGGCAGTTTCGACATTGTAGCCAATGCGCAAGTCAGACGGGGAAAGCTCGTCGCCTTCGATGCTTCGAGCCGCGGCGGCGATCTCGCCGTCGATGGCACGCGCATCACGGTGACCAAACTGGCGCTTTCCGGGCGCGGTGAAGGCGAAATTTTCGCTTTGCAGGGCGCTGTGAACGGCGCGGTCGCCCGCGCGGGATTCGCGGCGAAACAAATCGCCATCCGCTTCGCTTCGCCCACCATGCGGCTGGGCCAAGACAAGACCAGCTACGGCCTGTTCGGCCGGTTTCACGGCACGGCGCGAGTCGGCAGCGCCGCGATTCCCGCACGTCCCGGCGGCACCGCGCGGGTTGCGGCATTGGCCGCGGTATTTTCCGGCGCGGTGCAAGGCGGGGCGCTCACGCTGCAAACATCGCTGGATGGCAAGGGGCGGGTCGATGCGGGCGCGGCGCGCGCATGGGTGCAGCGTATTCCTGTTTTCGGCGCGGACGAGTCGAATGTGCGCGCAGCGGTCGCGGCGCTGGCGCAAATGACGATCCACGCCGACGACCTGTGGATTTCCTATCGCGACGCCGCGACGCATTTATCCTTGCCACATCCTCTCGCCGTGACCGGATCGAATGGCGCAGTGTTGCGGCTGGACAAAGCCGAGGTGACGGCCGCCGCGCAGCAAACGCATGGGAGCGGCTCTTTATCGCTGCAAGGCGGCGGGCTGCCCAACATCGCGCTCGATCTTTCGTCTTTCCATCTCGCGCCGCAGGCTATGGACGCAAACTTCCGGCTCCATGCGAAGCTGAACGCGCTACCCTATCGCGGGCTGGAGATTTCCGGCGGCGGCGCGTTTCACGCGAGCGGCGCAGACTATCGCATACGCCTGAACGATTGCGCGCAGCTGCGCCTGACATCCTATCTTTCGCGCGGCAAGCCGATGCTGAGCAATCTCGGCGGCAAGATCTGCCCGGACAATGACAGCGCGTTTCGCGGCGATGCGAAGGGCTGGACATTCGCCGCGCGCTGGAATGCCGCCGCCGGAAAACTGATCGCCGCACAAAGTGTTTTCGCGCGCGGCAATGGGCGCATCGCACTTTCCGGAACCGCCGCCGGGTTGCGCAGCGGGCAGGTGTCGGTGAAAGAAATCGCCGTCAGCGACGGTGCAAAGGCTCCGCGCTTCCCGCATCTCGATCTGTCCGGCACCCTTGTGCTCAAAAATCAGGATTGGGACGGCACGATCCGCGCCGCCGCAAAGGGGCGCAAGCTCGGCACCGCCGTGATCCATCACGCGATGGCGACGGGCACCGGCAGCGCGCGGATCGCCGCCAATCTTGTGTTCGCCGACAAGGGTTTGCAGCCGGCCGATCTTTCGCCGCTGCTTTCCGGCTTCTCGCAGGTTTCCGGCAACGCAGCCTTCGATGGAAAAATCGCGTGGAACAAGCATGGATTGACGAGCCGCGGCGCGCTCGCGCTTTCGCATCTGGATTTCGTCGGTCCGGTGGGCCCGGTGAACGGGGCGAACGGCAAGATCGCATTTGTCTCGCTCGCGCCGCTGAAGAGCGCGCCGGATCAAACCGCGACGCTCGACAAGATCGGCTGGGTGGTGCCGGCGACGAATATCGCCGCGCGCTTCAAGATCGACGGCAATCGGGTATCGCTGAGCACCCTGACCGCGAACATCGCGGGCGGAGCCATATCCGTCGATCCGGCGACCGCCGATCTTTCGAACGGATTGCGGATCGAGTCGACCGTGCATTTCAAAGATGTCGATCTCGACACATTGGTCGCTGCCACCAATTTCGCCGACCGCATCAAGCTGGAAGCGCGCGTATCGGGCGCCGTGCCGTTCTCTATCGGGCCGGCCGGCATCCGCATGACCAACGGCACGTTCTCCTCCGACACAGCCGGGCGCCTTTCGATCAGCCGCGGCCTGTGGTCGTCGGGCACGTCGGTGGAAACGACCGATGCCATCCGCGATTTCGCCTATCAGGCGATGGAACATCTGGCGCTCGATAGTCTCGACGGCGTTCTGACCAGCCTGCCGGAAGGACGGCTAGGGCTGAAACTCCACATAAAAGGACGCAACGACCCGCAAAACAAACAGCCGCCCACCACGGTCGGGCTGATCGATCTGATCCGGGGCAGTGCTTTCAACAAGCCGATACCCCTGCCCAAGAACACGCCCGTGGACCTGACGCTGGACACCTCCCTTAATTTTGACGAACTTCTGCGTGCCTATGGACAACTGCGCAGGGGCGCGAGCGGTCAGTAGAGATTCGGGAGCGCGAAGCGATGAAAAAGTGGAGCAAGCTGGCCGCGGCCTTGGGCCTCAGCCTCTATGCCTTTGCCTGTACGCCGACGATCCGCGTGGAAGTCGCGCCGATCAACATCTACGCCAAACTCGACGCCGACGTGCGCGTGCGTCTGGACAAGGAAGTCCAGTCCGCAATCCAGCAAAATCCCAACCTGTTCTGATGGAGATGACAATGTTCGGGATCGAAAAACTTTCCAGCGTCATGCGCGCAGCGGCTCTCGGCTGCCTGATGTTGACCGCCGGTGTTGGGATTACGGCGATGACGCCCGCTTATGCCGATATCGCCAGTTCAAAAGCCGCCGTCGATGCCGCGAAAATGCAAGGCATCGTCGGCGAACAGGGCGACGGCTATCTCGGCCTCGTCACGGGCGACGCGAGTGCTGCGATCAAGGCCGCGGTTGCCGAAATCAATGCGGGGCGCGCGGGCGTTTACAGCAGCGCGGCCGCAAAATCCGGCACCTCCCCCGCCGCCGCGGGCGAAGCTGCAG
>Ga0207707_10004319_pt1 | contig 12584 bp, 13 predicted proteins | sample KBSC83BmetaG_FD_184336 | JGI IMG/M metagenome (GOLD analysis project Ga0207707, IMG submission 184336) | Corn rhizosphere microbial communities from Kellogg Biological Station, Michigan, USA - KBS C8-3B metaG (SPAdes) (version 2) | ecosystem: Host-associated > Plants > Roots > Rhizosphere ... | reverse complement strand
CGGCGACGCGGCGAGCTACCGCTACCTCGCCGAGTCGATCCGTGTGCATCCCGACCAGAAGGCGCTCGCGGCGATGATGGAACGATCCGGTTTCGACCGCGTCGATTACTACAACCTGGCGGCCGGCGCGGTCGCGCTGCACGTCGGGCGCGTCTACTGATCGGCGCGCCGAATTCGGGCTTCCCGGGTTGACACCGGCCGGCGCAGCCCGCATATCGTGCGCATCGCCTCGCGCCGCGTCGCGCGCCGTCTTTCGGAGGAACACGTGAAACGCCTGTTCGTCATCGCTCTCGCGGCTTTCGCCTCGTTTGCTTTCGTCCATGCCGGGCTCGCCGATGCCGCCCGGATCGGTGGCGGACGCAGCTTCGGCATGCAGCGCAGCATCGTGCCGGCGCCGGCACCGCGCACGGCGCCTTCGACCAGCGGCTTTTCGGGGCCCGCCGAGCGGCCCGTGATGCCTGCCACGCCCGGCGCGTCGGCGTCGCGTCCGGCGGCCGGCGCCGCACCGAGCGCGAACACCGCCTCGCGCGGCTCGCGCTGGCTCGGCCCGCTCGCCGGCATCGCGGCCGGACTCGGTCTGGCGGCGCTCCTTTCGCACTTCGGGCTCTCCGAAGGCTTCGGCGGACTGCTGCTGCTCGTCCTTCTAGCAGTCGGCGTGATCGCGTTGATCCGGGCGATGAGCGCGCGCCGCGTCAGCGCGCCCTTTCAATACGCGGGTGGCTCACCGCGAGGGCGTTTGGATCCGCAGCCGGGTCCGCTCGTCGATACGACATGGGGCGCGCCCGCCGGCGCGACGACGAACGCCGGCAAGTACCCGCCGGGCTTCGATCCGTTCCCGTTCATCGCGCAGGCGAAGCAGCAGTTCAGACGGCTGCAGGCGGCCTACGACCGAGGCGACCGCGCATTGCTCGCCGACGTCACGACGCCCGGGATGAGCGCCGAGATCGCGCGCGACCTCGATGCGCGGCGCCCGCAGATCCCGACCGAGGTCGTGACGCTCGACGCCGACGTGCTCGAGGTCGTGCAGGAAGGCGATCGCTACGTCGCGACCGTTCGCTTCGACGGCACGTTGCGCGAGGACGGCAATGCCGTGGCGCAGCCGTTCGAGGAAATGTGGCACCTCGTGAAGCCCGTCGACGGCTCGTCGGGGTGGCTGCTCGCCGGCATCCAGCAATACGCGACACCATAGCGTGGTGCTCACGACCGCCGCCGCGAACCATGTGCTCGAACACGAGCCGTGGGCGCGCGCGCGGCTCGCGACGCAGGCGGGGCGCAGCTTCTCGATTCGCGTGGGGCCCGTCGTCGCCGCGTTTCGAATCGTTCCGGCGGGTTATCTCGATCGCGAGCCGCTCGCCGGACACCCGGTCGACCTCGCGCTGACGCTGTCGCCTTTCAACGTGCCGGCGATGCTCGCGAACCCCGCACGCTGGAGCGAATTCGTCGTCGAGGAAGGCGACGCCGACCTGGCCGGCGTTCTCAGGGATCTCGCGCAGACGCTGCCGTGGTTCGTCGAGCGCGGGCTTTCGCGTCCCTTCGGCGCGATCGTCGGGCAGCGCATCGCCGACATGGGCCGTGCGGCGCTCGCGATGCCCGAGTACGCGGCCGCGCGCGTCGCCGCGAACGTCGGAACCTATGCGCGCGACGAGGTGCAACTGCTCGCGCATCCCGCCGACATGCGTGCGCTCGCGGACGGCACGGCGCTGCTCGCCGCGCGCATCGACGCGCTCGACGTCCGGGTGGCGTCGCTCGCCGAAAGACTCGCAACGCCGAACGCCTGAGCGCCGCGCGGTTGCCCGAAGGGCCACCGTACAATCGCCGGCATGCGGCTCGGTCGGCTCATCCGGATCATCGTCGTCGCGCTGCGGCACGGCCTCGACGAACTGGCGCTCGGTCACCCCAGGCTCGCGCCGTTGCGCGTCGCCGTTCGCTACGCGCTCTTCTGGCGTGACCTGTCCGCGCCGCGCGGCGTGCGCCTGCGCCGCGCGCTCGAGGATCTCGGTCCCATCTTCATCAAGTTCGGGCAGGTGCTGTCGACGCGCCGCGACATCCTGCCGTCCGACATCGCCGACGAGCTGGCGCTCCTTCAGGATCGCGTGCCGCCGTTTGCGTCGGAGCTCGTCGTCGCGACGATCGTCCGCGTATTCGGCCGGCCGATCGACGAGGTCTTCAAGAGCTTCGACCTGTCGCCTGTCGCGAGCGCATCGGTCGCGCAGGTGCATTTCGCCGAGCTGCCCGACGGCACGCCGGTCGCGGTCAAGGTGCTGCGGCCGAACATCGGCAACGTGATCGAGCACGACCTCGCGCTGATGCGCACGGCCGCGTCGCTCGTCGAGCGGTTGTGGCGCGAAGGGCGGCGGCTGCGGCCGCGCGAGGTCGTCGCCGAATTCGACAAGACGATCCACGACGAGCTCGACCTGATGCGCGAGGCCGCGAACTGCGCGCAGCTCCGGCGCAATTTCCGCCTGTCGCCGCTCTTGCGCATTCCCGAGGTCTACTGGGACTGGACGGCGAGCGAGATCCTCGTCATGGAGCGCATGGCCGGCATTCCGGTCGGGCGCATTGCGGACCTGGTCGCGGCGAGCATCGATCTGAAGCGCCTCGCACGCGCGGGTGTCGAGATCTTTTTTACGCAGGTGTTCCGCGACGGGTTCTTCCACGCCGACATGCACCCGGGAAACATCTTCGTCGGCGTCGACGCGGCGAACCACGGCAAGTACATCGCGCTCGATTTCGGCATCATGGGCACGCTGTCCGAGCGCGACAAGGGCTACCTCGCGAAGAACTTCCTCGCCTTCTTCCGCCGCGACTACCACCGTGTGGCCATGACGCACCTCGAGTCGGGCTGGGTGCCGGCGAACACGCGGGTCGACGAGCTGACGAGCGAGATCCGCGTCGTCTGCGAGCCGATCTTCGACCGGCCGCTCAAGGAGATCTCGCTCGGCAAGGTGCTCGTGCAGCTCTTCCGCGCGTCGCGCCGCTTCAACGTCGAGATCCAGCCGCAGCTCGTGCTGCTGCAGAAGACACTGCTGAACGTCGAGGGCCTCGGACGCCAGCTCGATCCCGATCTCGACCTGTGGGTCACGGCCAAGCCGTTCCTGGAACGCTGGATGGAGGACCAGATCGGCTTTCGCGCGCTGCAGCGGCGCGTGTTCGCCGAAGCGGCGTCGCTCGTCGAGACGCTGCCGGAGCTGCCGCGGCTTTTGCACGAGCGCTTGTCGGCGCCGCCCGGCGCGTCGGACGTCGCGCTGAAGGCGCTCGCGCTCGCGCAGCAATCGCGCAACCGCTGGCTCGGCGTGATCGCGGTGCTCCTGACCGGCGTCGTGGTGCTGCTGCTCCTGCAAAGGTAGCGATCCGCTACAATCCGCCGCGCAATTCACCTCGAACGGAAGGAGCCCCGCGCCGGTGGCGCTGCTCGACATACAGGGTGTCACGCGACGCTTTGGCGACTTCACTGCAGTCGACGACGTAAGCCTCGCCGTCGAAGCCGGCGAGTTCTTTACGCTGCTCGGTCCTTCCGGTTGCGGCAAGACCACACTGTTGCGGATGATCGCAGGCTTCGATCTGCCGGACGCCGGGCGCATTTTGCTGAATGGCCGCGATCTGGCCGACACGCCGCCGGAATTGCGCCCGGTGCGCACCGTGTTCCAGAGCTACGCGCTCTTTCCGCACATGAGCGTCGAGGGCAACGTCGCGTTCCCGCTGCAGATGGCGCGCGTGCCGGCCGGCGAGCGCAAGGCGCGCATCGAAGGCGCGCTCGAGGACGTTCGCCTCCAGGGCTTGGGCAAGCGCTATCCGCACGAGCTTTCGGGAGGACAGAAGCAGCGTGTCGCGATCGCGCGCGCGCTCGTCACGCACCCGACGATGCTGCTGCTCGACGAGCCGCTCGCGGCGCTCGACGCGAAGCTGCGCGAGGACCTGTCGATCGAGCTCATCAACCTGCAGAAGGAAGTCGGCATTGCATTCGTCTACGTCACGCACGACCAGACCGAGGCGCTAGCGCTGTCGCACCGGATCGCGGTGATGAACCGCGGCCGCATCGAGCAGCTCGACGAGCCGTCGAAGATCTACGGCTTTCCGCTGACGCGCTTCGTCGCGGATTTCATCGGCCACTGCAACCTGTTCTCGGGACCGGTTCGCGCGAGCGACGGCGGTCTCGCCGTCGTCGACGTCGAGGGCCTTGGTCCGGTCCGCGTCGCGACGCAGGCGAATGCATCGGCGAGCGCGAACGGCACCGTGGCGATCCGTCCCGAAAAGATCCGCATCGCCGCGGAGGCGCCTTCGGATACGCCGGACAATCACTTTCGCGGCGCCGTGCACGACCTGCTGTACATGGGCGACGTCACCGTTTACCGCGTCGCAATCGAAGGCGGCACGATCGTCGAGGCGCTGCTCGCGAACTCGCAAAGCGGCCGCGCCAAGTTCTTCGAAGTCGGCGATGCCGTCGACGTGAGCTGGCCCGTCGGCGCGGGTCATTTCATCGCGGAGTGATCGGGGCGATGGCGACCCGACCCTCCACGCGTCTCGGCCGATGGCTCGTCGGCGGCCCGCCGCTTCTGTACCTGCTCGTGTTCTTCGCGGCGCCGACGCTGATCATGGTGCTCGCGTCCTTCCGTTCGCCCGGCGAGTTCGGCGGACTCGCACCGATCGTCGACGAGGCGGGCAAGCTCGACCTGAACGTCGACAGCTACGTGCGGTTCGTCACCGAGCCCGTGTTCATCCGCGTGTTCGTCAAGTCCGCGTGGTATGCGCTGCTGACCACGCTCTTCTGCCTGCTCCTCGCGTATCCGCTCGCGACGCTGGTGGCCAAAAGCTCGAAGAAGTATCGCGACCTGCTGCTGCTGCTCGTGATCCTGCCCTTCTGGAGCAACTTCCTGATCCGCATCTACGCGTGGATGATCATCCTCGGACCGAACGCGGCGCTCGCGAAGGTGGTCAACGGCCTGCGCGGTCTGTTCGGTCTCGAGCCGGTCTCGCTTCTGTTCAGCGGCTTCGCGGTCCTCGTCTGTCTCGTCTACGTGAGCCTGCCGTTCATGGTGCTGCCGCTTTACGCGAACCTCGAGAAGCACGACCAGGCGCTCCTCGATGCGGCGCAGGATCTCGGCGCCAACGCATGGCAGCGTTTCTGGCGCATCACGTTCCCGCTGTCGCTGCCCGGCGTCTACGCGGGCGGGGCGCTCGTGTTCATTCCCGCGCTCGGCATTTTTGCGATTCCCGACATCCTCGGCGGCCCCGAGGACACGCTGATCGGCAACCTGATCAAGCAGCAATTCCTGGAAACGCGTGACTGGCCGTTCGGCAGCGTGCTGTCGATCGTGCTCACGGTCGCGGCGCTCGTGCTCGCCGGCGCCGCCGCGTGGATCGGCCGGCGCGGAGCGGCTCGGCATGCGTAAGCGTTCGATCGCGCTCGCCGGGGCGGCGATGTTCGCGTACGCGTTCCTTTACGTGCCGCTCTTCATCGTCGTCGTCTATTCGTTCAACGATTCGCGGCTCAACGCCGAATGGGTCGGCTTCACGCTCGACTGGTACCGCACGCTCGTCCGCGACGATCAGATGCTGACCGCCGCCGGCAATTCGCTGATCATCGGGCTCGTGGCGAGTTTCGTGTCGACGGCGCTCGGCACGTTGGCGGGACTCGCGATGCACCGCTACCGGTTGCGCCTGTTGCCGATCCTGATCGTCGCGCCGATCGCGATTCCCGAAATCCTGATGGGCGTGTCGCTGCTGATCTTCTTCGTGCTGTTGAACTTCACGCTGGGGCTCGTGTCGGTCGCACTGGCGCACATCGCGTTCTGCATCGGTTTCGTGGCGATCGTCGTCCGCGCGCGGCTCGCCGGCATGGACGAGACGCTGACCGAGGCCGCCCGCGACTGCGGCGCCTCGCCGATCAAGGCCTTCCGCTACGTGACGCTGCCGCTCATCATGCCCGGCGTGGTCGCCGGCGCGCTGATGGCGTTCACGCTGTCGATCGACGACTTCGTGATCACGTTCTTCACGGCGGGGGCCGGCACGGTGACGCTGCCGTTGCAGATCTATTCGATGATCAAGATCGCGGTGACGCCGGAGGTGAACGCGGTATCCACGCTCCTGATGCTGCTCACGCTGGTCCTGATCGTCATCGCCGCGAAGCTGTCGCCGACGCTGCTTCGCTCCCAGGAGGAGTCCTGACCATGATCGCCCGCCCTCTCGCCGCCGTATTCGCCGCGCTTCTCGCCTTCGCAACCCCCGCCCATGCGCGGGACGAGTTCCACCTCTACAACTGGAACAACTACATCGCGCCGGAGACGATCAAGCGCTTCGAAAGCGTCTGCCAATGCGACGTGATCCAGACGTACTACGGGGATAATGAGGAACTGCTCGCGAAGCTTGCCGCGGGCGCAAAGGGCTACGACGTGCTGGTGCCGACGTCGAACGCCGTGCAGGCGCTGATCCGCGGCAAGCAGTTGAAGCCGCTCGACAAAGCGGCGATCCCCAACATCAGGAACGTCGATCCCGCTTACCTCGATACGCCGTTCGACCCCGGCAACCAGTACTCGGTGCCGTACGCGATGTCGACGACGATCATCGGCTACAACGACGTCAAGATGAAGGAGCTCGGGCTTCCGACCGACACGTGGGCCGTCATCTTCGATCCGAAGTACCTCGAGAAAGTGAAGGGCCGCGTGACAGTGCTCGACAGCGCGAACGAGCTCTTCGCCGCCGCGCTCAAGTACCTGGGCTACTCGGCGAACGACGTCGACCCGAAGCACTGGGACGAAGCCACGGCGGTGATCAGGAAGGCGAAGCCGTACTGGGCGGCATTCAACGCCCAGTCGTACATCAAGGAGCTGACGGTCGGCAACATCTGGCTCGTCCATGGCTACTCGAACGACATCTTCCAGGCGAATCTCGACGCGCAGGCGGCCGGGCGCCCGTTCCACATATTGCAGGGCATCCCGAAGGAAGGTGCGGTGCTCGCCGTCGACAACATGGTGATCGACAAGAACGCGCCGCGGCCCGATCTCGCGCTCAAGTTCATCAACTTCATGCTCGACGGCCGCAACTCGGCCGACCTCACGAACCTGATCGGCTCCGGCAATCCGAACAAGGACGCGATGCGCTACATCAAGCCCGAGATCCTCAAGCTGCCGGCGGTCTTTCCGCCGCCCGAGCTCCAGAAGAAGCTCGAGCAGTTGAAGGACCTGACCGTCGCGCAGCGGCGGCTGCGGAACAAGCTGTGGACGGAGATCAAAGCGTCCAAATGAAAACGGGCCCATCACCCGCCTCGCTATCGCTCGGCTCCCTCTCCCCGCAGGCGGGGAGAGGGTGGGGTGAGGGGAACGCGCGATGACCGAACCGTCGCAGACGATGACGCCTCCGCTGGCGACGCGGCTGCCGCACGTGCTCGCGATGCTCTACGGCTTCGCGATCGTCTACGCGTCGCTCGAGCCGTTTTCGCCGTGGCTGCCGCCGCCACCCGGTACGGCGTTCTTCCTGTTCGCGCCGCCGGCGCGCTGGGTGCGCGGCGACATCGTGCTGAACGTCGTCGCCTACGTGCCGTTCGGGCTCTTCGTCGCGCTGCTGCGCCGCGGCGCCTCGCCGGCGCGCCGCATCGCGTCGGCACTCGCGATCGGCGCCGCGATGTCGTTCGCGATGGAATCGCTGCAGATGTACGTTCCGCCGCGCATCGCGAGCGTCAACGACCTCGTCACCAACAGCGCCGGCGCGCTCGTCGGCGGCATCCTCGCGACGCTCATTGCGCGAAGTGCCCGCGCGCGCCGCGTGATCTATCGCGCCCGGGGACGCCTCTTCCTCCCCGGTCACCTGGGCGACATCGGCGTCGGCCTGCTGCTCCTGTGGTTCGTCGCGCAGATGAATCCCGGCATTCCGCTCTTCGCGATGGCGTTCGACAACGACACCGTGACGGCGATCGGCACGAGCGTCGTCGCAACGCCGGCGCCACACGAGAGCGCGGATTCGCTCGTGCAGGCCGCGGCGAGCGCGTTCCAGGTGCTCGGCGTCGGCCTCTTCGTCGCGCTGCTGCTGCGCCGCCGCCGATACGCGGGAACGATCGTCGTCGCGATGATCGTCGGCGCGCTCGCGCTCAAGGCGTTCGCAGCGGTCGTGATGCTGAGGCCCAATGTCTGGCAGACGTGGGTGAGGCTGCCGATGCTCGCCGGCATCGCGGCGGGCGCGATCCTGTTGCGCCTCGCGATCGCGTTGCCGCGGCCCGTTCAGGTAGCCGTGTGCGCCATCGCGCTGCTCTCGGCGCTCTGCGCACCCGTGCTCGCGCCGGAGACGCTCACCGGCCCCGTTCCCATCGCGCTGTTCGATTGGCGTTACGGGCAACTCCTGAACTACAACGCGCTGACCCGCGTCACGCTGCTGTTGTGGCCGGTGTTGGCGGCGCTTTGGCTCTTCGTGCTTGCGGGACGCCCGGCATGGGGCAAGCCGGTGGATGCGGCGTGATGCGCCCGCGATGACGCCCCGCACCACCGAGCGCCTGACGGTTCAAGGTCCGGCCGGCGCGATCGAAGTCGTGCGCAACGTGCCCGGACCGGCGCCGCGAGGGCTCGCGCTCGTCTGCCATCCGCATCCGCTGCAGGGCGGATCGCTCGACAACAAGGTCGCACAGACGCTCGCGAAGACGTTCTTCGCGTTGGGCTACGTCGCGGTGCGCTTCAACTTCCGCGGCGTCGGGCAATCGGCGGGCGCGTTCGACGAGGGCGTCGGCGAAACGGAGGACGCGCTCGCGGTACTCGCCGACGCGCGCGCGCGCTTCGGCGAAGCGCTGCCGATTGCGCTCGCGGGCTTCTCGTTCGGCTCGTTCGTTCAGACGCGCGTCGCGGAACACGTCGAGGCCGAGGGCCTCGTCCTCGTCGGCGCCGCGGTCAACCGCTTTCCGTTGCAGCACGTGAGACCCGACACGATCGTCATTCACGGCGAGGAGGACGACGTCGTGCCGCTCGCCGCCGTTTTCGAATGGGCGCGTCCGCAGCAGTTGCCGATCGTCGTGTTCAGCGGCTGCGGACATTTCTTCCATGGGCGGCTGCCGCAGCTTGCGCGGATGGTGACTGCTTTGTGGCCGAAGCCTCGGGACCATCGGCGATGAACGGGGCCGCGATTGCCAAAGCGGCGCTCGCGTCGCACGCGGGGCGGGACGAGGCGCCGATCCTGCACGTCGAGAACTTGCGCAAGCGTTACGGCGATCACGAGGTCGTGCGTGCGCTCTCGTTCGCGATCCGCCGCGGCGAGTGCTTCGCGCTGCTGGGCCCGAATGGCGCCGGCAAGACGACGACGTTGCGCTGCTGTCTCGGGCTCATCGACCCGGACGGCGGGACGATCGAACTCGTCGGCGAGCCGGTGCCGAAGGCCGCGCGCGAAGCGCGCATCCGCGTTGGCGTCGTGCCGCAGATGGACAATCTCGATCCCGACTTCACGGTCCGCGAGAACCTGCTGATCTACGGCGGCTACTTCCGGCTGCCGCGCAAGGACCTCGACGCACGAATTCCGCAGTTGCTCGAGTTCGCGGGTCTCGCCGGCAAGGCCGGGACGTCGATCCGCACACTGTCCGGCGGCATGAAGCGGCGGCTGACGCTCGCGCGCGCGCTCGTCAACGATCCGGATTTGCTGATCCTCGACGAGCCGACGACCGGCCTCGATCCGCAGGCGCGCCATTTGATCTGGGACGGTCTGCGCCAGCTCTTGAAGCAGGGCAAGACGATCCTGCTCACGACGCATTTCATGGACGAGGCGGAGCGACTCGCGACCCGTCTGGCGGTGATCGACCACGGGATGCTGATCGCATGCGACACGCCGCGCGCGCTGCTCGCGGCGCACGTCGAGCCCGAAGTCGTCGAGGTGTACGGCGAAGCGGCGAGGGCGTGGGCGGAGACGCGGGGGCGCGCGCTCGCCTCGCGCCTGGAACTCGCCGGCGAAACCGCCTTCTGCTACGCGAACGACGCGGCGCCGCTCCTCGCCGATCTCGCGACGCACGCCGGCGTGCGATACCTGCATCGGCCAGCGAACCTCGAGGACCTGTTCATCAAGCTCACCGGGCGCGAATTGCGCGACTGACCCCGAGCGCGGCGACGGCGAGCGCGCCGAGAACGAGCGCCGGCCTATCGCCGTCGCGGCTGCCGGAGCGCGCGAATACACGAAATCGAGCGCGTACGCCTGCCCGGCAACCGTCGGCACGACCTGCCGAAAGCCGGAGTTGCCCGCGGAGTCGGTCTCGACGAGCGGGTTGCCCTCGAACGGCGTGCCGGCGATGCCGCCCGACGGGACTTCGATGCCGGCGCCGAACGCCGTCGTCCAGCCGGGGATCGATGCGAATATGTTGAAGCCCGGCGACGGCACGACCGGACTTTCGAATCCGCCGTTGACGAGGTTGACCTGCGCGCTTGCGCCCTGCGCGATCAGCGACAACGCTGCAATCTCGATGACGTGCCGCAATCGCATGCCGGACTACTTCCCGTAACGTGCCATCCGACCCTAGCGTTGCCGTCGCCGAAGCATCAAGCGCAGGCCGTGTAAAGTAGTCGCATCGCGCGCACGACGTATCGGTCGCGCGACACGTCCCTCCGATGGCATCGACCCTTGCACTGAAACGCGTCCTGCAGTTGCCGCAGCCGTCGCTGCGCTTCGTGCCGGTGTGGCGGCGCAACCTGCTCGTCTGGCGCAAGCTCGCGATCGCGAGCGTGCTCGGCAACATCGCCGATCCGCTGCTCTACATGCTCGCGCTCGGCTACGGCATCGGCGCGATGGTCGGCAACGTTGGCGGCATGTCGTACGTCGCGTTCATCGGCACCGGCATGGTCTGCCAGAGCGCGATGTTCACGTCGAGCTTCGAGGGCATGTATTCGGCGTTCTCGCGGATGCACGTACAGCGGACGTGGGAGGCGATCATCAACGCGCCGGTCGGGCTCGACGACGTCGTGCTCGCCGAATGGATCTGGTGCGCAACGAAGGCCGTGATGTCGACGGCCGCGATCCTGCTCGTGATCCTCGCGCTGGGGTTCGGCCATACCTGGCTCGCGCTGTGGGTGCTGCCGCTCGGCTTCCTGGTCGGCCTTTGCTTCGGCGCGTTCGGTCTCGTCATGAACTCGCTCGCGCCCGGCTACGATTTCTTCACCTACTTCTTCACGCTCGTGCTGACGCCGATGCTGCTGTTCTCGGGCGTCTATTTCCCGGTCGAGCAGATGCCGGCATGGCTCGCGCACGTCGCCAACGCACTGCCGCTCAAGCACGCGATCGACATCGCCCGCCCGCTGATGCTCGACCGAATCCCGGATCACATCGGGCTGCACGTCGCGGTGCTCGCCGCGTACGCGCTCGTCGCCTACTATGCGGCGCTGACGCTCACCCGGCGGCGGCTGCTCAAATGAGAGGTCCGTGACGCCTGACAGGGAGGTGCGATGGAGCATGCGATGACGACGACGGCCTTCACGCTGGACGGCTACCGGATCGTCCGCAACCTGGGCGTCGTGCGCGGCATCATGGTGCGCTCGCGCTCGATCGTGGGCTCCGTCGGCGGAGCGCTGCAAACGCTCGTCGGCGGCAACATTTCGCTTTTCACGAGCCTGTGCGAAAGGACGCGCTCGGAAGCTTTCGAGCTGATGCTCGCGCATGCGCAGCAGCAGGGCGCGAACGCCGTGATCGGCGTTCGCTACGACGCGACGGAGATCATGAACGGCGTCACCGAGGTGCTGTGCTACGGCACCGCGGTGACCGTCGAGCGCGCGTAGCGCGGCCGCGGCTTCGTCGATGTACGCCGCGGTCAAGACGCTGCACGTCGTCTTCATGGTGTCCTGGTTCGCAGGTCTCTTCTACCTGCCGCGCCTCTACGTCTACCACGCGCTGGCGCCGGCCGACGATCGTACCGGCATCGAGCGGTTCAAGTTGATGGAGCGCAAGCTGTACTTCGGCATCATGACGCCGTCGGCCGTGCTCACGGTCGCGTTCGGACTGTGGTTGTGGCTCGGCTTCGGCATCGCCGGCGGCTGGCTCCACGTCAAGCTCGCGCTCGTGCTCGCGCTGATCGCGCTGCACGTCTATCTCGGCAAGCTGCGCCGCGACTTCGCGCACGACCGGAATCGTCACGGCCATGTGTTCTACCGCTGGCTGAACGAGATCCCGGCGCTGCCGCTGCTGGTTGCGATCGTCTGGCTCGTCGTCGCGAAGCCGTTCTGAGCCGACGCGAAGCGATGACCGAGCGCTACTTCGCGCCGTGCCCGCGCGGCCTCGAGACGACGCTTGCCGACGAACTGGCGTCGCTCGGCGCGAGGGAAATCGCGGCTGTCGAAGGCGGCGTCGGCTTTGCCGGCGAACTGGACCTCGCATATCGCGCGAACCTCGAATCGCGGATCGCGAGCCGGATTCTCTGGCGCGTCGATGGCGGCGAGTACCGGAACGAGCGCGACATCTACGCGCTCGTCCGCGGTGTCGACTGGACCCGCCTCTTCAAGCCCGGGCGCACACTGCGCGTCGACGTCGCCGCGACGCGCTCGCCGCTTGCGAGCCTCGAGTTCGCGACGCTCAGGATCAAGGACGCGATCTGCGATCGCTTCCGCGACGAACGGGGCGTACGCCCGTCCATCGACAAGCGC
>Ga0207707_10004317_pt1 | contig 12587 bp, 10 predicted proteins | sample KBSC83BmetaG_FD_184336 | JGI IMG/M metagenome (GOLD analysis project Ga0207707, IMG submission 184336) | Corn rhizosphere microbial communities from Kellogg Biological Station, Michigan, USA - KBS C8-3B metaG (SPAdes) (version 2) | ecosystem: Host-associated > Plants > Roots > Rhizosphere ... | reverse complement strand
CGCAGCGACCATTCTGCGCGGGCTCGAGGAATATCACGGTCGCTTCGCGCCGCGGTTCGAGCCTGCCGGAATTCTCGTGGAGATGGCGGGGGGAGGTAGGGGCTAGGGGGCTAGGGGGCTAGGGTCTAGGGGACCAGGGAACAACTCCCTATTCCCAACGCTAGCCCCCTAGCCCCCTAGCCCCCTACTCCCCACCACCACAAACCTCGTCACATTCCCACGCTGATCTTCCACCCCGGCTTCGAGCAGTTCCGCGCCGTAGCGCGCGGCGGCGGCGGCGGACGCGATGACGGCGTCCGCGTCGAGACGGTTCATCATGAGATCGCGCACGCCGCCGGCGGTATCGCAAACGGTGACGGCCTCGCAGGCGGGGTGCGACGCAAACCAGCGCGTGCACTGCTGCAGCGCTATGGGGTGTGACGCGACCCGTCGCAGCGACGCCGTCCTCGTACCCGGCCGGGCGATGAGGCACTGCTGCACGGGATAGCGCAGCGTTCCGTGCACGGTAAACGTGCCGTCACGGGCGCGCACCGCGTTGTCGTAGATGAGCCCCGCAATGGTATTCCACACCGGCACGACGCCGCGCGGCGCGACGCCCGTTCGCACTGATGCGAACAGATCGTCGAACGTGGCACAGCAGAGCATCTCGATGCCGGCGCCAAGCAGCCGTCGAGCCGCGCCCTCGCTGAACGAGCCCAGCTCTCCCTGGATGGCGACCTTCACGCGATACGATCCTCGGCGTGCCGGGTGAGCGAGATGATACGCCAGAAGAGATCACGCACCGCTTCCTCCGGGAGCGCCGCTTCACGCGCCAGCTCCGCGGCGCGGCGTACGACCCGCGCTTCCTGAGCGGGATCGAGCAGCGGCAGGCCGGCCGCGCGCTTGGCGGCGGCGATAGTCTCGCCGAGCTGCACACGCTCGGCCACGAGGCGCAGGATTGCGCGGTCGATCTGCTCGATGGCCGTTCGTCCCATCGCGAGCGCCTCAGTCGAAGCGCCGTTCTCGCCGGCGGTGTTCATGACGCCACCTGATGGCGGCGTGTCGCCACACGCGATGCAATCGGGCGGGAGGGCGCGGCGGTGTTCCGCGTGGCACCAGCGAGCCGCCGGCCTGCCGCCGCCGCGAACGTCGCGACGCCGAGCATCATGGCATCGAACTCGTCGAGCGACAGTTGCTGCCCGCGATCGGAGCGCGCCGCCGCGGGCTGCTCGTGCACCTCGACGAGAAGCCCGTCGGCACCCGCGGCAACGGCGGCCCAGGCCAGCGCGGGCACGAGCGCGGCGTCTCCGGCCGCGTGACTCGGATCGACGATGACCGGCAGATGCGTCTCGCGCTTGAGCACCGGAATGGCGGCAATGTCGAGGGTGAACCGGGTGGCACTCTCGAAGGTGCGTATCCCGCGCTCGCACAGGATCACGTTGTGGTTGCCGCGCGCCATGATGTGCTCGGCCGCGAACAGCAACTCGGTGATCGTGGCGGCGAAGCCGCGCTTGAGCAGCACGGGGCGACCAATGCGGCCGACTTCCGCGAGCAGGGCGTAGTTCTGCATGTTGCGCGCGCCGACCTGCAGCACATCCGCGTGTTCCGCCACGAGCTCCACCTGACGCGTGTCGAGCACCTCGGTGACAACGGGCATGCCGGTCTCGCGGCGCACCTCGGAGAGCAGCGTCAGCCCTGCTTCGCCGAGGCCCTGGAATGCGTACGGCGATGTGCGCGGCTTGAGCGCTCCACCGCGGAGTGCGATGGCACCGGCGTTCCGGACACCGAGCGCGGTCGCGCGCAGCATCTCCAGCCCTTCCACCGAGCAGGGGCCGGCGATGACCACGACCCCATGACCGCCTATTACGGCGTCCGGCGCGCTGCCGATCCGAACCGGCGTGGTCGGCTGCGCGCCGGCGGCGTCGCGCGAGGCGAGGCGGTACGGGCGCGTCCATGCCGAGACGGACTCGACTCTCGAGTCGGTTTTCAAGCGCGTCGCGTCGCATTCGACCTCGGGATCGCCGAGGCAGCCCACGATGACGCGATCACCGCGCCGCACCGCGTGCGTACGCAACCCGCTTCGTTCGAGGCTTTCGCGGAGTGCATCGACCTGTTGATCGGCCACGCCGGGCCGCGTTGTGATTACCATTGAAGTCATCTCCACAGCAGCGAAAAACTTTCGGAGGGGGACAAAAAAACGGCCCGTCACATGACGGGCCGCAGGGGGATCTGGGGTGTGCTGATCAGCTATCCGTGCACAACGCTCCGCCGCGGGCCCGTGTGAGGTCCGTAAAAAAAGTATGCGGCGTAAAAGCGGGAGCGGTGCGACATGGTAGGACACATGGTAGACGTCCGCGCGGGATGCGTCAAGAGGGTGGCACGTGCGCCTCGCGGTTGACCACCGGTTCATGGCGCGTCAGTATCACAATGGCGTTCGTTCAACCCACCTGTATCCCGTTGTACCGTGAGATTCATCACACATGCAGAGACTTCGACGCATCGCCGGCCTGGTGCTCTTCTGCGGTAGCCTCACCGCCGCAGTCCTCGGAGCCGCGCGACTGACCTTTGGCATCGCCGTTGGTTTGCCTTCCGGACCCGTGCTGCCGCTCGGCTCTGCCGATCCGTCGCTTCCCTTTGCCGTGGCGGTTATCCTGTTTCTCTTCGGCGCCGCGCTCGCGCCGCCGGGCCGCCGCGCGCGAGAACGGTTCAAGGCCGCGGGTCAATCACCAGCCGAGCTTGGCGCAGGTGCGCCGTCGTACGACGCGTCTGTGCACGCTGGGGAACGGGACGCGGCGAGTCGAAACCCTCCGGCGGACAAGCCCGTTCGGTAATTGTGATGACGACGCCCAACCAGCCGCTCGCCTGGCCGCAACCCGCGGCCCCGCAACCTCCGTCCATCCACCCGGTGGTGATCGACCCCGCGCTCGTGCCGGAGCGCCGCGGGACCAGAGCCTTCATGGCATCCATCCGATTCGATGGCGACTGGACGCTGCCGCAGCTCTTTCGCGCGATCGCGTTCATGGGCGCCGTGGAGGTGAAGATCGTGGACCCCAATTCGCCATCGCGGCTGGCGAAGTGGTGGAGCAGAATGCTGGGCGGCTGACGGCACGCCGACTGCCGCACACGTGCCGTGTCCATTGCGGGCCGGACACGGGGCGCGAATAATCCGATAGTGCTTCCTCCCGCCTCGCGATGACACCTCGGCCTCACTTCGTCCAGCCACTCGATTTCACCGCTCGCCGCGATGAGCAGCTCGCGGTGCAGCGTGTGCGCGAGGGCGATGCGCTGGCCCTCGAGATGATCTTCACCGCGTTCCACGAGGAGTTGCTCGCGCATGCGCGACAAGTCGTGCAGTCGCCGGCGGTTGCCGAAGAGGTCGTACAGGATGTGTTTCTGGCCATCTGGACGACGCGGGAGCGCTGGAGCATCCGGACATCGCTGCACGCGTACCTCTGGCGCGCCGTGCACAACGTGGCCACACGAGCCGGCGCGTCGCGCACCCGCGGTCCGGCGCGGGGCATTGTGCTCGAAGACGCCGAACGCGCTGTGCCGGCCCGCTTTGCCGATGCCGCGGTCGCGCCCGATGTCCTGGCCGAACGGTCTGCGCTCGCCGATGCAGTGGTGAAAGCGGAGCGCACCATGCCGCCGCGCGCACGCGAAGTCTTCGCGCTCAGGCACCAGCATGACTTGTCCAACCGTGAGATCGCGTCCACACTCGGCATCTCCCAGAAGACGGTCGAGACGCACATGACGCGCGCGCTCGCCACACTGCGCAAGCATTTGACCGGCTGGCGCGACTCAGGGTAAACGCGCCGTCCCTCCCTCTCATCTCACATGAGGGACAAGTCCGGCGACAGGCCCTGGGCGCCACGCGGCGCGAAGGCGAACGATCGGTTTCCCGGCTACGATGGGATGCCGCTCGCGGTGCTGCGCCGCTATGTGCGGGGCGAGAGTGACACGACCGAGCAGCGGCGTGTGGATGATTGGGCGGCCAGCCGGCCCGAGCGACGACGCTACCTTGACGCGTTGCGACGGTTGCGCGCTCGCGCCCCGATGGATGCCGGCGCGCGTACCGATGAGGCCTGGCTGCGACTGGCCAGACATCTCGAGATGCCGGCGCACCCCACGTCGTTCGTTCGGCCGGCGTATCGTCGCGCGTTCCTGGCCGCCGCTCTGGTTGTCGCGGCCGTAGTGGGAGCGGCGTGGTATTCGCGCACCGCCACGACGCGAACTCCCCCCGCCGCCGTGCCCGCCATGCGACTCATCGCCACCACCAAAGGGCAGCGTGCCGAGATCCGGCTCAGCGATGGCAGCAGCGTCGTCCTCGGCGTGGACAGCCGGTTGCGCTTCTCGGCGGACTTCGGCGGTCGCGCGCGCGACCTGTATCTGGACGGCTCGGCGTACTTCAACGTCGTGCACGACAGCACGCGTCCCTTCCGCATTCACACCGCCACCGCCGTCACCCAAGACATCGGGACGCGGTTCATCGTGACGGCATACCCGGAAAGCCACAGTACGACGGTCGTCGTGACGGCCGGCCAGGTGTCGCTGCGCGCCGCACATGCAGCCGCTGTACCGGCGGTGGATCTCACGTCGGGAGATCTGGGCCGCGTGACGGCGAACGTCCTCGTACCCCAGGTGCGCGTGGTGGACACCACGGGCTACACGGCGTGGATGCAAGGGCGACTCGTCTTCCGCGATACGCCGCTGGTGGACGTCGTTGCCGAATTGCGTCGTTGGTATGACGTGGATGTGCGGATCGAAAATCCGGCGCTCGCGCATCTTCCGCTGAGCGCGTCGTTCACGGCGGAGTCATTCGATCAGGCCATGCGCGTGATCACGACCGTTCTCCCGCTGCGCGCGGTGCGACGCGGGAACGTCGTCACGCTGTATCACCGGTAGCTGCACGTGGGCCTGACGCCGGGTCCGGAGTGTCGCGTTACTTCCAAGGAGAGCATCATGCGCCAGCACGTCAGAACAGTGGTCGGAATTGGTACGGCATTGATGATGGCTTGCGCGGCGTTCCCGCGAACACTGACCGCGCAGAACACACGGACAGACCTCGCCGACAGCGCCCCGCGGTTCCTCGCACAGTTGTCGCATGGCTCCGTGCCGGTGGACCTCGCGCGCACGCCGATCCTGCAGCACCGTATTGCGCTCGATCTGCATGGTGCCACGCTCGCCACCGCGCTCGACGCGATAGCGGATGCCACCGGGCTGCGCTTTGCCTACAGTCGCGCGGATGTGCCCGTGGAACGGCCTGTGCGGCTTGCTGCCCGCGACATCACCGTCGCCGCCGCGCTCACCGAGGTCCTGCTCGGCACGTCGGTCGACGTCGTGCTCACGAACGACGGGCAGGCCATGCTGGTGAAGCGCGCGATCCCGCACGCCAGGGCGGAGGGAACGGTGAGCGGCACTGTCACGGCCGCGGCGAACGGCGAGGCGCTTCAGGGCGCGCAGGTCTCGCTGGTGGGTACGCGCATTGGCGCGCTCGTGAAGTCCGACGGTCACTATACCTTCGCCGCGCCACCGGGACGTTACCTGCTGCGCGCACGCCTGCTCGGCTACGTCCCGATGCAGGACAGCATCACCGTGACAGACGGGCAGACGACGCAGCACAACTTCCAGCTCAAAACGTCACTGGCGAGCCTCAACGCCGTCGTCGTGACCGGTACGCGCCAGCCGGGGCGCACGGCCGTGGACGCGCCGGCGCCCGTGGATGTGTTCACGGCGCAGGACATTCGTCAGAGCGGTGCCACGGAGACGAGCCAGATTCTCGCGCTTCTGGCGCCGTCGTTCAACTTCCCGCGCCCCACGGTGACTGACGGCACCGATCACATCCGGCCGGCGACGCTGCGCGGGTTGAACTCGGATCAGGTGCTTGTGCTGATCAACGGGAAACGGCGTCACAACAGCGCGCTCGTGAACATCAACGGGAGCGTGGGACGCGGCTCCATGGCGGTGGATCTCAACGCGATCCCGCCCGAAGCCATCGATCACATAGAAATTCTGCGCGACGGCGCCGCGGCCCAGTACGGGTCGGACGCCATTGCCGGCGTGATCAACATCATTCTGAAATCCGACGCGCCGGGGGAGATTTCGGCGCAGCTCGGACAGACGGGGCGCGACGACGGTCGCACCGGTGTGGTGGACGGCAGTTACAGCTTCGCGCTGCCGAAGAGCGGCTATCTCAACATCAGCGGCGAGTACCGCAGCGCCGACAGCACCAACCGGAGCGGGCCGGACAGCCGCGTCCAGTACTTCGATGGCGATTCGCGCAACGACATCGCATCGCTCAACAATCGCATTGACAGTTGGGTGGGCGATCCCCGCATTCGCGGCGGATCGGGGATGTTCAATCTGGGCGTGCCGCTCAAAGGGAGCACGGAGCTGTATGCGTTCGGCGGATTTTCGTACGAGCGCGGCCTCGCCGCCGGCTTCTTCCGTCGTGCGCTGGACGATCGCACCGTGCGCGCACTCTATCCGAATGGATTCCTGCCGCTCATCGGCAGCCACATCTGGGATCTCTCGGAGGCGACCGGTGTGAAGGGCACACTCAGCGGATGGAACTGGGACCTGGGCAGCGTGTTCGGGCGGAACAGCTTCCGCTACGACGTGGACCACAGCGCGAACGTGTCGATGGGAACGGCTTCGCCCACGTCGTTTGATGCCGGTACGATGATCTTCGATCAGTGGACGACGACACTCGACGTGCAGCGCGGCTTCGACGTGGGCTGGTCACAACCGCTCAGCGTGGCCTGGGGCGGTGAATTCCGGCGTGACCACTACGCCATTCACGCCGGTGATGATGCGTCATGGATGAATGGCGGGGTGCCGATCCTCGATGGTCCCGACTCTGGTAAGGTCGCCGCCACAGGGTCCCAGGTGTTCCCGGGCTTCAGGCCATCGGACGAACAGAACGCCTCGCGCACCAACGTGGCGGCGTACGTGGATCTGGCAGGGAATCCCGTGCCACAGCTCCTGATTGACGTCGCCGGCCGCGTCGAGCATTACAGCGATTTCGGTGGCACTGCCACCGGCAAGCTCGCCATGCATTACGAGCCGGTGAAGGGATACGCGCTCCGTGGGTCAATCAGCAACGGTTTTCGCGCGCCATCGCTCGGCCAGGAGTATTTCTCCACGACGTCAACGAACTTCATTGCCGTGAACGGGGTGGCGACGCCGTTCGACATTCGCACCTTCCCGGTGACGAGCGCCGAAGCCCAGGCGCTGGGCGCCAAACCGCTCAAAGCCGAGACGTCGCACAACTACGGCATTGGCATTGCGCTCCAGCCCGTGTCGAATCTGTCGTTCACGGCGGATTACTACCGCATTGACATTCAGCATCGCGTCGTGCTCTCCGGCAACTTCATTGGCGCGGACATTCAGCAGCTGCTCCAGGATGCGGGCTTCGCGGGCGTGAGCGGCGGGCGATTCTTCACCAATGCGATCAACACCAGAACGGAAGGGCTGGACCTGGTGCTGCAGACCGGCGCGAGTCTCGGCGCGGCGGGCACGCTGCGGTTCACCGGCGGTTATAACCACAACTACACGCACGTGACGCATGTGGATTCCACGCCACCGGAGCTCGCCGCACACCAGCAGGTGCTGTTCGACCGGACGCAGTTCGGGCTCACGGAAGTGGCGCAGCCGCATGACAACCTGCGTCTGAGCGCCGACTGGGATATCAGGCGGTTCGGCATGGTGCTGTCGGAATCGCGCTATGGTTCCGTCACCAGTATTGCCACCACGCCGTCGAACGACCAGACTTACGGCGCGAAGTGGATCACCGATCTCTCGCTCTCCTGGCGGTTCCCGAGTGGGCTGAGATTCACTGCCGGCGCGGACAACGTGTTCGATGTCTATCCGGACCGGACCATCGCCGCGAATTCGAGCGGCGGGATCTTCGTCTACAGCGGGCTGTCGCCCTTCGGCTACAACGGCGCGTTCTACTACGTTCGCCTCTCCCTGGGATTGTGAGTCATTGATGTCGAGAATTTCCTGGCGCCTTGCGCCATCACTCATTGCGCTGGCGGCGTTTGCGGTGGGCTGTCATGCGCCCGGTGCGGCGCGCGCTCCGGCTCCCACGAACGGGCCCGCGGCTGCCGTTCGCGCGAATGCGCCGGCGCCGTATCCGCCAGGCTGGCCGCTGGCGACCAACGCCGCATCGCGTGCGGTGCACGCGTCGCACGCAATGGTCGTGAGCAACAATGAGCTGGCGAGCGCGGCGGGCGTGGAGATTCTGCGCAGAGGTGGCAACGCAGTGGACGCGGCCGTCGCCACGGGATTCGCGCTTGCCGTGACCTTTCCGCAGGCCGGGAACATCGGGGGCGGTGGATTCATGGTCATTCGCATGGCGGATGGCCGCATGGCGGCGCTCGACTATCGTGAGATGGCGCCGCTCAGCGCCACGCGCGACATGTACGTGGACTCGACCGGGCATCTCACGATGAAAGGTCGGGTCGGGCCGCTCGCCTCCGGCGTTCCGGGCGCGGTGGCCGGGATGGCGGAAGCGCTGCGCAAGTATGGCACGCTGCCGCTCTCCACTGTCATGCAGCCGGCAATACGACTGGCCGCCGAGGGGTTTCCGGTTGATAGTGCGCTGTCGGGCGCACTGATGGGAGCGCAGAAGCTGCTCATGCCCTTCGAGGGTGCGTCGCTATTCTATCCTGGTGGTCGCGCACTGGCGCCGGGCGCACGGCTCGTTCAGCCTGATCTCGCGCGCACCCTCAGGCTCATCGCCGAGCAGGGACCAGCGGCCTTCTACACCGGTGCGGTGGCGGACAGTCTGGTTGCCGAGATGAAGCGCGACGGCGGAAACATCACTGCCGCTGACCTCGCGAATTACAAGGCAGAGTGGCGCACACCGATTGTGGGCACATATCGGGGCGACACGCTGGTCGCGATGCCGCCATCGTCCAGCGGCGGCACCACGACGGTGGAATCGCTGAACATTCTGGAGACGTGGCCGGAACTTCCGCCGGCGGGCAGCGCCGCCGCGGTACACGATGTGGCTGAGGCGTTCCGGCGCGCGTTCATTGACCGGAACAGCGAGCTGGGAGATCCGGCGTTCGTGAAGAACCCCGTGGCGCGGCTCACGAGCAAGACCTACGCCGACTCGCTGCGCACGACGATCGTGGCGGGGAAGGCGTCCAGGACGCCCGCCTTCGACGCGCACGGCGAGTCCATGCAGACCACGCACTATTCGGTAGTGGACGCGCAGGGCAACGCGGTCGCCACGACCACCACGCTCAACGGCTATTTCGGTTCCGGCGTGTACGTGCGCGGCGCGGGGTTCTTCCTGAACAACGAGATGGATGACTTCACATCGCAACCGGGTACGCCGAATCAGTTCGGGCTGGTGCAGGGCGAAGCCAACGCCATCGCGCCGGGCAAACGGATGCTGAGCGCAATGTCACCCACGATCGTCGTGGGCCGGGACGGCAAGGCGCTGCTCGTGGTTGGCGCGGCGGGCGGTCCGACCATCATCACGGCAACCACGCAGATCATTCTCAACGTGGTGGACTACCACATGAGTCTGGCTGACGCCATGGCGTTCCCGCGGATTCACGAGCAGGCGCTGCCGGACAAGCTCGTGTACGAGCGCGGTGGACTGTCTGCTGCCGTGGAGGACTCGCTCAAGGTGATGGGCTACGAACTGGCGCCGGTGGGTCATCTGGCCAATGCGAACGCCGTGTTGCGCGTGCCCGGCGGCTGGGTGGGTGTCGTCGAGCCGCGGTCAACTGGTGGGGCAGTGGGATACTGACCTCGCGCCGCTGCAGAATGGTAAATAAGTAATTAAGGGTCAGACCCCCAGAAGCCTCTGACCCTTCTTGAGGGTCTGACCCCATCGACGTCTTTCGGCCGCGGGCTACGTACTCTTTCCCGCCGCACTACGTCACCCGCCGTATCTCGCGCCCAGCCAGAACGAAGCATGATCCCTCCAAGCCGGTCGCACTGTCGCGCGACCGCATGCAGTTGGGCCTTCAGGAGGGAGGAACTTTCATGTTTGCAACACGTGGCGTTCAGGTTGTCGGGCTGCTGGTTCTGGCTGTAGCGGCTCGGCCCATATTCGCGCAAGGCGCCCCAGCGCTGGTGCCAGGCGCGCGCGTTCGGGTAGCGGGCGCATTCATCCCGAACGAAATCGGGACGGTCCTGTCATACGGGAGCGACACGCTCAGATACGTCAGGGCCGAGGCGGCCGATACCGAATCGGTGGCCACCGCAGGTATTTCTCGACTGGAGGTCAGCACGGGGACGCATCATCGCGTGTTGCACGGCGTGGCCATGGGAGCGGTAGGCGGGCTTGTGGTGGGCGGAATTGTCGGCGCGGTGACCTATCGAAAGCCGACCTGCGCCTCGAACACGAACAACGCCTGGGATTTCTGCGGGCTGGGGGACACTGGCGGCGGAGGCGCTGCGGCAGCCGGTGCGGTCCTGGGTGCAGCGGGCGGCGCGCTCATTGGCGCAGTCGTGGGGCTCGTAACCCGATCCGAGCGCTGGCGGGCCGTCTCACTCGATTCACATCGCCTTCACGCGGTCGTCGCCCCGGCGCCCGGCGGTATCGCCATGGGACTGCGGTTCGCGATGTGAAACGGTCGGTCCATGCTGGCTCAATTGGGCGAGCGGATGGAGGGGAGACACGAAACCGCACCTTGCGGAAGCAGTGGTCCGGTCCCTGCCCACTTCCCATCCCGACCGTCTAGGACCGGTGCAGACCGCGCAGTAGATTCAGGATTCCGCCCGCCCATGGATGGCCAGCGTGGCGACCGATCTGCGCGAACAGCTCCAGAGCACCCTCGGTGCCGCCTATGTTCTCGAGCGCGAACTCGGAGGCGGCGGAATGTCGCGCGTCTTTCTCGCGCAGGACCGATCGCTCGAGCGCCTGATCGTCATCAAGGTGCTGCTCCCCGAGCTCGCCGCCGGCATGAGCGTGGACCGCTTCCGGCGCGAGATCCTGCTCGCGGCGAAGCTCCAGCATCCGCACATCGTGCCCGTGCACGCCGCGGGCGAGTCGCACGGTCTGCCCTACTTCACCATGCCCTACGTGGACGGTGAAGCGCTGCGCGCCCGCCTCGCGCGCGATGGTGAGCTTCCGGTCTCCGACACGCTGCGGATTCTCCGCGACGTCGCGTCGGCGCTCCACTATGCGCATTCGCGAGGCGTGGTGCACCGCGACATCAAGCCGGACAACGTCCTGCTGTCCAGTGGTGTGGCCGTGGTGACCGACTTTGGTGTGGCGAAAGCGCTCACGGTTTCCGCGTCCACCGCGCACTCGGGAAGCTCCTCCAGCTCGAGCACGTCCACCGGACTGGCACTTGGCACTCCCACCTACATGGCGCCGGAGCAGGCGACCGCGGATCCATCCATGGATCACCGCGTGGACATCTACGCCTTCGGCATCATGGCGTACGAGATGCTCACGGGACAGCCACCGTTTACCAACCGGTCGCCTCAGGCCGTACTGGCGGCGCACGTGACGGAGGAGCCGGAACCGGTCGAGCGCCGGCGCCCCACCGTGCCGCCGCAACTGTGCGCGCTCATTGCCCGGTGTCTGGAGAAGCACCCCGCAGACCGGCCGCAGTCCGCCGGTGAGATCATGCAGGCACTCGACGCAATGGCTACACCCAGCGGCGGGATGCTGCCGACCGGAACGGTTCGCGTCGCCCGGCGCGGAGCACCGGTATCCGGTTCCTCACCCGCGCACCATACGACGCGCTACGTGCTGCTGTCGGCGGCTGTCATCGTCGTGACCGCGATGCTCCTGCTCCGCATGCGCTCGCCATCCATCTTGCGCGGGCTCTTCCCAGGAAAGGACGACGCCGTATCCTCCGCGGTGGCGCCCGTGCAGGACTCGACAGCCGACCGGCCGGCGCGTGACAGCGCACCCGCGGTACGCTCCGATTCCGATCGGGTAGCTGAGCGCACCGATCGGCCGCCTGCGCACGCGCCGCCGGCCAACGGTGCGGCAGTCCCGCCGCGCCGTGCGCATCGACCGGCAGTCGCAGCCGCGGACTCGGAGCGGGCGCACGTACGCGACTCCGTGTCGGTCGCGCCCCAGCGCGCCGGTGCAGAGACGACGCCGGCGCCCCGGAATCCCGCGCTCGACACCGCGCCATCCAGGAACAGTGCACCACGCGCCGTTGCCGCCGAGTCGCTGCGCGCCCCGCCGCCGGTCGTCACTCCTCCCGTCGCGCCCGCGCGCGATGCGCGCCAGGAGATCAGTGCGCTCGTCGCCAGCTATGCCGCCGCCATCGAGAAGCGCGACATGGCAGCCATTCGCCGCGTGTACCCCGGCCTCACGCCGTCGCAACAGCAGGACTGGTCCCGATTCTTCGAGACCGTGCAGGGTGTCGTGGTCACGCTCCACATCGCGAAGCTCGACGTGGCCGACAGCGCGGCCGACGCGGATCTCGCGGGGGAGTACGTCTATGACAACATGAGCACCCACCGCAGCGTGCGTCAGGCCGTCACCTTTCACGCGACGCTGCGACGGAACGCGGGCACGTGGAAGATGGTCACCATTCGCTGACGCCCGACCCGCGGCGCGTCGCCGCTCGTCAGAAGTTGTATTCCAACCCCAGCGTCCAGATGAGATTCGGTCGCAG
>Ga0207707_10004314_pt1 | contig 12591 bp, 12 predicted proteins | sample KBSC83BmetaG_FD_184336 | JGI IMG/M metagenome (GOLD analysis project Ga0207707, IMG submission 184336) | Corn rhizosphere microbial communities from Kellogg Biological Station, Michigan, USA - KBS C8-3B metaG (SPAdes) (version 2) | ecosystem: Host-associated > Plants > Roots > Rhizosphere ... | reverse complement strand
TTGTACCAAGTGCCTTGTTTAGTGCAAATGCCAGACTTAGTGCAACCGCTCCACTGGAGCCAAGACCATATCCCACTGGTATGGTAGTGCTATGTTCAATTTCTAAAAACCAACTCTCCTTTACAATCTTAAAAAATTCTCTTACAACAAACTCTGAAACTTGCGTGTTATCTGACTGGAACCCAGTTACTGTAATCTTGAATCCAGGTTTTTCCGAACTTGTAACCTTGACACTTGTTGTCACTCCCTCCTTTATGCAAAATCCTGCACCGATGGACCCCTTTTGTTCTGGTTCCTTCTCACCGACTTCGGCCTTGAAAAATCCAGTGATATGTCCTGGTGCAAAGGCTACTGCCTGCATAACTAGCTTAAATTTGAGAGAAAATATAAAAATGATCATTAAATTATATAAATTAGTATAAATTGACTAAATTCATTCGGCGCCTGCAAAGGATAGGAAGCAGTATACTAGTGTCACTTCCAATAGAGTGGGTCCAGGCAAACAAGCTTGAAAAAAGTGACGAGGTCGAAATAGAGACTGGTACCAACAGCATTTCCATCACACCAACTGGAGGTAGCAGACCGCCAAACGAAGTGGTAATACCATATCCAGTATCAAGACAAGAAAACATCAGCGCCTATGTAACAGGTGCCTACCTGCTTGGGTATGATATTATAAAAATCAGCGGAAGGTCTACGATATCTGCAGAGGACCGAGAAAAGATCCGTGGCCTTATGCGAAGGCTTGTCGGCATGGAAATAGTTGAAGAGGATGCATCAAATGTTAATGTCCAGTTTTTACTTGATGCAACTACATTAAGTCCTGACAAGATACTAAAAAGAATGAGCTCAATTGTTCTTGGAATGTTTCGTGATACAACATCATGTCTTGTATCAGATGACCGTTCTGTACTGGATACGATGCCAAGCAGGGACGATGAAATTGACAGACAATATTTCTTGCTGGTACGATTGATTCGAAGCGCAATGGTTGACAAGAAACTTGCAACTGCACTAAACCTGGGAAATATAGATATCTTGGATTACAGAGTTGCAGCCAATCTACTAGAAACTGCAGGGGATATCATAACAGATCTTGCGCATTCGATATCAGAGTTACCGATATCCAAGTCTGACACAAAAAAACTGTACGATATAGCAAAAGAAATAGAAAACGTTCATGAAAAATCAATCACCTCATTTATTGAGAACAACAGAAAACTAGCAATTGAGGCAATCACGCTACATCGAAACTATCAAAAAAAGATCATAACTGTCGGCTCATCAATTGATCCAAAAAAACAAGGCTCTATACAATTACTGAATTTAATATTTACATTTGAAAAATTATCAAGATGCTGGGCAGATGTTGCAGATTTAGTAAAGCCAGTCTATACGTGATGTTTCATACCATACGCAAGAACTGCACAGATTGTTTTGGAATCTGTAATTTTGCCAGACATTATCATCTTGATCACTTTTTTGATGTCCATCTTTACAACTGACATTATTTCATCTTGGTCTAGCTGCAAGTCTCCTACTTTTTTCAGTCCTGTTGCAACATAGCAATGAATTATTTCAGTATTGTATCCAATTGATGGATAGTATTTGATTAGTGGGACCATCTTTTTTGCAGTGTGTCCTGTTTCCTCGCGCAGTTCCCTGTGGGCACACTTTAGCGGTTTTTCACCCTTTTCAAGTGTCCCTGCTGGAATCTCTAGCACATATCCATGTGGAAATCTGTGTTGTCGCACAAGTAAGATCTTACCTGATTCAATTGCAAGTATTGCAGCAGCACCTGGATGCTCTATTACTTCCCGCGTTACCTTTCGCTTGTTTATAGATAAAGTGTAAAGACTAAGTGAGAGAACCCTGCCCTTGAAGACATTTTTCCTCATTTGATAAAATCACAAAATAATATGTTATGAATGTATCTCAGACATGAGGTGCAGTTTTTTAGATTTCTTTGCATGTACAATTGCGCTCTCAACCCACTTGCCCTGCAACATGATTTTCTTTGGAATAAACAAGTCAACAGAATGTATCCCTTGTACACTCTGTGCCTTGCCAGAAAGGTCATCCATCTTGTAGATGTTGTCTGTATACATGAATAGTACAATCTGGTCCATGTGCATAAACGGTTTTTGTAAAAATGATCCAGAAAATATCTTGTCTAGTCTTTCTAGAGTTTTTTTCACATCTTCTTTTACACGAACTAATATCACAAACGGAATAAACTCTCCCATGTTTTTCGGATTGTATATTACAGTAAACTGGATGGCCTCATCGTTTTGTAATTTATCAAGTGATCGTGTCACAGTCTTTGTAGAAAAACCAGATTTTTTTGCAATCTCTTCTATCTTCAGCCGCGGATCTTTTAATAAAATGTCAATTATTTCAATGTCAGTCTTTGTAAGGTCTGATCGGATCTCTGGATTTTTTGCCTCAAAGATGCTAAGCACCCTGACATCTCGCAGCAGGTTTTTTGCAATCTCCATCTTTTGTGCAGGATCTTCTTTTACTACGATACTGCATACTGTAATGCCTCCAACACATGGCACCACAAAGAACGGATCCCCTACCAATTTTATCTGATTAATGATATCGTCAATCTCTTTTCCTGTAACAACAAAGTACAAAACGCTGTAACCGAGAATCGGGGGCTCTATTTTTAAAACAAAGTCTTGGATAATTTTTTTGTCAAGCATTTTTTTAATTCTTGATTTTACAGAAACCCCCGAAATTCCAATCTCCTGTCCTATCTGTCTGTCAGGTTTTCTACAGTTGTTTAGCAAATGTGAGAGAATCTGTATGTCTAAATTGTCCATTTGTTATGCAATTACCCCATCAATCATATCAAATCGAACATGTATTATTTATAATTGTCTAATATGATAACTATACACCGATAAAACATTAAATAACAGACTAATTATGATCGTCTATTGGATTATCGCGCACAAATTGGCATTAGATTTATCACAAGAAGAAAAGGCAGCCTCATTGCGGCAAGCCTTGCAGTTGCAATTGCCATACTTGTAGTCCAGGTAAATTCTGTTATCTTCCAAGGGTTGTACGATGCAATTGTCCGTGACCAGATAAACTATCGATTCGGACATGTATACATCACACGACAAGAGGACTTTATCACAAAATCTGACTTTGTGTTAATAAATTGGCTTGAAAGAATTCCATATGTCCAGGCCGCTGCTCCAAGAATTGAAACTGTTGCATCAATTAACGCAACAATAAATGGAAAACTAATTCACGATTATTCTGTACCGGTTATTGGAGTCGATCCAGTTCTTGACAGGGAAGCATCTACAATGTACCAAACTGTCGGTGCTGGTGGTCAGTATGTAACATATAGAAATTCAGTTGTAGTTGGAGCAATGGTAGACAGGGATCTTGGAGGCCCACAAGTAGGTGATAGTATAAAACTAAAATTCAAAGACCAGTTTGGAAATGATGTTTTACGAAGATTGACCATAGTTGGAATAACTGCAACCGCAGGTTCAGTAGGTCTTGACAATGGTGTAATAATGAATATCGATACATTGCGAGAAATTTTAGACAGACCTCACGAAACACAGTCAATTATTGTACGACTAAACGATCCAACAAAGGATGTGGATGTCAAGAATCTATTTCTTGCCGCATATCCATCAACTGCTGACAAGTTCAAAGCTCAGACAATCGAAGAATCAGCAGAGCAGACACTCAGTGGTTTTCGTTCAGGTATTGCGTTGATTAATCTAGTTGGATATTTTGGAATGATGTCTTCTGCATTTGCTGTAGTTACCATACAGATGATGCAGGTATCAAGCAAGACTAGGGATATCGGTGTGATGAGGGCAATTGGCGCAAAAAGAAAAGATGTGCTGCTAGTTTTCATATTTCAAGGAATGGTAATTGGTCTAATAGGTGCAGGACTTGGGACTGTCATGGGAGTTGCATATACAGCATATGCAAAGGAAACACACATGACATTTCAGGGAAGTTTGGCACTTGAGGTAAAGTACAACTGGACAAGCATAATCCAGACCGATATTCTGGCATTTGTACTTGCGGTTGTAGCGTCAATCTATCCTGCATACAAGGCTACAAAGTTAGAACCTGTGGAGGCAATGAGAGTTGGCTGAGTACGTACTCGAAGTACAAAACATCGACAAGGTATACGGACAGGGAGAGACCGAAGTATACGCCTTGAGAAATCTCTCGTTTAAGGTCAAGCGCGGAGAATTTATGCTAATTGTAGGCAGCTCAGGTTCTGGCAAGTCTACGTTGCTTAACATGATTGGGTTGCTTGACAGGCCAACACGCGGCAAGGTGATAATTGATGGAGTGGACACGTCAACACTCAATGACAACCAACTTTCCGCATTTAGAAATTCAAAGCTTGGATTCATATTCCAATTCTCAAATCTCTTGTCAGATCTTACAGTACTTGAAAACGTTACACTACCAAGAAAGATCCAAGGCAGCATACAAAATTCTTCAGACGAGGCAAAGACACTGCTCAAAACAGTCGGACTAGAAAACCAGATGCACAAGTTTGCAAACCAGATATCTGGTGGACAGGCACAAAGAGTTGCAATCACACGTGCACTGATTGCAAAGCCAGCCGTGGTACTTGCAGATGAGCCTACGGGAAACCTCGATTCAGTATCTGCTGAAACTACGGTACAACTGCTAAAATCATTGAACAGAAAACTATACCAAACATTTATCATTGTAACACACGATAGACACCAATTCGGCGAGGTGGATAAAGTAGTAACAATAAAAGATGGCCGAATTTTAAAAGAGGAGATGGAGGCAAATCTGACTTGATATACAAAAGTATTCTTCTTCTAGTACTGTTATCTGTAGGACAGATTGTACTTCCAAGCTATGCACAAACAGCTGAGCACAATACACCAGGTGAGTCACCCTTTGAGCATGGATTCAATGACGTAAAACTTCTTGATGCATACTTTGGTCCTGCAGGACAAAAGATCGAGGCAGAGCCAGGTGACAAGAATGTCCCATTGACAATCGTACTATCAAATGTTGGAACAGAGGACATTTCAGGAATACAGGGTCTACTTAGCTTACCAGCAGGATTTTCAGGTGCTGTCTCAAACAATGGACTCATCGAGGCAGACAATACCCAGACTGCTACTGCAGGCCAGTCCTTTACTCTTACATTCTTTGTAAATGTCGACAAGACGATCAACATCCATGATTATTCAGGTACAGTCAAGGTTACATATTCAAGGGTACGAGAAAATGGAGAGCGTACAGCATTTCTTGACTTTAATTTCAAGGTTACAGGAAAGAGCGTGATAAACCTCAAGGCAGAAAACCCATTTTTGGATCCCGCATCAAATAATGAAATAACAATCCAGATATCAGATGCCGGAACTGCACCACTTAATGACGTCGATGTTGTAATTCAAAGAGATCAAAATAGTGGTACTACATCTAGCACAAACAACCTACAAGGAATCGTACTAGATCAGAATCACTGGAAGGTAGGAACAGTCCAGCCTGGCTCGTCTAATACATTTTCAATCCAGACATTTATCCCACAAAGTGTTGCAGGCCAGACAATCCATGCTCCATTTACTGTGACATATTTTGACGGACAAGGTAACCAAGTTACGACAACAAGGACTGTAGACTTTATTGTTGGACCCACAAGTTCTGTATCGATAATAAAATTATCATCTCCACCATATCTTTTGACCGCAGTTATGCAAAACCTAACACTAGGAATTGAAAACCTATCCCCGTCAAAGATATCTGACATATCAATTTCAATCACACCAAACTCTAACAGCTTGAAGATTTTACAAGACAACAAGTGGTTCATAAAAGAAATAAGCCCACTTGAAAAGACCGACTTGGTAATTCCAGTATTTGCAGACAAGAGTATCGAGGGACAGGCAGTAGACTATGAAGTTGATGTCCAGTATACCAAGGATGGAGCAACGGTAATTGAGAAACAAAACTTTGCAACCTACATCCGAGGAGTAATTGACATCTCAGTTCATGACATTGGCCTAACAGAGATTGCAGGCCAGAAGATGATAACTGGAGATGTACTCAACCAAGGAAATGTCAAGGCAGTCTTTGGCCAAGTGACTGTAATGCCTCTGGATAACCAAGCAATCAAAAAGTCAAGCCAGTATATTGGAGACATTGACATTGATGCACCGGTACCATTTAACATTCCACTAAGTTACGACTCCCCACCATCAGGTGACCAAAAAATCCAAGTGACACTCACATGGAAGGATACGTTATTGCAGCAGCATACGATAACTGAAATTGATACGGTATCATTTGGTACGCCACAAGTAAAATCAAGTGACAGTTCAAACGCAAGCCAACTCCAGATTATAATACTTGTAGCAATCGCAGCAGGAATTGGCGGTATCGTATTCAAGGTACGAAGAAAAAAGTCGTACTTGAAAAGAAAGTCGAAGAATCAAGCTAAGGGTATATTTACAGCAAAGGCATTTTTTTAGACATGATATGGGATGAAATCGAGATCCCAAAAGAAGTTCGCCATTTTATGCTTGAAGGGGCAGAAGAGACAGTACTGGGTCAACAAAATGGTGCAAAAAAACAGTATCGCTATGGTAATCTACACATCAGAGAATATGACGACAAGTATTTGGTTCACATGGATAAAGTTGATCCAAGAAAAGATCCACTTGGTCATCTTGTACATGATGCTCCAGAAATTCTAGTTGGAATCACAAGTGGTATAGTTGCAGCAAAAAAAGTTTCATCAAGTGTTTACAAATTACAAAAGAATATGCCATTTGCAAAGAGCACATCTATCTTTGCAGGACTTGTGGCATCAGTATTTGCAGGCTATGCAGGATATGCCATAACAAAGAAACTAAAAGAGTTCTAAAGGAGGAGAAGACAAATTTCTCGACTTCGAACAATTCAAACCTTCATCAAACTAGTCCCGCTTGTAATTGCATTACGAAAGGACAGAAGAGAGTGGGTACGAAAACAAGGAAAAAATGTTGACATTACAAGATATCAAAAAAATGCACAAAAAGCACTCAAGACATTTCTCTCACTTGGACCTGTGTACATCAAGTTGGGCCAGTGGCTCTCATCAAGGGCTGACATCTTACCACAGCCATATCTTGAGGAGCTTGCAAAACTCCAAGATGAAGTTCCGGCAGAATCATTTGATAAAGTAAGGCCAATCATAGAAAAAGATCTTGGGCCAATGGATCAGAGTTTTGATTTTGTTGACACCAACGTAATATCTGGTGCATCGCTTGGACAGGTCTACAAGGCAAAGCTACAAGGAAAAGATGTAATCATCAAGGTCAAAAGACCGGGGATTGAAAAAGTAGTTGAAGAAGATATCCGCGTATTGAAAAAAATTATTCCATTTGCAATGAAGTTTGTTGACCCAAATCTGAGATATTCTGCAGAAGCTATGCTTTCACAGTTTATCGAAACAATCCACGAAGAGATGGATTATCGAATCGAGTCCCAGAACCTAAAGACAATCAAGAAGAACATGCAGAGCTATCCGAAGCTGATAATCCCGTCTGTAATAGACAACAGGTCAAGCAAGAACATACTCACAATGGAGTATCTCCCAGGAATAAAAATAACAAATGTCAAGGCACTTGATGAGGCAGGAATTGACAGGGAACAGCTTGTGGTGCGTGCCCACAGGGTCTTTTTTACAATGTTACTTCGACACGACCTGTTCCATGCCGACCCGCATCCTGGAAACATTTCTGTGACAAACGACGGTTCCCTGATACTGTATGATTTTGGAATGGTCGGAAGGCTTGACACAAAGACCAGACTGAAACTAATCAGACTCTATCTCTCACTTATTGAGAGAGATCCAACAAGGACGGTATCTGCAATGGATGATCTTGGAATGCTCATGCCAGGTTATGATCGAACCATAATAGAAAAGGGACTTGCACTCTCAATACAGGCGTTTCATGGAACCAAGGTAGACAGGATGGAGGTCAAGGCACTGATGGAGCTTGCAAACAAGACAATGAGTAAATTTCCATTCAAGTTGCCAAAACATCTTGCACTCTACATGAGGATGGCATCAATACTTGAGGGAGTGTATCTTACACACAAGGTAAATTTCCGATTCATCAACGTATTACAAAATATTTTAGAAGAAGAAAATATTGTGCGCGACGCATATGTTGAAGAGATCAAGCTCTCTTTTGGAAGATTTGTAAAATCAATAGATGCTGCAATTGCTCTTGCTCCTGAGATACGACAATTCATTGAACAAAACAAAAACATGCAGACAAACAAACCAAAATCAAGAACTGTTCTGCTTTCTGGTACAATACTTTCAGCTGCAGTATTTGTCGGTTCTACCATATTGTATTCTGCAAATAATACCATTGGAGAAATCGGAATGGTAGGCTCTGCTGCTATAATGGCACTCTCTGTATTGATGAAAGATCGCTAGGTATACGATCTGATTTTTGTACTTTAATCTTGCGACAAAATCATACTAATGAATCATGCCTGATGGTTATATCTCAAAAATTTCAAGTCTGTATAGTGAAAACACGAGGCCTGCCTCTTATTTTGCTTCTTCTTTCTAGTGCCTTGGTTACACAAAGTGGAATATTATCGGCGTCAGCAATTGAATCAGTTCCACTAGAACCAAGAAATCTTAACGCATCTCCAGTGTCTGATACTCAGATCTTTTTAATTTGGAATGCTCCAATTGATGCAACCGGAATTATAGGATACAAGATAGAATACAAAATAGGCTCAGGTTCATACTCCACTTTGGGACTGATAGGCAACCTTACAACATACATACACACTGGACTTGAAACAAATACAACTTACACTTATCGTGTATCTGCAATCAATTCTATTGGAATTGGTAACCCATCAAACACAGCTACCGTAACCACACTTGCAGTTCCTTTGGCACCTAGAAATTTGTCAGCAACCGTAATTTCTTCATCGCAAATCAATCTTGCTTGGACTGCGCCAAGTAATGATGGCGGAACTATTATCAAGGGCTATAAAATTCTGCGAGAAAATTCCTGTACTGGACCATTTGTGGCTGTATCTACTACTTCCAATCCAAGTACCATGTATTCAGATACTGGGCTTGTTGCAAATACCTGTTATCGATATAACATACAAGCAATCAATGCTATAGGTGTAGGTAGTACAGCTGCAAGCAGCGTTACTGTAACTACGGCACCTGTTCAAACTCACACTCCAAATTCTCCAACTAGACTGGGTGTGACCGCAATTTCTAACAATTCGCTCAAGCTAACGTGGTCTATACCTTCTGATGATGGTAGCTCCAAAATCACGGGTTATCTCATACAGAGAAATGGCACAACTATTGTAACCAATACATCTTCAAACAAAACAAGCTATATTGATACAAACCTCTTATCGTCTCATAAACAAACATACCGAGTTGCTGCCTGGAATAGTGTTGGCCTGGGTACATTTTCAAATTCCGTTTCTGGGATCACATACTCCAATTTGCTTTCTGGCAATGGAACAAACCAGACTTCTAATCTAGGTCAATTAATATCGGATTTAGAGCACCAACGTAACCAACTGTCAAAACAACAAAGACAAGAGACTCTAACTCTAATACATGATTGTCATGCTCAAATAAAGAATGCATCTTCAGAGAATAAAACACAGATTGCTCAAGATTGTAAAGCAAAAATAAAGGAATCTAGAGATAAAAACAAGGAACTACGAAATCAACTAAAAACAGAACTTGCTGCCCTAAAATCTCAATTCAAGTTGCAAACACATGAAGACAAAAATGAAGATCATTCAGACAATGAATCAAAAAAATCTGAACACAAAGCCAACCAAGCAGAAGACATTAAAGAACAGTTCAAGATAAAATCTGAAAAACAAAAGGGTGAAGGCAAGAATAACCAAGGTAAACACAACAAGCAAGATAATGACCAAAACGATGACTAGTAATTTCTATTAAAAATTATCTTGGCTGTATCTTTCTAGAATTTTATTCTATTGCAATATTCTTTCCAGTCTTTGCTGGTATCGTAAGTGTAAGAACACCGTCACGATATTTTGCAGATGCTGCTGGATCTTCGTCGTCTTTTACCTGGATTGGCAATCTTATCTTTTTGTCAATTGAGCGCGGTCTCTGTCTCCAGACTACTGTGCCCTCGACATCATCTTCTCTTGTTGCTACAATTGAGAGTATGTTGCCATTCAGTCTTAGCTTGATCTCTTTTTTATCAAATCCTGGCATGTCTATTGATACAAGCAGGCTGTCATTTTGTAGTATCATATCTACTGGAGGAAGAACAAACTCGTAGAACTCACGTGACTTGTTGCCTATCTCTCTCATGACCTCTTTTACCATGTAATGACCTATGCCCATGTAGTATCATTTAGCACTTTTTTGATTATTAAACCTTAGTTAGATTAGCTCCGGAAATACTAGCGCATTTTATTCGTGGAACGGTTCATAATTTATCTACTGCCCGATTCAATAGGACTTTGATGATTATTGTTATAGAGGGCTTTGACCAGGCAGGAAAAAAAACCCAGTCAAAATTATTGTCTGATTTCTTAAAAACCAAGAACAAAAAATCTGTGGTATTTAGTTTCCCAGATTATACGACTCCTGTTGGAAAAGAAATAAAGAACTTTCTTGGGGGCAAGCGCAAATTTCCTCCGCAGGTCATACACTGTCTCCTTGCAGCAAACAGGTGGGAGAGATCGCAGGATATCAAGGATGCACTTGCAAAAAATTATGTTGTTATCATGAACCGCTATTATCAGTCTAATTTGGTATATGGAACAGTAAACGGACTTGATCTAAAATGGCTTGAAAACCTTGACAGGGGCCTTCCAAAGGAGAACCTGGTAATATTGCTTGATGTCAAGGTATCAGATTCGTTTTCAAGAAAAAAACAAAAACGTGACAGATTTGAAAAAGATAAAACATTTGCACTCAAGATTGCAAACACCTACAGAAAACTTGCAAAAAGATATCACTGGAGTATAGTTAACGCATCACAAGAAAAAAGTCAAGTTCATCAACAAGTAAGAGAGATTGTATCAAAACACATCAGATGAAAAAACCATGACAAAAAAATATCTCCAGATTGTAGACCCGATTCATGATTTCATCACTGTATATCCACAAGAACTGGGGCTTGTAGACTCGCCTGTATTTCAGCGTCTGAGAAGGATAAGACAACTTGCAGGCGCACATCTTGTCTATCCTGGTGCTCAGCACTCTAGGTTTGAACATTCTCTTGGAACAATGCACATTGCAGGCCAGGCAGCAAACGTGCTCAAAGACAAGGGATACCTTGACTCTAACGATTCTGAAAACATCAGGATGGCAGCACTGCTGCATGATATTGGTCACGGTCCATTCTCACACTTGTTCGAAGAGGTCTTGCAAAAAAAGAAAAAAAATTCTCATGAAGATATAGGACAGAGACTGATACTTGAATCCGAGATTGGAGATATAATAAAAAAATCAGGATTTGACAAAAAGTTTCTTGCCAAGTTGTCATTTGGAAACTCAAAATACCAATTCATGAACGAAATAATCTCTGGCGGATTAAGTGCAGACATGATGGATTATCTTTTGCGTGATGGATATTTCACAGGTGCAGAGCACGCCAAGGTAGATTTTATGAGGATAATCCATTCGCTTGATGTCCATGACAAAAAGCTTTCACTTGACAAGTCTGCACTCCATTCTTTTGAGTCCATGATGATCTCGCGATACCAAATGTTCAAGGCAGTTTACTTTCACAAGACTGTGCGTTCTGCAGAGGTCATGTTGATACAATCAATGGTACTTGCAGACAGCGAGCTTGAACTTACCACAGATGATATCACAAAATATGTCCAGTTGACAGACGAATTTGTAATATCAAAGCTTGTCTCCTTGGAACCTAAAAATGCAGAACTCAAAAGAGCAAGACAGCTTGCAGTAGAATACCAAGAGAGAAGACTTCTCAAGTGTGTCTATGAGAAGATCTTTACTAAACCAAGAATGGGCAAGATAGACGTGGATACTCTACAAAATGAGATTGCCAAGAAATCCAAAGTAGACAAGTGTGAGGTCTTCATTGACATATCAAAGACTCCGTCTATTCCTCTTGCCCCGTCAAAAAAAGAATCCCAGTCCATCATTTTAACAACAAAAAAAGGCCAGGGTCCAAAGGAATCATACGAACTTCCAATATCTGAGATTCCGCTTGTATCTGCAATCTCTGGCTTTATGGATATTCTCCGGGTCTACACAAGACAGCAATTTAGAAAAAAGGTTGAAATTGCAGCAAACGTCATCCTTGGTGAAACCAGTAAATGAAAAAAAGAATTGTAGTAAAATTATCGGGAAGCTTGTTTGGCCTTGAAGACATGAAGACTCTAAAACAGTATGCCGAGTTTTTTGTGAAAATAAGCAAGATCTGCCAGCCAATAATAATTGCAGGAGGAGGAAAGATTGCAAGACATTACATCTCGCATGCAAGATCATCTGGTGCAGACGAATCAACACTTGATGAGCTTGGAATCGAGGTATCAAGGCTT
>Ga0207707_10004313_pt1 | contig 12591 bp, 9 predicted proteins | sample KBSC83BmetaG_FD_184336 | JGI IMG/M metagenome (GOLD analysis project Ga0207707, IMG submission 184336) | Corn rhizosphere microbial communities from Kellogg Biological Station, Michigan, USA - KBS C8-3B metaG (SPAdes) (version 2) | ecosystem: Host-associated > Plants > Roots > Rhizosphere ... | reverse complement strand
CTGCATCAGCCACGCGAGCGTGTAGCACATGACGAGGATCGCGACGAAGCCGACGACGTACGGCAGCGGCGAACCGGCGTGCTCGCGCGACAGCTCGTCCATCGTCTTGCCGATCGCGGCGACCCAGGGCGCCGCCATCACGCTGTACCAGATCGCGCCGAGCACGAAAAACACGATCGCCGCGATCCAGACCGCCAGATGTCTACCAATGGTCACGGCGCGTCTCCGTCGCGTGAGCGAAGGGCGTATTTGACCATAGGCCGCGGCCCGATTGCGCATCACGGGCCGCTTCGTGTGGCCCGCGCATTGCGCGATTCGCGGCGTCCCGTCGCGAATACGTACGCGACGGTGGTCACCGGCGTCATCCCGCGCTGGAAGCACTACGTGTCGGCGACGTGGGACCAGCGTCCGCGGGCGGTGACGCTCGCGAACACGTACCAGACGTCGTACATCGATCAGCAGACCGATCTGAACGGCAACCTGCGCCGTGTGGGATCGCTGTCGCTGGGGGACCTGCAGGGAACGTACACGGGCCTCAAGAACGGGAAGTTCGCGCTCGGCGTGAAGAACCTGTTCGATCGCGACCCGCCGCGCTCCAGCCAGCAAAGCACGTTCATCCTGGGCTTCGGTCCGACGTACTGCGATGCGCGCGCGCGTTTCGTCTACGGCAGCGTGACGTATCGGTTCAAGTAGCCCCGCCTAAACCGGAGCACCGCTCGCCGTGCCGGCGAGCGGTTCCGCTGCCGGCCGGGGAACCGCTCGCCGCGAGGGCGAGCCGCACCTCCTCCATTTCTGGCGGGGCGCCCACGGGCATTTGCCGATCTTCACGCAAAAGCGTCCCGGATGCGTTAGCATCGCTTCCGTTCGCCGTGGTGCGGAATCGCGGTGCCCGTCGGGCGCCGCACACCGGCGCAATCGCGGTATCCGGGGGGAGGATCGATGCGATTCACGCGCAAACAGCGGGTGCTGGCGGTGCCCGCGCTCGGCTCCATCTTCGCTTCCGCCGCCGCGTTCGGCCAGGCGCCGCCTGCCGACGCAACGACACCAGCGGCACAGCCGGACATCCGGATCGAGGTCACCGGCTCGAACATCAAGCGGGTCGAGAACGAGGCCGCGCTGCCGGTCACGACGATCACGCGCCGCGATATCGAGCGCTCGGGTGCGACGACGGCGGTGGAGTTGCTGCAGTACGTCTCGGCGAACAACAGCCTGAACGCGGTTTCGCTCGGCGATTCCGTCGGCGCCGTGACGTTTTCGGCGCAGACCGCGTCGCTGCGGGGCCTGGGCGGCGGGCGCACGCTCGTGCTCATCAACGGCCATCGCCTCGACACGTTCGCGGGCGAACTGCCCGGCGTGCAGGGCGTCAACCTCGCGACGATTCCGTTGCAGGCGATCGACCGCGTCGAGATCCTGAAGGACGGCGCCTCGGCGGTGTACGGCTCGGACGCGATTGCCGGCGTCATCAATTTCATCACCCGCAACGACTACAGCGGCGCCGAAGCGACCGCCTTTTACGGGACGCCGACGCGAGGCGGCGGCGGCGACCAGTGGCAGGCGAGCGCGACGCTTGGCGGCGGCAGCCTCGAGAAGGATGGCTGGAACGCGTTCCTGTCGGCGCAATACAGCGAGCAGAAGTCACTGGACCAGGTGAGTCGCAATTTCTCCAACTCGTCGTATCGCCCCGACATCGGTCTCATCGGGATTTCACCGAACACCAATCCCGGTCACGCCGTGGGTTCGAACCTCTTCGCCACGGTGAACAACGCGAGCGGCACTCCGGTGATCGCCAACAGTCCTGCGCTGTGTGCGCCGAACCGATTCATCAGCGACGACATCATCGGCACGGATTGCGCGTTCGATCCGGCCGTCATTCCCGGCGTCAACATGATTCCGCACGAGAAGACATGGAATCTGTTCGGCAGCGCGAACTACCGGATCAACGCCGATCTGCAGGCGTACGTCACCGGGCTGTATTCCCACGACGAAACGCGTCTCGTGATCCAGCCGGGACCCGTGTCGAGCCTCTTCAGCTATGGTCCCGAGAGCAACATCCCCGCCGCAATCACGCTGATGCCGTCGAGCCCGTTCTATCCGCACGCCATCGCGCAGGACGCCGGCATCGACGGCGAGCCGCTCGACATCTGGTATCGGACCTTCGACAACGGCTTTCGCGACACGACCGACACGAACGAGAACTGGCAGATCGTCGGCGGCCTCAAGGGAACGTGGCACGGCTTCGACTGGGACGGGTCGCTGTTCTATGCGCAGGGCAACACGACGCAGCACGTGAACGGCGGCTTCCAGGACTACACGCGACTGCTGCCGATCCTGAACAGCGGCGTCGTCAACTTCTTCGGGCCGAACACACCCGACGTGATCGCGCTCGAGCGTTCGGCGAATTTCGTCGGCGACGCGTTCAAGGCCACGTCGAAGAACTACGGCGGGCAGGTGAAGGCGTCGGGCGACATCTACGAACTGCCGGCCGGTACGCTGGCGGCTGCCGTCGGCATCGAGGCGCGCAAGGAGGAATTCGAGCAGACCGTCGACCCCGCGCTCGAGAGCGGCAACATCACCGGCTATCCGGGCGCCCTCAAGTCCACCGGCGGCAAGGCCCGCAACCAGTGGGCGACGTTCGCCGAGATCAACGTGCCGATCGTCAAGACGCTCGAGGGCGACGTCGCGATCCGCTACGACCACTACAGCGATTTCGGCGGCACGACGAATCCCAAGTTCAGCCTGCGCTGGCAGCCGTCGAAAACGGTGCTGATGCGGGCGTCGTACGGCACCGGCTTCCTCGCACCGAGCCTCTATCAGCTATTCGCGCCGAAGTTCACCGGCGTCACGCAGCCGACGAGCGATCCGCTACGTTGTCCCGTGACGGGCGCGGTCGGCGTCGATTGCGACGCGCAGTTCGGCGTGCTGTTCGGCGGCAACGCGAGTCTCAAGCCGGAGGAATCGGAACAGACGAGCGTCGGCATCGTGCTGGAGCCGATTCCGGGCGCGACGTTCTCGCTCGACTGGTTCAAGATCAATCTCAGCGAAACGATCGTCAACGGCATTTCGCCGGCCGCGATCCTTGCCGACCTCGACCAGTTCGGCAATCTCGTGACGCGCGCGCCGCCGGATCCGAACAACCCCGGCCTGCCGGGGCGCATCACGCAGATCGACCAGACGTTCATCAACATCGGCGCGATGCGTCTGCAGGGCCTCGACGTCGAAGGGCATTACCGCGCACCTGCGCAGGCGTGGGGCCGGCTCACGTTCAACCTGTCGGGCACGTACTACCTCAAGTACGACGTGCAGAACCCGGACCGCTCGTATCGCGGCATCGTCGGGACGGCGCTCGGCACGGCGACGACCGGCGTCATCCCGCGATGGAAGCACTATGCGTCGCTCACGTGGGATCTGGGCCCATGGTCGGCGACGCTCGCGCAGACGTACCAGACGTCGTACACCGATCAGAATCGCGATCTCGAAGGCAATCCGCGCACGGTTGGCTCGCTCAGCCTCTGGGACCTGCAGGGCTCGTACACCGGCTTTCGGAACTGGAAGCTGGCGCTCGGCGTGAAGAACCTGTTCGACCGCGATCCTCCCGCCTCGAATCAGCTCACGTCGTTCCTCGCCGGCTTCGATCCGTCGTACTACGATCCGCGGGGCCGATTCGTTTATGCGAGCGTGACGTACAAGTTCAGGTAGCGCATCAATTTTTTCCATGGTGCGAACGCAGCGCGGCAGGTGCGAGCGCACGCGGCGGAGCTGGGCAACGCGTGCTCCACGTCCGTAAACGCCGGCCTACGGGTCCCGGCGGCTCCTTCGCGCGACAAACATGTCGCGCTCGTCGCCGCCACCCGTGACGGCCGTCACTTCCCGTCGCACTTGCTGCCCACGCCGCGTGCGCGGATCGGCGTGATGCGCGGCAGCGTGCGAAACGTGGGTTGAACCGTTGCGCATGCACGCGCACGCCCCGACTTTGCCGCGAATCGGCACGCTGCCGCGAAGCAGCGGTCGGGTACCGAACGGCGCGAGTGGGAGTGCCGGCCGTAATGGGTGGCGCGAGGGAGGGAGGCATGTTTGCCGACCGACCGTTCGCGCCGGGTACCCGTAGGCCGGCGTTTACGGACTCCGGGCGGAGTTCGGTACCCGACCGCCGCTAATCAAATGGAGTTCGGTACCCGACCGCTGCCAAGCAAGGAGACGGCTGGCATCGATGCCGAGAAGATGCGCGGCATCACGCGAATAGATCGCCTTGCCGCGCAGCATCGTCCGACTTCGGCGGCCGGAAGCGCGACACGTCGAGCCCGTCGTGCTCGCGTCGTGTGACATTGAGGCTGAAGCGCCGGCACGCAATTGCGAAACGCCGCGCGATGAGCTCGGCGAACTCGCCGCTGCCGCGCATCCGTGTGCCGAACGTCGAGTCGTAGTCGCGTCCGCCGCGCATCTGCCGCACGAGGCTCATGATGTGTCCGGCGCGAAGCGGGTAGTGCACGTCGAGCCATTCGCGAAAGAGCGGCGCGACCTCGAGCGGCAGCCGCAGCAGCACCCAGCCCGCGCTTTGCGCGCCGCTCGAAGCCGCCGCCTCGAGAATCGCCTCGAGGTCGCGGTCGTTGAGCTGCGGAATGATCGGCGCAACCATGACGCCGACCGGAATGCCCGCGTCGGATAGCGTCTTCACCGCCTGGAGTCGCCGGTGCGGCGCGGCTGCACGCGGCTCCATCCGGCGCGCGAGCTCGCGGTCGAGCGTCGTGATCGACAGGAAGACGCGCGCCATCCGCTTCGCCGCCATCGGCGCGATGATGTCGATGTCGCGCTCGACAAGCGCCGACTTCGTGACGATCGTGAACGGATGTTCGTGCGCGGCCAGCAATGCGAGCAACGAGCGCGTGATCCTCCATTCGCGCTCGATCGGCTGATACGGGTCGGTGTTCGTGCCGAGCGCGATCGGGTCGCAGCGGTAGCCGGGCTTCGCGAGCTCGGCACGCAGCAGGTCGGCAGCATCCGGCTTCGCATAAAGCTTCGTCTCGAAATCGATGCCGGGCGAAAGATCGAGGTATGCGTGCGTCGGCCGCGCATAGCAGTAGATGCAGCCGTGCTCGCAGCCCTGATAGGGATTCACCGACTGCGTAAACGGAATGTCGGGGGAATCGTTGTGCGAGACGATCGAGCGCGCGCGCTGGATCGTCACGATCGTCTTCAGCGGCGCTGGCGCGTCCGCGTCTTCGCCGAGCGCCTGCTGCCAGCCGTCGTCGCACGCCTCGCGCGAATCGTGAAGGAAGCGGTTCCCCGGGTTGAACGTCGCGCCGCGTCCCTTGACCGGCGACGGCGGTTCCTGGGTGCTCATCGGTCGTGAGTGCGAGAACGCTCGGCGTGTCGATACCGGTTAAATATACGGTATCCGGGTCGTCGTGTACAGCACAGTCGATAATCGCCATAGAGCAACGAGGGCGGCAACGAATGGACGAACGAAGCGCGCGTGAAGCGGTGCTCGTGCGCGCGATCGAAACGGCGGACGGCGCGCGCGAAATCTGGAGCGATGCCGACCGCGCATGGGCGACGCGCGCGAGCGCCGAGGTCGTCGGCGAGCACGCGCGCGACGACGCGTTCATCGCCCGGCGCGCCGATCTCGTCCTCGAGCGGCTCGCCGAGCGCCATCCGCGCATTCGTGCGCTGTCGCGGCTACCGTCCGCGCGAAGCTGGCTCGCGCCGCTGCTGGCACTGCTCGCATTCGTCGTCGGTGCGGTCGGCGCCGATCTCTCGCCGACGCAGCGCATCAACCTGCTTGCGCCGCCGGTGCTCGCGCTTCTCGCGTGGAATGTCGGCATTTACGTCGCACTTCTCGCGTCGGCCACGATGCCGCGCCGTGGCGCTGTGCCGCCGGGACCGCTTCGCCGAAGCATCGTCGCCTGGCTCGGCGAGATGACGCCGCGCATCCGCAAGTCGGTTGCGCCGCGGCCGATTGTCGCCGCGTTCCGCCGCTTCGCGACCGAATGGCCGGCGCTCGCGGTGCCGCTCTGGCTGCGGCGTGTCGCGCGGCTGCTGCATTTCGGTGCCGCGATGCTCGCGCTCGGCGCGATCGCGGGCCTCTACGTGCGGGGGATCGCGCTCGAATATCGCGCCAGCTGGCAAAGCACGTTTCTCGACGCGCAGGCGGTCGCGCGGCTGTTGAAGATCGTCCTCGCGCCCGGCGCGTGGCTGACCGGCATCGCGGTGCCCGATGCCGCACATCTCGCGACGATCGGCGCGGACAGCGCGGGCGAGAATGCCGCGCGCTGGATTCATCTCTATGCGGCCACGCTCGCTGCCGTCGTGATCGTGCCGCGGCTTTTGCTTGCTGCGGTTGCGTGGATCGGCGAGCGGCGCCTCGGGCGTCGCTTTCCGCTGCCGCTTTCGCATGCTTATTTCCAGCGCCTGTTGCACATCTGGCACGAGGGCGCCGCCAAAGTGGCGGTGCTGCCATACAGCTTCGACGCGTCGCCGGCTGTCCGCGAAGGGCTTGCCAGGCTGATCGCGCGCGTGTTCGACGCGAACGTCGACGTCGGCTGGCGCGCATCGACGCCGTACGGCTCCGATGCGCTGCCTGACCTCCCGTCGCCCGGGAGCGCGAGCATCGTCGCGCTCTTCAATCTCGCCGCGACGCCGGAGCCCGAGAACCACGGCGCATTCGTCGATGCGCTGCAACGCCACGGGGTGGCCCATGCGCGGCCGGTCGCGATCGTCGACACGAGCGATTTCGTCGATCGCATGAGCGGCGATCCGCGCCGCATTGCCGAGCGCGAGGCCGCGTGGCGGCAGATGCTCGAAGCACACGGCGTCGAGCCGCTGTTCGTCCGGCTCGTCGAGCCGGATTTGCGGGAAGCGGGAGCCGCGCTCGCGACGCGGCTCGAGCGCGCGGTCGCATGACCGGCACGAGCGCAACGGTCGCGCCGGGAAGCGACGCGCCCGAGACCGTCGCGCTGTCGCTGATCGCGCATACGAACGTCGGCAAGACGACGCTCGCGCGGACGCTGCTCGGCCGCGACATCGGCGACGTGCGCGATGCGCCGCACGTGACGGGCAGCGCCGAGCGCTACACGATGATCGAGAGCCCGCGCGGCGACGTGCTCGCGCTGTGGGACACGCCGGGATTCGGCGATAGCGCCCGGCTCGCGCGCCGGCTCGCCGGGGACGATCAGCCGATCCCACGGTTGTTGGCGATGACCTGGGATCGCTGGCGCGACCGCGCGCTGTGGTCGAGCCAGCAGGCGGTGCGCAACGTCCGCGACGAGGCCGACGTCGTGCTCTACCTCGTCAACGCGTCGGAGTCGCCGGCCGACGCGGGCTACGTCGCGCCCGAGCTCGCGATCCTCGAATGGATCGGCAAGCCGGTGATCGTGCTGCTGAATCAGACCGGCCGCCCGCGCCCCGCGAGCGAGGAAGCGGCCGACGTCGCGCGCTGGCGCAATGCGATCGGCGAGCATCCGTACGTCGACGACGTGCTGTCGCTCGACGCGTTCGCGCGGTGCTGGGTGCAGGAAGGCGTGCTGCTGCGTGCGGTCGCGCGCACGCTGCCGCCAGGCAAGCGAGCCGCATTCGCGCGGCTCGCCGCCGCGTGGCGGACGGAGCGCGACGCGCAGTTCGATGCGGCGATGGCGGCGCTGGCGCAGCCGATCGCCCGTGCGGCTTGCGCGCGCGTGACGCTACCCAACACGGCCGTCGGCGCCACGCTGGGTGACGTCGGCAGAGCGATCGGCCTTTCGCGCCGGCGCATCGACCGCACGAAGCAAACGGCGATGCGCGACCTCGCGATGCTTCTCGACGACGACATCCAGCAGAGTACCGAGCGGCTGATCGAGATTCATCGCCTCGGCGGCCATGCGGCCGACGAAGTGACCGTTCGGCTCGCGGAGCACCTCAAGACCGACGCGCCGCTCGACGAGCGCAAAGCGGCGGTGATCGGCGGGTTCGTGTCGGGCGCCCTGACGGGACTCGCGGCGGACCTCGCGTCCGGGGGTCTCACGTTCGGCGCGGGACTTCTCGCCGGCGGCGTCGTCGGCGCGGTCGGCGGGGCAGGGCTCGCGCGCGGCTTCAACCTCGTGCGCGGCAAGCGCGCGTCGATCGTCGGCTGGAGCGACGCATTCCTCCGCTCGCTGATCCCCGGCGCCGTTCTTCGCTATCTCGCCGTCGCGCACTATGGTCGCGGACGCGGCGACTTTGCGGCGAGCGAGTACCCGTCGTTCTGGCGCGAGGCGGTCGCCGCCGCGGCAAACCGCGCACCACGCCTCGACCCGATCCTCGCTGCGCGCGGCGTCGAGCCGTGCGACGTGGAGGCGATCGCGCACGCGGTGAAGGAAGCGCTCGCCGCGATCGCGCTCGACGTGCTCGGAACACTCTATCCAGACGCCTTGCCTGGCCGAGCACGATCGGCGGAAAATGCGACACCGGCCGGCACGGCCGCTTGAGGCGATCGATGAAGGGGCAGGACGACGAACTGCGCGCGCGTCTCGATCGTGAAGCACACGATCTCGCCGTGAAGCGCCGCGATCCGGCGTCACCGTTCTTCCGTGGCGATCGACGCCGCTTCGTGCTGCGCTCGGCGGCGGCCGTTAGCGGCATCGCGCTTGCGCGCGCTGCACCGGCGCAGGCTCCGCCCGGCGCGGCAGCGCACGACGTCCCGCCCGATGCGACGAAGACGCCCGGCTATCCGTTGGCGGACGAAAGCTACGGCACGCGATCGCAGTTCGAGACCGAAGTGCGGCGCCGCTTCAAGACCCCGACGCCGCTCTCGTCGTGGACGATGACGCCGCTCGAAGCGGGCGTCGGCATCGTGACGCCGTCGGGACTGCATTTCGAGCGCAGCCACGGCGGGACCGCGGTGATCGATCCCGCCAGGCATTCGCTGTACGTGCACGGGATGGTTCAGGAGCCGCGCAAGTACTCGATGCACGATCTGCGGCGATTCCCGTCGATCTCGCGCATGATGTTCATCGAGTGCTCGGGCAACGGCCTGACCGAGTGGTCGAAGCCGACCATGCGCACGGTGCAGTTCACGCACGGCCTCACGTCGACCTCCGAGTGGACCGGCGTTCCGCTGTCGACGATCCTGAACGAGGCGGGCCTCGCGCACGGCGCGAAGTGGCTCCTCGCCGAGGGCGGCGATGCGGCGGCGATGACGCGCAGCATCCCGATCGACAAGGCGATGAAGGACTGTTTTCTCGCCTATGGTCAGAACGGCGAGGCGATCCGCCCCGAGCAGGGCCATCCGCTGCGACTGATGGTGCCGGGCTGCGAAGGCAACATCAACATCAAGTGGTTGCGCAGGATCGAGGTATCCGACACGCCGTTCATGACGCGCGAGGAGACGTCGAAGTACACCGACCTCCTTCCCGACGGCAAGGCCGTGCAGTTCTCGCTCGTGATGGAAGCGAAGTCGGTGATCACGTCGCCGTCGGGCGAGATGACGCTCGACGGCCCCGGCTTCTACGAGATCACCGGGCTCGCATGGTCCGGGCGCGGCGCGATCCAGCGCGTCGATGTTTCGACCGACGGCGGCCGCACTTGGCGCGCCGCGAAGCTGCAATCGCCGGTCCTGCCGATCTGTCACACGCGCTTCCGCTTGCCGTGGAAATGGGATGGCGGCGAGGCGATCCTGCAAAGCCGCTGCGTCGACGAGACCGGCTACGTGCAGCCGACGCTCGGGCAATTGATCGCCGTGCGCGGCCTGAACGGCCCGCTCGGTTCGATCTATCACCTGAATGCGATCCAGAGCTGGCACGTCGCCGCCGACGGCAAGGTGACCAATGTTCACCATTACTGAGACCGTCGTCGCGCTCGCACTGTCGATGCTTGCGACGAGCGCGCTTGCCACCGACGCGCGCGAGCCGACGTACGCATTCGGCACGCGGCCGTCGGAGGCCGAGCTCGGCCATTTCGTCTCGCCGCTTCCCGACGGGCGCGGACTGCCGCAGGGCTCGGGCTCCGTGCTCGAAGGCAAGTCGGTCTACCAGCAGCAATGCGCGTCGTGTCACGGCGAGAAGCTCACGGGCGGCATCGGCGATCGGTTGATCGGCGGCCGCGGCTCGCTCGTCAACGACGATCCGAAGAAGGCGCCGGTGAAGACGGTCGAAAGCTATTGGCCCTACGCGACGACGCTGTTCGACTACATCAAGCGCGCGATGCCGATGAGCGCGCCCGGGAGTCTCACCGACGACCAGGTCTACGCGCTCACCGCGTACATCCTGTCGCAGGCGAACATCGTCTCGGAAGACGCGATCATGAGCGCGGACACGCTGCCGAAGGTCGTGATGCCCAACCGCGACGGCTTCATTCCCGATCACCGGCCGGAGCGCTTTCCTCCGGCGTCGCGGACCCCGCACCAGTCGCTCGCGATCGCGCCCGCCGCGAAGTGACGACCCGTCCCAAAGCGCATCGCTTCGACACGCTGTCGCTGCACGCCGGGTCGCGGCCCGATCCGGCGACCGGCGCGCGTGCGACGCCCATCTACCAGACGACGTCGTTCGTGTTTCCGGACACCGATCACGCGGCGGCGCTCTTCAACATGGAGCGCGCGGGTCACGTCTATTCGCGGCTGTCGAATCCGACCTGCGCGGTGCTCGAGGAACGGATCGCCGCGCTCGAAGGCGGCATCGGCGCCATCGCGACGGCGAGCGGCCAGGCCGCGCTGCATCTCGCGATCGTGACGCTGATGTCGGCGGGCTCGCACATCGTCGCTTCGCGCTCGCTCTACGGCGGCTCGCACAACCTGCTCGATTACACGCTGCCGCGCTTCGGCATTGCGACGACGTTCGTCGATCCACGCGATCTCGACGCGTGGGCGCGAGCGATCGGTCCGCAGACCCGGCTCCTGTTCGGCGAGACGCTCGGCAATCCGGGGCTCGAGGTGCTCGACGTTCCGCGCGTCGCCGATCTCGCGCACGCGCACGGGCTGCCGCTGCTCGTCGACTCGACGTTCACGACACCGTGGCTGATGCGGCCGTTCGAGCACGGCGCCGATCTCGTCATGCACTCGGCGACCAAGTTCCTGTCGGGCCACGGGACGGTCATCGGCGGCCTGCTCGTCGATTCCGGGAGGTTCGACTGGAACGCCGACGGCGTGCGCGAAAAGTTTCCGACGCTGACCGAGCCTTACGCGGGTTTCCACGACATGGTGTTCGCCGAGGAATCGAGCACCGCGGGTTTCCTCCTGCGCGCACGCCGCGAAGGGATACGCGATTTCGGCGCCTGCATGGCGCCGATGACGGCGTTCCACATCCTGCAGGGCATCGAAACGCTGCCGGTGCGCATGGCCCGCCACGTCGAGAACACGCGCGCGATCGCCGGCTTCCTGCGCGAGCATCCGTTCGTCTCCGACGTCGGCTATCCCGAGTTGCCGACGCATCCGGACAACGCGCTCGCGTCGCGACTGCTGCCGCGCGGCTCCGGCGCGGTCTTCAGCTTCAACCTGCGCGGCACTCGCGAGCAGGGACGCCGCTTCATCGAGGCGTTGCGGCTTTTCTCGCATCTCGCGAATGTCGGCGATGCGAAATCGCTCGTGATCCATCCCGCCTCGACGACGCACTTCCGAATGTCCGACGACGATCTGCGGCGCGCGGGCATCACCGAGGGAACGATCCGGCTTTCGATTGGGCTCGAGGATCGCGCCGACCTGATCGACGACCTGTCGCGCGCGCTCGCGGCCGCGAGCAAGGGCTGATGCAGTTCGACGTCGGCGGTCGAGCGGTCTACGCGTACACCGGCACGCGGCCGTTCGACGGGCAGCGGCCGACCGTTCTGTTCGTGCACGGCGCCGCCAACGATCACGGCGTGTTCGCGCTCCAATCGCGTTATTTCGCGTGGCACGGCATGAACGCCGTCGCGCTGGACCTTCCGGGTCACGGCCGCTCGGCGGGCGATCCGCCGGCGAGTGTCGAGGCGCTCGCCGACTGGCTGCACGACGTGATCGACGCGCTCGGCGTGCGCGAGACGAGCCTCGTCGGGCATTCGCTCGGTGCTTTGGCGGCGCTCGAATGCGCATCGCGCCATCCGGAGCAGATCGCGCGGCTCGCACTGCTCGGACCGTCCGTGCCGATGCCGGTCAGCGCGGACCTGCTCGCGGCGGCCGCGGCGAACGACCACGTCGCCTACGAGCTCATCAACGGCTGGTCGTTCGCGCCGGCGAGCCAGCTATCCGGCGGCAATCGCCTTCCCGGCGTCTGGATGCTCGGCAACGCGATGCGGCTGATGGAACGCACGCCGGACGGCGTGCTCGCGACGGACCTCGCCGCGTGCAACGCGTATGCGAACGGCGTCGAAGCCGCGAAACGGGTTTCCTGCACGACGCTCGTCATCCTCGCTGCGCGCGACGTCATGGCGCCGCCGCGCAATGCGAAGGCACTGATCGACGCGCTGGCCGACGTACGGACGGTGACGTTGCCGGACACCGGCCACTCGATGATGACCGAGCGGCCGGACGAGGTGCTGGACGCGTTGCGAAAGTTCCTGGCCGTCAGCCCCGCCACTTGATCGAGCACCCGATCGCGGGCACCTGCTCGACCGGCGCGCGACCCGTCCGCGCGACCTGAACCATCGCCTCGTAGAGTTCGCGCCGGGCATCGGGAT
>Ga0207707_10004312_pt1 | contig 12593 bp, 16 predicted proteins | sample KBSC83BmetaG_FD_184336 | JGI IMG/M metagenome (GOLD analysis project Ga0207707, IMG submission 184336) | Corn rhizosphere microbial communities from Kellogg Biological Station, Michigan, USA - KBS C8-3B metaG (SPAdes) (version 2) | ecosystem: Host-associated > Plants > Roots > Rhizosphere ... | reverse complement strand
GGCACGATGGTCACCGTGACGAGCGATGCAACCGGCGCCCGCGGTGTGCGTAGCGTGAATGCCAGGCGACGGTGCGGGACGATCTCGACGTACCGGCCGGTGAATGCGTCGGTCGCCGCGCGTTGCCGATCCGCGAAACGAAACGACCCGCCCACCCATGCGTCGATGCGCACGTCCGTCATCGGCGCAGACGCCGTCGCGAACAGCCATTCGCCCGCGATCTCCTGATCGAGCCACGCGCCGAAAATCCGGCTGGGCGGCGCGTCGTAGCGATCGCGGATACGGATCGTGTGCACACGGAGCCCATCGTGCGGGACACGCTCCGATGGATCCGCCACGCCTGGCGCCGCGACCCGATCGATCCGAACGCCAACCCGGGGGGACACGCGGTTCGTCCGATGGCCGGCAATGTCGCGCTCGACGTCCACTTTCATGGTCGCACCCACGCTAGCGATGCTCGATGGCATCGGGCTCGGACACCCGGACCGCCACCCTCGCCGGCGCGGGCATCCACAGTCGCGGCATGGTGGCGCTGGCAACCGTTCGCACCAGGTTGTCGACGGCCTGCCGCGCACGCATCGCCGCCTGCGGATTCCGCCGCTGCCACAGGTACAGCAGCAAGGCACACAGCGTGCCGCCCGGCATGAGGATCTCCAGCAGCACATAAGGACCGGCGTTCTGCGCCGCCCTGCACAATGTTTTCAACCCGTTGACGAAGGCTTCCATGATCGCTCCAGCGCTTGGTTCGGCCCCACCGACGCGGGCCCTCATCCACTGGTCGAACGCGCAAGCCTGGATTCGACAAGGCGATCACGCTCACTGTGAAAGAAATTCGATGCCTGGGATGACCGGCGGTTCAGTCGGCCAGCTCGGCCAGCCGGCGCTCGAGGAACTGGCGCTCGGGCGCCTGGCGGGCGAGCGCGATCGCCCGCTCGTAAGACGCGCGCGCCTGCGAGACCCTGCCCAGGCGCCGGCACAGATCGGCGCGCGCGGCGTGGGCGAGGTGGTAGTCGTCGAGGTCGCCGCGATCGAGGATGGCATCGATCACGGCGAGGCCCGCCTCCGGGCCGTCGCGCATCGCTACGGCCACCGCGCGGTTGAGCTCCACCACCGGCGAAGGCTCGACGCGCAGGAGCACGTCGTACAGCCCGACGATCTCGTCCCAGTCGGTGGCCTCGGTGCTCGGCGCATTGGCGTGCACCGCGGCCAGCGCCGCCTGCAGCGCGTAGGGTCCGGCGCGGCGCCCGGCGAGCGCTTGCTCGACCAGCGCCGAGCCTTCCGTGATCTGGTCGCGGTTCCACAGCGAGCGATCCTGCTCGTTGAGCAGCACCAGCGCGCCCGTGGGCGACGTGCGCGCGGCGCGCCGCGACTCCTGCAGCAGCATCAGGGCCAGCAATCCGATCGCCTCGGGCTCGGGCAGCAGCGCGACCAGCAGTCGCCCGAGGCGGATCGCCTCGCCCGACAGGTCGACGCGCGTCAGCGACTGGCCGGACGACGCGGAGTAGCCTTCGTTGAACACGAGGTAGATCACGCGCAGCACGCTGCCGAGGCGCTCGGCGAGCTCGTGCGCTTCCGGGACCTGGTACGGGATGCGGGCGTCGCGGATCTTGGACTTGGCGCGCACGATGCGCTGCGCCAGCGTGGGCGGGGTGCTGAGGAACGCCTGCGCGATCTCCTCGGTCGTCAGGCCGCAGACTTCGCGCAGCGTCAACGCGACCTGCGCGTCCGCGGCGAGCGCGGGGTGGCAACAGGTGAAGATGAGCCGGAGCCGGTCATCCTCGATCGCTTCGCTGTCGGCAGTCGCGGATTCGTCGATGACCGATTCGACATGCTCGATGTGCTCCTCGATCGAGTCGAATCGCGCGTGCCGGCGAATGCCGTCGATCGCCTTGAAGCGTCCCGCCGAGACGAGCCAGGCGCGCGGGTTCGCCGGGATCCCGTCGCGCGGCCATTGCTCGAGCGCGGCGCGGAATGCATCATGCAGCGCCTCCTCGGCGAGGTCGAAGTCGCCGAGCAGCCGGACGAGGGTGGCGAATACGCGTCGCGATTCGGCGCGATAGATCGCGTTGGCGGCGTCGCGGACGTGCTGCGCGGAATCCCCGTTGATCGTCACGTTGTCCTGCTCCCCATGGCGGCTCGCGTATAGCCTACTCGTCGCGTCGATCGTGCATCATCGAGCCTTTCCATCGCCCCCGTCGTCGTCGAGCGTCGTCATGGATACGCCCACGCTGCGCACCGCCCGCCTGCTGCTGCGCCCGTTCGCGGACGACGATGCCTCGGCCCTCTTCGCGCTGCACGGCAACGCACACGTATTGCGCTACTGGGATTCGCCGCCCTGGCGCGAGCGCGCGCGGGCCGGGCGCTTCATCGCCGCATGCAGGCGGATGGCGCAGGAGGGCACCGGCGCACGGGTGGCGATCGAGCGCGTCGCCGATGGCGCGTTCATCGGCTGGTGCGGCTTGAGCCGGTGGAACCCGGACTATCGCAGCGCGGCGATCACCTACTGCTTGGACGACGCCTTCTGGCGTCACGGGTACGCGACCGAGGCCGTCCGCGCTTTGCTGCAATGGGCGTTCGACACGCTCGATCTCAACCGCGTGCAGGCCGAGACCGATACCCGCAATGCGGCCTCGGCACGCGTGCTCGAGAAGCTCGGCTTCGTGCGCGAGGGCACGCTGCGCGAGGATTGCATCGTCGAGGGCGAGATCTCGGACTCCTGGATCCATGGGCTCCTGAGGCGCGACTGGACGGCGCGCGTGCCGGGCCCGGCGGCGGGCTGATGCGCGCGGGAGCCCGGCCGCCGATGCGCGTGGCCTACGTCGTCGACACGTCCGCCTTCGGCGGCGCGGAGGTCTACCTGCAGCAGCTCCTTCGCGCTTCCCGCGGTGTGGTCGAGCCATCGCTGTTGGCCGCGCGACCGGGGGTGGCGGCGCTCGAGAACGGCGCGCGCGCGCTCGGCGTGCCGGTCGAATCCTTTTCGCGCATCGACCGCAAGCTCGACGTGGGTCGACTCTACGCATTGGCGCGTGCCATTTCCCGCCGCAGGCCGGACCTCGTGCACGTCAACATGACGACCGCGACGAACAACCGCTACGCGATTGCGGCGGCGTTGCTCGCGCGCGTGCCTACGGTGGCGACCGTGCATTCTCCCGTCGCGGTGGGCACGCCCCGGCACACGTTCTTCCTTCGCGGACTCTTCGCGCGGTTGCGCGCGGTGATCGCCGTGTCGCGCGCCGTGCACAAAGTCGTGGTCGAGGACCTGCGCGTGCCGCCCGCGCACGTGCACCTCATTGCCAACGGCGTCGCCGACGCCGAGCCGCTTTCGACGCCACCCGGGTCGCGTGCTCGCATCGTCGCCTTGGGCCGGCTCGAGCGCGAGAAGGGATTCGACGTCCTCATTGCCGCAACACGCATGCTGGCCGAGCGTGCGATTCCCGTCGAGGTCGTCATCTGCGGCGAAGGCCGCGAGCGCCGCGCACTGGAGGAAGCGTCGCGCGACCTCCCCGTGACGCTGCCGGGATTCGTCGCCGATGCGGCGCAGCGGTGGCAGGGCGCCCACGTGTTCTGCCTGCCGTCGCGACTCGAGGGCCTGCCGTTGTCGCTCCTCGAGGCGATGACGCGCGCGCTGCCCTGCGTCGCCAGCGACGTCGGCGATGTCGGAGAGGCGCTCGGAGCGGCGGGGAAGACGGTGCCGCCGGACGATCCGCGAGCGCTGGCCGACGCGATCGCGTCTGTCGTGGCGGATCCGGACCGCGCGGCGGCGATGGGCGCCGCCGCGCGTGCAAGGGCGCTCGCCCACCATTCCGTCGATGCGATGATCGAGCGCACGATCGACCTCTACGCCGCGTGCCTCCAGGGTTGCTGATGGCTGCGCGAGACCGCAGCCATTGCGCCGCCGAGTTGTCGGTCGGGCAATACTCGGCCTGACCCGTCGCGTCGTAGACTTTCGAACCCTATCACGCAGGAGAGCTGACGATGAAGCCGGCCAAGAACACGATCTGCATCTGGTACGACACCGAGGCCGAGGACGCGGCTCGGTTCTACGCGAAAACCTTCCCGAACTCGTCCGTCGGCGAGGTGCATCGCGCGCCCGGCGACTACCCTTCCGGCAAGCAAGGCGACGTGCTGACGGTCGATTTCAACGTCATGGGCATCCCGTGCCTGGGTCTCAACGGAGGCCCCGAGATGAAGCACAACGAGGCGTTCTCGTTCCAGGTCGCGACCGTCGACCAGGCCGAGACCGATCGCTACTGGAATGCGATCGTCGGCAACGGCGGCCAGGAAAGCGTGTGCGGGTGGTGCAAGGACCGCTGGGGCGTGTCGTGGCAAATCACGCCGATCGCATTGACGGAGGCCTTCACGGGTTCCGATCGCGCCGCGGCGAAGCGCGCGTTCGAGGCCATGATGCAGATGAAGAAGATCGACGTCGCCGCGATCGAGAAGGCGCGCCGCGGTTGATGCATCAATACGGAATGGTGCCGGCACCAGGGATCGAACCCGGGACCTTCGGTTTACAAAACCGCTGCTCTACCAGCTGAGCTATGCCGGCGTGGATTCGCCTGCCCCCTCACCCCGAGCCTCTCCCGCTCGCGGGAGAGGGAGAGGAGAGTCACTTGATGATTTGCAGGTGCGAGGGTCGCGCCTTGGACTTGGTGCCTGGTGCCTCGGTGACGGTTTCGCCCGGTCCGCCGCCCGCCAGCGTCGCGATCGGGTCGCCGGTGACGGTGAACGCGAAGCCGTAGCCGGTCTCCTTGGCGAAGATGCCGGCGACCGTCGCCATCGGCACGACCACCTCCTGCGACGCGCCGTTGAAGCGCGCGGTGAAGCGGATCCAGTCGTTGTCGACGGTGAGCTTGCGCGTGGCCGAATGCGAGATGTTGAGCACGATCTCGCCGTTCTTGACGAACGACTGCGGCACGCGCGTGTCGGCATTGACCTTCACCGCGAGGTAGGGTGTGAGGCCGTTGTCGGCGCACCATTCGCAGATGGCGCGCACGAGGTAGGGCTTGGCGGACTGCTCGGACATCGGCACAGGATGCTACGCGCCGTGGGCAGCGGTCAATAGACGGGCGTCGGAGGCCGACGATCAGCGGCGCATGCCCCGCTCGGCGGACGTCAGCGCCTCGGAGAACGCCGGCCGCGCGAACAGGCGTTCGGCATACTTCATGAGCGGCGCCGCCTGCTTCGGCATCTGGATGCCGTAATAGTCGAGGCGCCACAAAAGCGGCGTGATCGCGACGTCCAGCATCGAGTACTCGTCGCCCAGCATGTGCTTGTGCTTGGCGAACACCGGCGTGATCTGCAGGAGCGAGTCGCGCACCAGGTGGCGCGCCTTCTCGGCGTTCTTCTGGTTGTTGCCTTCGAGCGCGTCGATGTGGATGAAGAGCTCCTTCTCGAAGCGATGAAGGAAGAGCCGCGCGCGCGCCCGCATGACCGGGTCGGCCGGCATCAGCTGCGGGTGCGGGAAGCGCTCGTCGATGTACTCGTTGATGATGTTGGACTCGTGCAGGACGAGGTCGCGCTCGACCAGCACCGGAACCTGGTTGTACGGGTTCATCACCGCGAGGTCCTCGGGCTTGTGGTCGAGGTCGACGTCGATGATCTGGAAGTCCATGCCCTTCTCGTGCAGCACGATGCGACAGCGCTGCGAGAACGGATCGGTGGTACCGCTGTAGAGCGTCATCATGATGGTCTAGCTCCCTTGCGCGCGTTGCGCGCGCCATCCGCGTCCGCCGCGCGCCGTTCGTGCCGGGATCGCCGGCACGTCACGCGGCGTCGCGGCTTCTAATGAACGTCGCGCCAGTACTCGTGCTTGAGCGCGTAGGCGACGACGAAGAGCACGCCGAGGAACAGCAGCACGATGATGCCGATCCGGATCCGGTGGTTCTTCGAGGGCTCGGCGATGTAATCGAGGTAGTTGACGATGTCGGCGGCCGTGCTCTCGAACGCCACCTGCGACATCGAGCCGGGCGACTCGTTCGAAAGCGAAAGCACCTTCCATTTGCCACCCGCGGCCGGCTCGACGCCGACCAATGTCTTGGCGGCGATCGCGGCGCCCATCGCCTGCTGCTGGTCCTCGTACTCGGTCTCGACGAGCTTGCGCTGCCCCTGCAGCTCGGCCAGCACGTGCGGCATGCCGACGTTGGGGAACACGAGGTTGTTCCAGCCGGTGGCCGACTTGGGATCGCGGTAGAAGCCGATCAGGTAGTTGTACAGCCAGGCGGTGCCGCGCACCCGCGCCTCGACCGACAGGTCGGGCGGCGGGTTGCCGAACCACGCCTTGGCGTCGGCGGCGGGCATCGCCACCTCCATCGTGTCGCCGATCTTGGCGTCGCCGAAGATCAGGTTGCCCTTGATGTCGTCCTCGGTGAGGCCGATGTCGGTGAGCCGGTTGTAGCGCATGTACTTCGCCGAGTGGCAGCCCTGGCAATAATTCGCGAAGTCGCGCGCGCCGCGCTGCAGCGACTCGTCGTCGAGGCGGTGCCCGGGGGCCGGCGCCATCAGGAGGTGCGGACCTTCGGCGAAGGCGGGGACTGCGGCGAGGGCGCCGAGCGCGAGCGCGGCGATGCAGGCGATTGTTTTCATTTCCAGGTCACCCGTTGCGGCTCGGGGAGCGTCTTGTCGCGCGCCGTGTACCACGGCATCAGCAGGAAGAACAGGAAGTAGCCGATCGTCAGGAAGCGCGCGATCACGGTTGCCTTGTCGGCGCCGCCCAGGATGGGCCAGCTCTCGGGGAACTGCCCCCAGACGGTGATCGGCACGACGCCGAGATAGCCGAGCACCAGGAAGCAGACGACGAAAACCGCGAGCCAGATCTTGTAGGTGCGGCCGCGGTAGCGGATCGACTTGACCTTGCCGCGGTCGAGCCACGGCAGCGCGAAGAAGATCAGCACGGAGATGCCCATGACGATGACGCCCCACACCTGCGTGCCCATCGCGGAGGGCACCGCGCGCAGCATCGCGTAGTACGGCGTGAAGTACCACACCGGCGCGATGTGCTCGGGCGTCTGCAGCGGGTTGGCCGGGATGAAATTGTTGGCCTCGAGGAAATAGCCGCCCATCTCCGGCAGGAAGAACACGATGATCGAGAACACCGCCAGGAACACCACGACGCCGACCAGGTCCTTGACCGTGTAGTAGGGGTGGAACGGGATGCCGTCGAGCGGGTGGCCCGTCGCCGGGTCCTTGAACTTCTTGATCTCGATGCCGTCGGGGTTGTTCGAGCCCACCTCGTGCAGCGCCATGATGTGCGCGACGACGAGGCCGAGCAGCACGAGCGGCAGCGCGATCACGTGGAACGCGAAGAAGCGGTTCAGCGTGACGTCGGAAATCGTGTAGTCGCCGCGGATCCACACGGCGAGGCCGTCGCCGATCACCGGGATCGAGCTGAACAGGTTGACGATCACCTGCGCGCCCCAGTACGACATCTGGCCCCACGGAAGCAGGTAGCCGAAGAACGCCTCGGCCATCAGGCACAGATAAATGAGGCAGCCGAAGATCCACAAAAGCTCGCGCGGCTTGCGGAAGCTGCCGTACAGGAGGCCGCGGAACATGTGCAGGTAGACGACGACGAAGAACATCGACGCGCCGGTCGAGTGCATGTAGCGGATGAGCCAGCCCCAGTCGACGTCGCGCATGATGTACTCGACCGACTCGAACGCCTTGGTGGCGTCGGGCTTGTAGTTCATCGTCAGGAAGATCCCCGTGACGATCTGCAGCACCAGCACCAGCGCCGCGAGCGAGCCGAAGTAGTACCAGAAGTTGAAGTTCTTCGGCGCGTAGTACTCGGACGCGTGCTCCTTCCACAGCGTGGAAAGCGGGAAGCGGTCGTCGATCCAGGTGAGGAGCTTGCTCATCGTCGCGGTCTTTGGTGGTGGTGCTGCTGCGTTGGCTGCGGGTCGTGCAGGGCTCAGGCCTTCGTGTCCTCGCCGATGACGACCATCGTGTCGGTCGCGTAGCGATGCGGGGGAATCACGAGGTTGAGCGGCGCGGGCACGCCCTTGAACACGCGCCCGGCGAGGTCGAACTTCGACTGGTGGCACGGGCAGAAGAAGCCGCCGAGCCAGTCGGGACCGAGATCGGCGGGCGCGAGCTCGGGGCGATAGGTCGGCGAGCAGCCGAGGTGGGTGCAGATGCCGACGGCGATCCACATCTCGGGCTTGATCGAGCGCGTCTCGTTCTGCGCGTACTTGGGCTGCTGCGGCTCCTCGGACTTGGGATCGACGAGGCGGCTGTCCATCTTGGGCAGGTTGTCGACCATTTCCTTCGTGCGGTTGACCACCCAGCACACCTTGCCGCGCCATTCGACGTTGATCTTCTGGCCGGGCTCGACCTTGGAGATGTCGATTTCCACCGGTGCGCCGGCGGCCTTTGCGCGTTCGCTGGGGAAGAACGACATCACGAACGGCACGGCCGTGGCCACGACACCGATCCCGCCCACCACCGAGGTCGCCGTGATCAGGAACCGGCGCTTGTCCTTGTCGATCGTTGCTTCCGTAGCCATCCGGCCATTCCCCGAGTATTCGTGAGCGGGCTCGCGCGTCGCGCGCGCCGCGAATTGAAAACGAGCCCGGATCGCCGTTACGAAAGGGGCTCGTCGCAAACTCGTTGATTATACGCGATTGCGTGTGCAAAACGGAAGCCGCGCGCCAGTCGGATGCCCGATTCCGCCGTGCAATCAGCGGGTTGGCGCATGCGTCGGCGCGCGACCTGGGTTTTGGGATTGTCGCGGAGCAACGTTGCAAGCCCCGCGAAAAGCGCGGCCCGTGTGGCTCCTATAATGGCTATCCGCCGACTTCGGCGCATTTGCAGGCTTTTGCCGTTATGTTGCGGAAGTTCTGGCTTTTGTTCGCGCAAGCCTGCACGCTCGTCATCGCGGTGCTGTTCGTGGTGTCGACGCTCAGGCCCGACCTCGTGCCGCGTCTCGCGTACGCGCCGGCGCCGCCGGTCGTGAACGTCGTGCAGGGCGCGCCGAGCGCCGCAGTGGCGCCGGTCGCGAGCTACGCCGATGCCGCGAAGAAGGCGATGCCGGCGGTCGTCAACATCTATACGAGCCGCGAGATCGGCGCGCGCAATCCGCTCGCCGACGACGAGATCTTCCGCCGCTACTTCCCCGACCTTGCCAAGCGGATGGCGCCGCAGCGCGCGCGCAGCCTGGGCTCGGGCGTCATCGTCGCACCGGAGGGCTACGTGCTCACCAACTTCCACGTCGTCGATGGCGCCGACGACATCACGCTGATCCTCGCCGACGGCCGCGAGATCAAGGCGAAGGTGCGCGGCAGCGATCCCGAATCCGACCTCGCCGTGCTGAAGGCGGCGACCGACGGCCTGCCGGCGATCACGTTGGGCGACCTCGAATCGGTGCGCGTCGGCGACGTCGTACTGGCGATCGGCAATCCGTTCGGCTTCGGCAACACCGTGACCGCGGGGATCGTCTCGGCGCTCGGCCGCAACCACCTCGGCATCAACCGCTTCGAGGATTTCATCCAGACCGACGCGCCGATCAATCCCGGCAACTCCGGCGGCGCGCTCGTCGACACGTCGGGCAACCTCATCGGCATCAACAGCACGATCTATTCGCAGTCGGGCGGATCGCTCGGCATCGGCTTCGCGATCCCCGTGTCGCTCGCGCGCTCGGTGCTGTCGCAGATCATCGAGAAGGGCGAGGTGACGCGCGGCTGGCTCGGCATCGAGCCGGCCGACCTCTCCGAGGACGGCGCGCGTGCGCTCGCGCTCGACCGCGCCGACGGCGTGCTGATCCGCAGCCTGCAGCCCGACGGACCCGCCGACCGCGCCGGCATGAAGGTGCGCGACGTGGTCGTCGACGTCGCCGGCAAGCCGACGCACGACGTCGTCGGCTTGATGGCGCGCATCGCCGCGCTCACGCCCGGCACGACCGCGAAGGTGAAGGTGTGGCGCGCGCCGCACACGGTCGACCTCGACGTCGTCGTGGGCAAGCGCCCCGCCCCGCAGCCGCAATAGGCGCTAGGCCTTGACGTCGTCGCCGGCGACCGCGTCGGCGTCGGGCTTGGGGAAGAACCTCGCGGCGACGAGGCCGATCTCGTAGAGCAGGCACATCGGCACCGCCAGCATCAGCTGCGACACCACGTCGGGCGGCGTGATCACCGCGGCGACGATGAACGCGCCGACGATCACGTAGCGCCGCTGGGACTTGAGCTTGTCGAGGGACACGATGCCCATGCGCACCAGCAGCACCTCGACCACGGGGATCTCGAACGTCGCGCCGAACGCGACGAACATCCACAGCACGAACGACAGGTACTTGTCGATGTCGGTCATCATCTGCACGCCCTCGGGCGTGAAGCTGACGAAGAAGTGGAAGATCCACGGGAACACGACGAAGTACGCGAACGCCATGCCGGCGAAGAACAGCACGACGCTCGACACGATGAGCGGGAGCGCGAGCCGCTGCTCGTGCTTGTAGAGGCCCGGCGCGACGAACGCCCAGATCTGCCACAGCACCCACGGCAGCGCGACCAGGAACGCAGCGAGTAGCGTCACCTTCAGTGGCACGAGGAACGTGCCAGTGACGTCGGTGGCGATCATCGTCGCGCCGACCGGCAGCGCGTGCATCAGCGGCCGCGCGACGAGCGAGTAGATGTCCTTGGAGAACGGCGCGAGTGCCAGGAACACCACCAGCACCGCGACGATCGACTTCAATAGCCGCGACCGCAGCTCGACGAGGTGCGAGATGAAGGTTTCCTGCGGCGATTCGTCGGCGGTGCTCATCCGTGATGATCAATGGCGACGCCGCGCGCCCTTGGCGCTCGCGCGGCCGGCGCGGGCGTCAGATCTTGTCGAATCCCGGCAGCGCCGGCTGGCGCGGCGCCTCGGCGCCCGCGGCGGCCGGCGTGGCATCGGCCGTCAGCGCGAACGGTGCGTCTGTGGATCCCGGCAGCGCGGCCGGCGCGGCGGTGTCCGCGACCGCCGGCGCCGCATCCTGTCCCGCGGCGTTGAGGTCGCGCTCGACGTCGCGGATCCCCGATTCGACGCTTTTCGCGGCGGTCTCGACCGACTGCTTCAATTCCTGCGCGGTCGACTGCATCTCGTTCTGCAGCTTGCGCAGCTCCTCGAGCTCGAGCTCGCGGCTGATGTCGGCCTTGACCTCGCCGACGTACCGCTGCAGCCGCCCGAACAGCACGCCGAGCGTGCGCGCGGTCTTCGGCAGCTTCTCGGGGCCGATCACCACCAGCGCCACCACCGCGATGACGACGATCTCCGAGAACCCGACGTCGAACATGGACGGAAGACCGCGGGACGCTTACGACTTCGTCGTCTCGCGCTTGACCTCGCCCTCGATCGTCGTGCCGCCGAGCTGTGCACGGCGCGCCGCCTCGTCGGCATCGCGCGCCGCGGTGGTGGCGTCGTCCTTCATGCCTTCCTTGAAGCCCTTCACCGCGCCGCCGAGGTCCTGGCCCATGTTGCGGAGCTTCTTCGTGCCGAAGATCATCACCACCACGAGGAGGACGATCAACCAGTGCCAAATGCTCATCGAGCCCATTTCAATCTCCTTGAGTGCTCCTGCGCGGCAGCATCGGCCCCAGCGGTTCGGGGCCTCCCAGCACGTGCAGGTGAATGTGCTGCACTTCCTGCAGCCCGACGCGTCCGTTGTTGACGATGAGGCGGAAGCCGTCGCGGGCGCCCTCGTCGAGCGCGAGCTTGCCGGCGAGCCGCATCATGCGTCCCATCACCGGCGCGTCGCCATCGGTGAGGTCGTACATCGTTGCCACGTGCGCCTTCGGGATCATCAGGAGGTGCACGGGAGCCTGCGGCCGGATGTCGCGGAAGACCAGGATGCCGTCGTCCTCGTACACCTTGCGGCTGGGAATCTCGCCCTTGACGATCCTGCAGAAGATGCAATCCGGGTCCTGCATCGCGCGTCCTTTCCACGCCCGGCGCGCCGCGGAGCCCGCGGCGGCGCCCGCAACCTCAATTGTAAAGGATGCCAGCCCGTCATCCCCGCGTAAGCGGGGATCCAGCCGTGGCGCTGCGTCGAGCCTGCGGGCGCCGCGCCCAAGCATTCCGTCAATACTGGATCCCCGCCTTCGCGGGGATGACGGCAAACCTCAGCGCGAGCGCTTCTCGGCGTGGCCGGACGTTCCCTCGCGCCGCGCGAGCTCCGCCAGCACGTCGTCCGGGGCGAGGCCATGGCGCGCGAGCAGCACGATGCAATGGAACCAGAGGTCGGCGACCTCGGCGACGATCCGCGCGCGCTCGCCGTCCTTGGCGGCCATCACGGTCTCGGTCGCCTCCTCGCCGATCTTCTTCAGGATCGCGTCGTCGCCCTTGGCGAACAGCGATGCCACGTAGGACGCCGAAGGATCGGCGTCGCGGCGCGCCGCCACCGTCGCGGCGATCCGCGCGAGGATGTCGCGGTCAGCGTCCATCGGCGTAGATCTGGGCGGGGTCCTTCGCGACCGGCTCGACCTCGCGCCATTCGCCGTCCTCGAGCCGGCGGAAGAAGCAGCGCGCGTGGCCGGTGTGGCAGGCGATGCCGCCTTCCTGCTCCACCATGACGAGCACCGCGTCGGCGTCGCAGTCGATGCGAATCTCGCGCACGTGCTGACGATGTC
>Ga0207707_10004302_pt1 | contig 12612 bp, 12 predicted proteins | sample KBSC83BmetaG_FD_184336 | JGI IMG/M metagenome (GOLD analysis project Ga0207707, IMG submission 184336) | Corn rhizosphere microbial communities from Kellogg Biological Station, Michigan, USA - KBS C8-3B metaG (SPAdes) (version 2) | ecosystem: Host-associated > Plants > Roots > Rhizosphere ... | reverse complement strand
GGCTCGATCGAGAAGGCGGTGGAGAACGGCACGATCACCAACGGCATCATGCACGCGTGCGTGGTGCACAAGGTGCCGTACGTGCTCACCGGTTCCATTCGCGACGACGGGCCGCTGCCCGGTGTCTTGAACGACATGACCGAGGCGCAGGACGCGATGAAGGCGCACACCGTGAAGGCGACGATGGCGATCCTGATCGCCACCGCGCTGCACGCCATCGCCACCGGCAACATGCTCCCGGCGTTCGTGACGGAGCCCGACGGGTCGCTGCGCGAGCTCCCGACGATCTGCGTGGATTCGTCGGAGTTCGTGGTGAGCAAGCTCAAGGATCGCGGCACGCACCAGGCGTTCGGCGTGGTGACGAACGCGCAGGACTTCATGCACATCCTCAAGCTCTACGTGGAGCGCGAGCTGGATGCGCGCGGCGCCGAATCGCGGCGCGCCTCGGCTACCACGGCGGCGAAGTGAAGAAGATCGCGGCCGAGGGACGCGATCGGTTTCTTCGCGAGATCGCGGCGCAGTTGCCGATGGACCGTATCGAGGAGGTGCACCTCTTCGCCTCGATTCGGCAGGGCGGGAACGAAAGCGCGATAGCGGTTGTGGCGCTGCGCCCCGAGGTGGCGGAGGAGGGGAGCGAGGCGCGCCGCACGGTGTTTCGCGCGCGCTACCGGCTCGCGCTCAAGGGAACGGAGCGCGGGAAGTGGGAGATGGACATCACCGAAGAGGCGGACGCGCCCACGGTGACGGTGGACGAGGTGGTGCGCGGAGTGTTGCAGCGCGCGGGGGATGAGGAGGAGCCGGAGCGGTTGAGCGCGAGCGACCTGCGGGCGCTCGTGGCGGACGAGCCATGGAGCGCTGCGGGGGAGTAACCGCGCTCTTACGGCAGGTCGCGTCGAAACCGAAGCTCCCTCAACCGCACCCCCCAGATCTCCTCGGTCAGCTCGCCGCCGTCGGGCTCCCAACCGTTCGCGCGGTAGAAGTGCTGCGCGCGCTCGTTGCCCGCGAGCACCCAGAGCACGCCGGTCGCGAAGCCGAGCGATGCGAGCCGGGCGCAGCCCTCGGTCAGAAGTAGTTTCCCGATTCCGCGTCCCCATGCGTCGGGATCGACGTGGAGTGCCATCACCTCACCGGCGTTCACGTCGTGCGGATTTCGGCTCGCGCCGGTCGTCACGAATCCGCGCACGGTGCCGTTCACGGTCGCAACCATGGTCAGGCGATGCCCCGGTTGGTCGGCGCCGAACGTGTAACGCGCGGCGCGATCCTCGGGGCGCAGCGCGTCGAGATATTCGTCGGCGAGCAATCCGCGATATCCGGCCTGCCACGCGCGAACGTGCACGGTCGCGACGGCGAGCGCGTCCTCGGCCATCGCATCGCGCACCACGACCTCGCGATCGGCGATGCCGTCACGCATCCGCCTGGAGCCCGCGATCATTCGTCGCGCACGCGGGTATGCCAACATTGGCATGGGCCTGTGCCCGGCCGACCCACGTGGTCCCTCAATCCTCCTGGAGGTTCGTATGAGACTTTCTCGTCAGAAGGCATCACCGCTCCTCATCTGTGTTGCCACCATCCTGTTGTGCGCGAGCTGTGAATCGAAGCCGTCCGAGCCTCTCGATTCGACGCTCTCGGGAGACTGGATCATTCCAGACGTAGACACCTGGCAGCAGCTCTCGCTTCAGCAGCGAGGCACCGCGATCACCGGCACGTTCGGGTTCTACAGTCCCGTCGCGAAGCCACTCACCTTCGGGCTCGTGGGACGTGCGGCATTGCCGCACGTCCTCCTCACGTGGACCCTCGGCACCGTCCCGCTGACGTTCGACGCCACACTGTCGGACGATGGCGAGTCGATGACCGGATCGATCAACGGCGGACCGAACGTGACGTACCGGCGCAATCGGTCCGTAACGGGTGCTACGCCGCCTCACGTATAGCGCGACATCACCACCCGATGGATGTCCTTCGCATCCTCTATCACCTCGCCGCTCAGATCCAGGTCCGGCGGGGTGATGAGGAAGGGATACGTCTGGTCTCCGCCCGCGCTCCCGTGCGCGCCCACCTGATCGTCGAACGACACGATGTCGTAGCCGTCGTACGCGCCGAAGAGAACGATGTCGCCCGAATTCGGCTGCAGCACGAGATCGCGCACCGCGCGCACCACGTACGCCTCCGTCCCGTACGGCGCCAGCGGATTGTCCCCCTCCTGCACGCACACGCGATCGCCCTCGATCACCGCGCGGCCGCGCGGGCTCTCGAGATGCACCCGCCCCGCGCTGCGGGTGAGCACGAGCCCGATCCCCGGATGCGCCAGCAGCGCGCGATACAGGTGCTCGCGTCGCGGAACCTCGTGCACCTCCTCGAGGCTCAGCTGCTCGGTCACGTCGTCGAAATAAATGAGCGCCAGACACGAGCTGTACGTCACCACCACCTCGTGCCGCACATCGACCCGGTATTTCTCGGGGAAGATGATCTCGCGCAGCCCGTACCGGCTTCGCGTCCAGTCCCGCACGGCGCGCAGGCCCCGCCGCCAGCGGTAGTGCCGGTGCCGCGACACCAGCGCCACCGTCTCCACGATCCCCGGGCCCACGTCCGAATACTCGCTGTCCTCGCTCGAGCTCGAGAGCACGTCCGCGTGCAGCCCCGCGCTGTCCGGCCCGCGCGCCATGATCTTCGTGACCGTCGCGCCCAGCGACTCCCGGAACAGCACACGATAGCTCTTGGCCGGCGTCATCCCGTGATCCGACAGAAGCACCAGGTCGTATTGCCGCGGCGCGCCGTCCTGGATCATGCGCCAGATCTCCGCGATGCGCGCGTCGGTGCGCCGCAGGTCGCTCAACGCACCGGTGCTCGACGGCCCGAAATGATGCGCCAGCTCGTCGTACTGCATGAAGGTGCTGTAGATCACCGGCACGCCGAGCCACACGTCGAGCACGATCGCCATGGTCTGCAGCTCGCGCACGATCACATTACTTAGAATTCTAACGAATGGGAAAATCCCCTCGGCGTGCGTCGCCCGCGACGCGAACTGCGACGCCACGCGCTCCCACTCCTCTCGCAGCCACTCCACCACCGACTGAAACGCCATGCGCAGCACGCGCACCGGATGGATCGCGATGAGCAGCAGCATCCGCGTCCCGCCCAGCCGCCGGTACACCGACATCTTCTCCCGCGTCGCCACGGTGAACGCCACCGTGCGCGCGTCGCCATCGAGCAGGTTCACGTAGCTCGATCCGTTCGCCAGCGCGCCCGGCGCGTGGATGCGATCCCGGATATATTGCACGCCGTGCGGCGCGTTGCAGGTGATCACGCGCCGCGTGGCCTTGTCGAAGAACCGGAAGGCAGGAATCCCCGCGTTCTCGCCGTAGAAGATCCCGGCTTGGGCGTACGGCGTCGCCGACGGCAGGCCGCTGAACCACCGGCGAATGTGGAAGCCATCGTCGCGCAGCAGCCGCGCGATCGTGGGACAGTAGCCGAGCGCGATCGCCCGGCGCAGATCGGCGTACGCGAGCGCGTCGATCTGCAGCGCCACCACGCCGCGGCGCCCATCGCGCTCGCGCCGTTCGCGCAGAAACGCGCGATACTTCAGGTCGTAGAACCATCGCAGCACCGGCCCCATGCGGCGGCGTCCCCGCCGGTCCTTTCGCGGAGGTAACGTGGATAGTCCAGCGACGTTCGGACTGCTGGTCGCGTTCTCGGCCGGATTGCTCAGCTTCCTGTCCCCCTGTGTGCTCCCGCTCGTTCCCAGCTACGTCACCTTCATCACTGGGCTGAGCCTCGATGAAGTGCGCACCGCCCGCCGCACGGCGGTCATCCACGCGCTTCTCTTCATCCTCGGCTTCTCCCTCATATTCATCGCGCTCGGCGCCACGGCAAGTGTACTCGGCCGCGTCCTCTTCGTCGCGCGCGTGTGGATCACCCGCGTGGGCGGCGCGCTCATCATTCTTTTCGGCCTCTACCTCCTCGGCGTCTTCAACTTTCGCGTGCTTGGGCAGGATCGCCGAGTGTATCTGGCCGACAAGCCGCTCGGCTACCTCGGCACCGTGCTCGTGGGGCTCGCCTTCGGCGCCGGCTGGACGCCGTGCATCGGACCGATCCTCGGTTCCATTCTCATCTATACGTCGAGCACCGCCGATCTGCACCGCGGCCTCCTCCTGCTCACGGCCTACTCCGCCGGCCTCGCGATCCCCTTTCTCGCGGCCGCCATCGCGATCGACCGCTTTCTCGCGGCATTCGCGCGCTGGCGCGGCGCGATGAAGTGGGTGAACCGCGTCGGGGGCGTGCTGCTGATCGTCGTGGGGCTGCTGCTCATCACCAATTACTTCACCGTGCTCGCGGGGTGGCTGCAGGCGCTCACGCCGAACGCGCTGCGCTCGCGCATCTAGCTCGGCGCCCGTTCGCCCAGCCAGGCGGCGATCTGCGGCGCCAGCTCCCGCGACCGGATCGGTTTGACGAGCACGTCGTGGCACCCCGCCGCGAGGCAACGCTCCCGCGTCTCGGGGTCGTCGTGCCCCGTGAGCGCGACGATCACCGGCCGCCGTCCCGCCTCGGCGCGGAACGACGCCAGCAGCGCCAGGCCGTCCTCGCGGCCGAGCGTGAGGTCGAGCAGCACCACGTCGGGGGGATCGCGCAGCGCCACGCGCGCCGCGTCCGCCACCGTGCTCGCGTCACTCACGCGATGCCCTGTTTCCTCCAGCAGCAGTCGCAGCGCACCGATCACGAGCGCGCTGTCTTCCACGATCAGAATGTGCGGGGGCATTCAGGGCGCGGTGCGCACCGGGATCGTGAAGTAGAAGCGGCTCCCCTCGCCGAGCGAGCTCTCCACCCAGAGACGTCCATCGTGGAGCTCCACGAACTTTCGCGCGATCGCGAGCCCGAGCCCCGTGCCGTGGTGCTGGCGGGAGGCAGTGGCGTCCACCTGCGCGAACTCGCGGAACACGAGCTCGTGGTGCTCGGGCGCGATGCCGATCCCGCTGTCGCCAACCTCGATGAGCACCGACTGGCCACGGTCGGTGGGCGCGCCGTGCGATGCCCTGATCCACACCTTGCCGCCGGCGGCCGTGAAGTCGATCGCGTTGCCGAGCAGGTTGCCCACGATGTGGGCGATCTTCTCGCGGTCGGCGTACAGCGGCGGAAGGCCGGGCTCGACGGTGACCGACAGCGAGTGCCCCTTCTTGGCGACGAGCGACTCGTTGAGCGTGCACACCTGCTCGAGCACCGCCTCCACGGTGAAGTCGCTGCGCGACAGCGTGAGCTGGTTCGCCGCCCCGCGCGCGTAGGTGAGGATCTCGCCGATCATGTCGAGCAGCTGCCGTCCGCCACCGATGATCCCGCTCACGCTCTCGCGCTGGCGGGGGGTGAGCTCGCCCAGAATCCCATCGCGCAGAATCTCACCGTGAGTGATGATCGCGGTGAGCGGCGTGCGCAGATCGTGTGAGATGTTGGAGAGGAACTGGGTGCGGAGTGCGGCCTCGTTTCTCAGCTCGGCAACGAGTCGCGAGAGCTCGAAGATCTGCTCCTGCAGCGACGCCAGCCGTTCGGCGGAAACGTCATCGACGTAGGCTCGTGTCATCGCTAAAGCATACCGGTGGCGGGAGTTTATTCCAATGCGCCTCCGGCGCGGATAACTTTGTGCGCGGGGCCGGTGACGCGGGTCACGCGCGACGAGCCCATGCGTGGCATGCGGATTGCCCTCACGTCTATAGTCTCACCACCAGAAGGAGCGTCACTCATGTCTATCTCACGGTTGCTCGTTCCCATGGCGCTGACTGCCGCGCTGGCAATGGGCGCTTGCAAGAAGTCCGACAGCGCCCAGCTGGCGCAGGACAGCACGGCGTATGCGCGCGACCTGCAGATGGCGAATCGCGATTCGGCGGCGCAGCCGCAGCTCACGGACACGGCGCCCGCGCCGGCCCCGGCCGCCGCGCCCGCACCGGCGCCCGCGGCTCCCCCTCGCAGCACGGCGTCGCGTCCGGCGCGGAGCAGCTCGGCGCCCAGCGCCGCGCCGTCGCCTACGCCCGCGAGCACGACCACCCCGAGCGGCAACACCGTCACGAGCAACGCCACCGGCAGTGAGGGCGCGGTGGGGACGGTCGCCAGCGGCACGTCGATCAACCTGACGTCTACGGAGCGCGTCTGCACCAACACCAATCACGTCGGCGACAAGTTCACCGCGACGGTGAACGATGCCGTGCCGGCGACGAACGGCGTCACCGTGCCCGCCGGTGCGAAGGCGGTGATCCTGGTGTCGCAGCTCAAGCAGAGCGGCAAGACAGGTGACCCGATCCAGATGACGTTCAACGTCACGAACCTGACGTGGGGCGACAAGAGCTATCCGATCGACGCGGTGATCGACCACGTGGATGTGGACAAGGTGCGCAACGCGAGCACGAAGTCCGACGTCGCGAAGGTCGGTGGCGGCGCGGTGATCGGCGGCATCATCGGCCAGATCATCGGGCACAGCACCAAGAGCACGGTCATCGGCGCGGCAACTGGCGCGGCCGCCGGTACCGCGGTGGCGATGGGGACGGCGGGCTACGATGGCTGCGTTCCGGTGGGCGGCAACATCAAGATCCACCTGAACTCACCGGCCCAGATTCAGAGCGAGTAAGAGAAGGTCAACTTCCTTCACCGCAGAGGCGCAGGGGTCGCAGAGGCACACGTAAATCGGTGTCGCCCTGCCTCTTCGCGCCTCTGCGGTGAAGTAGTTCGCTCGCCCCTACCCCCTCTCTAGTACCCCGCCGCCCCGCCGCTCGTGCGCGGGTCCACCACGCCCTGCCATCCGTCGGGGACGCGCCCCACCAGCATCACGCGCCCGATGAATCCGCCGGGCGCGAACGGCGCCGCCTCGATGCGATGGCCGATCGCGCGCAGGGAGTCCACCGTCGCGGCGCTCAGGCCGTTCGGCTCGTACTGCAGCTTGTCCGGCCACGCCTGGTGATGGATGCGCGGCTCGGACATCGCGTCCGTGAACGACATGTGATGATCGATCACGTTCACGATCACCTGCGCCACGCTCGTGATGATGCGCGGGCCCCCGCGCGAGCCCACCACCATGAGTAGATGTCCCTGCGGATCGAGCACGATCGTCGGCGACATCGCGCTCAGCATCCGCTTCCCCGGCGCGATCGCGTTCTGCTCGCCCTGCACGAGGCCGTACATGTTCGGCTGTCCCGGCTGCGCGGCGAAATCGTCCATCTCGTCGTTGAGAAAGACGCCGGCCTCCGGCACGTACACACCCGATCCGTACAGATCGTTCAGCGTGGTCGTCGTCGCGACCGCGTTGCCGTGATCGTCCACCACCGAATAGTGCGTGGTGTGCACCCCCTCGCCCGTGGCCTGGCGGAACGCCCCCGTGCTCGACGCGCGGTTCGTCTCGATCGACACCGCCAGCCGGCGCGCGTACTCCTTGCTCGTGAGCTCGCGCACGGGCACCTGCACGAACGCCGGGTCGCCGAGCTTCGTGTTGCGATCGATGAACGCGCGCCGGAACGCCTCCGTGAGCAGGTGGTAGCCCAGCGTGCTCCCGGCCGGCGTCGCCGGAAATTGGCCGAGGATGTTCAGCGTCTCGAGCACGGTGATCCCGCCGGACGATGATGGCGGCATGGCGAGCAGCGTGTAGCCGCGAAACGTCCCCGCCAGTGGCGCGTGCCACACCGGCGCGTAGCGCGACAGATCGTCCTTCGTGATGATCCCGCCGCCGTGCTGCACCTCGGCCACGATCGCGTCCGCGACCGCGCCCGTGTAGAACGCTGATGCGCCCGAGTCGGCGATCGCGCGCAGCGTCCTGGCGAGCGCGGGCTGGCGGAGCGTCGTGCCCATCACGAGTGGATGCCCGTCTGGCAGGAACACCGCCGCGCCGGCGAATGGCGCGATTCTCGACTCGTTCCCCGCGATGGACCGCGCGAGTGCGCTGTCCACCGTGAATCCGCTGTCCGCGAGCCGAATCGCCGGCGCCATCACCTTCGCCAGAGGCAGCGAGCCGTAGCGCGCGAGCGCCGTGGTCATCCCGGCCACCGAGCCCGGCACCCCCGGCGCGAGATACCCCACCTGGCTCTTGTCGGTGACGTGCCCCTGCGCGTCGAGATACATGTTCCGATTGGCAGCGAGCGGCGCGACCTCGCGATAGTCGAGCGCGAACGACCGGCCGTCGGCCAAACGAATGAGCATGTATCCGCCGCCGCCGAGATTGCCGGCCTCGGGGTGCGTCACCGCGAGCGCGAAGCCCACCGCCACGGCGGCATCCACCGCGTTGCCGCCCTCGCGCAGGATCTCGACGCCGGCGCGGCTCGCGAGCGCGCTGTTGCTCGCGATCATGGCGTGCGGCGCCACGACGCTCGTGCGCTCCGCGCTCAGCGTCCACGCCTCGGGGAGTGGCACCCGCGTGCGCTCGGCGCGCTCCGCCGCGGCCCTCGCGGCCTCCATCGTCATCGGCGTGTTCGGGAGCGTCGCCGGCGGCACCGTGCCCGTCGTTCGCCCGGCCGAATGGCAGCTTGCGATCATCGCGGCCAGGGTGATGATCATCACACCACGCGCGGGCCGCACTCTCGCTGATCGACGATGCACGATCTCTCCTGGAAAATCTCTTGCTACTGGCGCGCGACGCGGCATAAGTTAGCCCGCGTGACGCGCCGCGTCACCTCCTCACCCCGATAACGAGTTCGTGACTGCGTCGCACACCGATCCCCGCCTCACCGAGCGACGAAATCCCCGCACCGCGGACATCGATCTCGCATCGCCGCGCGAGATAGTCGACCTCTTGCACGCCGAAGACCGCGTCGTGCTCGACGCGGTCGCCACGCAGCGCGACGCGATCGCGCGCGCGATCGAGCTGGCCGAGCAGGCGTTCCGCGGCGGCGGCCGGCTCTTCTACGTGGGGGCGGGCACCTCGGGGCGCCTCGGCGTGCTCGACGCGAGCGAATGCCCCCCCACCTTCGGCACCGATCCGGAGATGGTGCAGGGGATCATCGCGGGCGGAGCTCCCGCCCTCACGCAGTCGCAGGAGGGCGCGGAGGACATCGCGGCCGACGGCGCCGCCGCGATGGATGCGCGCCACGTGGGCGCGCGCGACTTCGTGCTCGGCATCGCGGCGAGCGGTACCACGCCCTACGTGCGCGGCGCCCTCGAGCGCGCGGCCGCGCTCGGCGCGCACACCGGCATCCTCGCGTGCTCGCCACCGCCCGACTCGGTGCTCGAGCTCGTGGACGTCGCGATTCTCCCGATCACGGGCGCCGAGGCAGTGACGGGATCCACACGGATGAAGGCGGGCACGGCAACGAAGCTGGTGCTCAACGCCGTCTCCACGGGCGCGATGATCCGCATCGGCAAGACGTTCGGGAATCTGATGGTCGACCTCCGCGCGATGAGCGCCAAGCTCGTGGACCGCGGCGAGCGGATCGTGATGGAGGTGACGGGCGTCGATCGCGCGGAGGCGCGGCGGCTCATCGACGATGCCGGCGGGAGCGTGCGCACCGCGATCGTGATGCAGCAGCGGGGGTTCTCGAGGGCGCAGGCAGAGAGCGCGCTCCGCGATGCGGGCGGCGTCGTGCGCCGCGTGCTTCCCCACGCGCCACCACCGGTCGCGTGAGCGATGCGGTGCTCGTGGGATTGATGTCCGGCACCTCCGCGGACGGCATATCCGCCGCCGCCGTGCGATTCGGCGAGTCCGGCGACGCGCCTCGCGCGACGTTGCTCGCGTACCGCGATTCGCCGTATACGGCGGCCCAGCGCGACCGCCTGCTGCGCGCGCTGGACGGCGCGTCGCTCGCGAACCTCGGACGCCTCGACTTCGAGCTCGGCGCGTGGCTGGGCGATGCGGCGCTCGGCGTGATCGCGGCGGCGGGGCTGAGCCCGCGCGACGTGCGCGCGATCGCATCACACGGGCACACGATCTGGCACGATCCGCCGCGCGCGACGTGGCAGATCGGGCAGAGCGCCGTGATCGCGGAACGAACGGGCGTCGACGTCATCGGCGACTTCCGCGTGCGCGATGTCGCCGCGGGCGGGCAGGGCGCGCCGCTCGTGAGCGTGGCCGACCGCATGCTCTTCTGCGCCGGCGACAAGTGGCGCGCGCTGCAGAACATCGGCGGGATCGCGAACGTGAGCGTCGTCCCGCCGTGCGGCATCGACGCGCCCGTGCTCGCGTTCGACACGGGACCGGGAGTGGCGATCATCGACGGCGTGGTGCGCTCGCTCGTGCCGGGCGCGTCGTACGACGTGGACGGCGCGCTCGCGCGGCGCGGCAGCGCGATCGAAACCGTGGTAAACGACGCGCTGGCCGAGCCGTACTTCTCGGCGGTTCCGCCCAAGTCGACAGGGCGCGAGCTGTTCGACCGGGCGTACATCGCCCGCTTCATCGAGCGCTGCCGCGCCGCACGCGCGGGCGCAACGAGCGAGGACATCGTGGCGACCGCCGTCGCGCTCACCGCGCGCTCGATCGCCGACGCGTACCGCCGCTTCGTCTCGGCGCCGGTGGCCGACGTCATCCTCTCCGGCGGCGGCGCGCGCAATCCGGCGCTCGTGGCCGCGATCTCCGCGGCGCTCGCCCCGCGCCACGTGCGCCTGTTCGATCAGGTCTTCTTCGACGGAGACGCCAAGGAAGCGGTGGCCTTCGCCTTTCTGGGCCGGCTCTTTCTCGAGCGGCGCGCTGGGAATCTTCCGGCGGCCACCGGCGCGCGCGGCCCGCGCATCCTCGGCAAGCTGACGCCGGCGTGAACGCGACCGCCCCGCTCCTCCTGCCGGCGATTCGCTGGGACGCCAACCACGGCTTCACGGCGGCGCGTCCGGACATCGAGCGCGCGCTCGCGCTCGGCGTGGGCGGCTTCATCCTGTTCGGCGGCGATCAGGAGCGCGTGCGTGCGCTCACGAAGGAGCTGCGGCAGCGGTCGCGCGTGCCGCTGCTCATCGCTGCCGATCTCGAGCGCGGCGCGGGGCAGCAGTTCGCGGGCGCCACCGGGCTGCCGCCGCTCGCCGCGATCGCGTCGCTCGGCGATGCGGACGCGGTGCGGCGCGCGGCGCGGCTCACGGCGCGCGAGGCGCGCACGCTCGGGCTCAACTGGGATCTCGCCCCCGTGTGCGATCTCGACGTCGTGCCCGAGAATCCGATCGTCGGCACGCGCTCGCTAGGCGGCGACTCGCGCCGCGTCGCGATGCTCGCGCAGGCGTGGATCCAGGCGTGCCAGGCGGAGGGGGTGCTCGCGTGCGCGAAGCACTTTCCCGGGCACGGGCGTACGCGCACCGACTCGCACGTGGGCGTGCCCGTGGTGGAGGCGTCGCGCGCGGAGCTCATGGAGCACGATCTCGCGCCCTTCCGCGCGGCGATCGAAGCCGGCGTCGCCGGCGTGATGACCGCGCACGTGACGTACCCCGCGCTCGACGCAAGCGGCGCGCCGGCCACGATGTCGCGCGAGATGCTGCAGTGGCTGCTGCGGCAGCAGATGCGATTCGATGGGCTGATCGTCACCGACGCGATGATCATGGAGGGCGCGATCGCCGAGCATGGCGAGGAGGAGGCGGCGATTCGTGCGCTCGACGCGGGGTGCGATCTGCTCCTCTATCCGAACGATCTCGAGAAGGTCGCGACGGCGATCGAGCGCGCCGTGGCGACGCACCGGCTCGACTCCGCGCGCATCCAGGCGTCGCTGCGCCGCCGGCTCAAGTGGGCGCAGTGGTCATCGCCGCCCAACGAATACCGCCGTCCGTCCGGCACCGATGTGCTCTGGGGCGCCCAGCTCGCCGATCGCGTGGTGCACGTGGTGCGCGGCACGCCCAGGCCGATGAAGGCTCCGCTCGACGTCGTCATCGTCGACGACGACCTCGGCGGCCCGTTCCCGCCGCCGTCGCGCGAGCCGTTGTTCGACTCGCTGTTCGACGGTGGGTGGAAGGCGCGGCGCCTCGAGCACTTCGATCCCACCTCCTCGCACGACGCGGTCGTTGCGCTGTTCGGCGAGACGCGCGCGTGGAAGGCTCGCGTGGGCTACAGCGAGCAGGCGCTCGCGGCCGTGCGCGATGCGTGCGCGGCGAGGCCGGGCGCGACGGTGTTGCAGTTCGGCCATCCGCGCCTGGCCTCACAGCTCACGTTCGCCAGCGTGCTCGTGAGCGCGTGGGGTGGGGAAGCGGCGATGCAGAGCGCCGCCGCCCGCTGGATCATGCGCGCGCGATAGCCTTGCGCACAATCGATTGGACGGTCGTCGCGGTCTACGTGTCCGCGACGCTGGCCATCGGGCTCTGGCTCGCGCGCCGCGCGTCGCGGTCGCTCGAGGATTTTTTCGTCGGCGGGAGGACCATCCCGTGGTGGCTCGCCGGCGCATCGATGGCGGCGATCACCTTCAGCGTCGACACGCCACTGTACGTGAGCGGCCTCGTGATCGGCCGCGGCATCGCGGGGAACTGGGAGTGGTGGTCGTTCGTCGTCGCGCACGTGTCGATGATCTACCTGTTCGCGCGGCTGTGGCGGCGCGCCGGAATTCTCACCGACTACGAGCTCACGGAGCTTCGCTACGGGCGGCAGGCGGCCGCCGTGCTGCGCGGCACCGGCGCGTTTCTGTTCGCGCTGCCGATCAACGCGATCAGCATCGCCTACGGTATGCTCGCGATGCGGAAGGTGGCCGACGCACTCGG
>Ga0207707_10004301_pt1 | contig 12612 bp, 9 predicted proteins | sample KBSC83BmetaG_FD_184336 | JGI IMG/M metagenome (GOLD analysis project Ga0207707, IMG submission 184336) | Corn rhizosphere microbial communities from Kellogg Biological Station, Michigan, USA - KBS C8-3B metaG (SPAdes) (version 2) | ecosystem: Host-associated > Plants > Roots > Rhizosphere ... | reverse complement strand
GAACGATCTGGACCGGAGGAACGAAGCCCGACGCAAACATGCTCGTCTGTATCGAAAGCTGCTCTGGAACCTTGACGTGATCCTGCCTGTAGAGCGACATTATGCCGAGGCGGTTTGGCATCTGTTTGTCATCCGCGTGCAACATCGCGACAAACTCCGCGGATATCTGGCAGAACGGGGTATAGCTACGGGCATTCACTATCCCATTCCAATCCATTTGCAAGAGGCATATCGCGATCTCGGCTACTCTAGTGGAGACTTTCCAGTGACTGAGCGTTGCGCCGAGCAGATTTTGTCGCTGCCTATGTATCCTGAGTTGACCCCAGAAATGATTCGATACGTCGCCGATACCGTCTCTAAATTTCAGAACGGTTGATCCCGTGGGACTTTTGACCAACATGTCCGGTAATGTAGACAGGCCAGCACGAGCTATCGCTCCATCACGCGCTTTAGCGGAATATGGGCATGACGTCGCCCCGCCGCCACGAGAGCGACTGATTTCCCGGGTGCCACGCGTGTTGGCGCAGTTCTATGCGGCCGTCCTTTCGGCGATTATCCTGGCACTGTTTGCGCCCCTGGCGTTTCTGACAAGCCGGAAAGCACAGAGATTCCTATTGGCGATGGTCCTCATAAACATGCCCTTACAGTTGGCGAAGCATTTCTTTATCCGAGAGGATGCGGAGGACATGGGCTCTATAGGTGGGCTCGAAATCTCTGTCTCATATATTGCCTTGGCAGGATTGTGTTTATCTTGGCTACTTAGCGTCCGGTCGGAAATTCCCCAACGGCGTACGCGACTTCACATTAGCCTGCCTGTGGTTCTTTTCCTGCTCTTCAACGCTCTATCGCTTCTGGCTGCCGCCGATGCCACGCTCGGTCTGTTTGAGGTTTGGATAGTCATCGAGCTCTCTCTGCTGTACTTGTACATGGCCAACAGAGTGACGTCTCGTGAAGATGTTCTTTTCGTTATTCGCCTTCTGCTCATCGGTCTGATTGTCGAAGATTTCCTCATGATCGGGCAGGCAAGCGGTCTGTTAGGCGACATCAATCTTTGGGGTATCAAGGCCAAGGCTCAGTTCTTAGAGTCTAGCCGAATATCCGGTACGATTGGAGCGCCAAATTCGGCCGCATCCTACCTCGGCATGATTATGGCAGTCGCTTTGGGCGTCATGCTCGCAAAAGTACGTCGAGCGGACAAGTACTTGGCAGCTATAGCACTGACTATGGGCATCGTCCCCTTGATTTTCACGCTGTCCAGGGGGGGATGGCTTGGGTTTATCGTGAGTCTCGCGACCGTCGCTCTGTTCGCTTCATACCACAGTCGACTCCCGTGGAAGGCGATTCTTGGTACGGCCGTAGTATTGGTGCTATTGGTCGTTCCCTTTGTAGGTGATATAAGCGATCGGTTATCGAACGACGACAAAGGCGCAGCGGAGGCGCGCATGCCTCTCAATAAGATTGCAGGTCTCATGATCCAGGACCATCCGTTATTAGGGGTTGGCTCGAACAATTTTCCGCTAGCTATGGAGTCGTACGTGACACGCGGATTCTGGGGCGAGTTCCTTTATACCGTTCATAACAAGTACCTGCTTGTTTGGACTGAAACGGGCATCGGTGGCTTGATTGCGTTCGTCTGGATCCTGGTCGCAATCGTTCGCCAAGGATCGCAGTGTTGGAAGTTTCAGGATCCCTTATTTTCACCACTTGCTCTCGGCTGTGTAGCAGCGGTGACCGGCCACATGGCCCAAATGTTCGTCGATACCTTCCGCGGCGGGCCACAGAATCATTTATTGTGGCTTCTCGGCGGCCTCGTCGCGGTAATGAACCGTCTGAGCGCCGGACATCAGGGGCTAACCTGCGTTCAGAAGCCGAGGAACAGATGAAAGAACTGGCCATCGTTGTGATCACTAAGAACCAAGATTGGAACATACAGCGGCTGATCGAATCAGTCTTGCTGGGAACGGCCAGCGTGTCCTCGAGCGAAATCGTAGTGGTAGATTCCGCGTCGACGGATAAGACAGTTGACCTTGCGAAAAAATATCCAGTCAACATCCTTCGGCTACGGCCCGATATGCGCCTCACGGCTGCAGCTGGGCGCTCTATGGGATTTAAATATTCACAAAGCAGGTACCTGCTCTTCTTGGATGGCGACATGGAACTCCATCCCGGTTGGCTGGAACGGGCTATTCAAGTCATGGAGGGGGATCCCACGGTCGCGGTTGTGACTGGGGACGTGATCGATCTGCCTATTCCGGCCGATGGGTGTGTTGCGCGCGCCAGTACACTTCGAGCCGCAGCAGTTGGCGAAGCCATTGAAGCGCCGATTTGCGGTGGCGCCGCCATGTACCGGCGTACCGTAATGGAGCAGGTGGGCACTTTCAACCCCTATTTGTATGCCGATGAGGAGCCAGAGCTCTGCTTGCGCATCCGCCACAAAGGGTACCGAATCATTCACATTCGACGTCCAATGGTCAATCATTACACCGAACCAAATGAAACGCTCTCTAGTGTAATCAGTCGCCGGCGCCGCAACTTTTATTTGGGTTGCGGGCAGAACATTCGCTATCACGCCGGGACCGAGCTCCTTTGGCAGTACGTAAAAGAGCGCGGATTCGCATTTATTCCTGGTGTTGCCTTGATGGCCGGACTGCTCAGCTTGCTCTGGTCATTGACGACTCACCAGTGGCTATGGTTTGGCTCGTGGTGCCTCTTGATAGCCGTGTTTGTCGCCAGTGATGCGCGCCGGAAGCACAGCTTCTACCGGACGATAGTCAGCCTGATCAAGAGGCTCTTCTCGATCGAGGGCACGGTAAGGGGCCTTCTGTTGAAGCCTCTACCTCCTGAAACCTATCCCGCAAGCTTGGACGTCATCAAGCGATTGGACTGAAATCGCAGTGTCTCCATTTCAAGAGCACAGGCCAGAGGCGGCCCCGGCATTCGAACGCGAACCTTCGACCGTTGCGCGTCTCCGAGATTTACATACCGAACCGTGTGTGCGGGCAGCGCTGAAGCTACATCAGTACCTTATGACCGCGCATTGGAACGGGTACGGAGTGGTTGGTCCGGACTCAGGAGTCCGGTTCAATCGCCGAATCGGGCGCTTCATCAAGAGTTATCTTCGCTTCTTGCCCTGGAGGGATTCTTACTATTACCTACAAGCGCAAGGGTACTGGTCTCTCGCAAACTGGAGCCTTTTCCAACATACCGGCGACGCGGGTTATCGTGAAATTGCTTTGCGTTGTTCCGAGCAGATGTTGGACGAGCAACGCAAGGACGGAGCATGGGTCTACCCAAACCCAGAATGGAAGGACCGCGTAGCAACCGCAGAATGCACATGGGCCTCGCTGGGCTTGCTGGCGACGTACCGCTATACGGCGGATGAGCGATTCCTCTCGAGTGTATTGCGTTGGCACCACTACCTGCTCAATGAAGTTGGCTTCGAACGCTCTGGCGATGAACTGGCGGTCAACTATTTCGCGAAAACGCGGATGGCCAGAGTGCCCAACAACTCGGCCTTTGTCCTTCGATTTCTGGCGGAACTGGCTGATGTAACTGGCGAGAAAGCTTACATGCGGGAATGTGCCGGAATGCTTGCATTCATGCGACGTGCGCAGAAACCAAACGGCGAATTTCCTTACATGGTGGAGGGATCGATCGCAGGCGGCAGGTGTTGGGAGCACTTTCAGTGCTATCAGTACAACGCTTTCCAATGTCTGGATTTAATGCGGTATTACAAAATCACGGGTAATTCAGCAGTGCGGCCCGTTCTGGAGGATTGTTTGGGCTTCTTGCGCACCGGTATAGCCGAGGATGGCCACATGTTCTACGATTGCAGGAATCGATCTAGGCAAGTTATTTACCACGCGGCTGTTACTGGCGCGGCATTTGCCATAGCGGGCCGGCTTGGCTTCTACGGTTATGAAACATTGTGCGACCGCGTTTTCTCTTACCTCCTGCTACGGCAGCGGCCGGACGGATCATTTCCATACTCACAGGGAGACTACTACTTCCTTCACGATGCGCGGTCCTATCCTCGTAACCTAAGCATGATTCTTTTTCACCTCGTAAGCGAGAATGCTTGCACGCCTTAGCGATTTTGGAAAATTTGATCTGTTATGAGTAAGAACTATGGACAATGTATACATACATCCTAAGGCAATCGTAGAATCCAAAAGCATTGGAAAAGGTACCAGAATATGGGCGTTTACCCACGTGATGAAGGGAGTCGCGATCGGCGCTCATTGCAATGTTGGGGAGCACTGCTTCCTAGAGACCGGTGTGGTCATAGGAGATAATGTCACCGTCAAGAATGGCAACGAACTGTGGGACGGTGTTACGTTAGCCGAGGGTGTGTTTGTCGGACCGAATGTCACATTTACCAATGACTTATATCCGAGATCACCGAGGTTGCCCCAGGCCGCCAGCAGATACAACAACCTTCAGTGGCGGTGTCCCACTCTAGTGAACGAAGGAGCGTCTCTTGGGGCTGGCGCAATTGTGCTGGCGGGAAATGTCATCGGCGCATTTGCGCTCGTGGGAGCCGGAGCTCTTGTGACCCGGGACGTGCCCGATTACGCACTCGTCACCGGCGCGCCGGCTCGCGTGGTTGGTTGGGTTTGCCAGTGCGGCTTGCAACTGAGGTTTGAAGGTGCCACCGCTGCCTGCGAGGGCTGCCGTATGGAATTTGTCCAAAATCCTGGCCTTGTTGGTCTGAATCACGCCCAGACAGTATCGGCCGGAGTAAGCAATGCATCACAAAGGCGCTTCGAATGAACTGGGCCCCCGAAGACGAATTGTTAATTAGCTGCTGCTCTGTAAAGGTCGGAGAGGCAGCAATGCATGCGGCACGCCGGGTGCTTCAAAAGCCCTTGGATTGGGCCGGTGTCGTGGAGACCTCCATCGTGCATGCCGTCTCACCCCTTCTATATTACGGCCTCAACCAGGTATTGCAATTAGAACCGCAAAACCGTGCAATTCCCTCAGGAGTCCTGGAGGAGTTGCAACAACTCTTCCGCGCCAACCAGGTGCGGAGCCGGCGCATGTATCGGGTTGTGGGAGAGATTTTCAAAGCGTTCAAGTCCGCCGGACTGGCGGCGATGGCGTTAAAGGACATCCAGCTAGCCAGGGTTATTTATCCCGATCCAGGCCTACGTCCGATGGGTGACATCGACATACTCATACGTCAGGAGCAATACCAGGACGTTGCCAAATGCATGACCCAACTAGGTTTTACGGCACGTCCCCCGGATCTGCACTTTACGTTGAAATATGGTTTGGGACATCATTTCTATCGTCCAACGGATAACGTGTGGGTGGACCTGCAATGGAACATCATGCAAAGGGAGTGGGACGTATATCACGAAGGCAACTTTGACTTCCAAATAAACCAGATGTGGGGCGCGGCGACGACGATGTCAGTAGATGATTTTGAGATGATGGTGCCAAAGCAGGAGGACATGCTTTTTCATCTGTGCCTTCACCTGGAGGGGCACAAGTACTCTGAACTCATTCTATTCTGCGATATCGCCGAATTTCTTCGCCACTTTAATCACCAACTGGATTGGCATTACCTGATTGAGCTTACTAAGAAATATCGTGCCGAGTCTTCGGTATATTACGTCTTATTTCTTGTCCAACAGTTATTCGGTAGCCCGCTGCCCTTATCGCTTCTTAACGAACTGGAGCCTACTCATTTCAAGGCGAACCTGTTCGACCCGCTGTTTGAGAATCTGGGTGCCCTACATAAGTCCTTGGGCGAAATTCGACGGTTCACGGCGCCTCCGGCGCAAACCATGAACAGATTCGAGGAGGTGGCAAGGCGGCAAACCGTCGGCGCCATGTACACGTACAAGGTTCTTGATGATATCGCGTCGGCGTTCGTAAATTCCGGTGGAGGATCGATTATCCTGGAAGGATCTCCGTCGGAGAAGATCATTCCCGATCCGGCTCTACGACCGTTTCAAAGCATTGACCTGTTCATCATCCAGGAAGAACTCTCTCACATGCGACAGCTCCTGGCAGACTACGGCTTCCATGCAAACGGGACTCAGGCTTCGGAAGAATACGTCAAAGAATCCATGGTTGGATCTGTAGCGCCAATCCTTACAAATCGACCGAGTGCCTTGAACCTGCAAGTGGAGGTGTGCCGAGGCCTTATCTTTCCATTGAAAATAGCCGACACTCCGTCAAAGCGAGAAATTGCTTTCAAGGCGATCCGCAACAATATGCACGGAGGCGGAGACGCCGCGAGCAAACTTGTCGTGCGGGTTCGCGTTGTCGCTGTCACACCCGAGGCGCTCTTACTGTATTTGTCTGTACGATTGGGGATTCAATGCAGAGATCGCCTGTTCGGTCTTTGCTCCCTTCTTGAATTCTTTAGGACGTACGAAGGCTCGATAGACTGGCAACAGGTAATACGTGCAGCAGAATACCAGGCTCTGAAGAATGAACTGTGCCAAGGCTTGCTGCTGGTCAGCGGCTTCCTAGCCCCGGACCGGATTCCCGCAGATGTTTTGAGTACGCTTAAGTCCTCAGCGCCGGCGCCACGTGCCCTGGAGTCGGCGCGTTATGACCCGGACTCCTACGGTCGGTATACGAACTTCAAAGCAGCATTTTTCTATCTCTTTACGATCCTCTCGACGGCGGGAGCCGGGTCGCAATTGAAATACCTATTACGGACGCTGGTTGGCTGGGGCAGCCCTCCTGTTGTGCCCCGGTTGATCTCAGAGGTCGTAAAGAGTTTGCTCGCCTCCTTTCAGAACAAGCGCCGAACGGCGAAGGATTTTGCGTTCTGGCTGGATTCAGATCCAGCTTTGCGAATCACAGACGCAGTCACGCTGAAGCAACCCGAAACGAATTCGGCAGGAGAACTTGTGTAGCGTTTTGGCTCTCGGACCATCGGAGCACAGCCGCAACAACAGCCCCAGTTATGAAAGTGTTAATCGTAACGGCCTTATGGCCCACCGCGGAGAACCCGGCGTTCGGTTCCTTTGTCCGGAGCCAGGTGTTGTCACTGCAGCGGACCGGGGTTGATGTTGAACTCCTCATCTTGAACGGGCGATATCGCAAGCTGATCTATCCGAAGGGGGTGTTTCAGTTGCGTGAACGCCTTGCCAACTCGTCAGTCGACCTTGTACACGCACACTACGGTTACGTGGGAATGGTTGCCCGCACTCAGGCGAAGGCGCCAGTAATTGTCACCTATCACGGTGACGACGTTCTTGGGACCATCAATGAGCGAGGAGACAAGACCGGCTTCAGTAAGTTCACTGCCGCCTTGGGCAAAACTTTGGGACAAGTAGTCGATGCCGTCATCGTGCAAAGCCAAGAGATGGCGGACCAGTTCAAACACTCGAACGTTCATATAATTCCTCATGAGGTCGACTTGGATGTTTTCCGTCCTGAGGACCGGGATCGGGCGAGGACAAGTTTGGGGCTAGACCTTCATAAAAAGTATGTTCTGTTTGCGTCCAATCCGCGTATTCCAGTAAAGCGCTTCACGCTGGCGAAGACAGCGGTAGAGCGCCTCAAGAATGAAGATCCTTCCGTCGAATTACTCGTGGTTTACAAAGAGCCGCAGCCTCGCCTAGCGCTGTACATGAGCGCTTGCGACGCACTCGTGTTTCCGTCTTATCAGGAGGGATCTCCCAACATTGTCAAGCAGGCAATGGCGTGTGGCCTTCCGATCGTCGCCACCGACGTAGGGGACATACAAGGCGTTATCGGAAATACAGACGGATGCTACGTCTGCAATCCTCAAGTGGACGAGTTTGTCAGAAGACTGCGGCAAATACTGGATTCCCAGCCACGAACGAACGGACGCGAGCATGTTCGCCACCTGGATGGCCCGAATGTGGCCAGAAGGGTAATCCATGTGTATGAGGAGACCCTGAGGAGGCGCGCTTCCTTGTGGAGCGGCGGAAGGCGAAAGGTCGTTTAGAGTATGTGCGGCATTGCTGGCGTGTATGAATATGCGAGTAACAGGCCTGTGGAGAGTCAGACCTTGTTCGACATGCTGTCCGTGATCCGTCACCGCGGACCGGACGATGAAGGAATTTGTCTGCACAAGAACCTGGGGATGGGGATGCGCCGACTCAGCATCATTGATCTCCAGGGGGGCAAGCAGCCGATTTCCAACGAAGATGGAAGCATTTCTGTGGTGTTCAATGGCGAAATCTACAACTATGTCGAACTGCGTGAAAAGCTGCTAGCTCGAGGGCACAGGCTGACTACTGCAAGCGATACGGAAGTCATCGTACATCTTTACGAAGAGCTAGGAGAGGACTGCGTCCGTGAGCTGCGGGGAATGTTTGCGTTCGCGGTCTGGGATGCGTCCCGGCAGCGTCTGTTGCTGGCCCGGGACCGGCTGGGGATCAAGCCGCTTTATTATATGGAGCATCGGGGCCGCCTGATATTCGCTTCGGAGATCAAGGCGATCTTGCAACATCCGGAGGTGAAGGCAGGTTTAGACATGGAGGCGTTAAGCCATTTCCTGGCGCTGAAATACGTACCTGCTCCTCAGACCATGTTTGCCGGGATCTACGCTCTCCCGCCAGCCCATACGATTAGATGTGATCCGCACACACTCGACGTTCGACCGTACTGGCGCCTCTCTTTCGCACCAGGTGAAAACTATCATGCTAGTGAAGCCGCGTGTGCGGAGCAACTCGAAGCGCTCCTGCGCGAGTCCGTCAAGCTTCATTTGGTAAGCGATGTAGCCTTCGGGGCTTTCCTAAGCGGCGGAGTGGACTCTAGCATTATCGTCGCCTTGATGAGCAAGTTACTGGAGAGGCCAGTAAAGACTTTTTCGGTGGGCTTCGATGGCGATGGCGCGGGTTTCAGCGAGTTACCCTACGCCCGCCTCGTGTCAAAGCGATATGAGACGGACCATCATGAGGTTCTCGTGCGCCCCGCCGACCTCTTGAATCTTGCCGAGAGAGTCATCTGGCATCTAGATCAGCCCATCGCGGACAATGCGTGCGTCGCCAACTATATGGTTGCAGAACTGGCTGCGCAACATGTGAAGATGGTCCTGACAGGCGAAGGCGGAGATGAGCTATTTGCAGGATACGCGCGTTATGCGGGAGAAGCATTGTCGCCCTGGTTCCGCCTTATTCCGAAGCACCTGAAATCTCTAGCCTTAGACCTGAGCGCTCGCCTTCCCGGTCTTCGCCGGCCGAAGCTGGCGTTGTTTGCGCTGTGTCAGTCGAATGAGGTAACCCGGCTTACTAGCTGGTTCCCCTTATTCAACCGTGAAATGCGATCCGGCCTACTGTCGAATAGGTATAAGCGACAGCTTTCGGAAGTGTCCCCGGAGCATATTTTCGCGCAGCATCTTGCGGCGACGGATGCGGAAGATCCCCTGAGCCGCATGTTATATGTCGACACCAAACTTTGGCTGCCCGACGACCTGCTGGCCCGCGGCGACAAAATGAGTATGGCCGCCTCGCTCGAGGCGCGCGTGCCGCTACTGGATCATAAACTGGTCGAGTTTGCAGCTTCTCTGCCGCCCCAGATGAAATTAAAGGGACTCACGCGAAAGTACTTGTTGAAAAAAGTGGCTCGTCAATGGCTTCCTACGGAGGTAATTGACCGGAAGAAAGAGGGGTTCCCGATGCCCTTCTCGATATGGTTTCGGAAAGAAGCCCGTTGCTTTGTGCGCGACCTTCTTGCGCCCGCCACTTTGAAGCGGCGCGGTCTGTTTGACCCAGTGTATGTGCAAAAATTGCTGGAAGAACACGAAGCGGGCACTGCGGACCACGGATCCCTCTTGTGGGGATTATTGAGTGTTGAATTGTGGCATCGCATTTTTCTCGATTCGTCACAGACTTCGCTTCGACAGACGGGTGCCGTAGTTGCCATGCAGTAGCGTGTGACCAGTGGCCTCAGCGGATTGAATATGACAAACAAGCTTGGCAATCGTATCTTAATGCTGGTGGAAAACAATTCTTATCCTCGAGATACTCGCGTGCGTGGGGAAGCCGAAGCACTGCGTAGTGCGGGATATCAGGTTTCAGTGATCAGCCCGGCGGCAAAGGGACAGGGTTGGCGCGAGCTAGTAAATGGCGTGCACGTCTACCGGTTTCCGGAACCTTTTGAGGCGCACGGCTTCTTAGGATATTTGTGGGAATACAGTTACGCAACACTTGCGATTTTCTGGCTTTCCGTGGTGGTGTGGGCGCGCGAAGGATTTGATGTGATTCATGCTGCGAACCCATCGGACACGTTGGTGTTCATTGCGGGGTTCCATAAGCTCTTCGGAAAACGTTTCATCTTCGACCACCATGACCTCTCGCCCGAGATGTATTATGCCAATTTTGGCAGAGGTAATCGTTTCGTTCATCTCGTGCTAATTTGGCTCGAAAAACTCTCCTGCCGCCTTGCCGACCACATCATCGCCACCAACGGGTCGTACAAGGAGATGGAGATGGCGCGCGGCGGAGTACCTGCCGAGCGAATCACGATTGTTCGCAACGGGCCGGATATGAGCCGTTTTTGCCCTGTCGAGCCGGACCCGGCTCTGCGGTTGAGCGGAAAAATAGTGATTGTCTATGTTGGTTTAATGGGGCCCCATGATGGCATCGATTGCCTCCTACGAGCCTTGAGGCATTTGGTTTGCGACCTGGCGAGGACCGACTTTGTCTGCATTCTGGTCGGCGGGATAGGAGGAGCGATGTTGGAGAACCTGAAAGCGCTGAAGACGGAGCTGGGTCTGGACAACTTCGTTCGGTTCACGGGCTGGGTTTCAGAGGCCGAAAAGTTACGTTATCTATCTAGCGCCGACATCTGCGTGGACCCGGACCCGTGCAACCCGTTCAACGACCGGTCCACGATGATCAAGATCGCTGAGTATATGGCCGCGGGGAAGCCGATCGTCGGGTTTTACCTGCGTGAGAACCGCTTCACTGCTCAGGATGCTGGCTTGTTTGTGGCTGACAACAATGAGATGGAATTCGCGCGGGCACTGGCGCAACTGATGGACAATCCGTCACGTCGCCAGGCCATGGGAACATTTGGCCGCCGGCGCGTCGAAGATGAGTTAGCTTGGTCGTATTCTGTGCCCCAATTGCTCTCTGTTTATCGCAGGGTACTGGCCGAAGCTCAACCTCAACCAATCCCGCTGCAGGTTGTATCCGGCGAAGCCGTGCCGGTCTTCGTTACAGCAAAGCAAGACCAGAAACACGCAATAAAAAGCGATCAGAGTGCCACATGAGCCAGCAAGAGCGTTTGGCTTACTCTCTCCGGTAGGCTGGCTAGGTCTGGCTTTCAGTACCTATATGCGCGAACAATTCAAAGAGGGGGTAGCGAATGCAGCCCAGTATCTCGGAGTTAATAGTGCTTTCCGAACCTGCTGGGATACGCGTTTACTAATACTCTGTTACCACGGCGTGGTCCGAGACGAGGACTTACGCGATCCCGTTCTGTACGGAAATGCTATTGGCGTCAGCGAATTTGCGCGCCAAATCGGTGAGCTGATGCGGCTCTTTCATCCAATCTCGGCATCCCAGTTACGTGATTGGCTAGCGTGTAACGGAAGCGTGCCTCGCAATCCGATGCTGGTTACATTTGATGATGGTTATCTCAATAACTTAATGTATGCCGCTCCCGTGCTTCAGCGCTTTGGCGTTCCCGCTATCATAAATGTATGTGCCGGTCACATCGGCACGAAACAACTTCTCTGGCCCGACGAGATTCACTGGCGCGTGGTATTTTGGCCGAAACGCTTTATACCAGTGCCCGATGCTCCTCGAGAAAGACGGATGCCGGGTGGCTTTTCTGAGCGTATCGCCCTCGCGCGCGAGTTGCGAGAGAGGAGCAAACATCTGCCTCAAGAAAAGGTTACGCATTATTTGGGGCAACTCCGGGAGTATAAAATGCCAGAGCCCAGTGACGAGATCTTTGGCTTTCTTTCTTGGGATGAAGTACGTGCGCTCAAGCATCTTGGATTCGAGATCGGCTCGCACACCATGGACCATCCCATCCTCAGTCACCTTGACCGCGAGCAGGTCGAGCGTGAACTGAGGAACAGCAAACGTATAATCGAAGAACACATTGACTGCGAATGCTCTCATTTCGCCTATCCGAACGGAGGATACCAGGACGTTTCTCCAAAGGTGGTTGAGGAAGTCCGTTCCGCCGGGTACTCCGTTGCTTTCATGGCTACGAACCGCCTAGCCTCCACGGATGATGATCCACTCTTGCTGGATCGAGTATACATTCCTAGCGGTACGTCTCTGGCTAGCTTTCATAGCAGAGTCAGCGGATTCCACGGATTCTTGAAGCGATGGATATCAGCGTAGGAGCAGCGTCCCCGCGTAAGGGATTCGCGACGTTGCCCGCTTATTCGGAGCGGTGCTCATGAACGTCACGACATTGGAGGAAACTAATCAAAAGTCGGCCGTCTGGTGTGAAATCGTGACAGACTTTAACCGATTGGAGGAGCTATCGCCTGAGTGGCAGCGCCTAACGCACTGCGATTGCGGTGCGGAGGTCTTCCATAGTTGGGCTTGGGCTCGGGCCTCTTGGAGGGCGTACGGCCGGGCATTATCGCTCTGCACTCCAGTCGTGCATCAGGGGAATCATATGATTGGCATCCTGCCCCTCGTGCGTAGA
>Ga0207707_10004299_pt1 | contig 12615 bp, 12 predicted proteins | sample KBSC83BmetaG_FD_184336 | JGI IMG/M metagenome (GOLD analysis project Ga0207707, IMG submission 184336) | Corn rhizosphere microbial communities from Kellogg Biological Station, Michigan, USA - KBS C8-3B metaG (SPAdes) (version 2) | ecosystem: Host-associated > Plants > Roots > Rhizosphere ... | reverse complement strand
GGCCGCTCGAAGGGGCGTTCCGGTCTACCACATGGAGGCGGGAAATCGATGCTTTGACGATCGCGTTCCAGAGGAAGTCAATCGACGTATAATTGACCATTCGAGCACCATCCTTATGCCGTACACCGAACGCAGCAAGGAGAATCTTGTTGCCGAAGGAATTGATCGCGAGCGCATTTTTGTGACCGGCAATCCGATAAAGCAGGTTCTTGACAGATTCGCCAATCAAATTGATGAGAGCAATATTTTAGAGACGCACGGGGTCACGCCAGGTGAATATTTTCTGGTAACGGTCCATCGGGCCGAAAACGTCGATGCCCCGCAGCGACTCTCGCATATCTTCGGCGGGCTCGCGGCCGTCGCCGAGCGCTACGGGATGCGCGTTTTGGTCTCGGTCCATCCGCGAACCGCCGACCGACTGGTTGCGCATGGCATTGTAGCAAGCGAGGATTCGATGACGCTGATCGAACCGCTTGGACTTTTTGATTTTGTTAAACTGGAGAAGAACGCCAGAGCGGTTCTGACCGACAGCGGCACGGTCCAGGAGGAGTGCTGTATATTCGGCGTCCCGAATGTCACGCTTCGAGACGTTACCGAACGACCGGAAACCATCGAAGCGGGCAGCAATATTCTCACCGGTTCCGATGTCACGCCAATGCTCCGCTCCGTCGAGTTCGTTGTCTCTCAAACGGTCGACTGGTCGCCGCCCGTCGAATATTTGGCTGGGCATGTGGCCGAAACTGTCGCCCGGATAATGCTCGGTTACTCCAGCATCCGAAAGCACATCTGATGTCTCGATCCTTACCGCAGACGCCCGCCGCAGACCGGACGCGGATATTGGTCATTTGTGACTTTTTTCTTCCCGGCAGGAAGGCGGGTGGCGGCGTCTGGACGATAATTAATTTGATCGAACGGCTGTGTGACAGTTATGAGTTTTTCGTTATAACTCGGAACCATGACGGCCGGAGCGATCGCGAGCCGTATCCCACTGTCGATCATAAAGATTGGAACGAAATCGGTCGGGCAAAGGTTTTTTACCTTCCACCGCAAAACATTACTTCACGGCGGCTCGCGGAGCTGACCAATATCATTTCACCTGATGCGGTCTACCTCAACAGCGTCTTTAGCGATCTGGTGGTCCGATTCATAATCGCGCGTCGACTTGGCATGATCCGAAATATCCCGACTATTGTCGCCCCTATTGGTAACCTTGCACCGGGAGCATTGAAATTCAAGGGGTTGAAAAAAGGTCTTTACCTGTACGCATCAAAGTGGACCAGCTTGTACCGGAACGTCATCTGGAAAGCATCGTCGCCGTTGGAGAAAGATGAGGTGCGGGCGGTTTTCGGAAAGCGGGCCCGGACAACAATAGCTCCGGACTTGTCGCCTCGACAGATACTGCCGGAATTCTGCTTTGAATCCAAGCCGGTGAAGAAAGCGGGCGCTGCCCGATTCGCCTTTTACTCTCGAGTCGACCCCAAAAAGAACTTAATATTCCTACTCGACCGTTTGGCATCCATCGACAATGGCGAGATCGAACTAACGGTCGCCGGTCCGGTCGACGACGAACAATATTGGTCGGTGTGCAAAAAAAAGATTGCCGAACTGCCTAAGAATATCAGGGTTGAAATGCTTGGAGTAACTTCTTATGAGGCGGGGCTTAAATTGCTCATAGATAGTCACTTCTTTGTTCTTCCCACACTTGGCGAAAACTTTGGCTATGTCTTTCTGGAAGCTTTGGCCGCGGGTTGCCCATTGCTGATCAGCGAGCACACGATGTGGGGCGAGGTCGATATAAGAGAGGCGGGTTGGACAATTCCGCTTGATTCTAAAGTCGATTGGGAATCAAAGATTCGGCGCTGTATCGAGATGGATCCGGAAAACTATGCCGCGATCTCAAAGCGGGCCCGGGGAATGGCCGTCGATTGGATCAACAACGCGGAAATTGAGAACGCGACCAGGGAATTGTTTCGATCAATACTGACCGCAAGCTAGTAAATGCCGAGTCCTGAAGACACAACGGAAAAACCGCGGCTTTGGGTCGTGAGCGAAGTGTACTATCCGGAGGAAACTTCAACCGGCTACTATCTCACCGCGATCGCGGAGGGTCTTGCGGACAGATTTGACGTAAAAGTGATATGCGGCCAGCCAAATTATTCAAAGCGCGGCATGCGTGCCCCCAAACGTGAGTCGCATCAAGGAACTGAGATCTTTAGAGCTGCGGGAACGCGTTTTGACAAAAATGTAATGCTGTTTCGCCTGGTAAATATGCTGACCCTTGGCGCCTCGGTTTTTTTCCTCGCGCTGCGCCGATTTCGACGGGGCGACAGCGTGATGGTCGTAACGACGCCGCCCAGCATGCCGTTCATAATTGCGGTGGCCGCGCTCATACGCGGCGCCACCTATGTGCTCCTGATCCACGACAGCTATCCGGAAATACTCGTGGCCGTCAAAAAGATGCGGCGAAACTCGCTGGAGACGCGAACGATAGATTATTTCAATCGTTGGCTATTCAAGCACTCGCGAAAGATCATTGTGGTTGGCCGCGATATGGCGGAGCTTGTTAGCAAAAAGGCGGCGGGCCTTGATATTGCGGTTGTCGTGATCCCAAACTGGGCTGAGATTCAAGATGTGACACCAATACCCCGGGAGGAAACCTCACTGATCAAGGATCTGGGTCTTGAAGATAAACTCGTGATCCTTCATGCAGGGAATATCGGGCATCCCACCGATGTTGAAACTGTAGTTGAATGCTTTAAGCTTCTACACGGCGACGAACGGTTTCATTTCATCTTTCTTGGATCGGGAGTAAAGCGCCCGCTTCTTGAGAGGATCGTACAGGAAAAAAGGCATGATTGCTTGACGTTGCTTGAATCCCGGCCGCGATCGGAGCAGGCAAAGTTCCTAAATGCTTGTGACGTCGGTTTGATCTCATTGGTCGACGGCATGACCGGAGCTGCGATGCCGAGTAAGACGTATAATCTGATGGCAGCCGGCAAGCCATTGCTTGCAATGACAGATCCGGATTCTGAGCTCGCGCTCGTGATCGACGAGGATCGAATCGGATGGCACATCCGACCAGGCGACCCACAGGCGCTCAAAAACGTTTTGGAAAAAGTGTTCGAAAGCCGTGGTGCTTTACCTGAAATGGGACGTCGAGCGCGTTCCGCGGCCGTTAGTAAATACTCGCTCGACATCGCGCTTGAACACTACGCGGCAGAGTTGAGATGAATCTTTACTTTGAAATCGCCGTCGCAGTTTTCTCAGCGCTGGTCTCTTATGCCGGTGTCGAGTTTTTCAGGCGTAAGAGTATAGCTCGAAACTGGTTTGACATACCAAATGAAAGAAGCTCGCATTCGCATCCGACGCCACGCGGCGGAGGCCTGATCATTGTCTTGATTTGCTTGATCGCGTATGCCGTCCTCGGCTTTTTTACTCCAAGTGCCTTCTCATGGGGCTATTTTGCCGGTGCGATACTTCTCTCCGGAGTTAGTTGGGCAGACGATCGCTACTCGATCTCGATCAAATGGCGTCTTTCGGTCCAATTCGTTTCGACGCTTCTCATTGTGATGTCCGATGGCTATTTTGTTGCCGTTGGTCTGCCCAACGGAGCCTCGGTTGCGCTGGGAGCATTCGGTTTCCTCGCGACGGTGCTGTGGATCGTATGGATGATAAATGCTTACAATTTCATGGACGGGATCGACGGCATCGCCTCTGTCCAAGCGGTCGTCGCGGCGATAGGCTGGGCAGCCGTCGCGTCGATCGTCGGGGCTCCGCAGATAATATTGTTTTGTGTCATCATTTTCGGCTCAACGATCGGATTTCTACTTCACAACTGGAGTCCGGCTCGGGTTTTTATGGGTGATGTGGGAAGTGCGTTTTTCGGATACACGTTTGCCTCGCTCCCGCTGCTTTTCACGCGTTATAATTTAAAGGCTTCGTGGCTGCCGCTCGCGGCATTGTTTTTTTTGTGGCCCTTTGTGTTTGATTCGGTCGTCACGTTCGCACGTCGGCTGGCGAGAGGACATAGGGTTTGGCAACCTCACCGAGAACATTTGTATCAGGGCCTGGTCATTGCGGGATACTCTCACGCGTCCGTAGCTCTCGTTTATCTTGCGTTCGCGGCCCTCGATGCGACGGGCTTTTTGGTTGCCCTCAAATACTCGGGTAACGTCGCTATCTTTTCAGCACTTTTCCTAGGGTTGATTACCGCGGTGTTCGTCATATCGATCGTGGTCCTAACGCGAAAGTCCATTGGCAAACAATTGGATGAAAATAATGGGAGATCTTAAATTCTGTTTCGAATCGTTCGGCGTGTCGGTTGCAATAGAGTCGGACTCGGCGGAGATCCTCGCACGCGCCGTGGCCACCGCCAGGTCCGCGTTACTTGAAAACGTCCGGGTTCTCGAATGCGATCGGGCCGAACAACGTTTCCAGTTGCGGGATGACGGTGCCGGTCTGTTCAGTATCATTCAAAATGGTGAGGCATTGGCCAGCAACGATCCGCCCGATTTTCGGTTTTGGAAATACTTTGACAGCCTCGTTCGAATACTTGTGGCAGAGCACGCAAAATCGGTCGTCTTCGTCCATGCCGGCGTCGTCGGCTGGCGTGGCGGAGCAATTGTTTTGCCAGGGAGCAGTTTCGCAGGAAAGACAACACTCGTTGCTGAACTGATCCGGGCGGGTGCCGAATATTTCTCAGATGAATACGCCGTTTTTGACAACACCGGGCTCGTCCATTCATTCCCGCGAAAATTATCAATGCGTACGAGCGAGCCGCTTTTCGATGAGCAACCGGTCACCGTCGAATCGATCGGCGGCAGAGCTGCGTCAGAGCCTGCGGCTGTAAAATGCGTTTTGTTCGCGAAATTCGAGGCGGATTCTGCCTGGAATCCCGAGGTTCTAACCCTTGGACAGGGAATGATGGAGATTTTGCCGCAAACTATTGCAATCAGACAAAATACGGAATTTGCAATAAATATATTGAAAAAAGCCATCGGTAGTGCAATAATCGTGAAAAGCCCAAGACCGGACGCAGTGGATTTTGCGCGTGTTTTTTTGGAATTTGTTGACAATAAAGCATTTTAGGCTAGAATAGTGTTTAACATTTAGCTTCGGCTTTTTTACTTTTTTTTGGAGGAGAAAATGAACAACTCGCAGTTCCCGGCGGCTCGCAAAAGCGGGTTAGTAATTCAAGAAATGCCAGACGAAGTTCTGGTTTACGACCTCAACACTAACAAGGCTCATTGCCTGAACCAAACGGCGGCGAAAGTTTGGATGTCGTGTGACGGTAAAACGTCCATCGCAGAGATTGCCGACAGTTTCGGAAGGGGCGCAAATGAAGACCTGGTATGGCTGGCGATCGATCAGTTAAGCGAGAGCGATCTCCTTGAAAATGAAGTAGCATCGAAGTTTAAGGGACAATCGCGACGGGAAGTGATCAAGAAGATCGGATTGGCATCCATCATCGCGATTCCTGTGATCGCCTCGCTCGTCGCTCCGCAAAATGCGTTGGCGGCGACCTCGTGCCATTGTTCCAATGACAATCAGTGTCAGAATCCTCCTAACGTCGGCAATTGTCCGACGCATTGCTGTAGCGGAGTTGGAACTTGCAATTCGCCAGAGACTGCTCCGGGGAGTGGCATCTGCCCTCCGTAAACTTATTGGAATTAACTAGTTTAGGGGCAGCAGAAACTGATCCATGTTCTGCTGCCCTTTTTATTTTGAGTACGATTCAGGATGTCAGCACAGACTATACAGGTTGACGACCATCGTTGGAGCTTGCTTCAGCTCCGAGCGCAGGAAGAACGAATTGTTAGCGTTTTCAGAGAGTTTAAATCACATGGCATCGAACCGATTCTCTTCAAGGGATGGGCGGCCGCGCGGTACTATCCGGAAATGACCCAACGACGTCTCGGAGACGTCGATATTGCCATCTCTGAAGATGCGTACCAAGAGGCGAAGCAGCTTGCACAATCGAGCCAATTGAGCTCGATCTTGATTGACGTTCATAGCGAGTTTCGACAGCTCGATACGGTCAGTTGGTTCGATATTCTTAAAAACAGCGAGGTAGTTGAACTCGGTGGCATCTCGGTCCGCGTCCCGAGCCGGGAAGACCATCTGCGGATCCTCGCAACGCATTGGCTCACAGACGGCGGAAGGTTTAAGGAAAAGCTCTGGGATATTCATTATGCTGTAGAGGGCAGACCGTCGACGTTCGACTGGCGACAATGCCTCGAAATAGTTGAACCAAACCGCAGGGCATGGGTCGTTTGCGCGATAGCGGTCGCCCATCGCTATCTCGGAACCAAAGTTGACGATCTGCCATTTGCATCTGAAGTAGATGATCTGCCTTCGTGGGTCGCGCGTTGTGTCGAACGAGAATGGAGAAGGCCGGACCGGCTTGAACCGCTCCTAACTTCCTTGCACGACAAAAGGCTCGTGTTGCGCCAAATCACTCGCCGCCTGCCGCCAAATCCGATAAGGGCGACAATCGAAGCGAACGGCGATCTTTACGGATCACGGCGCTGGTTGTATCAGGCGGCGGTCTTAGGCAGGCGTGCTCGACCGTTTCTTCGAGACTCTATATCGGTACTTCGACGCAATCTGACGAATCGGCCAGGATGACGCGCTGATCGCTTAGACGCATTGGGTAAGAAAGGATCTAGGTGGCGGACAACTCTCTTATTTTGGGGCTCGAAACAGCCATCGCCGGCGGCAGCGTCGCGCTCTTTCATAGTGACATAGAGCTCGCGTCCGTGAAAGGAGAATCAGGTATAACCAGGACCGAAGATCTTCTGCCAAACATCGCGAAACTGCTCGATGGCTGCAAGATAGCAGCGCGTGAACTCACCGCCATCGTCGTTTCCACCGGACCCGGCAGCTTTACCGGAATTCGAGTTGGAATAGCAACGGCGCTCGGCTTGGGGTCGGCCTGCGACATCCGCTGCATCGGCCTCAGCGTGTTGGAAGCGATGGCTTTCACCTCTGAGTTATCAAGGGTCGTTGCCGCGGTGCCAATGGGTCGCGACCTGGTGTGCCTCCAGTCGTTTACGAATTTGGTTACTGACTCCGACCCGCACCTGATACCGCTTTATGATCTGAGCTTAGAGCTGGCCCGCCTCGATGGTCCGTCTGTGGTCTGCCACACCGATCTCTACGAGGGCGTCCGGGCAGTAGCGCCGCAAAATGCCACCGTTCATAATATCGGTAGAAATCTAGCATCGTTGTTGAGTCTTTCCGCTCGATCACCGTTTGCTAATGAGCAGATAAAGCCCCTCTTTGTCGATCGCCGAGCATTTATTAAAATTTGATTTGCCAATGCTTATCGCCCGACTGACCGCTGAGGACATACCACTTATACTCGAAACTTCGATCGAGTGCCGATTGTGTCTCTGGAGCGCGGATGCGTACCGGTCAGAATTAACTCGCGGTGATTCGATAATGTTGAAAGCCGAGACCGTTTCCGGCGACTTTGCTGGCTTTGCTGTCGGGCGGACATTTGATATGGGTGCGAAGGGAAGGTCGGTTGAGTTGACAAACATTGGCGTCCGCCAAGCCTTTCGTGGGCAACGGTTTGGCAGCCTTTTACTAAAGTCGTTTCTTAGCAAATGTCGAGACTCAGAGGCCGCGAATGTCATACTGGAAGTTCGCGAAACAAACCAGATTGCCCAACGATTTTATGGGCATTTTGGCTTTAGCGTGACGGGTCGGCGGAAGGGTTTTTACCTCGATCCGACCGAAGACGCCTTGACAATGAAACTAGAATTGGCACCGGCGAGAGCCGTCGGAATTCACACTTGATTAACACCTGAGCTTGAGCTAACATCAACTTTGAGAGCCGGGGTTCTCGTCTTTTGACCCGGATTTCGGTTTGAAAATTCAAAATTGTAAAGTGAGGAAATACAGCGCTATGGACTTATCAGCTCCTGATGCCGTTCGTGACGAATTGATCAAACACAACCCTGCGTTTCGTGATTTAGTTCAACAGCATCAGACATTTGAAAAGCGACTCGGCGAATTGGCCCATCTTTCCTACCCAAGCGATGACGAACAGCTCGAAGAAACGACCCTTAAGAAAAGAAAATTGCAGATCAAAGACGAGATCTATGCAATGATGAACAGCTATAGCGTGTCACACTGAGGACCGCCCGGAGCAAAGAAATTTTAAGAGATTCGACGGAGAACCGAAAGTCTTGGTTCTCCGTTTTTATTTTGATGCGCAGGGCGTTGCCCTCTCTGCAAAGATCATTTGGTTCGTAAAAAATACTAAAGTGCCGTTGGCGTCTAACGGCGGTTCGATGAATGAATCGTCTTGGCTCGAGACCTGACCTACGGATCTGCCGTTTTCCACGCTGATCAACGTTGCCGTCCGCTCTCCGACGGTCTGAACAACAACCAGGGTTTTGCCAAATGGAGTTATACTTTCGACCCGGCCGGGCAGCCTTTTCTTCCAACGGACGCTGCCGTAATCGGAAGAAAGGAAATAGGTGAAGTTGTCCAGCGATGCGGCCGCTAAGCCGTCGTCAGTCGGCGCGAAACCAGAGATCCGCGCCCCATTCTTAAATCGCCAGTACACGCTGTTTTTATCCAGATCGTAGCGAACGATCTCACCATGATCGTCTCCCCAAACAATGTCATCTTCGATGACGCCTAACGCTGAGACCGGACGCTCGGTTGGCACAACTGAAAGGTCCGCTCCCGTCGCGGCAGCGATCACGTGCACCTTCTTATCCGCGGTCGCAATTACGAGCCTATCGTTCCGGACGAGGGCGTTTTTGATGTTGATCTGAGGGAGGCTCCTTTGCCAGGCTAGAGCATGGCCGCCGGTCTCGAAAGCTGAGATAAGACCACCTGGCGTCAAAACCACCAATTTACCGGCTGCGGGAATAAGACGCGCCTCCTCGGTAGATACTTGAATTTCAAAAGTTGGAACACCGGTATTCGCACTTAAGACTCGCAAACTGCCGGTGCCATTTGGTTTACCATCAGCCGCAGGTCCCGCGACGACGTACACGCTTCCGCCGATAACGGCAACGTTGGACCGGATCTCGCCGCCGAGTTCCGTCGACCAAATCAATTTTCCGTTTTGAATCGCGACCGCGCTCAGTCGCCCGCCGCGCTCAGGCAAATAAAGCCCATTTACGTCATAGGCGGGCGTTACGGGGTCGAGCCGGATCGAGTCATTACGCCAACATTCGATTAGTGATATCAATGGTCCGTCCGGGCGTTGGCTAAACGCGAGGACGACCGAGTGGAGCATGATCACGCCGAAAATGAGGCCGGATGGCAGGCTTAATTTGCGGCCTCTAAACTTATTCACGATCAATGGGTCGGACAGCCTGAAAACGGGGTCTCGTCGTAAACCTAAATTCTAACACGGCGTAACTTGACCCTGCTAAAAGATGGCTGTAACCTACCTCAAAGTTCGCTGAATTCAACACTTCCAGGAGACTCACACTCATGTCTTTTAACAAGGTTATTATTGTCGGCAATCTCGGGCGCGATCCCGAACTCCGTTACACCCCGCAGGGAACCGCTGTTTGCAACTTCTCGGTTGCTACCACTGAAAAACGCCGTGACAAGTCGGGCGAATATCAGGATGTCACAACGTGGTTTCGAGTAACTCTATGGGACAAAAAGGCAGAGGTTGCAGCAAAGTATCTTCAAAAAGGAAAGCCTGTTTACATCGAGGGCCGTCTTAAACTTGACGAATGGACCGACCGGGATGGAAACAATCGCTTTACGCTCGACGTGACTGCGACTGACATGCAGTTTATCGGCAGCGCTTCGGATCGCGATTCGGGTTATTCAGATAGCGGCGATGCGGATACGCCGTCGCCTGAGCCCCCGTCATCAACGGCAGCAGCCGCTGGCGGAAGCCCTTCGGATGACGATATTCCGTTTTAGCTAAGTTTTTTAGGCTTTAATGCGTAAGGCAGGCTCGATCGTCCCGAGCTAAACCCACTGTCCCATTTTTCTGAATTTTCGGTAGCGGTTGTCGAGTAGCTGTGTAGGAGCAAGAGGCATCAGTTGCTTCAGACAGCGGACAATAACCGATTGAAGACTTCCGCCGATTGACTCGAAGTTCGTCCGCCCGTCGTCGTCGGCTTCTACCGACCAGCTTACCGGCTCGGGTATTATCTCGTCGATGATATTAAATCGCTTCAGTTCGGCGGCCGTCAGTCGCAAACACTCCGCGGCGCGCTCCGCCTGGTCCTTATCCTTCCAAAGTATAGAAGCGCATCCCTCTGGGGAGATAACCGAATAGACAGCGTTTTCCATCATGATCACGCGATCGGCGATCCCGATCGCGAGAGCACCGCCGGAGCCGCCTTCTCCGAGGACCGTCGCGACCACGGGTACTTTCAAACCTGCCATTTCCCTAAGGTTGAAAGCTATGGCCTCGGCCTGTCCCCTTTCCTCCGCGTCAATGCCCGGATAAGCTCCCGGCGTGTCGATAAAAGTTATGATCGGCCGGCCAAATTTTTCAGCCAGCTTCATTACCCGAAGAGCTTTTCGGTAACCCTCCGGTTTGGTCATAGCAAAGTTTCGGTGCCGACGCTGGTTTATATCGCGGCCCTTCTGCTGGCCAATGACCGCGACCTCCTGGCCGTCGAGCCTGGCAAAACCACACACAATCGCCGCGTCATCCGCATATCGCCGATCTCCGTGAATTTCGACAAAATCCGTAAAAATTGAGGCGAAGAGGTCCATCGCATACGGCCGGTCCGGGTGCCGAGCGCGTTGAACCCGTTCAAAAGCTGTTAGCGGTGTTGGCTGCATCGAAGTCACGATGTTTTTGACGGTCCTTCCTAATCTGTCTTATGCGCCTTTAGTAATATCTCCGAGCTGGAACGAAATGCGGGTTTAGGCTACATCATCCAGCGTACTTCACATCCAAGTTCATGAAGCTCCTTCGCCAAAAGCGCTGAGCCCTTGATTCGAATGTGCGGCATTTCCATCTCTGTCTCTACACTCCCCGCGGGAACACGAAGCCTGATGCCGCATTCGCCACGCTGCTCGCCAAGAAGACCAAACACCCGCTCGTAAAACTCCTCGCGGTATATCGAGTCCGGCAATCGGATCACAGCTTCTCGGGCCCGCATAGGCTCTGCGTCCGCAAGCAGCTTTATGTCATTTATGATCAGCGTCTCTTCCTGACCTTCCGACGCCTCGACGCGCCCCTCGGCAATTATCAACTCATCATCGCGAAGCAGCCCTGAGATCCTGCCAAATGCTTCACCCCACGCGATACATTTGATCCCACCAGACTGGTCCTCGAGCCGGAAAGTCGCAAACCTATTTCCCTTTTTACTATATCGAACCTGCAGGCCGCTGACTAATCCGGCAAGAAACACCGACTGGCCGGCCACAAACTCTTCAAAATCCGCAAGCTTTCTGATCGCAAGCTTTTGCAACGTCGCCTGGTAATTATCAAGCGGGTGTACCGATAGATAGAAGCCGACGGCGGCCTTCTCATGGCTCGACATCTCGCTCTGAGACCATGATTCGCATTTCGGCAGGCTGCCGAGGTCCATAACCTCTTCCGACGCCGACGCACCAAAAAGATCGGTCTGGCCCCGTGTACGATCTTCCCAGGCGCGCGAACCAAACTGGAGAATGTCCGACACGCCGTTATACAGTCTTGCGCGCCACGCTGCAACTTCATCGTCCGGACGCATAAGTGAGTCGAATGCACCGGCGGTTATCAGGCTTTCCATCGCTCGGCGATTAAGGGAACCGACGGCGACGCGGGAGACGAAATCAAATGGTGACTTGAATTTCCCATCAGCCCGAGCAGAAATTATCGCCGAAACACACGATTCTCCGATGCCCTTGATCGCGGTCAGCCCGTACCTTACGCCTTCTTCGTGCGGCGTAAATCCTAGATCACTTTCATTGATGTCAGGCGGCAGGAGTTTTAAACCGACAGAACGAAATTCGTTTGAATATTTGTAAACCTTCGCGCTGTCCTGAGCTTCGTGCGAAAGCACGGCGGCATAGAAATACGCGGGATGATGGGCTTTCAGATAGGCGGTTTGAAACGCGAGGTACGCATATGCGATCGAGTGACTTCGGTTAAACCCGTAGTCGGCAAACTGAGACATCAGGTTAAATATCTCAGATGCTTTTTTCTTATCGATGCCTCGCTCGACAGCGCCATTTATGAACTTCTCTTCATGAACGGCCATGTCCTCGCGCTTCTTCTTTCCCATCGCGCGGCGCATCAGATCCGCGTCGCCGAGACTGTACCCGGCAAGCTTTTGCGCGAGCTGCATGATCTGCTCCTGATAGACAAGGACACCGAAAGTGTTTTCGAGAATGTCCCTCATTTGCGGGATCAGAAACCGGACCGGCTTTTCGCCGCGATGCCGTTGAATAAAATCCTCGACCATGCCTCCGTCAAGCGGACCGGGACGATAGAGCGCGTTCAAGGCCGAAAGATCTTCGAGACGCTTTGGCTTTAGCCGACGTGTGATCTCGGCCATTCCCGAAGATTCAAATTGAAACACCGCTTCTGTCCGGCCGTCTCCAAAGACTTTCATTGTCTCTGCGTCCTCGAGTGAGACCTTTGTCCAATCGATCTCAACCCCGGCCTTATCCTTGAGCGAC